>Ga0126307_10000911_pt1 | contig 19492 bp, 18 predicted proteins | sample Plot28_FD_89955 | JGI IMG/M metagenome (GOLD analysis project Ga0126307, IMG submission 89955) | Serpentine soil microbial communities from UC McLaughlin Reserve, CA, USA - Plot28 | ecosystem: Environmental > Terrestrial > Soil > Grasslands | place: USA: UC McLaughlin Reserve, Lake County... | reverse complement strand
CGCTTCTGATACGGTGGTCGTGAAAGCTTCCAGGTGTTTACTGGCCTCGCCTTTTGGCGAGTCGGTGTGCTCGACAATCCGCTCTATGAACTGCTTTTTGTTCATGGCTGCTTTCCTCCTTGCTCAGTGATGTTGGCCTCTTTGAGTCCTACCCTTGGTAGGAGTGCTCAAACATGCGAGACATTGTGGCTCTTTTGTGGAATCCTGGCCCTCCAGTCCTGGAATTGCGTAGAAAGACCCTTCCACGCCATTGGATGAACGTCGTGCCCTTAACTCTCCGCTAACCCGTCCACATCGAGACGTGCTAGGGGAGCAGCGCCGCCTGCCCGCCTGACCTGCAACGCCTCAAGCTCGTGGAGAGCCTTGTAAAGCCCTCTTGAGAGATGGGCCTCGTACCTGGCTACCTTCTCAAGGGTTGTCTCGTCTGGCAGCAGGCGCTCCCGGCTCATTCGCTCCAGGTCCCGCTCTACCTCCTCTGCACTTTGCTTGGCTTTCTTCACCTTCCACTCGGCGCTTCGCATCACAGCTTCGAGCACCGCCTCGGGACCTTCCCTGTCGGCCAAGGAGGCGATTTGTTCTACCGCGCGGTGGAGGAGGCCAGCGGTCCAGCCCTCGAACTCTTCCGGGGAGGCGCCCTCTTTGAGACCAGGCACCGACAGGTTCTTCAACAGCTCTTCGGCCTCCGCTTCGCCCTCAGCCACGGCGTCAGTGCGTTCTGCTACCTCCCAGAGGATGTTGGCAGCGTCTAAACCGGAGAGCGGCGCGTCATCTCCCATCTTGGTGAAGCGTTTCAGGAGCTTCAGGTCCATCCTGGCGCTCTTCAGATTGGAGCGCACTACCTCGGGACTGGCGGGACCCGAAACGTCGCTAAAAGGACGGTCTCGCTTCTTAGCCAAGTCCTCTTGCGCCTTCTCTTGGTAGAGGGCGATGCTCTCGGTCTCGTAGCGGATGACGCGGTGGAGCCGCCAAGAGAGCAGTGCCACCCTTTCAGCCAGCACGAGCTCCATGTGACCCTCCGGGGAGAGACTCTCGATTATCCCGTCCCGGTGCTCCTCCCACTCCTCGGACTTCTCCACTCCGGGGACGACCGGAGCCGGGGAGCGGATGCCGTGGCGGGTGGCGTTCCAACGAGCTATTTCCTTGCCTTCCCGCGTGCTCGGGCCTCCGTTCGTACTCACTAGGGCATTGCTCTGTTCGGCTGGGACCATCATCTATTCTGCTCCTTCCTGTCGACTTTCTGGCTTCGCTTGCGGTTCGCCGTCTCCACTACTCCGGGCAGGCACTCCGAGGCCCTGACCTCGTGCCACTCTCCGGTAAGCGGGTCGTGCAGCTCTATCCAGACCGGGTACTCGGACCAGCGTATAACGAGACCTCGCCTGTTCGCTGCCTTGAGTTTGATGCGCTCCCGCTCCAGTAGCTGGATAAGGGCTTCTTTGTTCTCCACCAGAGAACGCCGGAGCGCTTCAGTCAAGATTCCAGCCGGAGCGTCAACGTGCAAACCGTCTTCTTCCGGCGTGAGCACCACGCCAGTGCCCCTGAGAGCTTTCAAGAGAATCCGGGCGTTCATACGACGAACCTCTCCCGCCCGCCTGATGATGTGCGCGCACCCTCACCAACTTCCGTCCCATGGTTTTCCACGACCTGACCAACCTGACCATTGTGGATGTTTTCTGTGCGTTTACGGGCTCTTGGGTGGTCAGACTCTTGTCTTGGTTCCTGACCGCGACCTGACCAACCGCTTCTCGAAGCCTGACGAGGGGATAGCTGGTCAGCTGTGTGGTCAGGTTCGCGCTCCCCACCTGACCACAGCGCCGGTACGTTGTCCGCATGGCTAGGGGCTTTCCCGTCGGCGTGGTCAGGTTGGTCAGGTTCCGCGGAAGGGATAGATAGAAAGTCGCTCGCCGTGTGTAGCACGCTCTTGCGAGAGCCGTCGAGGGTGTGACGCACGGTGAGTGTGTCCCGGCCTTCGCGCTCCTTGCCCGTGGATAGGAGCAGACCGTACTCGTGGAGGCGCTTCCTCAAGGTTCGGCTCGTGACGGCCAGGGGCTCGCCGGAGTCCCTGCCCTGCTTCTGTACGGCCGCGAGGGCCGCGTCCGGCTCCAGGTAGAGGTCCTCCTCATCGAGCCAGCCTACCCGCTCGCCCTGCGGACGCCACTCCTCGCGCTCGAAATCCCCACTCCCGACGCTCGCCCGACGCCAGCCCCACGCCTCCGGGACCTCCGGCGCGCCACCCTCGGTGTTCGCAACGTGAGCCCGGCCGCTGGCGATGGAGGCGGAGAGGAGTTCCCTGAAACGGCGGGTAGGCTCGCCAGTCGCCTGATGCTGGGACTGCCCGGAGGCGGCTTCTCCGAGGGTACGCCAGCCTCTAGCCCATAGCTCCCTTGCCTTCTCCGAGACTATGGCCCCGGACTCGTGCGCGAAGAGTAGGAAGTAGCGCAGCCCGAGTGCGAGGTCCGCGACTATACCGGGCGTCCTGCGGTGCTGGCCGCTTGCCCGGGCGGCGCTCCGTAGCTCCGCGTGCTCTTCCTTGAGGCTTTCCCGGATGCCTTCGTAGCGGGTTGCCAGCCAGCGTATGTAGCCGGACATGGCGAGGGCGTAGAGACCGGAGCCGGCGGCGCTCTGGCAGCCGGTGAGCCGCTCCCAATGGAGGTCGCCAGGGGATAACTCCAGTACCATCGTTCGGGCTCTCAGGGACTGACCACGCGGGACATCCTCTCCGGTGGAGATGATGAGGGCGCGTGGCGGCTTCTCCGGCCTCAGGGTCGTGTCCGGGCGCATCCTCTGGCGTCCCGAGTGGTTGCCTTTGGCTCTCAGGACCCGATCCGCCTTCTTGTGCCACCGTTGGATATCGTGGGAGGTCCCGGTCGGGGCGAAGTCGTCCAGGACGAGGAGTTGATCTTTGAGCGTGAAAGCCTGTCCTTCGATGGCGTTCTCCGTAGACTCCCAGGAGAGCAGGCTCCTGGCGTCCAGCTCCGCGCCGAAGTGCTGCTGGAAGAGCGCGGCCAGCTCGCTCTTTCCCTCTCCGGTGGGTCCCGATAGGTGGATGCTGACGTCTGATTCTCCGAGGGGAGCGCGGTAGGCGGCGGCGAATAGCGGGTAAGAGATCCCGACTGGAGCAACCTTCAGAAGCTCAAGGCTCGCCCAGACGGCTTCCAGCAACTCTTCTTCATCTGAGGAGGCTGTGGGCAGCTCACGCTCTCGAAGGGTGCCGGATAACTCTACCCGTACCTCCGATCCTTCGTCGCCAGCGCTCGTTCCAACGGCCCCGCCGGCGTGAAGGTAGATCCATTCGCCGCCGATCTCGCGCCAGCCGGTGTGCGCGTAGACACGCCGGGCCGGGATCTCTCCCGAGAGCGTCTGTATGGCGGTGCGGGCGTGGTCTTTGACGCCGAAGCCTGGCTGCAGGACGGCTCCGGCTCCCAGGTGTTCCGCAACCCAGCCCATACCCGGGAACTGCTTCGCCGGTACGGTGAAGGTGTGCCGCCTGCCAGACAGCATCGCCTCGATCTCGAAACCCCGCTCCACTTCGGCGCCGTCGTCTTCCGATACATCCGCCTTGATCCTCGCCGTGAAGTTCGTGAGCGGCGTGGGCACACCCCCGTTCAGGGTTGGCTTGTCCCAGACGAGGCCACCCGGCGTGGCGCGGTAGGGATGCTCCGGCTCTTCATCATGCGGCGGCCTCTTCAGATCGGGTGTGGCGTACTCCAGCAACTCGTCCACGGTGTGCCCGGATGCGAGGTAATCGTCCACGCCCTGTTTCTTAGCGCCCTCGCCGGCCGGAAGGTAGATCAACCTAACCATCCGCGCCCCTGCTCTCCAGAAAGTTCTTCAGTCGGCAGAGGGCCGCGTAGACCTCCCGCTTCTCCATAACGTCCGAGTCGAAGACTATATAAACCTTCCGGCCATTTAGGGCCACGGACTCCCACTCGGGGAGCGCCATCTTGCCGCCGTACTGGTTCGTTCCGCGCCAGTTCCACACCCCAATCAGCGCGACGGCACACAGGTCCCGGCTGACCAGAGCATCGCCCTTCTTGATTCCCTCCGTGATGAAGAGCGGCACCGTGGGATCTCCCAGCCGCTCTGCGCAGAACGGGTGTACGTCCAGGGCCATGCTCGCCTCGCTTGGGGTCTCGTACTTGATCGGCTTCCCGCGCTTGCCGATCCTCGGTTCGTTCGGCCGGGACTGGTAGAGGACTATCTTCCCAGGCAGGCTGTAAATGGGCATCAGGAGCGCTGGGACGCTCCTCTGAGACCGCCCGAAACCGAGCCTCTCCAGCTCCGCCTTGCTCGTGACGGTACGGTATCCACGCTTGACCGCAACGCGCGCCCCGATGCCGGACTCCTCGAAGAGCATCCGCTTGTGCGCCGGAGACAGCCTTCCCCCACTGCTCACGGACTCCTCCTACGATACTTCTCTGTGCCTCCATCCGGGCCGACCGGCCCCTTCGCCGCCGCTAGATCCCGCTTCCCATCCTCCACTGCCATGAGGCTACTCGCCGGTCTCGGCGTTCATGTAGCGGTCTAGGCTCTCCCGATTGATCCTGACCGCCCGGCCGATGTGCCGGACCTTGATCGAGCCTTCGCCCGCCAACTTCCTAAGCGTGGTCCTCGACAGGCCCGAGATCTTCCCGGCCTGCTTGTACGTCACCCACTCCTGAACAACCTCCGCGTGCATAGTCCTCCCTATTGTTCGCCTGTGTACTTCCTTGCGTTCATTATCGCCTAGATGTAGCCTGTGGGCAAAATGATCAAAAGAATATCGGTAAAAGAGGAAAGGATGAATATATGGATGAAATAAGGAGTATAGAGGAAGCATTGGAAATAGCGGTCAAAAAAGATTCCCCCAGTCGCCCATGGCCGGTTTACAGGAGATATGAGCCCATCGAGGAGGGAGGCGTGAGCTACGTGGTGGCTTCGGTCGGGCTGTTCGAGGAGCTCGTGGACGAAACCGGAGATCGCGGGGGGCAAGGCAGACGGTGGAGGGGACGCGAGCCGGAGAAGACCGAGCCGGATAAGTTTGCTTTGAAGCCGTATGCCCCCCTGCAAACGCCCGAGCTAATCGTGGACTTGGCGGAGCTCGCCGATAAGCCGATCACACCTGAGGCCGTCGTCGGTTGGGCACAGATCTACGGCTTGTTGGCGTCCTCGAGATCAGAGGACGTTTTGGAGCAACCCGGTTTGGTCGGCCGCGAGCGCATCTCCGGCTACGGTTGCAGGGAGAGCGTGCCGAGCTTCGAGAAGGCTGCCAAAGAAATCAGGACGTGCCTGCGGGCCTACGAAGCCCTAAGGTGGCGCGAAGATCTGGACCTCGCAGAGCTGTCCGCGAGGACGGACCCGCTACCAAAGGAGGCGCTGAGGCCTTGGGAACGGAAACCCGGGCACGAACGGGCGCATCTCTTCGGCGTGCTCGGAAGGATGGTCCAGATGCGCCTGCACGAGCATTGCTACCCGCAGTTCAACATTTACACCAGGGGCGGTCACCCGACGGGGAGGTACGCGTTGACCCACGGGTTCCACGGATTGATCGGCGCGATCTGGATACAGTTTGCCTGGTTACTGGAGAGCGAAAGCCGCCACGTGACGTTCTGCAAGCTCCCGGATTGCCGCCGAGTCGTGAGCTTCGAGCCGAGCGAGGATCTCGACGCCGATCCCGACGCGCAGGCCCACGGTAAACGGAAAACGCGCAAGGACAGAGTGTTCTGCAAAGGCCGGGGCTGCAAGCAGAAATACGACTACCGAAGAAAGCAAGGATGGCTAGGGCATCCTTGAGTCCGAGCGCCGTCCCACCTACTACACCAATTACTACACCAACGCGGCCAGAAACCGCGCGCAAGCAACTATACACAACCGCGAGCAAGGATTCGCACGTTGCGCTTACATAGGGGGAATTCTCTCTCCGGGCGCGCACAACAGCGTGCGTCCACGAGCGACCGTCCTCGGATTCCTAAACCGCGAGTCGGAGGTTCGAATCCTTCTAGGCGCGCTTCTAAATTACCTGAAAACGGGCTCTTCTTACCCTCGAATGTGCCCGTGCTCGAGATCCGTTGTCAGAAGTACGTCAGCAGTAGCCCTCGAAAATGTCCCCGTCGTCACCCATACCGGGTATGACGTGGCTGTAAATGTCTAGGGTGATCGCCACGCTGCTATGCCCCAAGATCCCTGATACTCGCTTGGGGTGTTGACCGTTTATGAACCGTATTGTTGCGCATGTGTGTCTGAGGTCGTGGAATCTTATGCGTGGCAGACCGCACGAATTCAATAGGGGTAAAAAGCTCCGCTGCAACAGGGTGCTCGAATTGACGGGCGTACTCTTCCGCATGGAAAACACCAGATCGTCGCTTCCATAGGTCTCGCGGTGTGTTGCGAGAATCTCGGCCACGCTAGGCGAGATGTCGATGCGCCTTCCACGTCCGTTCCTTGGCCGCTCTTCGATTCTGCCCACACGGGATTCGGACATGGTGCGCCGAACCTGTAGAGTGCCGTTGGCGAGGTCTATGTCGTCCCACTTGAGCCCCAACAACTCGCCCTGTCTGCACCCGTAGTGTATGGCGAGCACGTACAGGGCTTAGAACCTGCCCCCTCGTGCCGCCTGTAGGAACGTCTTGGCTTGTGATCGGGGGTGAGCGGATTGATCTCTTTCTTGCGCGGCTTGGGTGGCTTCAACCCGTCCGCAACGTTGCGCGAATGAGGTTGTCCGCCACGTCAGTGACTAAAGGTCGGTTTCGTCACTCAGCTTGATGGAGAAGGCTTTCAGGGTCTTCCTGACATCATACTTCCTGCAATAGCACCTGCGATCCACACCCCCAGCACCCTTCACTACACGCTTTAAGGGTGTTACAAATCACTTCTATGAGTACACTAGTAATGCGTTCGCCAATCGCTCCATGAACCCCTTGCAGGACAAGGACAGCGATCCGCCTGGTTTCGAGGCCTCTCGCAAGAGAATCGAGCCCAAGGGAGCAGAGGAAGAGCTGCACTTCCTGGCCGAGGAGGGGCCTGCCCGCCTGGCTGCCATAGTCGAGTCCTCAGACGACGCCATAATCAGCAAGACGTTAGAGGGCATGATCACCAGCTGGAACGCCGGAGCGCAGAGGATCTATGGTTACTCCGCCGAGGAGGCCGTCGGGCAACCGATCTCTATGCTGGTGCCGCCCGAGCGCCCTGACGAGGTGCCCCAGGTTCTTGAGAAGATCCGCCAGAGAGAGAAGGTGGAGCACTTCGAAACCGTGCGCCTAACCAAAGACGGTCGGAGGTTGGACGTCTCACTGACCGTCTCTCCCATCAAGGACTTGGAAGGCAACGTAGTGGGCGGCTCAACGATCGCTCGGGACGTCACAGAGCGTAAGGAGGCAGAGGAGCGGCTTCGGCGAGCTGAGCAGAGGTACCGCGCGCTCGTCGAACGGATACCTGCAGTCATATATATCCAGCAGCTAGGCCGCAACAGCCAAACGGTGTACGTGAGTCCCTATGTTACGGATGTGATGGGCTACACCCCCGAGGAATGCACCACCAGCCCAGACCTCTGGATGAAGATCTTGCATCCCGACGACAGGGAGCGGGTCTTGGCCGAGGACAGGCGGACGAACGAGACTGGTGATCCGTTCGTGATGGAGTACCGCCGGCTCGCCAAGGACGGGCATCTGGTGTGGGTGCGGGACGAGGCGACGCTGTTGCGGGACGAAGCGGGCGAACCCCTCTACTGGCTCGGGGTACAGATAGACATTACGGTGCGCAAGCAGACCGAGGAGGCGCTTGGGGATGCGGAGAAGCGCTACCGCACCCTGGTAGAGCAGATACCCGCCGTCACCTACATAGACCCGGTAGACGACCCCGATACCTCGCTTTACACCAGCCCGCAAATAGAGCGAATGCTCGGATTCACCTCCCAGGAGTGGCAGAACGAGAAGCTGTGGCTCAAGCGTCTCCACCCAGACGACCGTGAAAGCGTCCTTGCCGCCGACAAACGCTTCGAGGCAGGGGGCGAGGAGCCCTTCAGCGAAGAGTACCGCCTGCTGGCGAAAGACGGATCGGTTGTGTGGGTGCGTGAGGAGGCTGTGCTGGTAAGGGACGCGGCGGGCGAACCCCTCCACTGGCAGGGGGTCTTCTACGATCTTACCGAGCGCAAAGCCCTAGAGAAGCGGCTTGAACATCAGGCCTTCCACGACCCCCTGACAGACCTGCCCAACCGCCGGCTCTTTATGGACCGCCTCGGGCAGGCCTTGAGGCGCACCAGGAGGCTGCACAACCGGGTCGCCGTGCTATTCATGGATCTGGATGGCTTCAAGGTCGTAAACGACTCCCTTGGTCACGAGGTGGGAGATCTCCTTCTCACGGTCGTCGCCCAGCGCCTCAGACGCTGCCTGCGACCGGAGGATACCCTGGCCCGCTTCGGGGGTGATGAGTTCGTCGTGCTCATCGAAGCCCTCGACGATCCAGAGCAGGCCGTCCATGTGGCCGAGAGGATAACGGAGGAGCTTCGCAGGCCGTTCATCATGGAAGGACGAGATCTGTACGTGATCGCAAGCATCGGCATCTCCTTGGGCGACGCTCGAACTCACGATCCCGACGACCTCCTGAGGGAGGCCGACACGGCAATGTACCGGGTCAAGGACGAGGGCGGGGACTTCAGGGTGTTCAACCCAGCGATGTACGAGCGGGCGTTCACGCGATTGGAGGTGGAGAACGATCTTAGGCGTGCCATAGAGCAAGAGGAGTTCGTCATCCACTACCAGCCCATGGTCGATCTGCAGACCGGAGAGCTGTGGGGTATGGAAGCCCTGGTGAGGTGGGACCACCCCGAGCGGGGACTTCTGGAGCCTTCGGAATTCGTGCCGGTCGCCGAGGAGAGCGGTCTGGTGATACCGATGGGGGAACAGATCTTGAGGGAGGCCTGTTTCAAGGCCAAGAATTGGCACGAGGAAAATCCTCGTATACCTCCGCTGGTGATGTCTGTGAACCTCTCTGCCTCGCAGCTCTCCCGCCTGGACCTAGCCGATACCGTCGAGAGGGTACTTGGGGAGACAGGGTTGGAGGGGAGCCGCCTTACGCTGGACGTCACGGAAACGGTCTACGTAAAGGTGCTGGCAGCCAACACGGCGATCTTCGACCGCTTGAGAGGCATGGGGGTGCGTTTCTCCATAGACGACTTCGGTACCGGCTACTCCTCCCTCTCCTACCTCAAGCGTCTTCCCGCCGATGCCATCAAGATAGACAAGTCCTTCATTAAGGGCGTTGGGGATGGCATCAAGGACGCAGCGGTCGTACGCATGATTATAGAGCTGGCCCACACTCTGAGTCTGGAGGTCATAGCAGAAGGGGTGGAGACCGAAGAGCAGGCGGTCCTGCTAAAGGAGATGGGCTGCGACTTCGCGCAGGGCTATCACTTCTCCAAGCCCTTACCCCCCGCAACGGTCTCAGGGTGAGCTCTCCACAACCCTCGCTTCCTCGAGGTGCGCCGTAAACGAATTGGTGAGAACAATCCTGAGGAAGAACAGATCTTCCGGAACCTCTTCGAGGAGGAGACGCATCGGGAGGTGGTGATAGATAACCTAAAGGCCGCCTGTGAGCTGAGGACGGGGAAGCCTCCGGGTCTTTGAGGCAGTCTCAGGTAGACCACGGGCGCCTTCGCCCTAGGACCGCGGTATTTGGAGGCAGAGGCTGGTAAGTGTAATCGTTGGATCTCCAGAAGCTAGTGTGGATGCTCCCTTTTCGAACCTGTATCGGGGCGCAACCACAAGGAGACGTGGGCGGGCTGCATAGTCTCCCTTACCACACCTACAAGGTCCTCGCTCAATGTTTCCAAGTCCGTTTCATTGCGTAACTGGGCCGAGAAGGACTCTAGAGTCTTCCTCGCGTCGTACTTCCGACGGTAGAAGCGACGGTCCACTACCGCCTGTATCCGGCGTCGGAAGGGAGTAAACAACGCCGCGATCAGGAGGGTGGATGCAACGACCGCGAGGGTAGATTGTTCGCCGATCAGGACGACGAAGGGCCTCTGCAACAAGACAATGACGCCGAAGTAGAGTGCGACCAGCGTGGCCGTCAGTGAGCCGTAGACGAGGGTTCGGTTGATGATGAGATCTATCTGGTAAAGCCGGTAGCGGAAGATCGCTATGCCCATCGCAACAGGACTGCTCACAACACCAACCGCTGTGAGGATCAAGCCCACCCACCATACCCACGCTACGCCCACCGCCGGATAGACAACATTCTTGAGGATGACCCCGCTGATTACCACCACGGTAGCGTAGGCGAACCACTTGATCTGCTGGCGCTCTATCCTCCCCGCGTGGCGCAGCCGCGCCAGCATCGAAGAAGCCCCCACGACCACGAGCGCGTACATAAACGCCTCGATCTCCTTGGAGGCGTTCGGTAGTCCCTCGATCCCGAGCGGATTGTGGAGGGTGGTAGACAGAATCAGACCGGGAGACAACGCCGCCAAGATCGCTGCCGGTAAGAGCACGATCGCGGTGAACCGAGCGAACCACCGCCAGCGAGGGCTGGGCAGCATGCCGTTAGGGAACAGCAGATCCAAGAACACAACGAGGCCGAGGCCACCTACCCATATCCAGGAACTTAGCCAGGCAAACGCCTCGGCTCCAGGGAGCGATCGGGACGGTGCAAGCAAAGCGTACTCGACGTACTCAACGCTGAAGTGGGATACCCCGAAGATGAACGCTATCGCGCAGAACAGCCACCCTATGGGGCTCTCGGGCAGGCGGCTTGCGACGATCGCACCGACTGTCGAGTAGCCTACTGCAACCATCGAGGTCTCCAGCCAGTAATAGTAGATGGCAGTATCGGAGCGGAGCAGCAAGACAAGAAGGAGAACGCTTAGGGCTGCCAGCGCTAAGGAGAATGCGCACGCAGACCACGCGAGCCAGGAGGCGGTGCGTCCACTTATCCCGCCGACTCTTCGATCCTGCTCCCTTGTCCCTTCTGCCACAACCTCACTCTACAGCAGTACCGTCTCCCAAGCGTTACGGCAACCGTTACGAGAAGGCGTTCTTACTCGCTTGGAGAGTTGCGCTGACTCAAAGCGCACGCTTACTACCACATCGTAACCCCGATGGTCACCATTCTTCCCTATGCATAGTGTCTCGCATGTGCTGCACGAGCTGTCTGGTGGTTAGCTCCTCGTCTGCGGCGGGCCTCAAGGTTCGCAGCCTCGGTCATGCCCTCAGAGCGCATGCGGCTCTGAGTCGTCCTGATGCGCTGTCCGGCCTCCTTCAGAGGTTGTCCAACGCCTCTTCGAGAACGGTATCTTCATCAGCCATGAACGAAGTAGCCGACCGGGCTGGGCACCTTCGGAGGGTCTTGGCCCCGTCGTTTGCCGATCGCTGATGGGGTTCTTGCATCACTACTGCTTCCTCAGGGTTCCGCTAGCTGCAACTCGGTTCATCTCCTGGAAGGTGCAGGAGTAGCCCTCCTTGATCATCGCTTCCTGCACCGAAACAACACTGCCAGAGGACACAGAGGCTCGCTCCTCCACGACATCATCTATCCACCGCTTCATGGCCGCTGCGCCATTCTCTCGCTGATACTTGATGAGCTGGCAGTTACCTAAAAGGGTGGCGTAATCGCCTGACATCTTTTTGAGAACCTCTAGCGTCACCTCATCGTTGGCGGCGGCGGAGTTGGCAACGTCCTCGGCGGCGTACTTATCCTCGATATGTGGCGCTGGATTCTCTACCTTCTGCTTGTTACTAGCGCCGGTGCCATCGGCCTTTTCGGTCTCAGCACCACATCCCGCCAGAAGCATCACCAGGATCGCTGCGACAATGAGGACCTTCTTCATGGCTCCCTTGTGGTTGTTCATCGCCTCCTTGAGGACGGCGTCTTCGTCGGCCATGGCCGAAGTATACGGGCGGACCGGAATCCCCTAAGGATACACCGGTCTTTTCGTACCTCTACGGATGGCTGATCTGGTGTTACTGGCCTCTAACGATCTCCTGGGAGTTCGCGCGCCGCAATCTACCGTCGAAGATGCCAGAGTAGAATCGCTGAAGCAGAAACTCCAAATGGTTCTTCATGTTGCCGGGCGTGCTAGGCAAAGAGATCGTCTTATCCTCTCCTTGTCCGCTTGTCTGAAGAGGAAATCTTATTTCTAAGGCCCTTGCCTTTATCAACTCGAGCTCCAGCTCGGCGAAACCCTCGGTAGCCCTTGTATTAGCGAGAACGATCTTCAGTTAGTTTGATTCGGCACTTTCTCGAAAGGCACTTGCTAGTCCCGATACGCAAGCCAAAATACTTCGTCGGGCACATCTTGAACAGCCTCATTGGCAAGGTCTTGGAATTGAAGTGTAAAGTCCAGGAAAGCGTTCGTAGTACGAAAGGTGTTGAAGAAGTGGGTTCCACCCTAGTATACGAACCTGGCAGGAACGCCACCTGTTCCCACCCGAAGTATCCCGCGAACTTCTGATGTACGGCTTTCTCCAAAGTTCAGCTTAGTACGTTAAGAGCGTTGTAGCGTAAGGAGGGTTATGTCGTCCTCCTGCTCCCAGCCCTCCCCTACAAAGGAGTAGAGCTCTTCCATCAGGAGCTCCCCCAGAGAGTGCTCCTCAGCGTGCTCGGACACCAGTGCCTGCAAGCGCGCAAAGCCGAACATCTCCCGCTGGGGGTCGTGGGCTTCCACCAAGCCGTCAGTGTAGAGGAGTGCGCTGTCGCCCTTCTGGAGGACTATCTCCTTCTCCTCATAGCTCATCGCAGGCATCAAGCCCAGGGGCATCCCCCTGGCCCTTAGCTCCTCGCACTGGCCACTGTGCCGCACGTAGGGCAGGTCGTGGCCGGCGTTGGCGTAGCTCAAGCTGCCGCTCTGGGGATCGAGGATGGCGTAGAAGCAGGTGACGAACATGTTAGGCGGGATGTCTGTGACCAGAGGGTCGTTGGTCATCCTCAAGACCTCGCCAGGCGAGTAGTCAGAGGCTTGGGCTACGGCACGGAGCATGCTGCGGGCGCTGGCCATCACGAGCGCTGCGGGCACGCCCTTGCCCGTTGCGTCTCCTACGACCAACCCTAGCCGCCCGTCTTCTAGCTCGAAGAAGTCGTAGAAGTCTCCTCCTACTTCCCTGGCTGGCTGGTAGAGAGGAGTGATCTGCCAGCCCTCAAGCTTGGGTATCTCCTTGGGGAGCGAGGCTTGTTGGATATTTCGGGCCACTCTGAGATCCTGCTCGACCCTCTCTCTCGCCCGCGTCTCTTGCTCGAGCCGCTCTAACGTCGTATGCAGCGTGTTCGCCTGGCTCCACTCCTCGGTGATCTTGCCGTCGGATAGGCGGTGGATGTAGATGCCTTCGAAACTTTCCTCCGTTCCCGTAGGAGGCATGCCGGCGAACTCGCCCCGGATCACGCTTCTCTCCGTGTACTTGGTGACGACCGTGTCGCCTTCGGCGATCTGCTCCTCGATCGCGAAGCTGGTGATACGGAAGGCGTCCAAGATCTCCGCCACAGAGCGCCTGAAGTCCTCACGGGTCGGGCCTTGTCCGGGAAGCAGACTACGGTCGACGAAGTCGGGGCTGAGCAGCTCGTCAATGACCTCGACGTTCTCTTCGGCCAGCTCCTGCAGGAAATGGCGGACCAGGGCTTTGTTCTGCTCCTCCTCATACGTCACAGGAGCTTCCCTCCTTCTCGCCAACTCCTTTTTCCTCGAAGGGGCAACAGCGTACATGATGCCATCCAGAGGAGTCTGGCGTCTTGCCCGGTGGCTGGCATTGGCGGCAGCGTTGTCCAAAGCGGCGGTGAGGTTTCTACTGCACTGACGGCTACATTAGCATCCTAACTTGTGTCGGAGGAAGCGGACAGGGCGGAGCAACCGAGTTCTAAGCCTGTATATCTCCCAGTCGATAGCAGGGCTGGGGTCTAACAGCCTGGGCCCTTACTTGTGCCCTTATCCACCCAACCTCGTAGAAGGATAATTCTCCAAAGTCCCTAGACGACTCTGCGATGGAGAACTAGGCGGCGGGACGGGTGCCTTCTATGAACTCCTCCAGATCCCGCACAACCCACTCCGGGCGCTCCCAGGCGACCGCGTGGCCAGTATCGGGGTACACTTTGAGCGTCGCATCGGGGATCGCCCCCGAGCGCCACTCCTGTTCCTCGCGCCCAAGGATGGCGTCCCGCTCTCCCCACAAGATCAGCGTGGGCGCCTCGATCTCACCAAGGCGGGCCGTATCATCGACCGTAAGAACCACCCCCTCCATATAGCTACGCCAGACGTGGGCTGGGACTTTGAGGGTCTCGGAGAGAGCCGTTGAGAGGAACTCCTCCGGAACCGGGTGGTGGATCGTGCTCATATGGAACTCCCTGACGAACTCGGGCGAGATGGGATTTTCCAGCGCACGCATGTGCTCCCCTGCCTCCATTACGGCCTCGTTGTTCAACAAAGTTGTTGGCGAACCCATCAGGACGAGGCGGCTAACGCGGTGTGGATAGTCAAGCGCCGCTCGCTGCGCGATCATGCCGCCTGAGGAGTCACCCACGAGGGTCGCCTCCTCGATCCCCACTTCGTCCATGAACGCATCCACATCGGCGGTGAAGTCCTCCGCCGTGTAGCAGCATTCAGGCTTATCTGAGTCCCCGTGGCCTCGCTCGTCGGGCGCGAAGGCGTGGTAGGACGGCGAGAGCAGAGGTAGCACCCGGCTGAAGGCGAACCACGAGTCGGTGTATGCGTGGAGGAAGACGATGGCTTCACCCATTCGGTCGCCACGTTCGGCGTAGTGGAGCGTCACGTCCGTCGAGAGGGAGACCGTGGCAAAGTGCACGTCGCCGCTGGGCTGTTGGAGCACCTTCCTCCTTCCCAAACCGCTTTCCCCAAGGGATCGTATACACCAGAAGCATGATGCCACTTGCCGGATCCCGGTGCACTTAGCTAAAGGCTATTCACCGGAGTGCGTGGAAGGAATATTCTGCGGACTTCCGCTTTACGCAGTTCTTGTAAGGTCCAAGGACGAAGAAAGAGTGGCCCCCACTAGGGAAGCTCACCCCGCCCCGTCGTGCCTAGCCCTGCGCTTCCAGAAGGTCCTTGAGCGTCTCCCAGGTCGGCCCGCAACTGTCGTCTGCCTGCCCTCTCCAAGAGTGGCCCCGCCAACCTGAAGAAGCTGCCCTGCTCTCCTTTCAGCACCTGCGTCATGCGTGTGCCGCTCCCCGCCGTTCCCTCGAAGGTGGTCGTAATTCCTGCGGAAGAGGCCCCCCGTGCTCCTGTGCGAGTGTAGGCGGTTCTGCTCGTGGGCCGTAACCTCGAGGGGCGTCTCCCACCTGCGGCCCAGGAACTTGTTGACGGTCGTGAACCTATCGCCCGCTGCAAGCTCTCCCGTACCTTCTTTTCGCACCTCGATGATGCCCGCCCACTCCGGAAAGTGTTCGGGATCGGTCGCGTAAGAGAAGACCTCCTCCACGAGCCTATCTGTCTCTACGCTTTCTTCTACGCGCATATCGTTTTTCTCCCTTCCCGTCTCATCCTCTCGGCAGGATGGCCTTCCCATCCAGCACCATAATTGCACCCTAGAGCGATTTGCGATGAGGATGGTCCATGAGCCATCATGGGGCGATAAACGCTTATTCGGAAGATCTCAGAAGGAAGGTGGTCGAGGCCGTCCACGAGCGGCATATGAACCAGAGCGAGGCTGCTCGTGCTTTCGGGGTGAGCCGCTCCTCGGTGAAGCGTTACCTCAAGGCGGTGCGCCAAGGGCGTTCGCTCTCGCCGGGGAAGGCTCCCGGCAAGAGACCCTCGCTCGACGAGAAGGCGAGGAAGCTGCTGGAAGCCGACGTAGAAGATCGTCCATTCGCCAAGCTCAAACAGAGGCAGGAGTATCTGCACGAGGCGGCCGGTATCTCGGTGAGCGAGTCGACCCTCTCGCGGACGATCCGCTCTATGGGCTTCGGCCGAAAAAAAGGACGCTGGGTGCGAGTGAGCGCGACGAGTTCGTAAGGGCGGCTTTCCGGGTGATGGTTATGTCCTCTATCGGCTCCGAGCGCTTGGTGTTCGTGGACGAGTGTTCGACGAACACCTCGCTGGCGCCCCTTTATGGATGGTCGCGTCGTGGAGAGCGGGTGCGCCAGAAGGTTCCCCGCAACTGGGGCAAGAACGTGACGTTGCTCTCCAGCATCGGCAAGAGGATGGGCATGGGAGCGTCTCTAGTGGTGGAGGGTTCGACCGACACCAAGGTGTTCGAGACCTACCTGACGGAGGTGCTGTTGCCCACGCTGGAGGAGGGGCAGGTGGTGGTGATGGACAACCTGAGCTCCCACAAGGGACAGAGAGGGTCAGGGAACTGATCGAAGGCGAGGGATGCGAGCTGATCTACCTGCCGTCCTACTCGCCTGACTTCAACCCCATAGAGCAGGCCTTTTCTAAGCTCAAGGGCTACCTCAGGGAAGCGTGCGCTCGTAGCCACGAGATGCTCATGGAGGTTATTGGCGAAGCCCTGCGTACGATCAGCGCTTCGGATGCCGAGAGCTTCTTCGACTATTGCGGCTACCGTACGGTGGTTCGATCTCTATGACAGTTGCTCTAAAGAACCCGGCGCACCCCAGACAGATCTATTCACTCAACCTCGTAGAAGGTAAATTCTCGGAACTTCGTCCTTACGCAGTTCTGAGGAGTTCGGACCACCCAGCCTGCTCAGCGCACTGCCCTCCGCCTTTCGCGACCCCTTGCGAGCCCGACGAAGTTACCCTGCCTGTGGGCGCGTGCTAGCAGGTACGCACCGGCTCCCAAGCATGCCAGAAGCGCCACGAAAGAGCCCTCTATGCCGGCACTCCCCCCTGAAAGCAAAGTCGGACCGCTCAGCTCCCCGACCACCAGACCCTTTGCGCCCTTGCCGACTCCGAAGATGGCGTCCTGGGAGAAGTCCCATCCGAAGTGGATGCCGATCGCCAGCCACAGCCTCCGGGTGAGCACGTAGGCTGCCGAGAGGAGCACCCCTCCCTCGATACCGACCACGATCGTGCTCGTTAAGGTGGCACCTGGGCCAGCCAGGTGCAAGAGGGTGAACAGCACCACCGAGACCGCCAAGGCCACCCAAGTCCCGAGTTGCTCCTCGGTGATCCTGAAGAGCACGCCCCGCAGGATGACCTCCTCGACAAAGGCCCCAGCCCCGTCGTTGGCCAAGAGCACGAACACCACCCCGAGGGCGTTCGTCCCCACGATGCGGTAGCCGCCCACGACCCACAAGAGCCCCACGACCACCGCGACCAGCCCGAAGCCGACGAGTGCCCCGACGCCCAGCTCCCCTGGCGCGCCCGCCGCGGCCAGCTCCGAGACGGGTCGTTTCTCCACGAGGCGCACGTAGGCCCGGTAGACGAAGTAGCAGACGAGCACGCTCGCGATGAGATAGACGAGGTAGTAGAGGGGCGGCACGGCTCCGCCTAACGAGAGCACGCCTTTAAGCGCCTTCACGACGACCTGCACTGCGGCCACCGCCACGCCCACGAGAACCACTGCCAGCACGATCCTGCCCAGGGGCCCGAAGAAGGCCTTCCACCCGCCCGTGCGCACCTCGCTCTGCCGGTTGGTCATGGTGATCCTTTCACACCCTCCGAGTGCTCTCCGCAGTTGATCGACTATAGAGGAGGCGAGCGCTTGCCGCTTTATTCACCGGAGTGCGTGGAAGGGATATTCTCGGACCTTCGCGTGTACGGAGTTCTAGAAAGTGCGCTTCTGTGTGTAGTAATGCATGGCCTCGCGGCGATGCGCTACAAGCGGTAGTAGCCGCGAACCTGCCCCTCGTACTCGGGCGTCATCTCCTGGCTGGCGCTCAGCGAAGGCGAGTTCTCGACTGCGTCTTGGTGGGTGGAAGCCCGGATGGTCCTGCTGGTGTTGTCCACCGCGCAGATGTCCATGGGTATGATGCTAGAGCCCGTGCCCGGGATCAGGCCCGCCAGCCCCCGTCTCACAGCCACGTACTCCTTCTGGGTGGCCTCGTTGACGTAGGTGGTGTCCACCGTGCCGATCTTGCCGCCGTCGGCGTCGACCACCGTATAGTCATCGTACCTGTCGGCCACGTTCCTGAAGCTGCCGGTACCCCTTGATGCGCCCATGGGATGCCTCCTTGGTTGCCGACTATCGTGTCCAGCAGGTTGTACCCGGCTCGCGCAGGGAGTAAGCATGCTTCGAGTACCGACCCATCACGAGGACAGGGCCAGCGCCCCGCGTTGGCCTTTATTCACCTGAGGGCGTGGAAGGGGTGTTCTCCGAAGTCGACGTTCCGCTTTTGGAGAACGCGGCAGCCCTTGTATAACTCTCGCAATCGCATCGAACATGTCCGCTATTCTGGAGATCTGGTAGAGCAACTGCGGGTGTATGATGCGTGGGTCCCGACAAACGCGGCGGAGGTCCCTGTGAAGTTCGAGTTCAGGAAGATGACGGACGAGGAGGCCCAAGAGGTCGCCGGGTGGCACTACGTCCCGCCCTACGACTTCTACGACTGGGTCAGCGATCCGGACGACCTCGCGGTGTTGCTGGACCCGCGCCGACGCGGGGAGGACTACTTCTCGGCTTTCGACGAAAAAGGCGCGCTCGTTGGGTCCTTCAAGTTCAAGAGGGACGGAAAGGCCGTGGAGGTCGGTCTAGGGCTGCGACCAGAGCTGACCGGCAAGGGCTTGGGCCGCGGTTTCTTGCTGGCCGGGCTCAACTTCGCGCGGGGAGCCTTTGCCCCGGAGATCTTCCGCCTGTCGGTGGCGACCTTCAACGAGAGGGCCATCAAAGTGTATGAGGGCGTAGGCTTCGTACACAGGCGGACCTACCACCACGAAACCAACGGAGGGGTGTACGAGTTTTTGGAAATGGAGCGGCGCGCGTAAGCAGGCCGAACCACGTCAGCAACTTCCCGATACCCAAATTTGCGCTATTTTGACTGTATTCACCGGAGTGCGTGGAAGGTGCATTCCCCGAAGTTGGACTTCCGCTTTACTCAGTTCTCGGAAATTCGCTAAGGATTCATCGCGGATTCATCGCCATTTGCTAGCGTGGTTGCGTTGTACATCCAGGTAGAGGCTAAGAAGCCCGCCTCCATAAATAGTTGGGCGCTAAGAGGGACGGGCAGGGCCAGTGGCGCAACCGGCTACCTCGCTGATAAGGGTGTGGTCGGTTGTTCGTTGTTTGGACAAAGTGAAAGGAGGTGAGAAGACGAAGAGGCGTATGACGTTGTCGATCGCGACGCTCATGCCGGTGCCGCCGATGTTCTTCGGGGGTGCCGCCGCTGTGTTGGCCGACAACCCGCATGCGGGCGACTCGGCTCATTTACAAGGGCAGCGCGAAGCCCCGCGATGACCAGGACGACCATCCGAAGCGTTCGGGGCCGTAGTAGTAGCAACGCTTGCCAGCCCGTACGTGGTGGCCCGGGATGTGGAGCGACCAACAAGACCCGGCCATTCTGTGAGAAAGGACCAACATGACCGATCAAGAGACCAACACGACCGACCAGGATCTCAGCCAAGTGCTGCCGGGGCCCTGCTGCGGGCGTTTCGTCCCTGGACCCGACGAGATCGATGAGACCCT
>Ga0126307_10000910_pt1 | contig 19495 bp, 23 predicted proteins | sample Plot28_FD_89955 | JGI IMG/M metagenome (GOLD analysis project Ga0126307, IMG submission 89955) | Serpentine soil microbial communities from UC McLaughlin Reserve, CA, USA - Plot28 | ecosystem: Environmental > Terrestrial > Soil > Grasslands | place: USA: UC McLaughlin Reserve, Lake County... | reverse complement strand
GCGCGCCACCTGCTCCGCACGCCGGGAAACCCGCCGTTCCCGCCGCCGGGGGACGACCAGGGGCTCCTCGGCCCGGCCACGACCCGGCTGATCGAGCGCCGGCTTGCGCCGTTCGCCGATCTGGTCCGGGCGGAGATCGTCGAGCGGCGGGCGGCCGGGGCGACGGCGGATGACGGGGTGCTCGCGCGCTTTGCCGCGTCCGACCTGGAGCCGCAGGACGTCGTCGAGGAGCTGGCGATCGTGACCGGGGCGGCGATCGAGGCGACCGCGTCGGGGCTGACCTCGGTGCTCGAGCGACTCGCTCACCATCCCGACCTCGCGGCGCGGTTCGCGCAGTCGGGCGCCGAGGACGCGGCGTTCGGGCCGGTCGTCGACGAGTCGTTGCGCCTGCGACCCGTCGCGATGGCGGCGATGCGGCGTCTGACGCGACCGGTGAGCCTCGGCGACTACGAACTCGCGCCCGGCACGGTGGTCATCGCGCCGAGCCTCCTGCTGCACCGCGATGCCACACAGTTCCCCAACCCGGACGGCTTCGTCGCCGACCGGTTCCGCGACGGCGAATACGGTCCGTTCTTCCCGTTCGGCGGCGGCGGGCGGGCCTGCATCGGCCGGCACGTGGCGCAGGCCGAGATCCGCAACGTCGTTCCCGCCGTCCTGCGCACCCGCCGGCTGCGGCCGCTCGCTCGGGAGCCCGAGCGCCTCGTCGAGCGCGCGACCATCCTCAGCCCCAGCCGCGGCGCGCTGGTCACGGCCTCGTGAACCTCGGCCGCCACGCCTCCATCTGGCTCGACCGCCCGCCCGAGACGGCGTACCCGCGCCTGGAGGATGAGCGCAGCTACGACGTCGCTCGACCGCTCGAAGGTGCGCAAGCGGTTCCAGCGCGCGTGCGCGCGCGCGGGAGTACGCCGGACGCGCTTCCACGACCTCCGTCACACGTTCGGCACGCGCGTCGCCGCCTCGGGAGACGTCTCGCTCCGGACGCTCCAAGAGTGGATGGCCCATCAGGACGCGAAGACGACGCTGATCTACGCCGACTACCAGCCGGGCGAGCGCGAGGTCGAGCTCGTCGACCGCGCGTTCAGCTAGACGGCACCGCCGATTCGCCTGGCGCGACGCGTTGCGGTCGCCGCGGGTTACAAGGGTGGGTTTTCGCTTCCTCGCCGGGGTACCGGGGCAGACGATGGAGGACCGCGAATGGCTGGAGCGAGGCGCTGTCATGGAGTCCGAGACGTCGCATCTAGCCTTGTGGGCGTCTCGGCTGCGGACGGAGGTAGTGCGGACCGTGGCCGAGTCGCGGCGGCTGATGGAGCGGCTTCGCCGCGAACGAAACCGCTCGCAATTGCGGCAACCGCGCCTCGAGCGTGAGTCCGGCTAGAGCTCTCGGCCGCGACCGCGATCGCGAGCCGCGATCATCGACAAACGCAAAGTGACGCGCTCCGTCGTTGCGCCCTCAGGGAGTTGGCGCGGCTCGTTGGACAGCATCATCTGCAGCGCGTCGAGGACATTCCTGCGGGCTTCCTCCCGATTGCGCCGCGCGCTGGACGTGCCGGGAACCCTCGGGACGGTCACGTTGAGCCAGCCGTTTGGGCAGGCTCGTACACGACAGTGACATCGATGCGATCCGGGGCGGCCATCTTGTCCATCTAGCCCGGGCCGTCGAAAACTCGCCCCCGCTTGGTCCCTTTCGCTCGTGGGGAGATTCCGGGCGACGCGAGGGCGGTTGAGCCGCGGGGCTTCCGCTCGCCGGACTAGAAGCGCATACCAGTGAGCGAGCTACGTGCCACTCGCGCAAGCCGGGCCGTAGCCCTGGCTGTCGCCATGCTGGTCGTGGCCGTCGTGGGCGCGCTGATCGCGCTCTGGCCTAGCGAGGACGCGGCGGCTCCGCCGCTGATCGCCTCCGGAAGCGTCCAGGGCGCCAAGGTGGTGTCGTTGTCCCGCGGCGGCTGCGAGGAGTACGCCGGCCGAGAGTGCCGGCTGCCCGCGTCGTGCTCACGAGCGGCCCGGACGCCGGGAGGCGATCGTTCCTGGCCCTCCCCGGCGGAGCGTTCGGGATCCCGCTCGAGGCGGGCGACCGGATACGCGTAGCGCGCAACGAGCCCTCGGCGTCGCTCGAGGCGTCGGTAAGCGGGGTGCAGCCGCTCGCGTTCGTGGACTTCGAACGCGGCCGCGCGCTGCTCGCCCTCGTCGTGGTCTTCGCCGCGCTGGTCGCGCTCTTCGGCCGCTGGCAGGGCCTCCGGTCGCTGATCGGGCTCGGCGTCGCTCTCAGCGCGCTCATGGTGTTCGTCCTGCCGGCCCTGCTGGAGGGGAAGCCCGCGCTCCCGACGGCGATCGTCGCCGCACTCGCGGTGATGCTCGCCACCATGACGCTGACGCACGGCCTCGGCCTCAAGAGCGGCGCGGCCATTCTCGGCACGGCGGCGCGCTCCTGCTCACGGCGCTGCTGGCGCTGGCAGCGGTCGAGTTCGCCGGGATCACCGGCTTCTCCTCTGAGGAGGCGAACCTCCTCTTGGCGAAGCCCGACGCCGAGGTATCCGTGCGAGCGCTGGTCCTCGCCGGAATCGTCATCGCCGCGCTCGGCGTGCTCGACGACGTGACCGTCTCGCAGGCCTCGACCGTCCTCGCCCTACGTCGCGCCAACCCGCGCCTGTCGACGCGGCGCCTGTTCCGCGAAGCGATGGCGGTCGGCCGAGACCACGTCGGCGCGACGGTGAACACGCTCGTGCTCGCCTACGCGGGAGCATCACTGCCGATCTTGCTGATCTTCGCCAGCCAGGGCACCAGCTTCACTGACGCGATCAACCGCGAGGCCGTCGCCGAGGAAAATCGTGGCGACGCTCGTCGGCTCGATCGGGCTGGTCGCCGCCGTGCCGCTCGTGACGGGACTGACGGCGCTGCTCGCCACGCGGCTGCCGCCGGCGGCCATCCCGACTGGCGGCCACGCGCACTAGTGAAGAATGCGCGGGCTATGCGGGTCTCCGCAAAGGCCGACTATGCGGTGCGTGCAGCGGTCGAACTCGCCGCCGCGGGTGCGGACTCCTCATCACCGCTGAAGCTCGAGCAGGTCGTCGCCGCGCACGGCATCCCGTTCGGCTTCCTGCAGAACGTCATGGACGACCTCCGCAGCGCCGGGCTCGTCCGGTCACGCACCGGTCCGTACGGCGGCTACTGGCTCGCGCGTGCGCCGGCGGACGTGAGCGTGGCCGACGTGATCCGTGCCGCCGGCGGACTGCTCGGCGGCCAGCGCGGGCGTGAGCCGAGCGACCTCGACTACGCCGGCAACACTAGAGCCCTCGGCGAGCTCTGGCGCATCCTGAGCGGAGTCGTCGACGGTGCGCTCGAAACAGTCACGCTCGCGGACATCGTCAAGGGCGAGCTGCCCGGCGACGTCCGTGAGCTGCCGCCGGTTTTTGCGCCTACGAAGCCGCGGCGTGATGCCCGCGGTAGGCGTCGTCCGCTCTGAGCCACACGATCTGGCCTTCCTCGAGCTCGAGCTCCTCGGCGCGGCTCCGTGTGGTCTGAACCCAGGTCTTCTCGCCGTTGCCGAGCGAGAGCTCGACGCGCACCTCGAAGCCGAGGTGCAGGATGCGGTCGATCATGGCCTGGACCGTGGCCTCGCCCGGCTCGACGAGGATGTCGACGTCGTGGGGACGGATCCAGCGACCGTCGATCTCGCTTACGGGCCCGATAAAGCGCATCACGAAGTCGTTCGCCGGCTTCTCGTAGATCTCCCGCGGCGCGCCGATCTGCTCGATCTTGCCGTGGTCGATGACCACGATCTGCTCGGCAACCTCCATCGCCTCCTCCTGGTCATGCGTGACGAACACCGTGGTCACGTGGACCTCGTCGTGCAGACGGCGCAGCCATGCCCGCAGCTCCTTGCGGACGGTGGCGTCGAGCGCGCCGAATGGCTCGTCCAGCAGCAGGACCCGCGGCTGCACCGCCAAAGCGCGCGCGAGCGCCATGCGCTGGCGCTGACCGCCGGAGAGCTGGGACGGGTAGCGATGCGCGAACCCGTCCAGGTGCACGAGGTGAAGCAGCTCGTCGACCCGCGCATCGATCTCGTGCTTCGGCCGCTTGCGGATGGTCAGCCCGAACGCGACGTTCTTGGCAACCGTCATGTGCTTGAACGCTGCGTAATGCTGGAAGACGAAGCCCACGTTCCGGCCCTGGGGAGGCGTGCGTGTAGCGTCGTTGCCCGCGATCCTGACCGCACCGGAGTCCGGCTGCTCGAGGCCCGCGATGACGCGCAGCAGCGTTGACTTGCCGCCGCCGCTGGGCCCGAGCAGCGCGGTGAGCGATCCGTCGCGGACCTCGAGGGAGACGTCGTCGAGCGCGGCGAAGTCGCCGAACCGCTTCGAGACGTTCTCGATGACGATGCTCATGCCTGGCCTTCCTTGGGCTTGATCAAGTTCATAGCGAGCAACGTCACGAGCGCGAGGAGCGCCAGGACGACTCCCGCAGCGTACGCGCCTGTCTGGTCGAACGCTTCGAAGCGGTCTTCCACGAAGAGCGTCGCCGTCTGGGTCTCTCCCGAAATCCGGCCCGACACGACGCTCACGGCACCGAACTCGCCGAGCGCGCGTGCCGTCGTCAGCACGACTCCGTACGCGACGCCCCACCGGATCGCCGGCAGCGTGATGCGAAAGAACGTCTGAAGGCCGCCGGCACCGAGCGTGGCCGCCGCCTGCTCCTGCTCGGTGCCGATCTCGCGCAGCACGGGGATCACCTCGCGGACCACGAAGGGCAGCGATACGAACATCGTCGCGAGGATCATCCCCGGCGTCGAGAAGATGATCCGGACGCCGTGGTCGGCGAGCCACTCGCCCGCCCAGCCGTCGCGGCGGTTGTAGACCAGTAGCAGCGCCAAGCCGACGACGACCGGCGAGACGGCGAACGGCAGGTCCACCAGCGCGTTCAGCACGGCGCGCCCGCGGAAGCGCTGCCGCACGATCGCGAGCGCGCACAGGACGCCGAAGATCGTGTTGAGCGGTACGGCGACCGCCACCATCACGGCAGTCAGGTAGAAGGCGTGCTGTGCCTCCGGGGTGGTGACGGCGCTCCATGCCGCCGCGATCCCCTCGTCGAACGCGTTGATGAAGACGAGCGTGACCGGGATCCCGAGCAGCAGCGCCAGGTAGCCCAGCGCGGCGAAGCGGAGCGCGTACCTACTGCTCATGCCGCAGCACCCGCTTGGAGATCAGGCCGAAGATCAGCAGGACGACGAGCGCCACCAGAAGCAGAACGACGGAAACCGCGGCCGCGCCCACCGGGTTGTCGCTCTGGACCTGCGAGAAGATGAACACCGAAGCGGCCTCCGTCTTGAACGGGATGTTGCCGGTGAGCAGGACCAGCGAGCCGAACTCGCCGATCGCCCGCGCAAAGGCGAGGCCGGCGCCGGCGATGATGGCCGGCAGCAGATTCGGAAGGATGATGCGCCTGAAGACGGTCGCGCGGCCCGCGCCGAGCGACTCCGCCGCCTGCTCCATCTCCCTGTCGAGCTCCAGCAGAACCGGCTGCACCGCGCGCACGACGAACGGGAGCGTCACGAACAGCAGCGCCATGGCCACTGACGCCTGCGTGAAGGCGAGGTTGAGGCCGACCGGGCTGTCGGGGCCGTAGAACGCCAGCAGCGTGAGGCCGGCGACGATGGTCGGCAGCGCGAACGGGAGGTCGATCAGCGAGTTCACGATCCCCTTGCCGGGAAACGCGTCGCGGACCAGTACCCAGGCGATCAGCGTGCCGGTGACCGCGTTGATCACCACGACGATGAGCGAAGCGATCAGGGTCAGCCGCAGCGCGGCGACCGCCTGGGGGCTCGAGACAGCAGCCCAGAAGCTGTCCAGCCCTCCGTCCAGCGAACGCACCACGACGGCCGCCAGCGGGATCAGCGCCACGAAGCTCAGATAGGCCATCGCGATGCCGCGGCCGAGAACCGCCCCCCCGGGGAGGGGGAAGGTCCTCGGCAGACGGCCCGCGGTCGCTTCGCTAGTCGGAGGCAGTGCTCTTCCCCTGCGATTTGAAGATCTCGGCGACCTTGCCGGACTCCGGATCGAAGAAGGCGTCGCTCACCTCGCCCCAGCCGCCGAGCTTCTCGATGTCGAAGAGCTTGGACGGCGTCGGGAAGTCCTTCTTGTCCAGCAGTCCGTCGAGCACCGGCCGGTAGCCCGTCGACGCGAACAGCTTCTGGGCCTTCTCCGTGTAGAGGAAGTCCACGAACGCCTTCGCCGTCTCGGGGTTCTCGCTCTCGCTGACCACTGCGGCCGGGTTCTCGATCAGGATCGTCTCGTCCGGAAGGACGTAGTCGAGGTCCGCGCCACTCTGCTGCGCGAGGATCGCCTCGTTCTCGTAGCCGATCAGGACGTCGCCCTTGCCGCTCGTGAACGTGTTGAGCGAGTCGCGCGCGCTCTTGTCGAGGACGGAAACGTGATCGAACAGCGTCGCGACGAACTGCTCCGCCTCTTCCGGCGACTTGCCGCTCTCGAGCTGCGCGCCGTAGGCGGCCATCACGTTCCAGCGCGCTCCGCCGGACGCGAAGGGGTTGGGCGTGATGACCTCGACACCGGGCTTGACCAAGTCGTCCCAGGTCTCGATGTTCTTCGGATTGCCCTTGCGGACCATGAGCGCCACGACGGAGTCGCTGACCATGCCCTTATGCTCGTTCTGGTCCCAGCCCTGCTCGACGAGGCCCGCGTCGACGAGCTTCGTCATGTCGGGCTCCAGCGAGAACTCGACGACGTCGGCCGGCAGGCCGCTCTCCACGGCACGGGCCTGGTCGCCGGAACCGCCGTAGGACTGCTTGAACGTGACGCCCTCACCCGCCGCCGTCTCGTTGAACGCCGGGATGATCTTCTTGTACGCCTCCTCGGGGGTCGAGTAAGCGACCAGCGTCAGGCTCTCGCCACCGCCACCGCCACTGCTGCTGGTGCTGTCCGACGTGCCGCCGCAGCCGGCGACCACGGCGACCACGGTCGCGACCAGCGCGACGGCAAGACCCTTGGCGCGAAATCCCCTCATGAACCGTTCCTTCTCGATCGAGTTGGTGGACTTGGGTACGCCGCCAGATTAGCAGCACCTCGATCGCGGTGGTGGAGAATGCCATACTGCCCGACCTTGCTCGTCCTCCACCGCACCGGCCTGTGGCTCTTGATGGGCGCGTCGAGCGTCGCCGGCGTGGCTTACATGCTTCGCGCGGAACTCCAGGGCGCCCGTGATGAGCCATGGCCCCGCCGCCTCGGCCGCCTCCTCAGCGCGGCGCTCGACGGCATCGGTCTGGGACTCTGCGCTGCCGCGCTGATCATCGGTCTGGGCGCCGTCATCGCGCGGCTGTAGGCGCCGGCCGGGTTGGTCGCTCAGTGTCCGTGGCCGCGGATCGTGCGCCATGACTGCCAGGTGATGCGCAGGATCACGAGCGTGATCCCCAGTCCGATGAGCGGATCGGCGACTTGAAGTCCGATGGCCAGCGCTGCGGCGCTGGCGACAACGGCGAGTGACACGTACGCGTCGGCGCGGGCATGGTTGCCGTCGGCGACGAGCGCCGGGCTGTCGAGGCGGTGGCCGGCACTGGTGCGGATCCGCGCGGCGATCCAGTTGCCGAGGTAGCCGAGCGCGCCCGCGGCGGCGAGCGCTCCTAGGGCGTCGGGCTCCTGCGGCTCGATCAGCCGATGGACCGCCTCATACCCGGCGACGCAGGCGCTGACGAAGATCGCCAGCACGACGGCCAGCCCCGCCCACCGCTCCGCTCGCTCGCTGCGCAGAGCGAACGCGATCCCGAGCGGGATGGCGGTCGCCGCGTCGCCCACGTTGTGGATCAGATCGGCGAGCAGCGCCACGCTCCCGGACGCGAAGAAGACGATCGCCTGGAGCGCGGCGGTCACACCCAGCACCAGCAGCGCGAGTCCGGTCGCGCGCAAACCTGCCTTCGACCGCATGATCGAGCGATCGACGAGCCCGTGCGAATGGCCGTGCGCGTGATGGTGGTCGTGATCGTGTGTCATGTCCCGTTCCCATCACGCCGGCGCCGACGCTCCCGGATCTTCGCTCTGAGCAGCGCGCCCACCAGGACGAGCAGCGGAAGGAGGTAGATCATCTGGACGAGCCAGTGGCCGGCATGCGCGTAGACGGTCACTTGTTGGCCTCCGAGAGCAGCCACAGGCCGAGCGACGTGAAGCCGACCATCACGGCGAGCATCCAGTACTGCGAGCGGATGGCCTCGCGCGTGTGGCCGAAGTCGACGAGCGCTCGATCGTGCGCGACCACGAGACCCGCTACGTGCCCGACGACGAGCGCGGCAACCTGGACGTACCAGATCGCGGACGCCGAGACCAGCGCATAGTTGATGCCGGCTCCGGCCGTGCCGAACAGGTCGCTCCCGTCACCCAGCGGGTCGGACACCAGGTAGCTCATTGCCTGCCCCTGGTAGAGAACGAGCGAGAAGTAGTGCGCGAAGACATAGGCCAGGGCGATCGGAACCAGCGAGTGCGCGAAGCGGCGGCTGAGCTCGCCGAGCTGTCGCCGCGGATCGACCGACTGCATGCCCAGTACGCCGAGACGGTAGAACCCGGCGACGAGCGCCACACTGGCGACGAGTCCCAGCGTCATGGCCAGCTTGAAGGCCGTTGGAGCGCTCGCGCCGACGCCCGTGAAGACGTCCTGCATCCAGACGCGCGCGGAGTTGAAGGCGTCGCCCTCCGAGCCCCCGTCGAAGGCCGTGACGCCGATCGCGGCGCAGACGAACACCACCGTGCCCGGCAGCCATCGGATCTGGGTGAGCCCGCTGAGCGGACGCCGAAGCGCAATGTGGCCGTCGTCGGTCGTGAGCGGCGACAGCTGCGCGAACATGCCGAAGTAGACGCCGAACGTGTCTCCGCGCCGGCTCCACGTCTCGACGCCGTAGAGCGACATCGCGACGAGCTGGACCGCGGCGTAGACGAGCGCGAGCGTCGCCAGGACGCTCGGCTTGTCGCCGTCGGTCGCGATCAGCTCCAGCCACCCGAAGGCGAGCAGACCGACAACCGCCGGCCAGCGGCCGAGGCGATCCGGGTATTCGAGCGGTTCCGGCGGCGCCGAGCGGCTGAGGCGGCCGATGAGCCAGCCCACCGCGCGACCCACGGCACGCCAGGGGTTGAAGGCGCGAAAGACGTCTCCCAGCAGCGCGCTGACCGGGACGAGCAGGCACCACAAGATCACGTAGACGCTGGTCGGCAGGATGTTGTCGGTCGGCGTCTGCGAGCCCGCGAACCCCGCGTAGACCAGCGCCGCGAACAGCGCCACGCCGATGGCGCCGCACGCGACGTCGAGCCACGCCGGCACGCGGAACAGCCGCCGGACGGGCCCGCGCTCCAGCTTCGGCGAGTTCCACAGCGTGGCCAGCGCGAGGAATGAGATGACGAGCACCGTCGCCGCCGCGGCCGCGAACAGCGATTCGGGGATCGGCAGGTCCGACCGGCCGACGAGCCCGTGTGCCGCTGCCGCACTCGGCAGCGCCAGCGCGCCGACGACCGCGGCAAGTGCCGCTAGAGCGAGGCGATTCATGCGTTCCCCGCCGGAGCGGGTTCCTCTTCGTCACCTGGGTGAAGCAGGATGAAGGCGATGACGGCGATGGCCAGGGCGATCGCCAGCATGCCGATCCGCTGACTGCGTGGCATTGGTCCTTTCGGCTCGTCGTTCTCGTCGCGCGCGGATGCGCGCCCGTCATGGCGTCAGACGAGAAGCGACGGCGGCCCGCGGCCGGCGCGATGGTCGGCCTGCGGTCGCGAGCGGGCGAGCGGAAGAACGAGCCGCCAGAACGGCGATCTGCCGGCGCCGGCCAGCGCCATCACCCAGCCGCTCGTGCGACCCGCAGGTGCGGCCTCGACCCTCGAGGCGACGCCCAGCACGCCGGCCGCCAGCGCCCCGAACCCGGCGGCGAGCGGGACCGCGATCCAGCCGCCGACGCCGAAGACGCCGGCCCAGCCGCTCGGATGCCCCGGCGCGAGGATGCCTTCGACAAGCTCCTGGACGCCGAACACGACCAGGAGCGCCGTCGCCGCGAGCGCAGTCAGCGCTGCGAACCGCGGAAGCCGCGACGCGCTCGCTCTCCGCCGACCGGCGAGGCCGACGAACCACCGAGCCGTCGCCATGGCCAGAACGACGCCGAGCGCCGGTCCAACGACGGCGAGATAGCCGTGACCCGTGGCGACGAGCGCATGCGCCCGCTCGCCGCCGAACGCGAGCGCGTACCGCAGCTCGTGCAGACCCATCGAGCACGCGAGCAGCACGCAGGCGAAGCGAAGAACCGGCACGCGGCTTGGCACGCGCGCCAGTCTACGAGTCGTCTGCCAGCCGTCTCGGTAAGGCTGTGGAGGTGGCCACCGCCGAAGCCCGCGAATCGCTCACGAGCCTCTTCCTGCGGTTAATCAAGTTTGGGGCGCTCGCCTGGGGAGGCCCGGCGGCGCAGGTCGCCATGATCAAGCGCGAGTGCGTCGACGAAGAAAAGTGGGTCTCCGAGGAAACGTTTAAGAAGACCCTCGCGGTCTATCAAGTGCTGCCCGGGCCTGAGGCCCACGAGCTCTGCGTCTACTTCGGGCGGCTGCGCGGCGGGAAGCTGGGCGCCTTCCTGGCCGGGCTCGGGTTCATGCTCCCGGGCTTTGTGCTCATGCTCGGGTTGTCGGTTCTCTACGTCGAGGCCGACATCGCCTCCAGCCTCGACGACCTCTTCTACGGCCTCAAAGCGGCCGTCGGGGCGCTCGTCGCACGCGCACTCGTGCGGCTCGGCCGGTCGTTCATCACTGACGCCGTGCTCGCCGTGCTCGCCGTCGCGGCCTTCGCGCTCACCCTGTTCGCCTCAGCCCACTTCGTCATCGTGCTCGTCGGCGCCGGACTGGTCTACGAGCTATGGACCAACGCGGGGCGCCGCAGCCCACGCGCGTTCTCACTCGTCCCCGTGGCCGGTGATGCTCGTCGTTCTGGCGGTGGCGCTGCCGCTGACGATCGAGATCTTCGCCGAGGGCCTCAAGGCCGGCCTGCTGACCTTCGGCGGCGCCTACACCGTCATCCCCTTCCTGCAGGAGAGCTCCGTCGACACCCACCACTGGCTGACGAGCAGCCAGTTCGTCGACGGCCTGGCACTCGGCGGCATCCTCCCCGCCCCGCTCATCATCTTCTCAACCTTCGTTGGCTACATCGCCGGCGGACTCGACGGCGCCCTGCTGATGACGCTCGGCATCTTCATCCCCGCCTTCGCCTTCCCCATCTTCCTCCATCGCCAGCTCGTCGGCATCGCTGAGAACCCACGCCTGCGGCCGTTCCTCCTCGGGGTCACGGCCGGCGTGATCGGGCTCATCGCGGCCGTCACCGTCGAGATCGTCGAGGAGAGCGTTGTGGACGTGCCGACGGCGCTGCTCGCCGTGGCGGCGTTCCTCGTCCTGAACCGCTTCCACGGCAAGCTCACGGTGCTCTACGTCGTCCTGGGCTGCGGCGCAATCGGCGCGACGATCCAGGCGACAGGACTCGTTTGAGCCTCGCGGAAGGCGAGCTACCCTGCGCCGCATGCGACGCCTTGTCATCGCCGCCACGCTGCTGGCCGCGCTCATCTCCGCCGCTCCCGCCGCCGCGATCACGAACGGCACGGCGGACGGCAACCGGCATCCCAACGTCGGCGGCCTCGTGTCCCCAACCCAGTACTCCGACGGCACGTGGATCTACTGCTCGGGCACCCTGATCTCGCCGACCGTCTTCCTCACCGCGGCGCACTGCGGCGAGGAAGGCGAGCGCGTCGCCGTGACCTTCGACGCCGACTACGAGGCCGGCGACAAGGTCTACTACGGCACTTTCCACTCCGACCCGCTCTACGGTCAGGACCAGAGCGATCCGCATGACATCGCGGTCGTGGTCTTCGACAAGGCGGTCAAGGGCATCACGCCCGCGAAGCTGCCGACCGCTGGGTCGCTGTCGAACCTCTCGGGCTCGCAGACCTTCACGTCGGTCGGCTACGGCGCCTACGAGGTCACCAACCAGCCCGGCGGCCACCAGTACCTCTACAACGACGTGCGCATGGTGGCCACCGGGACGCTGAACTCGATCAACCCGTCCTGGCTGCGAATCTCGATGAACGCGTCGACCGGCAACGGCGGGACTTGCTACGGCGACTCCGGCGGCCCGAACTTCCTCGGGACCACCAACATCGTCGCGGCGATCACGATCACGGGCGACGCGGTCTGCCGCTCGACCAACGTCGTTTACCGACTCGACACCGAGTCGGCGCGCGCGTTCCTGTCGCAGTACGTCACACTGCCCTGAGGAGGTGCGCTGGGGGAGCGCAATGGCGGCGGATCGGAGGTGCGGGCCTCCGATCCGCCGCCCACCTCCGACGCAATAGTGCGGTGGCGCCGATGCCCCTGGGAAAGCTTCAGGGTGATCTTCAAGCACAGGTGATGGCGGCGATGTGGCGCCTGGGGGCGGGCAACGTCGAGCAGGTCCGCAGCGAGCTCCCGCCCCGCTACCGCGGCGCGTATACGACCGTCCAGACCGTCCTCAACCGCTTGGTCGACCGAGGGCTGCTCGCGCGGCGGAAGCTCGAGAATGTCGTCGAGTATCGGCCGAAGCTGACCGAGGCGGAGTACCTCACCCATTCCATCGACCGCACGCTCGCGGGCGCCTCGAGCGACGCGCGCCAAGCCGCTCTGGCGGCGTTGATCGGCCGGCTCGATGCCGGCGAGCTGAGCGAGCTACAGCGGCTCGCGCGTGACATCGAGCGACGGCGAGGATCGCGGTGAGCTACGCGATCGCGGCCGGCATCGCGACCGGTATCGCCCTCCCCCATCTGCTGCGCCTCGAGCGCGCTCCGCCGACGAGCGCGGCACTGCTGTGGTTCCAGTCGCTGGCCCTCCGCGCGCTCGCCAGCCTTTTCGCCGCCGTCTACCTCCTCGTTTACGTCCCGTCCGCCGAGCCGTTCCACGGTCTCGCGCACCGGTGCCTCCACGCGGCGCTGCCCGTGCTGACCGAGCACCTCGGGCTCGAGACACACGACGTGGGTCACCTGGCTACGGCGCTGCCCGCGCTCCTGCTCGGCGTGTCGACGCTCTCGGTGGCGATCGGCATCGCGCGAGCGGCCAGGTCGGTGCGCCGGCTACTCACGCTCAACGGTCTGGGACCAGGTCCGCGAGGCAGCGTGATCGTGGGCGGCGCGGACGTCGTCCTCGCTGCTGCGGGGATCAGACGGCCCACGGTGGTCGTCTCCGCAGGAGCACTCACGGCCCTCGACGATGACGAGCTGTTCGCCGGCCTGGACCACGAGAACGGCCATATCGCCCGACGCCATGGCTACGTGTTCGCGATCGCGGCGCTACTGCGCGGGCTCGGCCGACCGATTCCAGGCGCGCGGCGCGCCCTGAGGGAGCTGTCGTTCCACTTGGAGCGTGACGCGGACCGCTGGGCGCTCGCGCGTCACAACGACCCCAGCGCCCTGGCCAGCGCGATCTGCAAAGCGGCCGGCACCCGCGAACTAGAGCCCGCCTGGCTGACGGGCTTGGCCTCGGCGGGCGTGATGCAACGCCTCGACCAGCTACTCGATCCGGCGCAGAGCGCGCTCAAGCGGGCGCGGCGACTGGCGCTGAACGGCCTCGCAGTGACGATGGCCGTCTTCGCGCTGGCCGTCACCGCGGTTCTCCCCGCGACCGCCGCTGCGGGTATCGAGCAGCTCGGCACGAAGACGGCTCCCCCGCACTGCGAATCCTGACCGCCTCGGGCATTCTTGCGCCAGGAAGCGAGGCGCGGCCGGGTGGCGGACTTGGGGAGTAGCCACCCGGCCGCCGGCGCGGGGTTCTTGCACCGGACGAACGCCTCCTACGAAGTGTAGGCGCGTTCGCGCCCTCTGCGGAGGCGTCGCGCACCGAGCAACGAGGTAGGCCTACAGAGTGTCGGAGCGACTTTTCCGGCCGGGTTGCACTTGAGCCTGTCGAGCCCGCAGACCGCACTTCGGCTAGCCACGGTGGTCGAGAGCCTCGAACGTGGCGAGTCCGAGAAGTTTGTTCTGACGAAGCACGGGCAGATGCGTGCCGTCGTCGTCTCGGTCGACTACTTCGCCACCCTCCGGAACGTCCTTCCCGACGCGTCGCAGCTGGTCTCGTAAGACTAGATCTGGTTCGGCGATCCTCGCCCGCGCGCCACGGTGGCGAGTCCTCGGCAACTTGGGGCCCCTCAGCGGTCCGCGAATCGCAGCAGTCGCCCTCGCTCCGCATCGCAGGTCCAGTAGTGGCCGACGGCGTCCGCGGTGAGACAGTGACCGACTTGCGGCACGGCCACCTCCTCTACCCGGCTGAATCCGGTTCGGCTGGCGTCAAGCGTTGCGAGCTTCGTCCCGGGATCTCCGCGCACGTAAAAGTCGTCCGCCGCGCTCGAGTATCCAGGCAGCGCCTCGCCGCCGCCGACGCTGAAAGTGTCGAGTCGGCGCCCGTCACGCGCATCGAGCAGCACGACCTCGCCGTCCTCGGCGCAACTGGCGACGAGCAGCCCTCCTCGTGCGTCCACCCGCGGAAACCCATGCGTGCCACGGCAGCCGGTAGACCAGCGCGACGTGACTGTGTGGCGCGGCACGTCGATCACGACGACGTCAGAGCCGGCGTGCGTGTACGCCACGCGGTTGGATGCGCTGAGCTGAAGTCCCTCGGGCCCACTCGGCACGGGTATGAAGCCTGTCCGTCGAGCCGCCGCCTCACCGGTGCCGAGGGAGAAGATCTCGATGCCCGCCGGCGTCGCGGCGGGCTCCGTGACCCAGAGCTCGCGCGTCGATGTGACGTATCGGACGTAGTCCCCAGGCGCCGACGTGCTCACGGAGGACCGCGTCCGGCCGGTGCGGGCGTCGAGCAGATCGAGGCGTTGCTGCTCGCGCTCGATGACGAACGCCGTGCCGTCGCCTTCGTCCGCCGAATCCGCGCTTTCGAGGCGGCCGAGTCGACTGGCGTCGCCGGTCGCGGGGTCGACGACATATAGGCCGCTCTGGCGAGCCGGAATGAGAATCCGGTCAAGGCTCTGGGAGTAGACGATGTCGTCAAAGTCGATCGCTCGCATCGCCCCGGGCAGCTCGACGACCATCGCTCGCGAATCCAAGGGCGCGTCGTCACCGCTCCCGCACCCGACCAGCGGGAGAAGCGCGAGCATGAGCGCGGTGGCGAGGCCGCGCACCGCTCAGGGCAGCTCGTCGATGATCGTGTCCGCCGTGCGCAGCGCCAGGGTCGTGATCGTCAGTGACGGGTTGACGCCGAGCGCCGTCGGCACGCGGGCGCCGTCGGCGATGTAGAGCCCTTCGTGGAACGGCTGACTACCGTCCTGCGACGCGTCGAAGACACGGCCGAACTCGTCGACGACGCCAGCGGCGACGGTCCGGCCCATCCCGCAGCCCCCGAGCGGATGCGAGAGGCCGATCGAGCGCGAGCCCAGCGCGCCGGCGGTCTCGGAGAGGAAGGGGTTGATGAAGTCGCGGTCGGGATCGTCTGTGAGCTCGCGCGCGAAACGCTTCAGCGTTGCCTGGATCTCGGCGTAGACCGGGTCCTCGTGGAACTGCCTGCCGTCGGCGCGCCGCACGCGCAACGTGGTGTCGCGCCGTCCGCCGAGACGGAACTGGCCGATCGACGCCTCGCGGCCCATGGCGGCGACGCACATCATGTTGCTGGTCCACTCGTACTCAGACAGGAACTCGTTCTGACGCCCGACGTGGTTCCGGAAGAGCGCGCGAACGAACGCCGGCCCACGCCCGAGCGTGTACTTGACCACCGTGAGGAGCAGGAAGAGAGGGCGCCGGCGGCCCTTCGACATCGACTGAAGCAGGGGTACGCCGTGGCCCGTGAGCGACGAGAACGCTCGCGGGATGCCGTTGTCCTCGATCGTGTGGAAGCGCTCGGGCGCCCCCGATGAGAAGTGGGCGAACGACGTCGTGACCGGGCCACGGGTGAGGCTGATTCGCTCCCGCGTCTTGTCGAGGAAAGCGAGATAGTCGCCGTTGGTCGAGAACCCCATGCCCAGGCGCTCGCTGAGGTTCGGGAGCGTGCCGCGCTCATACGACCGCAGCATGATCTCGTTCGTCCCGACGGTCCCTGCAGCGACGATCACGCGATCCGCGGTGATGGTGCGCTTCGTCGCTCGGCCGGGATTCTCCGGGTCCCGCTCGTCATAGTGGACCCGATAGCCACCGCCGGACAGCGCCTCGACGACGTCAACCTCGCATAGGGCCTTCAGATCGAGATCCGGGAACGCCGGCGGGTCGCCCTTCGGGGTACCGAGGATGGCGCCCATCAGCTGCTTGTTGAGCGTGTGCCGAGCGCCCGGCAAACAGCCGATGATGCACCGGCCCTGCCGCTCGCAGTAGTTCTTGGGCGCGCCCTTGGTCTCGAACGGACCCGGCTCGGGGTTGATGTCGTTGATCGACGAGTCGACCATCCCGAGCTCATCGGTGAGGCTGGCGATCTGTGTCTGGAAGACCCGAGCGCGGTCGATCCAGACTGCGTTGTCGCCGTCCCCCGGCGTCGAGTGCGCCGGGTCGAGGCGGCGAAGGCCACGCCGCGGGTTCAGCGGATCCGGCAGGTGCTTCCAGCGTGGGCTCAGCCGTGCGGAGCGGGTGGCGACGTTCGACAGACCGGTGTTCACCGGGTTTGGCGGCGTCGGGACCGCCTTCGACGGGTCCGCGGCGACGTCGCGGTCATAGAGCGCCCGGACCACCCCGAGCCCGATGGCGTCCCGCGCGAGCTCGTAGGACTCGTCGCGCTGCTGTGCGCTCCAGGTCAACGGCCAGCGCGGGTCCTCGAGCACTGCGTTGGGCGGCCGGATGGTGACGTTCGCGTACACGAGCGACCCGCCGCCGACGCCGCTCGCGCGCAAGATCGTGACACCGTCGTTCTCCCGAAGTCCGAACAGACCCTTCCTGCCGAACATCGTGAGGTCGAAGAGCCCATCCTCGTTGCCCTTGCGGCGCACGCAGCGCGTGTACAGGTCGAGGAAGCCGCGGAAGTTCTCAGCTGACGACCAGAACTGCACCGGCTGTCCCTGCTCACGCAGGAAGCCGTACGTCTTGACCTCCTTGTCCTGCACCGTGCCGACCGGCGTCGTCCACCAGGTGCCACGCTCGAGCATGAGAATCCGCTCTCCGCGCGCTCGGTGCTTGAACGCACGGGCCAGCGACAGCGCGGTAATCGTGCCTCCGAATCCGGAGCCGATGACGACGACGTCGTAGCGCTCTCCCGCGCCCGCCATAAGCGCCTCCTCTCAACGAACCGGCTGCAGGACCTGTGTCAAGAAGACCACGTGTCAAGGGCCGGCGCAACCGGCGAGGCGAAATCACGAGAGACACATTCGCCGCCCCAGGTCGAGCTGGCGGTCGACGTTGGCCGGATTCGTGCACGCGCCGCCGTGCCAACGCGCATTGGACCCTGCACCACACAGCCATGGCGCCGGGCTGATGGCAAGGTCGCCCACGCTTGGGACGGCGTTGTGGCGACTAACACCGGTGGTCGGCTGCTGCCCCTTGAACTAACGGCCGATCCGGGGGCGTGACCGGCTTAACGCTCATCGGCCATTCCGCCGGGGAACAAAACGGGGAACAAAGTGAGGCCAAGTGGACGCAAGTAGCGACGACTCAAACGACGCTCTAGAGCCGAATCGCATCGAGGACGAGCTGGATTTGCCGGGTTGTGATCCCGGCGGTCGCGGATTCGAATTCGTCGCTCACCCCCAGCGAAGTCCCTGCAAACAGACGGTTCACGCGGCGCCTCGGACGGTGGGAGGTCGTCGCGGACATGACGCCGTGACCGATAGAAGCTCGCCGTCCATTCGGCGAGACCCCGGTCGCCGGGTTTGGCCGGCATCGGCGGTGCCGGTCAGGTGACCGGCAGGGCGGCGATCGTGCGGCGCTGGGGGTCGTGCGGCGGGACCCAGGTCGAAGGGTTCGGCAGCGCGTGCAGGGCGGCGGCGTGGGTCACCTTGTGGGCGTTGTCGCGCAGCGCCACGATCGACGGGCGGTCGTCGTCGGCGCGGGTCACGAGCGACCAGCATGGCACGCCGCCGGCCACGACGCGAGCGCGCGCACGAAGTCCTCTGTCGGCTAAGCCGAGGCCTCGGGCTCCTGCGGGTCGAACCGCTCGACCCATTGGGCGCGCCAGGCCGGCGGCTCCCAGGACTCGCCGAAGTAGATCCGCTCGCGGACGACCTTCTCGTCGTGGAACTCCATGATGCCGACGGCCATGACGGGGCGGTCGTCGTAGCGGATCGTGTACTCGTTGACCCAGAGATCGTGGCACCCGGTGGTTCGGTGCAGCTCGAACTGCTGGCGGGCGGGATAGGTGGATCTGAAGGCGATGATGTTCTCCTTGCCACGCACGCGCTCGCCGCCCTGCGGCCACTCCAGGACGGCGTCCACGGCGTAGATCTCCGAGGCGCGGGCGATGTCGTCGCCCGGTGCGCCGCCGGCGGAGCCGACGTTCGAGTACTCAAAGTGCGCCCGGATCATCGCCCGGGCCTTGGCTTCGGTCATCGGGCGAGCCCGTCGAAGGAGGGAACCCCTCCGCTCGCGCGTTCCCGACGCTCGCCGATGCGAGCCAGGATCGGGGCGGAGAACAGCTCGGGGACGGGCGACATCAGACCGCACTCGAGCTCGCCGTGGCACGCCGGTTCCAAACCGTGGAAGGGCGACAGGTCACCCGCGTCCCAGGCCTCCCGGAGGCCGGGGGCGCCGAGGTCGAAGTCGGGGCGGATCTCGCGGCTGACCGTCCGCAGGTCGTGCCAGAGGTCGACGAGCGAGGGGCGCCCCCAGAGCCAGTAGCCGTTGTGGATGCTGTGGATGACCAGCCCCGGCTTGAGCACGAACGTGTGCGGGATCATCGGGTCGTGCTCGGGGTCGGTGTACTCTTGGATGTCGAGGTCCTTCTGGACGATCCGTTCCGGGTCCGAGAGGAAGGGCCACTGGGCGCCGACCGACGCGCGGAACTCCTGAGTCTCGTGATGGGCGTCAGTCGAGATCGTGGCCATCTGGGTGTAAGCCACGGCGACCTTGGGATAGAACGCGGCGAGCTCGAGGTGCTGCTGGTGTTCCTTCGGGCAGTAGTGGCCGCGCGCGAGGGTGAGGACCAGCGGATCGTCGCCCTGAAGCTCGCTGAGCCTCCGGGGAACGTCCGTGTGATCGGGCAGCTCGTAGTCCGGAAACGTGCCGCCGGGTGCGATGTCAGGGCGCATGTCGACCTTCCAGAGTTCATGGGAAATAAGGCTTGCGCTGACGCGCCCCGGGTGGGGCAACTCCCGCGCGTCGATGCCAGCACACCAGTGGCGCCGCCCGCGAGACGGCGCCACTCGCTCACTCACCCCTGGACTGGGGGCTTACTGATCCAGCTCGCCGAAAACAGCGCCCCAGAGCTGCCTCGCCCGTAGCGTCTTGTCGCCCGTGAGGAACTGCAGGCGCCGGGCCTGCATCTGGAGCGGCCTACCGCTCGCGACTTCGTTGCGCGGCAAGTGCATCGCGAACGGGCGCCTGAAGTCG
>Ga0126307_10000909_pt1 | contig 19503 bp, 18 predicted proteins | sample Plot28_FD_89955 | JGI IMG/M metagenome (GOLD analysis project Ga0126307, IMG submission 89955) | Serpentine soil microbial communities from UC McLaughlin Reserve, CA, USA - Plot28 | ecosystem: Environmental > Terrestrial > Soil > Grasslands | place: USA: UC McLaughlin Reserve, Lake County... | reverse complement strand
GTTGCCGAAGAAGCGGCTGGAGGCGGCGTTGTCGGCCCAGATCTGTTCCTTGTCGGCAAAGGCCGCGGCGCTGTTGCTGCCGGTGATCAGCGAGGGCGGCAACCAGGCCGACTTGACCCCGGCGGCGGCCGCCTGGGGGTCGTCGGTCCTGGAGACGCCGATGGCCTCCACGCCCTTGAACCCCGCCTCGCTGCGCTTGGCCGAGACGCTGCTGGTGAGGTTGGCGTAGTACAGCCGCGACCCATTGGCCCAGGAGAAGTCGCCGTTGGCGTCGGGGCGGGGACCGAAGGCCAGCGCCGGGTCCCCGTCAGAGACCACGCCGTTCTCGTAGTACCAGGGCAGGGTGCCGATCTGGCCGCCCTGGGCCGGCGTCAAGGGCACACACCCCGGGTCAGGGCCGACCTGGCCCAGGCAACTCCCCCCCACCCCTGTCCGGGCGCTGTAGCCGGTGTAGGTCGGCTGCGTCCAGTGGTCGCCGGAGTCGAAGGAGAAGTAGATCCCCGAGGTCCCAACGCCGGGGGTGAAGGGGCAGGTGGTGTCGTCACCGGCGTTGCAGGCCTCGATGTCGATCTCGTCGTTGGACCCGGCGGCCAAGACGTTGGCGTGAGCCTGGTCGACCGCGATGGCCGGCTCATTCTGCTTGTTCTGAGCGAAGGGGCTTGTCGGGCTGCCGACGGACACCTCGGTGTCGCCACCATGGGTCGCCGCTGCCGGCTCGGTCTGAGCAGCGACCAGGGCGGCCAGCAGGCTCGCCAACAACAATATGGACCGGATCGTTCTGCGCATGAATCCTCCCGCACAACGCCCAGGACGTTGGATCTGACCGTGGGCTGGTTCCGTACCTGACCTGCGCCTCCTTCCGGTTCTTCCAGAAGGACGTAACCAGAACTTAACAGCGCAGCTACCGCGCAGGAAGCGCCGAAACGCGTCGGGGTGGCGAACACCACCGCGCCGGCCAGTCGGGGCCACGTCATGGAGTAAGCCCCACCACTCGAACCGCCCTGGCTCACATGCCAGCGGCCTCGGGAACATCGTCGCCCGTCCGGCGACGAGGCCGAGTGGCCTTCTGCAGCTTGTCGGCCAGGTCCCACGCCATGACCGACGCTGAGCTCAGGCGCGCGGACTGGTAGATGCCGGCCGCAGCCTGCGGCTGAGAACCCGCCTACCCGCCAACGTCGGCAGCTCGGCAGCACGGCCGTGCGAGGCCCCGCCGCCGGCGGCGCCTCCAAGGCGCCGCCGAGCGAGTCGGGGCCTCGCCGCGTCCGGCGAAGCAGGACGCCTTGACGGATGGAGAAAGTTCTCATTGGGGCCGCAAGAGCCGCTTGTCGTCCCCCGATTGCAGGAGGTGGTTGGTATGCGTCGCCCGATGAGCAAGGTCTTCGCGCTGTGTGTGTCCATGGCCGTTCTGGCCGTGATCGGCTCCGTACCGGCTACGGGCGTCCCGGCGACCACGGGCCCGCTGGTCACTGTTTCCGGAGCCAGCCCGATCGCTGCCTGTGAAGGTGACACCGGATTTCGCGATGTCGGCGGCGTGCCGGCCTTCCAGTTCGTCAACAGCGAGGTCGAGCCTCACGTGATGGTGGATCCGTCGAATCCGGACGTCATCATCGGGGCCTGGCAGCAGGACCGCTGGAACAACGGCGGAGCGGAGGGCAACGTCACCGCCTCCAGCCTGGATGGTGGGGCGACCTGGACGATCAACCCCCTGACCAAGTCCTCGAACTGCACCGGCGGAACCCCGGCCAACGGGGGGAACTTCGAGCGGGCCTCCGACCCGTGGGTGGCTATATCCCCGGACGGGACCGCGTACCTGATGAGCCTAAGCACCGACACCACCCCCGGCGGCTTCGACACGAACCCTGACGACATGCTGGTCGCCCGCTCGACCGATCACGGAGCGACGTGGGAGGACCCGATCTCCCTCAACCGTGACGAAAGCCCGAACGCGTTCAACGACAAGAACACCATCACCGCGGACCCGAACGACTCGGACTTCGTGTACGCGGTGTGGGATCTGGTGACCTCGCCACCGAGCGGTAACCGGAACCAGCAGGCGTTCGAAAACGCCGTGGCGTTCAGTGGCGATCCCCTGTTCGCGCGGACCACCGACGGCGGCGAGACCTGGGAGCCCGCCCGAAGGATCTTCAGGGCCGGGGTCATCGCCCAGACGATCGGCAACCAGATCGCCGTGCTGCCCGACAACGACGATTTCGACGGCGAGCTGATCAACGCGTTCACGCTGATCCGGGGGACCAGGAACGACCAGGGAACCCGGGGTTCCCACATCGCCGTGATCCGGTCGTCGGACCACGGCGCGACCTGGGACAAGCAGGAGACCATCGTCGACACGTTCTTCCGGGGAATAGTGATCGACCCGGATTCCCCGTTGCCCGAAGGCGTCGAGGCTCGCCACCGCACCGGGGACATCAACGCCGAGATCGCCGTCGACCGGACCACCGGCGCGGTATATCTGGTGTGGCAGGACAGCCGGTTCGGCCCCCGGTCGAGCATCGCGTTCAGTCAGTCCCTCGACGGCGGACTGAGTTGGTCGGATCCCATCAAGGTGAACCAGACGCCGGATCTGGCGAACAACCTGAACGAGCAGGCCTTCACGCCGATGGTCCACGTGCTGGACGACAGGACCGTGGCTGTTTCGTACTACGACTTCCGGAGCAACACGGCCGACAACGGCACGACAACACCCACCGAGGCGTTCCTAGCCCACTGCCACCCCGCATCCGAGGACTGCTCGGCCGCGGCAAGCTGGGATGAGGAGGTCCCGGTCACCGACGCGCCGTTCGACAGCCGGAAGGCTCCCGTGGCCCGGGGGTTCTTCCTGGGTGACTACGTCGGCTTGGGGCAGAGCGGGACCTCTTTCTTCCCGTTCTTCACCGTCACGACGGGGACCGATCCCGCGAACATCGTCACGCGGGAGGTAATTCAGTAGCCCGAATCGGTTGGGGAGGGCCCCGGCGTTCATGACCGGGGCCCTCCCTTGCGCCCCTTGGGTGCCGGGAGATGCGAGATCTACACCGCGCCGACCATCGACGCCGCCCAGGCCCGCTTCGACGAGTTCGCCGAAACGTGGCGGACCAGGTATCCGGTGATGATCGACACGTGGGAACGGTCCTGGCGGTCCGGGTTGGCCGCGACCACCGTGGTCCAGTGCTGCTGACCGGCACGGATCCCGGCACCGTCGTCAACGGTCACAGGTCCTGTCCGGTCGCGCCGGCCGTGTGGCGGCCGCCAAGACGCGCCGGGGATAGGGCTGCACCTGAATTGTGAGCATCGCTTCGGCGACCACCCCGGCGGCCGCGCGCTCGCCCATCTCTGCGGCCAGCGTGTCAGCGGCATCGACGATGGCACCGAAGGCCGCGTTGACCCGCTCTCGCCATCCGGGGGTTTCCTCGTAAACGTCGATCGCGAACCCGGCTTCCTCCAAGAGCGGCACGTAGTTCGGGGTCGGGTCCAGACCCAGCACCGGCAACCCCGCCACCTTCGCGGGCTCCACCTCGAACGCGATGAACACCAGCCGCCCTCCGGGAGTGAGGATCCGAAAGAACTCCGTGACCGCGGCGCGCTTGACAGGCGCGTACTGAAAGGCCTCGACACTCATCACCGCGTCGGCGACGCCGTCACGCAAGTTCGTCCTTTCGAACGTGCCTTGTCCGAAACGGGCCCGATCCCCGAGGCCAACGTCGCGCGCCCGTGCTCTGGCCGCTGATAGTCCCCCGGCCGATGGGTCGACGCCGATCAACGAGGCACCGGACTGTGTCGCCATCCACAGTCCCGGGCCGCCGGCGCCACAGGCGAGATCCACCACAACGTCCCCGGCGCCGATCTGGAGCCGCTCGCGCGTGCTTTGCGCCTCGGGGAGGGTCAAGAAACCGATGTGGGCGAACTCCTCGGGGAAGTCCCCGCTGTAGGCGTTCGTCCGCCACAACCGGTTGAACGTCCTGCTCTGCGGCAGGGCGTCGTAGACCGCGTCGTATCCGTCGAGGACGGCTCGGAAGACTCCGGTGTCGGTGACGTCGTCGGTCAACGAAGCGGCCGGGTCCGAGCCCTCGTGCGTGTCCGGGGTCATCCGCGTGTTCCTTTTGCCGGGACCACACACGACCAGACCTGGAGGGCGGCGTCCATTTCATGACCTGCGCCATACGGCGAACACCCTGGCGGCATCGACGGCGAGGTTGCAGGCGTTGATGCGTCGGGTGGGGCACGCGAGCACCCGGGCGGCACGTCGGTACACGCCGAAGCGCGAGGAATGACCGCCTGTGTCCGGGCCTAGCTCCCCCATTGGGCCGAGTTGGGCGCAAGGCACGACCTCTGCGTCCCGAAGGGAGATCGGGCGGTCTGCTGTGGCCGCTGTCGACCGTGCACTGCTGCCCGCTGGATAGCGCGACCGTGAGGTACGCCGCCGCCGCAGGGCGGAAGCGACGGAATCGCCGGGGTAACGCGTCCCTCTCTGGGCCGCCGCTGAGAGCGTCGGAGACGAGCATCGACATCAGCCACTCCACGACCAGGGGAGACAGCCCATGATGGACATCTCGGGCCTTGCCGCCGTCGCCATGATCCAGATAACGCTGGTCCTTCGGTGCCAGCTGGGCATTCCTACCCGGACGCCGACGAGACTCCCGCACGAGTAGACAGACCGCCGCGTCGGGACCCGGTTGGTAGTGGTGAGCGCCGCCGAATCGAAGGGTGAGTCACCCGATTGGCGCTGGTCAGCGGCCGCGGGCGGCGCGGAGGACGCGCGCGACATCGAGGAGGTGGTGGTTGCCCTCGTGGATGGTGTGCCGGGCCAGCCAGCGCAGGTCGCGCTCGGTCGGGGTCGGGTAGGTGTAGATGCCGCGGCGGGCCCACTGGTCGGCGGTGAGCGCAGCGCAGGCCGCGGCCATGGCCTCGGCGTTGGCGGCCAGGTCGTCGACCACCGTGGCCGGGTCCTGCTCGTTGTAGCGGTCATTGACGACGCGCTCCTCGCGGCCCATCGGTGCGTACGTGGGCCGGTCCTCGGCCAGCGCTTGGGCCACGCGCGCCCGTTGCACCGAGAACACGTCGCGCACGTGGCAGGCGTACTCGAGCGCCGACCAGACGCCCTCGAGCGGGTGGGCGCGCAGCAGGTCGTCGAGCGACTCGCCGGGCAGTCCGCGGGTCAGCGGCGCCCGGTAGCGGCGGCCGAACGACCGCAGCTTGTCGGCGACCTCGGCGTCGTCGACGTCGTCGTAGTCGAACCCAAACTCGGTGCAGGTCCCGTCGACCGCGGGCACGGCCCCGGCTGCGTTGGCATCGCTCATGGGCGCAGCCTGCCACGGCGCCGGTGGTGCGTCGCCGGGATGATGGCGCGGTATCGGCGAGTCAGCGGCGTTGCTCGCGAGGACGGAGGACGAAGGCGCACACCTAGGGCCCGGGGCCCGGCCGCCGCGTTGGAACGGCGAACCGGGCCAAGGGCTTCAGCGGGTCGCGGGGTGTGTCAGCGAGTCGTCGGTTGTTGTCAGGTTTGAGCGCCGGCCGTCACCGTGCCGGGGGTGGCGTAGGCGACGTAGGTGACGAACGTGACGATGGCTTGGCGGCGAAGCCGCCCACGGCGATCGCGGCCCCGGCAGGGGCGATGGTCGTGCCGTCCCAGGTGCCCTGCACGCTGCCGGTCGAGGCGCTCTCGGCGAAGAAGACCCGGCGGTCGATGTCGCCGAAGGCGATGGTCAGGTCGGGGTGTGCCCGCTGGCGGGAGGAGGCGGCGGCACATCGAACCACTCGTCCACGCCATGCAGGCGGCCAATCCCTTGCTGGACCGACCAAGCATGAACGGCCAGCAGCCGTGCTGTCTGCCGCCGCCGCAACGGAGGAATCAGCATGTCAGACAGCGGCGCCGACCAGAACGCGATAGGACGACGGCGCCCGCGAACGGCGGCGGCCAACACCTCCGAGTTGCCGCGCAGAAGACGCGGCCGGGTGGTGCAGATGCGCTCCACCTCGCCGACAGCTAGTCGGTGGATCCGCACCGGGTTGACCACCAGCAGCCGGTCAGCACCGAGCATCGTGAAGGTGATCGCGCCTCGAAGAAAGCCAATCCCAAAGCTCCAGGTCCCAATGGCCCGCCAAACCGCCGGGGACGCGCCGGCGCCCTCCACTAGGACCGCTACCGGTGCGACTAGGAAGGCGGCCAACCCTCCCACCAGCACCGCAGCGAGCAGGCTCATCCACGGGCTCCACAGCGTCACCCTCGTGGTGGGCGGTGGCTGGCCGTCCCCGGTGGCTACCGCATCATCCGCATGCTCCCTGCCATCCATGCGCTAACCATCACATCCCAGCACGAATGTGCCGTACCAGATCCACGCGATCCCGAGGATCAGGTACCACCACCAGACGCCCGACGCCTCCCGCACGTCTTGGCGGAGGATGTCACGAAAAGGGGTCGCAGGTGGAGAATCACCCGTTCCGCCTGTCTCGCTCGTCGTGGGAACGTTTCGTCCCGTTCGCCCCTCGGCGTCGGACCGATCGCGCCCCACGAGCTCATCGCCGGGCCTCACTGGGAGCTGGCTTAGCTAGCGCGCCTCTGGGCGTCGTTGGCGGCTCTGTCGACGTCAGCCTGGGTGCGATCGATTCGCTGCCTGAGCTTGTCACGCGAGTCGGCGGCTGCGGCCTGGGCCGCCGTCTTCGCCTTCATGACGCGCTGGTTGAGGTGGTCGAACCACGAAGAGCAAGGGCGACCAGGGTTCGGCGTGACGGAAATCGGGCTTACTCCCCCGGGCGAGGGCGAGCGTCCAGAGGGGCGCCGGGGCTGCGCCATCGCCGGATGTGGCCGGGAGGGCGTTCGCGACGGGCGGCCCCGGCGCCGACGACATGCTGGCTGCATCCTGCATGCCTTCTTGCTTTGACCATTGGTAGCTCGGCGACCACCAGGTCGGGCCGCTAGACCAGCGTGGGTTCGCACAGGTCGTCGCCGTGCACGAGCCGGAGGCCGTGCGCTGGCCGGCGCACTCCGCGCGGCCCGCGTAGTTTCGTCGGGCCTGGGATCAACAGCCGGCGGCGAACCGGTATGCCCGGCAGATGTCGCCCAAACGCTCGTCGTCGAGTCGGGTGATGCGGCTCTTGAAGCGTGAGCGGTGCAGCGTGAACACGTTGTCGAAGTTGGCGGCGCAGCGTCGGGGCAAGCCATCTTCGGCATCGAGTGCGACCTCGGTAGGGATGTTCCGTACGGTGGTCGTCACCGGCGCAACCAGCAGGGACGCCAGCTTCGACGTAAAGCGTTGTCGCGTCAGGACGACGACGGGGCGCACCTTGTCGCCCGGCACATCTCCCCACCACACGTCGCCACGGTTGACGACCGGGCCGCTCACTCCTCCCACGGCACCGAACTGAGGTCGACCTCGACATCACCGGGAAGCTCATCGTCGGGGTGGGCGTCGAGCCAGCGCTTCTCGAGCTCACGTTCGATGAGCGCGGCGAGCGCCTGGTCGAGAAGCTGTGAGACGTTCGAGGTGCCGGTCACCTCCTGGGCTTCTCGTAGGCGCTCGGGCGTGAGCGTCGCCGAGATCTTCGTCCTGGTAGTCATGACGTCGATCCTACCGAATATCCGCTTCAAGTCATGACGGCGGCCCGCGTGTCATCCGGCCCTGGGGGAATGGCTGCTCGAGCGCGGCTGTGTCGTCGAAGGACAGCGACGAGAAGCTGGAGGCCTCGCTCCGCCGCATCGAGGAGCACCTGGCCAAGGCCCGACAGACGTGAGCGAGTTTGCCGATCCCACCGGCGGGGGAGGCGGTCGCCGCGAAGGCCTCGCCCGCGCCGGTGGACGGGCAGCGTGCGCGCGCGTCGCGGCACCGGAGGAGACGACAGGGATGTGCCTGTGAGAGCGGAGGCCGGCGAGACGACGAGCCTGGTGGACCGGGTGGCGGACCCCTGGGGCGAGCGCACGCCGTACGGACGGGGCCAGCCCTGGCCGGTGCGCGTCGACGCCCACCTGGCCGAGGGCGTGGCGGCGGAGGACGTCGAGCGCTGGGTCCCGACCGCGTCGGTGCTGCACTCGAACGGCGACGGGCTCAAGATCGCCGTGCGCTACGGCGCCCTCGTCGGCGTGCGGGGCCGGGCCGGCGACCGGGTGAACCACGGGCGGGTCGACCCCAAGGACCTGTTCGGACGCTCGTCGGCCAGGCCGCCAAGGGCGCCCGCGACGACGCCCTCGCCGACGTGGTCGGCGCCTGCGAAGGCGAGACGAGCACCCAACTCGCCTGGCTCCGCACCCGCATGAAGCAGGCCGCGCCCAGACCCTGATCGTCGCGTGACCCCCCACGACAGCCCGATCCCGCCCCCCGCTCACCCGCCGGCATCGACGCCCCGGCGACGCCAGTCGTGCTGCGGCCGGTCGCCAACCCGCTGCCGCTCGGGTTCCTGGCCCTGGCGGTCGGCACGCTGGTGGTCAGCGGCCTGCAGCAGCTCGGCTGGGTAGCGCCCCGGGAGGCACAACGCACTGCCGCGTTGTCTTCCGATCAGACCGGTGCGATCGGTACCCGGCATCGTCCACACGGGGAATGAATGTCGTCGGTGGAACGTCCGGCTCCCGGATTCACCCCATCGGGATGATGCGGCCGAAGGGATCGACTGCGTCTCATTGAGAAGGCGCAAGAAGCGACCGCCCGTGCCGGGAGGCGACACTCCGGCCCTCCCGGCACGGCGCACGGAGAACTGGAGGAGCCTTGGCACTGCACCGCAAGCTCGTCGAGGATCTGAGGCCGCTGATCCTGAGCCCGATCTACGCCAGCCCAGGCGAGGCGGCTCGCGCGCCGCGCCACACCATCCCTGACTTCGAAATGAGCCCGGACACGGCATACCAGTTCGTCCGTGACGAGCTGATGTTGGATGGCAACGCGCGCCTCAATCTGGCGACGTTCGTGACGACGTGGATGGAGCCCCAGGCTGAGCGGCTCATGACCGAGACGTTCGACAAGAACATGATCGACAAGGACGAGTACCCACGCACCGCCGAGCTCGAGCAGCGCTGCGTGAACATGCTCAGCCGGCTATGGGGCTCGCCGGACGAGGACGAGGCCACGGGAACCTCGACGACCGGTTCGAGTGAGGCCGCCATGCTCGCCGGCATGGCGCTGAAATGGCGCTGGCGGGACCGACAGCGGGCGGCCGGCAAGCCCGCCGACATGCCCAACATGGTGATGGGCGCCAATGTGCAGGTCTGCTGGGAGAAGTTCTGCCGCTACTGGGACGTCGAGATCCGCCTCGTTGCCATGGAGGGCGATTGCTATCACCTCACCCCTGAGCGAGCGGTGGAGCACTGCGACGAGAACACGATCGGGGTCGTCGCCGTGCTGGGCTCGACGTTCGACGGATCGTACGAGCCGGTCGCCGACATCTGCGCGGCGCTCGACCGGCTCGCGGCCGACACGGGACTGGACGTGCCCGTGCACGTCGACGGAGCGTCGGGCGGCTTCGTGGCGCCCTTCATCGACCCGGACCTGGTGTGGGACTTCCGGCTGCCCCGGGTCCAGTCGATCAACGCATCGGGTCACAAGTACGGGCTCGTGTACCCGGGCGTCGGGTGGGTGATCTGGCGAAGCCCCAATGCATTGCCCGATGACCTCGTGTTCAAGGTCAACTACCTGGGCGGCGACATGCCGACGTTCGCGTTGAACTTCTCGCGGCCCGGCAACCAGGTGGCGGCCCAGTACTACAACTTCCTGCGCCTGGGCTTCGACGGGTACCGTCGCATCCAGCAGACGTCGCGGGACGTGGCCCGCTACACCGCCGATGCCGTCGCCGCGCTGGGCCCGTTCCGGCTGCTGACCGACGGCAGCGAGCTGCCCGTGTTCGCCTTCGCACTCGATGACACCGACCGGCCCTACACGGTGTTCGACGTCTCCGAGCGCCTGCGTGACCGGGGTTGGCTCGTGCCCGCGTACACGTTCCCGGAGAACCGCCAGGATCTCGCCGCGCTCCGCATCGTCATCCGCAACGGCGTCTCGCACGACCTGGCCGACCTGCTCGTCGCCGACCTGCGGCGCCATGTGGAGTACCTCGAGAAGCTCCCCACGTCGCTACCCGCCACCAGCAGCGGCGAAGCCTTCCGCCACTAGGACCAGGCTGGGGGGACGGCCCACGAGCGTTACTCGACGGCCCCCCGACGGATGCCCGATGGACGGTGGTCCCGACATGAATGACCGGCCCCAGGGCGCGCCAGACAAAGCGCGGCCCGCGGCGTCGCACACTGAGAAGCGCTTCGAGATCATCGCGACCGTGCTGCTCGGGGTTGCGGCGTTGACCACGGCGTGGAGCGGCTACCAGGCGTCGCTGTGGGACGGCATCCAGTCGAGCAACTACACGCAGGCGTCCGCAGCCCGCACCAACGCGGCGCAGAAGCACACCGAGGCCAACCAGTTCCGGCTCGCGGACCTGAGCGTGTTCGAGAACTACATCGACGCCTCGCTCGGCGGTAACACCGCGGTCGCAGACTTCTATCGCCCGCGGTTCAGCGAGGCTCTCGAGCCCGCGTACGAGGCGTGGATCGCGCTCGAACCAGAGTCGAAGCCGGACGCACCCCCGAGTCCCCTCGGGATGCCCGAGTACCAGCCCGCGCCGGAACAGGAGGCCCGAGAACTTACCGCCCGGGCCGAGGCGAAGTTCGCCGAGGGCGAGGACGCGAACACATACTCGGACACCTATACGGCTTCGACGCTGTTCTTCGCGTCGGCGCTGTTCTTCGCCGCGATCTCCGAGCGCTTCGCGTACAGGCCCGCCCGGATCAACCTTCTCGCCTTCGCGGGAGTCGGGCTGATCGCGGGGGTAGCAGTCGCGGCCACCCAGCCGGTCACGACAGGCTGACTCAGGGGGCACCCGGACTCGATCCATCATCACCGGGCTCCGCCTGTCAGGCCGGGGCTGCCTCGGGGATGTGCTGCGAGAAGTATTCGAGCGCGGTGCGGGTCTTGGTGTGCTGCTCGCCGCTCACGTCGACTCCGCGGTCGTGCAGGAACAGTCTCGAGTCGACCGCGGTGGTCAGCAGGTCGGCCGGCGCGCACTTGGTCGAGAGCTCGAGGATGCGGGATCCGTCGGGGTACAACCACATCTCGGCCACGAGCTTGCGGCCGTAGCCCTCCGGGCGGAAGTTCAGCTTGAGCACGAAGATCGGCCCCAGGATCGCCAGGTCGTCGAGAGCCAGCCCGTCGGGAGCGTGCGCGGCGTAGAAGGCCCGCTGCGCCTTGGAGAACAGCTTGCGAATGGAGCGCTTGCCGCGAGCCACCCGAGTGACGTCCGTCGCGCCGAGCGTGCCCTTGAGCGACCCTGAGCACACCCAGCCGCCGGGCATGGCATCGACCTCGACGACCATGCCCGGCGATCGCCGCAGCCGGTCGGGCAGCTCGTCGGGGACGACCGGCCGCAGCTTCACGACAGAGTCGTCGCCCCGGCCCTGCACGCGACGGGCACGCACGACGACCCCCTCCCGATAGAGCGCCAAGTCCGGCGTGTCGAAGAAGAACACCTGGCGGATCTGTGCCTCCAACGGATCCATCCCCAGCGCCGCGACGGTCGAGCGGTGATGCTCGTCCGGCACCGTCAGCTTGAGCTCGACGCTGTCGGACCCCCTTGCGAGGCCCACCAGCTCTGCCAGGTCGTCGTCGGACAGTTCGATGAGCTTCTTCACAGCTGACATCGGCGACACGACCTCCCTCTAACCGCGACCACTGCGGTTGCCGCCGTCGGTGCGGACACGTGTGACGGTATGGCTCCAAGACGTCGCCTGGGCATCACCCCCTCCGGATGAAGTGACGCCCAGGGTTTCGGGATTCACCCGGAGTGGATGATGTCCGCGCGCGTCGTGTCGCGAGAATGTGTTGCCATCTCCGCGAAGCCGGTTACGACGACGTCAGGCGCCCCCGAGGCGGCGGGGCCCGCCGCATTCGCTGAGGGATCGACGTGGTGGGCCCCGAACGCTGTCGGGTGGTGGATCGGCGTCCTGTTCGCCAGCGGGTCGCTGTGCTTCGCGCTGGGAGCCGCCCCCCGCTTCGTCGACGCCGTGGGCGTCGCCGCCGACGGTGTCACGTTCTTCGTCGGGTCGCTGCTCTTCACCGCGGCCGCCTGCCTGCTCTTCCTGGAGGCGGCGAACGCGTCCCGCGTTCTGCCAAAGGTCGAGGCGCCCGAGCGGCAGCGCATCCTTCTCACCTCGACGCGGCATCGCATCGACTGGTGGGCGGCCTTCGTCCAGTTGGCTGGGACGGTGCTGTTCAACATCAGCACCTTCGATGCGATGCGCGAGCACCTGTCGGCTTCGCAGGCCAACCGCCTGGTGTGGACTCCCGACGCGCTCGGGTCGATCTGCTTCCTCGTGGCGAGCGGGCTCGCCTGGGCCGAGGTCGCTCACGGGTGGTGGTCGTGGCGCCCGCGCAGCTTGTCCTGGCTGATCACCGCGCTGAATCTGGCGGGGTCGATCGCGTTCGGCGCCTCGGCCGTGGCCTCGCACGTCGTCCCCGCCTCCGACGAGCCCCGCAACGTGACGCTGATGAACCTGGGCACGTTCGTCGGCGCGCTCTGCTTCCTGGTCGGAGCTGTCCTGCTCTTGCCGGAGCGCACGCGCCCTGACGCCCGAAGCATGCCGGACCAAAGAGGCCGGCCATGACGATGCCTGCCGATCCGCACGCCGTGTCCCGGTCGCCTCGCTACACGAAGCTCCTGGTGTTCCCGGCGATCATCGGGGCGCCGATGGCCGAAGCCGCGTACGGCTCCTCTTGCTGGTCGACGAGCTACAGGACGGTGATCGGCTTCGCCGAAGCCAGCGGCGAGAGCTCCTCGTTGGTGTTGTTCTCTGGTCGCTAGCTAGGCGCTGAGCGCGCCATGATTGGCCCGTCCGGCATCGACCGGTCGAGGGGATGCGGGCGCTGACGGTTCGATGGTCGGCCCCGTCCGCCGCCAGATCGCTCAGCGTGCAGTGGCGGATCGCGAAGCGGGGCCAGAGCGCCCGTCAGAAGATGGTGGTCCAGTCGTGCTTCATGCTGACAACGGTCCAGCCGTCGGTCTGCGCTCGTTCGAGGGCCCTCTCGGCGCCGGCGGTGTAGTCGAACTCGCGGTCGCCGTCGTCGTGGAGGATCAACAGACGCAACGTCGGCTTGTCGCTGTGGTGCGTGAAGTGAAGCATTGGGACATCCCCGTTCGAGTTCCCGGCCGCGAACAGCGGGCGGCGACCGGCGCGGCTCCAGATGCGCACCGGCTTCTCTGGCCCGTCGTCGAGATAGTCGGCCTCCGCCTTGTGGGTGATCCTGCCACCGGCTTCGGTCTCGGTGTAGGCGAGGGCGGCGCTGCTGCCAATGACACGCTGGCGTGGGACCCCGTACACATCCCAGGTGATCGGCCGCATGAAATCGCGACCGCCGCCCGAGGCGATGTAGTTCGAGAATCCGTTGGCCTCCAGATAGCCGAGCAGCTCGACCATCGGGGCATAGGCGGTCTCCAGATAGCCGCGACCGAGCGTCGGGTGCTGGGCGCTGCGCAAGAAGGCATCCGCCTCCTGCTCGAAGTCGTCGACGCTGATTCCGTCGAACGCGGCCAGGATGCCCGCCGCCAAGACCCGCACGTTGGTGTCGTCCCCGGCGTAGTGCTCGGTCATGACCGCGCCCAACCAGCCGTAGTCGCGTTCGTAGGCGGCCTTCCACGGCTGTCGCTCACGCAACTCGGGTTGCGCGTCCGCCATCTCTACCAACCGGCGCAGGATGAAGTCGAGCTGGATCGGCATCGGCTTCTCGCACCACAACGTGCCGTCGTTGTCGAACACGGCCACCCGCTCCTCGAGCGGCACCGAGCGCGAGTCGTCATCCCCGCAGACGCGCCGAACGAACTCGACGATCGTCTCCTTGACCGGCCCAGCCCTCCAACTCGTCAACGAATCCATCGCCATGGGAATGCCCTTCTGTGAACATGTCGGGCGAAGCGAGCTGTGGTGGCATGGCAGTCTGCACCCTGGGGCCGGCGCTGGCCAACGTCTCGTCGGTGGGCAGATCGCCGATGGTGGTCGTGTTCGGCTCAACGTCGCCGCCGCCGGACTGGTCCATCTCAGCCTTGTCTCTCCGCGCTCGAAGCGTCACGTGCCATTCAGACGGCATCACCTCACCAATGCATCGCCCACAACGGTTGATTCGCCGGCCCGACAGCTCTTTCATCCCACCGGTGTGATGCGGGCCCGGCGATCGCGGCGCACCGTGGCGACGAGGTCCGGGGCGTTCACCCTGACTCAGGTGATGTGTGCTCACCCAGGCGGCGACTCTCCTGGGTGGCGCCAAAGTTGCAGCAGCCGCGCCGGCGGGCCGGGCGACGAGGAGGCATCCAGCGCATGGCCGACAAGCCGAACATTCTCATCATCTGGGGCGATGACATCGGTATCGCGAACCTGTCGTGCTACAGCGACGGTGTGATGGGGTACCGCACGCCCAACATCGACCGGATCGCGGCCGAGGGGGTGCGCTTCACGGACTACTACGGCGAGCAGAGCTGCACCGCGGGACGCGCGGCGTTCATCACGGGCCAAAACCCCTACCGGACCGGACTCACGAAGGTCGGCATGCCGGGGGCTCCGCTCGGCCTCCAGGCCGGTGACCCGACCGTCGCCACGGCACTCAAGGCCCAGGGCTACGCCACGGGCCAGTTCGGCAAGAACCACCTGGGTGACCGCGATGGGCACCTGCCCACGGCGCACGGCTTCGACGAGTTCTTCGGAAACCTCTACCACCTCAACGCCGAGGAGGAGCCCGAGCTGCGCGACTACCCGTCGGACGAGGACTTCCCCGGTTTCCGTGAGCGTTTCGGGCCCCGTGGCGTGCTCCACACCTGGGCCAACCCCGACGGCACCCAGAGGATCGAGGACACCGGCCCCCTCACCAAGAAGCGCATGGAGACCTGCGACGAGGAGTTCCGCGACGCCGCCGCCGACTTCATCCGCCGCCAGCACCAGGCGGACACGCCGTTCTTCGTGTGGTTCAACTCCACCCACATGCACTTCCGCACCCACGCCAAGCCGGAGAGCCGGGGACGGGCCGGGCGGTGGCAGTCCGAGTACCACGACACGATGCTCGACCACGACGACGTGGTGGGCGACCTGCTGGCCCTGCTCGACGAGCTCGGCCTCGCCGAGGACACCATCGTCATGTACTCCACGGACAACGGACCACACATGAACACGTGGCCTGACGGCGGCATGACCCCGTTCCGCAACGAGAAGAACTCGAACTGGGAGGGCGCCTACCGCGTGCCCGCCGTGGTGCGCTGGCCCGGTAAGTTCGAGCCTGGCACGGTGCTCAACGGCATGGTCAGCCACAACGACTGGTTCCCGACGCTGTTGGCCGCGGCCGGCGTGCCCGACATCGCCGAGCAGCTCCGGGCGGGCGTCGAGCTCGACGGCACGACCTACAAGGTCCACCTCGACGGCTACAACCAGCTGCGCTACCTGACTGGTGAGGTCGACGAGAGCCCGCGCCGCCACTTCTTCTACGTGTCCGACGACGGCGACCTCACCGCGCTCCGCTTCGACGTGTGGAAGCTCGTGTTCCTCGAGCAACGCGCTCAGGGCACCCTCAACGTCTGGGCCGAGCCCTACACACGGCTACGCGTCCCCAAGATCTTCAACCTTCGCACCGACCCCTACGAACGGGCCGACATCACCTCGAACACCTACTACGACTGGTTGCTCGACCACGCATGGCTTGTCGTGCCGGCCCAGGGCTACGTGGCCCAGATGCTCGGGACCCTCTCCGAGTTCCCGCCCTCGCAGAAGTCGGCCAGCTTCGGCCTCGACCAGGTGATGGCCAAGCTCGAAGCCGGCGTACCGAGCGCGTGATCATCGCTCCTACCCGCGTGGGGGTGCCGGCCAGCACATTCACCATGGGCTCCGACGCCCACTACCCCGAAGAGGCACCCGCCCACCGGGTCCACGTCGACGGGTTCCGGATCGACCGCTTCGAAGTCACCAACGCCGACTTCGCCGCCTTCGTCGACGCCACCGGCTACCTCACGGTCGCCGAACGCCCGCTCGATCCGGTCGACTACCCGGACGCCCCGGCGGAGAACCTGGTGCCCGGCTCGCTGGTGTTCACACCGACGCCCGGCCCCGTCGACCTGCGCCACCTCAGCCAGTGGTGGACATGGGTGCCGGGCGCCTCGTGGCGACACCCAGAAGGGCCACGCAGCAACGTCGGCGACCGGACCGACCACCCCGTCGTCCACATCGCCCACGAGGACGCGCTCGCCTATGCCACCTGGATCGGCGCCGAGCTGCCCACCGAAGCCGAGTGGGAGTGCGCCGCTCGCGGCGGCCTCGACGGCGCCGACTACACCTGGGGCGACGAGAAGCGCCCCGGTGGAGCCGTGCTCGCCAACATCTGGGACGGCCCCGACTTCCCCTGGCGCCAGACACCCGGCGGCTACCAGAGCACGTCGCCAGTGGGCTCGTTCGCGCCCAACGGGTTCGGGCTCCACGACATGGCCGGCAACGTGTGGGAATGGACCGACGACTGGTACACGACCACGCGCCACAGCGAACCGAGCCCGTCCTGCTGCATCCCCCACAACCCCCGCGGCGGCGACCAGGCGGGCAGCTACGACCCTGCCCAACGGCAGTTCCCCATCCCCCGCAAAGTCCTCAAAGGCGGCTCCCACCTCTGCGCCGACACCTACTGCCTCCGCTACCGACCGGCCGCCCGCCGGCCTCAAATGATCGACACCGGCATGAGCCACACCGGCTTCCGCTGCGTCCACCACGCCCCCGGCCTCCGCCGTTGATCCGTCCGCCAGCGACGAGCCGGACACGCACGCCCGTCGTCTCGATCTGGCCGTCCGCGGTTCGCCGGCCGGGCGCCCGGGACCGCTGCGGCCACCGGCATGCCACCTGCCGTGGGCTGAGCAGGTCCAATGTGCGAGAACGGGTGACGGGAAGCGAACCCGCATAGCAAGCTTTTGGAAGTTGCGGACTCGGCGCACATGTGTCTGCCCGGCCGAGGACGGCGCCGGAGGTGCCGCCCGCAGGCCGGGCGTGGCGTCGGCGCAGCCGGCCCTCTTGACCACCAGGGCCGTCCCGAAGTTCACCGAGCCGATCAGTTGCGACCTCCTTCGCACGGCGCCGTGGTCGGAACAACGGACGCCTAGGCCAGCGAACCGTGGTGGACGATCAGCGCCGCGGGGCGTCCGCGGGCGAAGCGTCGGACGGCTCCGGCGTGGCGGTCCCGCCTGCTTGCAAAGCACTCCCGGACGTCCGCGGCCGTCCGTGCGAGACGGTCAGAGTGCAGGGGGAAGGGGTTCCGGTGGCCGCAGCCGTTCAGGGGGGTCCGCTCGGCAACCGTTCGGTTTGGCTCCCCTCCTGGCTGCCCTGTGACTTCGAGGAGAATTTGGCGATGCTCGCGACGATGAACACGTCAAGCTAGACTCCAGAGGCACGGACAAAACCGTGTCAGAGGAGGACACCATGGTCATTGCCGACGTGGGGTTGGGCCAACTGATCTGGACGACGCTCTTCATCTCCATGCTGGTCCTGTACATCGGCCTGGTCCTCTTCGTCGTGCGCGACCTGTTCCGCGACCACGAGCTGTCCGGATGGGCCAAGGCCGGCTGGTTGGTGGCGGTAATCATCGTTCCGTTGCTCGGATCGCTCGTGTATTTCATCGCGCGGGGCGGGGGCGCGCGGGGCGAGGCGATGGCCGAGGGTTCGGCCGCGCGGGCGCGCCTCACTCGGACCGAGTTCGACCGCCATGCCCGCCGCGAGGCCGATTCGACGGGGACTGAGCCGGTGGAAGACTGACCCGGGCTGGTAGAGCTGCAGAACAACGCACGATCACTGATGCCGAGTTCGCGACGATAGAGGGCGCGGACACGGGCCGACGAGACGCAACTCGATCGCAACTGGCGGCGAGTTCTGAGGAGAGCGACAACAGCGAGTTCGGCGTCGTCGTCACGGAGAACGGAGCGGTTGCGCAGTTCGTCTGGCAGCCGTCATCATCCTCGTTCGTTGAGTGAGTACCGATGACGGATTGGTGGCAGGTGAGCCCCTAAGTGCCGGGGGGGTCGAGGCCGCGTTGCGGCGACAATCGGCGGGTGCATAAGTGCCTGATTGAGGATCTGGGCGGGCGTTGAGCGTGTGCTCGTAGCGTCCTCGGGTCTTGGTCGGCTGGGTATCGAACTGCGTGCTGCTTGTCGCCGAGGCGCGGGATGCTGCGCTAAACGAATTGGCTGCGCAGGGTCTGGTATCCGGCAGCGGGGGTCGCTGGCCTCGGCCGCATGGTCAAGGACGACGCGACTGGCAAGGAGGCGTATGAAGGCCTCGACTTCCACGATCTCCGACGTGCGTCGGCTAGCGGGCCGGTCGCGTCGGGCGTCGTCGTGAAGACGGCTCAGGCCGTGCTTGGTCATTCGGACGCTCGGCTGACTCTGGAGCCGTACGCCCAGGTCGTGACCGACCGGGGACGTGCAGCGGCACAACCGGGCTGCGGAAGGCCGGCACGACGAGGACGGCGTCGCCGAGGACGGGCTTCCCGCCGTTTCGGTGGACTGACCCGGTTCACGCGATTCATCAGTGGCCCTTCGGACGGCGAGCCGCGTGGGGCCGTCGGCCGACGGCTCGCGTTCCGGCGGACTATCACCTGTTGTGGGTGATGACCGTGTGGCGGCCTGGGGCGATGGTGGACAGGACCGAGGCGGGTGTGGGCATTGCCCGCGATGCCCAACCCACGACGATCAGGGGAGCTCCATGGCCCAACAGAGCTCGATCGCTGACCACGCGATTATCGGAGACCTGCAGACCGCTGCGCTGGTGTCGAGCAGCGGCGACGTCGATTGGTTCTGCACCCCGCGCTTCGACTCGGCGAGCGTGTTCGCGTCGCTGCTCGACGCCGAGCGCGGAGGCCGCTTCCGGATCGCTCCGGAGAGCGACGACAACGTCACCAAACAGGCCTACCTCGGTGACACGGCGGTCCTCGCCACCCGGTTCATGGCCGAGGAGGGCACCGGTTCGGTGATCGATTTCATGCCGATCTCCGACCCCGAGGTCGTCTCCGACCGGCACACCATCGTCCGGCTCGTGCGGGCGGTGCGAGGCCGGATGCGGTTCCGGATGTCGTGCTCGCCCCGCTTCGACTACGGACGGGCCTCCCACACCGTGGAGGTGACCTCGGACGGTGCGGTGTTCGACTCGGGCGCCGCCCAGCTGGTCCTCCACGCCGGCGTACCGCTGCAACAGGCGGGCCAGGACGTGGAGGCCTCGTTCGAACTGCGGGAGGGCGAGGTCGTCGGCTTCGTCCTCGAATCGGCCGGGGACCGGCCGAGGACCGCCGAGGTGGGCGAGATGGCCGCGGCGCTCGAGCAGACGACCGGGTTCTGGCGGTCGTGGCTCGCTGGCTCGCCCTATCAGGGGCGCTGGCGCGAGATCGTCAACCGGTCCGCCATCACCCTCAAGCTGCTCACCTATGCCCCCACCGGTGCGCTCATCGCCGCGGCCACCGCCGGCCTGCCCGAACAGATCGGCGGCGAGCG
>Ga0126307_10000908_pt1 | contig 19541 bp, 21 predicted proteins | sample Plot28_FD_89955 | JGI IMG/M metagenome (GOLD analysis project Ga0126307, IMG submission 89955) | Serpentine soil microbial communities from UC McLaughlin Reserve, CA, USA - Plot28 | ecosystem: Environmental > Terrestrial > Soil > Grasslands | place: USA: UC McLaughlin Reserve, Lake County... | reverse complement strand
GGTCGCGTGCGCGAGCGCGCGCGTGAAGCTCGCGGCGTCGCGCTCGAAGACGTCGTCGAGCGGACGGCCCGTGACGTCGTGCTGGTAGAGGGCGAAGACGGCCGCCCGGCGCTGGTCGCTGCGGCGCACGGCCCTACGCGCGCGACATGTAGCTGCCCGAGCGCGTGTCCACCTTCACCCGGTCGCCGATGTTCACGAACAGGGGCACGCTCACGGTCGCGCCGGTCTCGAGCGTGGCGGGCTTGCTGCCGCCGCCGGACGCGGTGTCGCCGCGGACGCCGGGCTCCGTGTGGGTGACCTCGAGCTCGACGGACGCGGCGAGCTGGATGTCGGCCGGCTTGTCGTCGACGTAGAGCAGGTCGATCGTCTCATTCGGCCGGATCCACTGCAGCGTCTCGCGCACGCTGTCCTCCGGGATCTCGATCTGCTCGAAGGACTCCGTGTCCATGAAGTGCGCGTCCGTGCCGTCGGCGTAGAGGAACTGCATCTTGCGCGCCTCGGTGCGCACGGGGCGGAACTTCTCGCCGGCGCGGAAGGTGCGGTCGATCACGGCCCCGTCGGCCGCCCGGCGCAGCTTCGTGCGCACGAACGCCCCGCCCTTGCCGGGCTTGACGTGCTGGAAGTCGAGGATCTTGAAGACGGTCCCGTCCACGTCGATGTGGTTGCCGTTCTTGAACTGGTTGGTGCTGATCATGCGCCGCTGAACTCTAGAAGCGCGCCAGCAGCCAGTCGTGCACCGCCGGGATCCGCTCGGTGATGAGCGTGAGGTGGCCGTCGGAATCGGAGATGCGGGCCTCGGCGCCGGGAATGGCGCCGGCCAGCCACTCGCCGTGGGTGACCGGCACGAAGCGGTCGTGGCGCCCGTGCCAGACGAGGACCGGGACGGTGATCGCGCCGAGGTCGAAGCCGAAGTGCTCGACGAAGGCGAGGTCGTCCTCCACCCAGCCCTCGATGCCCTGCGCGAAGCAGGCTTTCAGCGCGCCGGCCCAGAAGGCGTCGAAGCCGACCGCCAGCGCGCCGGCGTCGACCGGGCTCACCAGCGTGCGCATGCTCTCGGCGATGTCCTCCGGGCGCGCGGCGCGCATCTCCTCGGCCTGCGGGCGCAGGAGCGCCTCGAGCGTCTCGCGGCCTACGAGCGCCGCACCGAGCTCGACCCAGTTCTCGCGGCCCATGCCCACGAAGTAGTTCAGGGCCGGCGCCTCGAACGGCGCCACGCCGGCCAGCGACGCGGCGCCGACCACGCGGCCGCCCAGGAGCGCGGCGCAGGCGAGCGCGTGCGGGCCGCCGCCGGAGATGCCCCATGTCGCGAGGCGCTCGAGGTCGAGCGCGTCCGCGATCGCCGCCACGTCGGCCGCGGCGTCGGCGACCGCCCGGCCGGGTTGCGCCGCCGAGCCGCCGTAGCCCGGCCGGTCGTAGCCGATCAGCCGCGCACCGCGCGCCGCCGCGTCGCGCACCCACGGCCCGAAGAGGTCGCCCGAGACCGGCGTGCCGTGATGCACCACGATCGCCGGGCCGCGCTCGTCGCCCTCGTCGACGACCCGCAGCGCGCGGCCGCCCGGACCGGCGATGGTGCGCTCCATGCCGGCGGACGTTAACGATCGAGGCCCGCCGGATGGCGGGCCTCGATGCGGGAGGGTCGTACGGAGCTAGTTCTTGATGAACCAGTAGACGTCGTCCTTGGCGAACGGAGCGAACGCCTTGGAGATGTCGATGTACCGCGGGCACGTGCGCGACTGCGTGTGCGGGAGGCACGGGTTGAACGGGTTGACGAAGGCGATGGCCGGCCGGCCGTCGGCGGGCGGCAGCGTCAAGGCGCTCGGGTCCGGCCCCAGGTTGGCGATCGCCTGGCGCGAGCACTCGACGAGGTTCGGGACGTCGTCGTGGTCCTGGTCGTCCGCGCCGTCGCGGATGCCGTCGCCGTCCGAGTCCGCGACGTCGAGGTCGGTCCCCGCGTAGACGACCGGGAACGGCGTCTCCTTGTCGTAGAGACCGGCCCAGAACGAGGGCGTCATGCAGCCGTTCGCCTCGTCCTGGTTGGTGAGGCCGTCGGCGTCCTCGTCGCGCTCGGCGTCGTTGAGCCAGCCGTCGTGGTCCTTGTCGTAGTACGTGAGCTCGGCGGCGGACAGCGAGCCATCGCGGTCCAGGTCCTTCAGGCGGTAGTGGGTGCGCGGCGCGTACCACTGGTCGCCCAGCGCGGAGAGGCCGACGGGGTCGTAGCCGGCGCGGCCCGCCCAGCCCATGAAGCTGTTGTGCTTCGGGTAGCCGGCGGCGGGCAGCGAGGGCAGCCGGCGACCGGTCCCGGCGTCGCGGGTGGACACCGAGTACTGCTCGCCGGCCGAGTACGACAGGCGCTCGAGCGTGCGGCTCCCGCTGATCCGCCACAGCTTGTACTCGGAGACCAGGTCCAGGAAGTCGCCGTCGTGGTCGACGCCGCCGTCCGTGCCGTCGAGCGGGTTCGGGTACGGCCGCCGCGTCGGGTACGGGGCGTAGTTATTCGCGTCCTGCTGCTCGTCGTCGTTGAGGTCGCGGGCCGACTGGTACTCGTAGCCGTCCTCGGCGCCGTCGCCGTCCGTGTCGGACTTGCAGCCGTCGAGCCGCAGCGACTTCTCGAGCGTGTCGGTGAGCAGGTCGTTGTCGTCGTCGGCGTCCACGCCGTTGAGCTGGCCGTCGCCGTCGCAGTCGCCCTCGGGGTCGGCGGCCGGGGGCGCCGGCGGCGCGGGCGGCAGCTCGGGCCCGACGGTCGGCGACAGGGCAAGACCGGTGAACTTCTTGCCGAAACGACGCGACAGCACGCGGAGGCGGAACTGCGTGGCCGAAGGCAGGCCGTTGCGCACGACGAGCGCGGCGGTCAGCTTGTCGGACAGCTTGACCTTGAGCATCTTGCGCGTCCCCACGTCCGCCTTGACGAAGACGGCCTTGCCGCCGTCGCGCTTGAAGGCCACGGTGTTCACGTTGCGGCCGGCCTTGAAGTGGCGGCCGCGGATGACGAGCGTCTGGCCGACGTTCGTGCTCATCGGGCTGACGGACTTGACCACCGGCGCCTTGCGCTTGGCGGCTTCAGCGGTGGCGGTGCCGGCGGCGACCGGCACCAGGAGCACGCCGAGGCAGGCGGCGAGGCCGGCGCGGCGCAGCAGCGTACGGTTTCGGGTGCGAGGTTCCATCACGTCGCGATATCGGCGCGACGCCCCGCCTTCTTGAGCCGATTCGCGGCTCAGTGGACCGTGAGCAGGTCCTTCGCCGTCCCGCTGAGCACGTCGCAGCCGTCCGTGGTCACCACGACAAGGTCCTCGATGCGCACGCCGCCGCGCCCGGGCATATACACCCCGGGCTCGACCGTGACCGCGTGGCCGGCGGCGAGGACCGTCTCGTCGGCCTTCGCCAGGCGCGGCCGCTCGTGGACCTCGAGGCCCACGCCGTGACCGAGCGGGTGGCCGAAGCGCTCGCCGTGCCCCGCCTGCTCGATCAGCGCACGCGCGACCGCGTCCACGTCGCGGCCGGTCGGCCCCGGCCGGACCGCGTCGAGCGCGGTGGCCTGCGCCCGCTGCACGAGGGCGTAGACCCCCGCCAGCTCGTCATCGAGCGCGCCGGTGGCCCAGGTCCGAGTGCAATCGGAGCAATATCCGTCCACCCGCGCGCCGATGTCGAGCGTCACGAGCGTGTCCGGCGGAATCGCCACGTCGGCCGGCGTGGCGTGCGGCAGCGCGCCCCGCTCGGCCGACGCGACGATCGACGGGAAGCTCGGCCCCTCCGCCCCCAGCCGCCGCATCTCGTGCTCGAGCGCGACGGCGAGCTCGCGCTCGGTGCGCCCCACGACGCCCCGCTCGCGGACCCACTCGTAGACCTGGTCGGCCAGGCTCGCCGCGGCGCGCATCGCCTCCACCTCCCCCGGCTCCTTGATCGCGCGCTCCGCCTCGACGAGGTCGCCCGCGGCGACCAGCTCGACCCGCTCGGGCAGGATCTCGCGCAGCCGCCCGTGCCTGCGCACGCTGACATGCGCATCCTCGAAGCCGAGCCGGAGGTCGCCCTCCGGCCACCCCTCGCCGAGCGCGGTGGCCAGGTCCCGCGGCGCCGGCTCGCGGTCGAAGCCCGTCACCTCCTGCGCGGAGCGCTCGACGTAGCGGAAGTCGGTGATGAAGCGGCGCACGTCGCGCCCGACGATCGCCATCCCGTTCGTGCCGGTGAACCCGGTCAGGTAGCGCAGGTTGACCGGGTTCGTGACCAGCAGCAGGTCGAGCTCGCGCTGCGCGAGCCGCTCGGCCACACGGTCGGCGCGGCTCACAGCGCCGCTTTGAGCCGCTCGAGCGCCACGCGGTAGCCCTCGACGCCTTGGCCGCTCACCTGCTCGACCGACACCCCGTCGAAGACCGAGACGCGGCGGAACGGCTCGCGCGCCCTGACGTCGGAGAGATGCACTTCGACGGCGGGCAGGCCGGAGACCTCGAGCGCGTCGCGCAGCGCCCACGCGTAGTGGGTCCACGCGCCCGGGTTGAGCACGATCCCGTCGGCGTAGTCGGGGGTCTTGTGGAGCTCCTCGACGAACTCGCCCTCGTGGTTGGTCTGGAAGAAGCTCGCCTCGAGCCCGAGGCCGCGGGCGAACGCCTCGATCCGGATCTCGAGCCGCGCGAACGTCAGCCCGCCGTAGTGCTCGGCCGGCCGGCGGTCGAGCGCGTCGAGGTTCACGCCGTGGAGCACGGCCACGCGGTTCCTCACGCGCGCAACTCTGCCACGGCCGCGCGCAGCTCGCCGTCGGCGACGGCCCGGCCCGGGCGCACGTCCCCCGGCCCCTCGACGAGCACGAAGCGGACACGGCCGCCGCGGCGCTTCTTGTCGCGCCCGACCGCCTCCACCACCGCGGCCGGGTCGACCCCGTCGTCGAGCGTCGTCGGCAGCCCGCGCGCCGCCAGCAGGCCGGCGACCTCCTCGCGCAGCGCCGGCTGGCCCGAGAGCGTGAGCGCGGCGAGCAGCCCGAGCGCCACCGCCTCGCCGTGGCGGTAGCGGCGGTAGCCGGTCGCCGTCTCGATGGCATGGCCGACCGTGTGCCCGAGGTTGAGGACCTGCCGCGCGCCGGCGTCGCGCTCGTCGCGCGCGACCACCGCGAGCTTCGTGCGCGCGCAGGCGAGGACGAGGTCCACGTCGGGCTCGGCGTCGCCGCGCCGCACCCTCGCCCACAGCGGTCCCCCGGCGATCAGCGCGGTCTTGACGACCTCGGCCCAGCCGGCGGCCAGCTCGGGCTCCGGCAGCGTGGCCAGCGTCCCGGGGTCGACCAGGACGGCCGTCGGCTGGTGGTAGGCGCCGACGTAGTTCTTGCCCTCGGGCAGGTCGACGCCGGTCTTGCCGCCGTAGGCGGAGTCGACCTGCGCGACCAGCGTCGTCGGCACGTGCACGACCGGCACGCCGCGCTGGTAGACGGCGGCGCAGAAGCCGGCGACGTCACCCACGACGCCCCCGCCCACGGCGGCGACGTGACCGTCGTGGTCGAGCCCCGCCGCCGCCAGCCCCCGCAGCAGCCGTTCGGCGGTGGCCGGCGTCTTGTGCATCTCGCCCGGCGGGAACGCAAGGCTGGCGGCCGCGTCGGGGACGAGCGCGCCGTAGAGGTCGGCGACCGTCTCGTCGGAGATGACGACGCGCGGGCCCTCGACCGGCCAGAAGCCCGTGCGCAGCAGCCCGGGACCGATGTAGACCGGGTGGTCGCCGGAGGCCGCGGAGGCCCACACGAGCTTCGTTCCGTCCGGCCCGCGGGCCAGCGCGCGCAGCGCGGGCGCGGCGCGGCGGACGGTCTCGCGCCCCGAGTCGAGCAGCACGGCGTCGGCGAGCCCCTCGTAGAGCGGCCCGCGCTCGGCGTGCAGGGCGCGGAAGCGGTCGCGGTCGCGGGCCAGCGGCCGGTTGCGCCCGCCGGCTCGGCCCCACGCCGTATCGGCGTCGACCGCGAGCAGCACGACCGTGTGCCGCGCGAGCAGCTCGCGCACGCGTCGCGAGGCCACGGCCCCGCCGCCGAGCGAGACCACGCCGGCGTCCCCGGCGCGCTCGAGCAGCTCGCAGACGACCTCCTCCTCCACCTCCCGGAACCCGCGCTCGCCGTGGCTCGCGAAGTGCGCCTCGATCGACGTCCCCAGGCGCGCCTCGATCTCGTGGTCGGCGTCCACCGCCCGCGTCCCGAGCGCGGCCGCGGCCGCGCGGGCGGCCGACGTCTTGCCGGCGCCCATGAAGCCGATGAAGACGAGCGCTCCTACGCCGCCCGGCGCGTCCACCCGATCCGCTTCTCGTAGGCGGCGACGGCGCCGACGACGTCGTCGATGTGGTCGCCGCCGAACTTGTCGCGACAGGCGCCGGCGAGCACGATGGCCAGCATCGCCTCCCCCACGACCCCGGCCGCCGGCACGACCACCGAGTCCGTGCGCTCGCGCAGCGCCTGCGCCGGCTCGCGCGTCGCGAGGTCGACCGAGCGCAGCGGCTTGGTCAGCGTCGGAAGCGGCTTGCAGCCGCAGCGCACGACGAGCGGCTCGCCGGTCGTCATCCCGCCCTCGACGCCGCCCGAGCGGTTGGTCTCGCGGTAGAAGCCGCGCTCCGGTGAGAAGAAGATCTCGTCGTGCGCGGCCGAGCCGGGACGCGCGGCGAGGTCGAACCCGTCGCCGATGCCGCAGCCCTTCACGGCCTGGATCGAGAGCATGGCGTGCCCGATCCGCCCGTCCAGGCGCTCCTCCCAGGAGACGTGCGAGCCCAGTCCCGGCACCAGCCCGAAGGCGCGCACCTCGAAGACGCCGCCGAGCGACTCGTTGCGCTTGCGCAGCACGTTGATCTCCTCGACCATCGCGGCCGAGGCCTCGGCGTCGAGGCAGCGCACGGGCGACGCGTCGACGCCGGCGAAGTCGGCCAGCGTCAGGTCGCCCGGCTCGGGCGCCCGCACCGAGCCGATCTGCACGACGTGCGAGACGACCTGCGCGCCCAGCGCGGCGAGGAACGCCTTGGCCAGCGCGCCGCCGGCGACGCGCGCCGCGGTCTCGCGCGCGCTCGCGCGCTCGAGCACGTTGCGCACGTCGCTGAAGCCGAACTTCATGGCGCCGGCGAGGTCGGCGTGCCCCGGGCGCGGGAGGTGGACCTCCGGCACCTCGGCCTCCACCGGCCACGGGCTCATGCGGTCCTGCCAGTTCGCGTAGTCGCGATTGGCCACCGACAGCGCGACCGGCCCGCCGAGCGTGCGGCCGTGGCGCACGCCCCCGGTCACCTCGGCGGAGTCGCGCTCGATCTTCATGCGCCCGCCGCGCCCGTGGCCGAGCTGGCGGCGCGCCATGTCGCGGTCGATCGCGTCGCGGTCGAGCTCCAGCCCCGCGGGCAGGCCCTCGACGATGCAGGTCAGCCCGGGGCCGTGCGACTCCCCGGCGGTCACGACGCGCAGCGGCACGCCGCGCATCCTACGAGCGGCGCGGCAGCGGGCGGCGGCGGGCGGGATCGCTCCCGCCCGCCGCGCCGCGGCGTACCCCTGTCAGGAGCCGCTCTGCGCGGTGGCGGCCTCCCCGTCCACGACGACCTCGTGCACGGTGCCCGTGCCCGCGTCGTAGCGGAAGGGGATGGGCCCGGACTCGGCGATGTGCGCCATCAGCGCGCGCCGGCCCTCGGCGGACTCGCGGGCACGCTGCGTGCGCGCCGCGGAGGCCGATGCCGTCCGCTTGGTCTTGATGTCGACGAGGTCGAGCTGGAAGGACTTCGTCACCTGCCCGGTCTCGGGGTCGACGACGTCGAAGAACTCCGTCTCGCCCTCGCCGAGCTCGACGGTCTCGCAGCTCGCCGGGTGCGGGTTGCACGCGCCGTCGCCCTGCGGCAGGACGTTGGTGTCCACGAGGAACACCGCGCGCTTGCGATCGTCGCTCACGCCGAGGTACACCGCCACCGGCTCGACGTCGTCCGGCAGCGCCGTCAGGCGCTTGACGTGCATGCGCTGGAGATCGCTGCTCGACGAGTCGCCGAAGCGCACCGTGAGCGTGTACAGCGGGTAGCTCGGCTTCGGGTCGGCGACCGGGCCACCGGTCACGGGGCCGCCGGGCGTCACGCCCGCAACGGGCAGGCCGCCGGCGCCGAGCGGGCCGCTGGCGCCGCCGGTCGGCGTGGACGGCTTGGCGGCGCCGACCGTGCCGGTGTTGCCGGTCGGCTGGACACTGGTCGGCGTCGTGCCCGTGGTCGTGGTGGTCGTGCCCGGAGCCGGGTCCGGGCTCTCCGCCTTGAAGGCGAACGGGTCCTTGCGCGAGCCGAGGACGCGGCGGCGCTTGGTGCCCTCCTCGGACGCGAGCGAGACGAGCGGCGCGGAGGCGAGCTCCCCGCCGTCGTCGGCCTTCACGGTCGGGACGGCCGGGGCCGGCGTCGCCGTGGGGTTCTTGGCCAGCAGGACGGGCACGGCGGCCAGCGCGGCGACCAGGACGATCGCCACCGGCCAGAGCCGGCGCTGCACGAGCTGGCGCCGAATATCGGTCAGGACGGTCATCGGACTCCAGTGACGGTCGCGGTGGTGGTCGGGGGCGTGGGGGTCGTGCCGCCGGCGGGCGCCGGGGTGCTGCCTCCGGCGGTGCCCGCGGGCCCCTCCGGGGTTGCGCCCGCGAGCATGTCCTCGTCGGCGGGGACCAGATACGACGAGGCGCCGATCTGGGCCTTCAGGGTCGAGAACGCGGTCCCCGCGCCGGTCTGCTCCGGCGCGATGGTGATGGAGTCGACCAGCAGGAGGCGGCCCGTCACGTCGATGCGTTCGTTGTGCACGTTGACGAACCGCTCCATCCGGCCGAAGAAGCTCGACAGGTCGAAGAAGTCGCCCTTGAAGGACATCGAGAACGGCAGGGCCGAGAAGCCGGCGCTGCCGACGGCCACGGCGCCCGGAGGCACCTTCGGCGCGCTCGGGTCGGTCGCGCCCGTCGTCGGCGCCACCGGAGCGGCGACCGAGGAGCCGCCGACGTTGATCGTGGCGAAGTCCACGCCGGCGTCGTTGGCCGCGGTGTCGAGCTGGACCATGAGCGAGCGCACGTCGTCGTCGCCCGGGACCGCCTTGCCGAGACGCGTCAGCGTCGTGTAGTTGGCCTTGTAGCGGGTCTTGGCCTTCTGGTAGCCGGCGAGCTGGCTCTGAGCCGTCTTGAGCTCGACCTCCTTGCCGGCGATGCTCTTGTCGAGCTTGGCGATCTCGTCGCGCTTGGGGCTCAGCAGGAGCATCCAGTAAGCCGCCACCGCAACGATCGCGACGAGGACCGGGATCAGGATCTTCGCGTTGGTCTTCACGGGGCGCTCGTGGTCGTGGTGGTCGCGGGCGTGGAGCTCGAGGTGGAGCCGGCGGCGGGGGTCGGCGACGCCGTGGCACCCGTGGCCCCCGTTGCGGTCTGGCCGCCCGCGCCGCCCTCGACGGCCGTGGGCACCGGCGGGGCGCCGGTGGCGTCGGCGGCGGGCGCGCTGTACGCGGCGGCCGCGGAGTTGTTCTCGAAGAAGGCGACGACCGAGAACGTCGGCCCCTTGGCGCCGCAGCCGCCCGACGTCGTGCCCGAGCCGACGGTGCCCGTGGCGCCCGGGGCGGCGGTGGCCGTCGCCTTCTCGGACTTGGCGAGGCTCACGCGGGTGACGCCGTCGACGTTGCGCAGGCGGGACATGAGCGTCGCCACGCCGGTCTGGCTGCGGGCGCAGCCGGCGAGCTCGACCGCCGGGGCGGCGAGCTGCCCGCGCAGCGGGTTGCTGGCCGTGCCGGTCCCGGCGCGCATGCTGCCGGTCAGCGAGGAGAGCTTGACCTTGGACGGCACGACGCGCGAGAGGTCGCCGAGCGCCTGGGGCCAGTCGAAGCGAGCGCCGACGAGGCCCTTGATCGTGGTCACGCGGGCCTGCGCCATCTGGTCGAAGTCGGCGTAGGGCTTCAGCGCGGCCACCTGCTTGCTGACGGCGGCCTGGCGCGCCGAGACGCTCTCGAGGTCGGCCGTGCGCTGCTTGACGGCGTTCGTCGTGAGGACGTAGCCGGCGAGCGCGACGACGCAGAGGGCGAGCGCGCCGAGCACCACGTAGGCGCCCATGCCGCCAGCCGGCTCCGGGGCGGACGACGGCCGCTTGGCGGCGCGCCGCAGATCGTGTGGGAGGAGGTTGACGGCCTTCATAGTCGCCCCTCGTATCGGCACCCGCATACCTCACCTTGAGGTTTCCGGGTGAGGGCCTGGACCTAGAGGAAGGTCTCCGCGTACCAGGCGACGACCGGGGTCCCGACAAGGAGCCCGAAGAGACCGCCGGCGACCAGGAACGGCCCGAACGGGACCTTCGTCTTGCGCCCCGCCTGCACGCCCTTGCGGGCCATGATGGCCCCGCCCACGAGCGAGCCGACGAGGAGCGCGAAGAGCAGGGCGGGCGCGACGGCCGACCCGAGGAAGAGCCCCATGACGAAGGCGAACTTGACGTCGCCGAGGCCCATGGCGCCCGGCTTGGCGAACCAGAAGACGAAGAGGAAGCCGCCCGCCGCCGCGCCGGCGATCAGGTGCTCGGGCAGGTCGCCCGGGCGGGCGAGCGCGAGCACCGCGAGCGCCGTCACCGCGCCGAGCGCGTTGAGGCGGTTCGGGATGATCTGGTGGTCAAGGTCGATCGCCGCGATCGGCACGGCGAGGAGGACGAACGCCAGCCCGAGGAGCGCGTCGCGGTCCGCGCCGTGCACGAGCACGACCAGGGCCAGCAGCACGCCCGTGAGCGCCTCCACGAACGGATAGCGCCATGCGATGCCCGTGCCGCAGTCGCGGCAGCGTCCTCGCAGCAGCAGCCAGGAGAGCACCGGCACGTTGTCATAGGGCCGGATCGGCGTCTCGCACCCCGGGCAGCGCGAGCGCGGGTGCGCGAGCGACTCACCGCGCGGCAGCCGGTAGGCGACCACGTTGAGGAACGATCCGAGCACGAGCCCCATGCCGCCGGCGGCGATCGCGCCGGCGGCGGTGGTCAGCGGGTACATCGGCCTAGAGAGCGTCCTCGACCGCGAGGCCCGCCGCGACCGTGAGGCGGCCGCGGTCGGCCTCCTCGTCGACGGCGGCGACGAGCGCCGGCTCCATCGGCAGCTTGAGCTGCTCGGAGAGGCGCTCGGCCAGGCCGGGGATGGCCACGCCGGGGCCGGTGAGGACCCCGCGCTCGACGGTGTCCGCGCCGGGCTGCGTGCGATAGAAGTTCAGCGAGTTGCGGACCGTGTCCGCGAGGTGGTGCACGGACTCCTCGAGCGCCGTGCGCGTCGCGGCCAGCAGGTCGGCGTCGCCCTGGAGCTCCTCGAGCGGGGTGACGAGGCCGACGTGCAGCATCCACTGCCGCGCGTGCTCGAGGGTGAGCCCGCGGCGCTCGGCCAGCGCATGGACGCTCGCGTCCAGGCCGCCGGTCGCCGCCCGGGTGAACAGGCAGCCGTCGGCGTTGGCGACGGCGACGTTGGTCAGCCCGGCGAAGTTGACGTAGAGCACGGCGCCACCGGCGGCCGGCGTACGGAGCGCGCGCACCATGGCGAACGCAGAGAGGTCGACGCCGTGCGGCTCCAAGCCGGCCTCGTGCAGCGCCCCGACCAGCCGGTCGATCATCTCGCGGCGGACGGCGACGATGACCACACGCGCGCGCGGGCCCGCAGGCGTGTCGACGATGCCCAGCGGCTGCCAGTCGAGCACGGCCTCGTCGATCGGCATCGGGATGTTGTCCGGGGCCTCGGCGCGAACGGCGGCGTCGAGCGCGCCGTGGTCCTCCAGCGGCGGGAGGTCGATCGAGCGGACGACGATCCGCTGGTTGGCCACGCCGACGCGCACCTGGCGCGGCAGGTCGTGCTCCTCCCAGACCTTGCGCAGCTCGTCGGCGAGCCCGGGCGGGTCGACGACCTCGCCGTCGCGGACGATGCCGGCGCGCAGCGCGACGACCGCCCCGCGCTCGACGGTCAGCCCGCCGTTGACCTTCACGGCGGCGGCTGCGATGTAGCCCGGGTCGAGCTCGAGGCCGACGACGGCGGAGTCCTTGCGGCGGCGTGACTTGAACATGTCCTCGTTGTCGGTCGCTAGGGCGCGCCGCTTTAGGAGAACGAGCTCGGCGGTAGCTCGCGCCAGGTGTTCTGCACGAGTCCGACGGTGCCGTAGGACTGCACCGCGCCGAACACGCGCGGGTCGAACATGATCTGCAGGCCGTTGGAGCCGACCTTGAGGCAGCCCGGCCCGTCGACGGCCACGGAGCCCCACACCCCGAACCCGCCGTTGGTGTTGATCACGTCGTTCGGGGAGACGCTGGGCTGATCCGAGCAGGTGCTGTCGCCACGCTGGGGCAGCGTCGCCGGGCACGTGCCGTCGGAGTTGTTGACCACGTAGAGGACGCCCCGGTAGGTCATGCCGCCGGAGAAGTCGGCGCGGCCGCAGTGCCAGATCAGGAAGCCCGGCGAGTTGACGGTGTTGATGCAGCTCTGCGACATGTTGTTGGGCGGGGCGCAGGGCGTCGTCAGCACCCGGTTGGTGAGGTTCGGCGGGCTGGCGCAGCCCTCGATGAACACGACCTGGCCGCTGAGGTCGTACTGGTTGGCGGCGTTCGGCGTCGGGCAGCCGGCGTAGTAGCGGCCGTCGGCGATCGCGCGCTGCTTGAAGCGCTGGACCTGGTCGGGAGTCAGCATCGACGGCGCGGCCACGCCCGTCTGCGGCGCCGGAACGACCTGGCCGGGCTCCGAGTTGACGCAGTCAGTGCCGGAGCAGCGCACGATGACCTGCGAGCCGCTCGCGTCGATCATCGGCGTGCCGCCGTGGTTGCCCGAGTTCGTGACCGAGAGCGCGCCGGCCGTCACGGCGGTCTCGGGCGTGTTCTCCTTGATCTCCTCGAGCTGGAGGAGCGCCACCACGTTGCGCCGCTCGCCACGCACAGTCGACTGCGCCTGGACCCAGACCTTGTTGTTCTGGTTGGCGTCGTAGGAGCACGGGGCGGCGCACGCGTACGGCGTGGCGCCATCCGGGAGGACGCCGCTCTGCGCGGCGTCCGCGCTCGCGGCCTGGTAGGCGGTCACGAGCGTGCCGCCGTCGTCGCGGACCTTCGTGCGCCACGTCGTGTCGGCGATCTGGTCCACGTTGTTGAAGTTCGTGCCGGAGAGGTTGTCCTTGTTGGGGCAGCTCTGGACCGTCACGGCGGTCGCGCTCGTGCACGTCGCGGGTGCGGGCTGCGTCGCGTTGGGCCAGTACTGCTGGAGCACGAGGCTCTGCGCGTACAGGACGCCCTCGTCGAGGTTGAGCGCCGACTCCTGCTCGCGATCCTGCCGCGTGCGCGCCGTGTCCGAGTCCACGAGGCTCATCGCCATCAGGCCCACCGCGAGCATGATGCTCATGAGCATCGCGGCCGTGACCATCAGCCAGCCGTCGTCGTTGCGCAGCCGAGATCGGATCATGACGGGATCGTCACCTCCACCGGGATCACGTTCGTGAGGCCGCCCGGGTCGCGCACCATCAGGTAGAAGGTGACGGGGGCGCCGATCGCCTCCGTGGCGTCGAACCTGTAGTTGAGGAGGACTCCCTCCCAGATCGTCCCCGTGGGCTTGGCCGCGGAGAGCTGGTTGGCCGCCGGCGCGCTTCCGCGGAACCAGAAGTACTGCAGCGTGCGGCCTTCGGGATCCGAGGAGCCCGAGCCGTTGACGAGGATGTTGCGCGTGCCGCCGCGCGTGGCGGTGGCGAGGGCCGTCGGCGCCTCGTTCTGGTTGCGCAGGTAGACGCCCGTGGACACGCGCTGCTCCTTGACGTTGTCGTTGCGCTTGGCGTCGATGAACAGCTCCATGCCGACGCTCGTGATCTTCGGGTAGTCGGCCGTGCCGGCAGGGCAGGTCGAGGGGGCGCCGGGCGAGCACCAGAAGGTGAAGACGTTGCGGTCGGCGCCGCCGGCCTGGTTGGTCACGTTCTCGGCCACGATCGTCTTTCTCGCCCAGCCGGTGCCGGGGCAGCTCCCCGTCATGGCCGCCGTCGGCGTCGCCGCGGTGCTCTCCGCCTCCCATAGCTCGGCGCTGTTCGGGCCGCCCGTACCGTTGATGTTGAGGCAGTAGCGGACGAGGGTCTTGCTCGGATCGGACGTCTGGAAGACGAAGTCCAGGTCGTCGGCCCGCTTGATCGTCAGGAACGACGACGGATCCGGGTTCGCGAGGTTGCGCAGCTGACGCCCGGCGCGGGTCAGCGCGAGCCGCGCGGAGTCCGCGTTGTCGCGCTGGAGCTTCACGCGCCGGTCCTGGCGGTACACCGTCTCGAAGGCGCTGAGCGTGGCGCCGAGCACGATCAGCGAGATCGTGCAGACGACGAGCATCTCGACCAGGGTGAAGCCGCGGTTGTCGTGGAGGCGGCTCATGGCACGGGGGACGACGTCGCGTCGTTGGAGGGCCCGGACTCCTGGAAGCCGGAGCCGACGGCGGTGACCCAGTAGCGGTGGACGGTGCTCGCGCCCGGCCGGGGGTCCGTGTAGGTCGTCTGGTTCGTCAGCGTCTCGTCGTAGCGGTCGGCCAGGTTCGTCCCCGTGTCGCGGTAGATCCGGTAGAACCGCGGCGTCCCGCTCGACGGCGCCGTCCACGTGAGCACCGGCAGGCCGTCGACCGTCGTGGCCACGAGGTTCGTCGGCTCGGACGGCGCGGCGCCGTCGACGAGCGGCACGACGAGCGAGGCGGCCGTGCCGGCCCGGCTGCAGTTGGCGCCCGTGAGGGCGTCCTCGCAGTCCGTGGCCCGGACGAGGTAGGTCTCCGCCGGGAGGACGTTCGGCGGGTTCGCGTCGGTGCACGTGCGCACCGTCGACGCCAGGTTGCAGACGACCTCCCCGTCGGAGAGGCGCGTGACCGTGTAGCCCGTCAGGTCGCCCTCGGGGTAGTGCTGCCAGTGCAGGTCGACGACGCCGCTGCCGAAGCGCCGGTTGTAGCCGCCCGCGAGGCCGAGCACGGCTGCCGGCTCGTGCCGGTTGACGTGGAGCGTGAGGCTCTTGGCCTCGCCCGCGACGCCCCGGCCGTCCTTGGCCTGGGCCTGGACGGTGTAGGCGCCGTCGAGCACCCACGTGCCGTCGGCGTTCAGCGGCGCGAGCTTGCCGACGGTGCTACCGAGCGACCAGGTGAAGTTCCAGCTCGTCGGCCCACCCGCGGCGTCGCCGCTGGCCTCCGCGGCATTCCAGTGGACGACGGTGGCGTTCGTCGTCGTGAGGTTGCGGCCGGAGGGGCCGCCCCAGCTCACCGAGTCGTCCGTGATCTGCAAGGCCGGCGCGTCGAACGCCGTGATCCGCGGCCCGAGGCCGCCGGCCGGGTTGACGACCAGCCCGTGCTGGGTCATCGAGCTCGACACGTGGCGCACCCTCCAGGAGAGCTGGAAGGTGACCCGGCGGAAGTCGTCGGGGTTCGTGTCGGCCTCCGTGCCCGCGATGGCGGCGGCGGCCGGGCACGGGTTGTCGGGCGGAGTGACCGCGAGCCCGTCCTTCGGGTCGTCGAAGGTGCAGACGCTCTCGTTCACCGTGTACACGACGCCGCGGCGCTCGAGCGTCCAGGCGGACCCCGAGCCGGCGAGCGTCGCCCGCTGGCGCAGGGCCGTCTCCATGCGGGCGGGCGTCAGGTCGTCGTAGTCCGTGGCGCGCGAGTACTCGATCAGCTCGCGGGCCAGGTTCGTGGCGGCCGTGCGGGCGGTGTTCGCGCCGTTGGCCTTGGTGGCGGCTTCGATCAGGCTGAAGGTGACCATGACGCCGAGCATGAGCACGAGCGTGGCCACGAGGACCTCGACGAGCGTGAAGCCGGACTGGTCGCTCGGTCGGCGGGTGCGCACGATGGGGATATCGACGGGCGGCCGCCCAGTCTTGAGCCGGGCTGGACGCGCGTAGGACGAGCGGGCGTTAACGACGAAGCGGGCCCCGGGGGGCCCGCTTCGCGTACGGCTTGAATGGTGCGGTCCCTACCAGCTGAGCGAGGAGGGGCAGCCGCCCTTGGTGTTGTTGCGCACGCAGGAGCGCGTCACGACACCGGTGTTCGCCTTGCCGATGGAGAACGTGTTCGTCGTCACGGAGGTCACCGTCAGGGTGTACGAGTCAGCGCCCGGGGTGATCGCCAGCGAAGCGCCGGCGCCCGTCGCGAGGGACTGCTCGATGTCCTGCAGCTGAGCGACCGTGGCGGTGTAGTTCTGGTTGTCCGTGTACCAGGTCTCCATGGCGGTCTGAGCCTGGCGGACGGCCGTCTTGGCCTCGGTGTCCTGGGCACGGGCGCGCTGACCGAGGAAGGCGGGCAGAGCGATCGCGGCGAGGATGCCGATGATCAGGATGACGACCAGGAGCTCGATAAGGGTGAAGCCCTTCTCGTCCTGGGCGCGCTGGCGGAGCTTGTGGAGCATGTAGGTGGTCCCTCCTGAAGGGAGTGTTGGGGCCTGAACTGCCTGCCAGGTCCTCGGTTCCCACCCACTACCGTTGGTGGCAACCCGGCGTGCTCCTCATCCGGAGGAGCCCCGTGGCTTTGCGCCTCGCCCTCACGAGCGATTTGCCCTTTTCACCTCGGTTCTGGCAGAACGGGTATCGGCACCAGCACCCACTCGCTTAACCCCTGCTGAGGGGGTACCTGGACGACCGATCTACTCTCAGTGGGTGCTCGGCCGCCGCTTCCTGCTCCTCGTTGCGCTCCTCATGGGCCTCACGGCGGTGGCGGCGAGCCTCGCGCCGCGCCAGGCGACGGTCACGCCGCGCGCGCCGACGACCACGCCGGCGCCGCCCGCCGCGACGACCGAGGCGCCCGAGCTCGAGGCCGTGACCGGCGCCCCGCGGACGGTCACGCGCGCGGTGGACGCCGAGGCCGCGCCGTCGCGGATCGCCGTCCGCGAGGGCGACACGCTCGTGCTCGAGGTCTCCGCCGGCGAGGTCGGCTCGGTCATCCTCGACGGGATCGACCGCATCGAGCCGGTGGACCCGGACTCCCCCGCGCGCTTCGAGGTGCTCATGGACGATCCCGGCAGCTACGCGCTGCGGCTGCTCGACTCCGGCCGGCGGGTCGCCACCGTCGACGTCCGCCCGGCGGCTTAGCGCTCCACGTCCTCGCCGCGCAGCCGGCGGCCCGCCTCCTGGGCGTCGTGGCCGGGCTGGAAGCGGCCGGTGCCCTCGCACCACGGGCACGGGACCTGGTGGGGCGTGCCGCCGAGCCCGGACGTCACGCGGCCGCTCCCGCGGCAGGCGGTGCACTGCTGGGGGTCGTGGGCGGCGCTCACGAGGCGCCGCGAGGTTACATCCCGGGCGGCGCGACCGAGGTCTCGGCGCGGCGGTCGTCGCCGAGGTTCAGCGTCGGGTCGGCGGGGCGGTCCGTCGGCAGGTGCTTGCGCAGCGTCGGCGGGACGTCACGGTCGGTCAGCGGGCGCAGGAGGTTGAAGCGGCGGAAGACGTTCTCGGCCTGGGTGGCGTCGGCGACGCGCAGGAGGAAGCCGTAGACGGTGGGCGTGCCAAGCGGCGAGCGGGCGGCGATCTCCTCGGCGACATGCGGATCGAAGGCGGCGACCGTGTCCTCGCCGAGCGGCTTCGTGAACAGCAGCGCCGCGTTGGGCGCCACGTCCGCGTCGCACAGCAGCGTGAGCGCCGATCCGCCGTGGCCGGTCCACAGCCAGCCCTCGACGCCGTGCTCGCGCGGCACGACGGCGGTCGCCGTGAGGCGCTTGAGGATCGGGAAGCGCCCCTCGAGCGCGCCGGCGCGGGCCGGGCCGCGGTCGACGAGGCCGAACTGGAGCGTCCCGAGCGACAGCGTGAGCGACGCCTGCAGCGCGCGGTCGTGCTCGAGCACCGCGCCCAGCGACGAGAGCCGCAGCGCGTCCTCCCCGGTGCGCCGACGGCGCCACGAGCGCGACGCCTCGAGCGCGATCGTGTACTCGCGTATGCCGGGGGAGGTCGTGGGAGGCGGGACCGACATGGAGCTCTGTGGAGGTATCGGCGGTCTCGCAGGACGGCTTGATGGCCAAAGTCCGCAGTACATTCACGGTGACGTGGCAATCGCCCCCGACACGCACATGGGGCCGGTCGAGCTCACCGTCGCCGACCTCGACCGCTCGCTCGACTACTACACGCCCGCGATCGGCCTGCGCGAGCTGGGCCGCGAGCGCGGGCGGGCGAGCCTCGGCGCGGACGGGCACGAGCTGCTCGGCCTGGTCGAGGCGCCCGGCGCCCGGCCGGCGCCGCGCGCGACCGGCCTGTTCCACTTCGCGCTGCTCGTGCCGCGGCGCGAGGACCTCGCCCGCTGGCTCGCCCACGCGGCGCGCGATCGCGTGCCGCTCACCGGGCTCTCGGACCACGACGTCAGCGAGGCGCTCTACCTGCGCGACCCCGACGGCCACGGCATCGAGATCTACGCCGACCGGCCGCGCGCGGCCTGGGACGGCCAGGTCGCCGAGCGGATGACGACCGAGCCGCTGGACGTCGACGCCCTGCTCGGGATCCTCGATGACCCGGCGACGGCGCCGTTCGACGGCCTTCCGGCCGGGACGACGATGGGCCACGTCCACCTCCAGGTCGCCGACGTGCCCGCGGCCGTGGCCTTCTACCGCGACGTGATCGGGATGGACCTGATGGCGTCGCTGGGCGACAGCGCCGGCTTCCTGTCCGCCGGCGGCTACCACCATCACGTGGGCGTCAACGCCTGGAACAGCCGCGGCGCCCCGCCCCCGCCCCCGGGCTCGGCCGCGCTGCGCCGCGCCACGATCGTCGTGCCGGACGCGGCCGAGCGCGACGGCGTCCTCGCCCGCGCCGCGGACGCGGGCGCCGAGGTCGCAGACGACGTGGTCCGCGACCCGTCGCAGAACGCGCTGCGGCTCCTCGCCGCCGGCTAGCGCAGCGAGCCCGCGAGCTGCGCGCATCCGGCCACGCTGTCGGCTGATGAACCGCAATGCAGTCGTACGTCCGTCGAGGGCGGGCGCTATGGTTCGTGACCGGCGGGCCCCCACCCGGCCGCCAGGCCGGGAGTGTCGTGCAGCCAGGCACGCACATAACGCGCACCTGGGACTCTCATCGGAGAATCGGGGCCCGATCCGCAGGAGCGAGCCGACCTCACCGGTCGGCTCTTTCTGTTAAGGGTCGCGGTGGACCGTGTCGGGGGCGAAGGCCGGCAGGCAGACGGCGACGTAGTGGGCGCCGCCAGGCGTCGAGTAGCGCACCCACTCGCCCGCGCGCACGAGGACGGCCTGGCCGGCGGCCACCTCCAGCTCGCCGCCGTCGTGCTCCACGCGCAGCGCGCCCTCGAGCACGACCGTGTACTCGTCGAACTCCGGGCGCTGGCCCGGCTCGAGCCAGCCGGCGGGCGAGCGCATGTGCGCGACGCTCACGCGCTCCTCGCCGGTGTTGACGCGCCCGACGTACTCGTCGATGAGCTTCGGCTGCGTGCCGGCGGCCTCGACTCGGCTCGGGGACGGGATCTGCTCCGGCATGGGCGCGGAACGGTACCGTCGGGGACGGTGTTCGAGCGCTTCAGCGACCAGGCGCGGCAAGCCGTGGTTCTCGCCCACGAGGAGTGCGTCGAGCGCGGACACGCGGCGATCGACGTCGAGCACCTGCTAGCCGGCGCCTTGCGCATGCGCCTCGACGAGCGGCCGGGCGCCCGCGCCGCG
>Ga0126307_10000907_pt1 | contig 19567 bp, 22 predicted proteins | sample Plot28_FD_89955 | JGI IMG/M metagenome (GOLD analysis project Ga0126307, IMG submission 89955) | Serpentine soil microbial communities from UC McLaughlin Reserve, CA, USA - Plot28 | ecosystem: Environmental > Terrestrial > Soil > Grasslands | place: USA: UC McLaughlin Reserve, Lake County... | reverse complement strand
TCGTCGATGTCCTCGACAGCGAACATGATGCGGCGTATGCCCAGCGTGTTCGCCGGCGCGCTCTCCGGCTGGGCTCTGACCGCCGGCGGCGTGTGGAACTTCGACAGCTCGACCCGGCCGTGGCCGTCCGGGGTCCGCATCATGGCGATGTCGGCACGCACGCCGTCGAGCCCCACGGTGCGGTCCACCGAAGGCCCCTCGACCTGCGTCTCGCCCTCCAGCTCCATGCCGAGTTCGGCGAAGAACGCCTTGGCAGCCTCGAGGTCGTCGACGACGATGAGCACGTTGTCCATCCGCTGAAGCGTCATATCCCGGTCCCTGGTGTCGTGGGCCGCGCCTGCCGTGGCCCTTCACCTCGGTGAGCGGAGCCGGTCAGAGCTTCTCGACATGGAAGCACCCATCCAGCGGGCGGCGCCAGCCCGTCCCGTCCCGGCGTCTTGCGCGCCCGGCGTCATGACTAGCTGCAGCTCGACACCGTCCGGCTCGCGCCGCGTGGGCCGAACGTCGAGCGTGCAGCACCTGGCTTGCGGACGGAGTGGATGTCCTGCCCGCTTGATCGGGTTTCATACTCCGCGGCGTGAGCGAGGCCCGTCTTTACAGCGTCTCGATCTCGCATCCGTCGCGGGCGGCGCGGCTGATGCTCGAGCACAAGGGCCTCGACTATGAGCTCGTGAAGGTCCCGACGGGGATGCAGGCGGTTCAGGTGCGGCTCGCCGGGTTCAGCGGCGGGACGGTTCCGGCGCTACGCATCGACGGCCGCCGGGCGGTCGGGACGGTGGCGATCTCCCGTCTGCTCGAGGAGGTCCGCCCGGAGCCGCCGCTCTTCCCCGCGGAGCCCGCCCGGCGGCGCGCGGTTGAGGAAGCGGAGGCCTGGGGGGAGCGCGTCCTGCAGCCGATACCGCGGCGCCTGTTCCGCTGGGCGGTTCGTCACGACCATGCGGTACGCGTCAGATTCAGCCGCCGGCTCGGCACCCCGCTCGCGCAGGTCGCCGCGGTCGCGATGCTGCCGGTCGCCGTCTTTTACGCCCGTCGCGAGAAGGCCTCCTCGACGGAGCGGATCCGGCGTGACTGGGATGAGCTTCCCGGCCACCTCGACCACGTAGACGACTTGATCGCGGCGGGGACGATCGGCGGCGAGCAGCGCAACGCGGCCGACTTCGAGATCGGGACGACGCTCAGAGTCATGCTCGGCTGCGCCGACTTCGAGCCCCTGATCGCCGGCCGACCGGCCGAGCGCCTCGCGCGCGGCGTCTGGCCCGACTACCGCCCCCGCATGCCGAGCGTGCTGCCGCCGGAGATCGCCTTGTACCGGAAGGATTAATGCGGGGCGGCGTCCGAGAGGCCTTCCGTGTCCTGACCGCCCCGCGCCCGTTCCAACGCTATAGCTGCCGCGCGCGTTGGCGGTAGAGGTCCGGATGGGCGCGTGGGCGTCAGATCTTGAGCAGCACGATCGCGTTCACGACGAAGAGGATCGCGAAGGCGATGGTCCAGCGGTCGAGGTTGCGCTCCATGAGCGAGCCGCCGGTGGAGCCACCGGCGGTGCCGACGCCGAAGGCGCCGGACATCCCCGCGTCCTTCCCGGAGTGCAGGAGGATCAGGAAGATCAGCACGACGGCGAGGAAGACCTCGAGGACCGAGAGGACCGCGTACATCGCGTCAGGAGGATAGTGCGTCGAGCCGGCGCAGGAGCTCGACCGCCTCGGCGCGCAGCGCGCGGTCCTGGGCGCGCCAGTCGGCCTCCGAGAGCTTGCCCGTGCGGTGGTCGAGCTCCGCGTCGCGGATCTCGCGGTACTTGGCGTCGCGCGCGGCCTCGAGCTGGGCGCGCTCGGCGTCGTCCTCATCCCCGCGCTCGCCGCGGCGCAGCGGCCCGGTGACGAGCAGCACCACCAGCGCCAGGACGGCGAGGACGACGAGCAGGTCGACCACGGCTTACGCCGGGACGCGCACGCGCGTCTCGCGGCCCACGCGCGCGGCGTAGCCCGCCGCCGCGCGGCGCGCGAGCGCCCGCGGCGACGGCCACAGAGCGATAAGCGCGCCGGCGAACACGATCAGCGCGCCGATCCAGATCCACGTGACCATCGGCGAGACGAGGACGCGGAACGTGGCTGGGGGCGGGTCGTCGGCGTAGCGGGCGGTGAGGCCGCGCAGCGCCTCGGCCAGCAGCGCGCCGCGCTGCTCGGCGGGCAGCGACGCCGCGCTGTCCGAGAACACCTTGTCCCCCTCCTCCACGATCGGCCGCAGCTCGCCGATGTCGGGGCTCACGGCCGTCCACAGGTCGCGCTGCCAGCCCGCGCGCAGGCCGACCTCGCTCGTCGCCTCGCCCTCGAAGTAGCGCGACACGGGCCCGAGCATCGGCCCCGAGGACGGGAAGTAGGACTTCTCGGTGACGAGCGTGCCGAGCGAGCGCCCGTCGCGCGCCACGCGCAGGTCGGCGCCGAAGTCGATCCGCTCGAGCCGGCCGTTGGAGGCCGGGCGCAGCTCGGCCGTCGGCCGGACGTAGGTCAGGTCGTAGCCGCCGACGGTCACCGACTGACCCGGCGACAGGCGCACGTCGCGCTCGTCGGCGAAGCTCGACGACGCGGCGATGCCGACGAACAGCACGGCGATGCCGGAGTGGACGAGGTAGCCGCCGTAGCGGCGCCGGTTGCGCCGGATCAGCGCGACCACGGCGAGCGGGACGGGCTCGCCACTCATCACGCGCCGCGCGCGCGTGCCGCGCCACAGCTCCTGCCCCATGCCCGCGAGCACGAACGCGGCGAGCGTGAACATGATCAGCGCGGGCGGCTCGGAGGCCGCGCCGGCGACCGCCAGCCCCACGCACGCCAACGCCGCGACGCCGAGCGGCAGGGCGAAGTTGCGCCGCGCGTTGGCCACCGTCGCGCGCCGCCACGCGATCAGCGGCCCGATCCCCGACAGCAGGACCAGCATCAGCGCGAGCGGCACGATGAAGCGGTCGAACCACGGCGGGCCGACTGACGCCTCGCGGCCGGTGATCGCCTCGGAGATCAGCGGGAAGAAGGTGCCCCAGAAGATCACGACGCACAGCCCCACGAGCACGAGGTTGTTCAGCAGGAACACCGCCTCGCGCGAGAGCAGCGAGTCGAGTCGGTGGTCGGAGCGCAGCGCGGCGGCGCGCGACGCGACGAGCGCGATCGAGCCGCCGACCATCGCGGCGATGAGCACCAGGAAGGGGATCCCGAGCGTCGAGGCCCCGAAGGCGTGGATCGACTCGAGGATCCCGGACCGCACGAGGAACGTGCCGAGGATGGCCAGTACGCCGGTGGCCAGCACCAGCGAGACGTTCCACACCTTCAGCATCCCGCGCTTCTCCTGGATCATCACCGAGTGCAGGAACGCGGTGCCGGTCAGCCACGGCATCAGCGACGCGTTCTCCACCGGATCCCAGGCCCAGTAGCCACCCCAGCCGAGCTCCGAGTAGCTCCAGCGCGCGCCGAGCACGATGCCGACGCCGAGGAAGAACCACGCGGTCAGCGTGAACGGGCGCGTGGAGCGGATCCACTCGGCGTCCAGCCGCCGCGCGATCAGCGCGCCGACGGCGAAGGCGAAGGGCACCGCGAACAGCGTGTACCCCGAGTAGAGCATCGGCGGGTGGATCATCATGCTCGGGTGCCGCAGGAGCGGATTCAGGCCCACGCCCTCGGCGGGGACGACGCCCGGCGTCTGGTCGAACGGGGACTCGAGGAACACGAGCAGCGCCGTGAAGAAGGCACCGAAGCCGAGCAGCACCGCGGCGGCATAGGGCGCGACCTCGCGCAGCCGCCTGCGGGTGGCGAACAGGATCAGGCTGGACCACAGGCTCAGCAGCAGCAGCCACAGCAGCAGCGAGCCCTCCTGCGACGACCAGATGGCCGTCGCACGGTAGAAGGCGGGCGTCGTCGTCGACGAGTGCCCGAGCACGAGCTGGAAGCCGAAGTCCGAGCGCAGGAACGCGGCTTCGAGGATCACGAACGCGACCACCGTCGTCCCCGCGAGCGCGTAGACGGCGCGCCGGCCGGACGCGACCCACTCGCGCCGCCCGGTGCGCGCGCCGTAGAGCGACGCGCCGATGCCGTACAGGCAGACCGCGAGGGCGAGGATCAGGCAGGCCTTGCCGGCGACCAGCACCTACGTCAGGACTTCTGCTCGGCGGTGAACTTCGAGGGGCACTTGGTCACCAGCGAGTCCTTCTCGCCCACGAAGACGGCGCCCTCCTTGCGGACGTCGACGATGACCTCCCGCCCGGCCCGGAACGGGTCGGGGATCGTGCCCTCGTAGCTGACGGGCACAGACACGTTGCCGGCGCGGTCGCGGACCCGGAAGTGCGTGACCGTGCCGTCGCGCCGGTAGCCCGGCTCGACCTTGCCCGTGAGCTCGTAGACCTGCCCCGGCTTCGCCGCCGAGGCCAGCTGGCTCGGCGTCCGCGTCTCGCTCGACGCGGTGAAGCTCGTGTAGACCAGGGCGCCCGCGAGCAGCACCGCGGCGCTCAGCGCGACGATCAACCGGACGGTCCGCTTGCGGGCTGGGTCCATGCCGCGTCCAGTATGGCGAACGTAACGTCGCCTGCAGGACTGGCTCGCGCTGTCCGGAGGGCGAAACACGGTGTCACGACGTCCGATCCCTTAACAACCCCTAAAGGTGTATCCCCGCCAGCCGAGAAACATCTGTAGGAGACAGGCGTTACCTCTCCTCAGACCCCTCTGATGGCCACCGCCACCGCCACACGATCCCGCTCCCGCCCCGCCCGCAGCCGCGCGGCCGCCGCCCAGCAGGCGCGCGCCCAGCGCGCCGGCGGCCCCGAGGACCGGGCGCTCTACCGCTGCTCCTGCGGGCACGCGTTCAAAGCGCCCGTCACCACCTCGGTCCCGTGCCCCAAGTGCGGCACGGGCCAGGCCTGGTAGCGGCAACCGCCAGAAACGCGCGCGGCCTGCGTTCCAGCGGGCATGCCTACCCCCGCGCTCCGCCGGCTCGGTGTGCTCGCGGCGACGCTGCTCGCGCTGCTGGCCTTCGCCCCCGGCGCCGCCGCCCAGACGACGACGGCCGGGCCGCCGGCCGACTACACGAAGATCGAGGGGCTCTCGCAGCCCACGTACAAGACCGTCCGCACGACCACGACGCTGACGACCTTCGACGGCGAGCAGCTCTACCTGGAGATCACGCGACCGCGCGCCACCGGGCGCTTCCCCGTGATCCTCGAGGCCTCGCCGTACCACGGGACGCTCGCGGACCGCGACGGCACACGGATCCTGCCCGAGCCGCGTGACGCCGACGGCAAGTCGATCGGCCTGACCGGCTACTTCGCTCCCCGCGGCTACGCCGTGGTGATGATGGACCTGCGCGGCACCGGCCGCTCCGAGGGCTGCCTCGACCACCTCGGCCTCAAGGACGCGCGCGACCTCAAGCAGACCGTCGAGTGGGCGGCTACGCGCTCCTGGTCCAATGGCCGCGTGGGCATGACCGGCCACTCCTACGTCGGCTCGACTCCCTCCGTGGCCGCCGCGCAGAACCCGCGCGGGCTCGCCACGATCGTGCCCAGCGCCGGCCTGGCGTCGATGTACGACCACCAGTTCCAGCACGGCGTGCCCTTCTACCTGCAGTGGGCGGGGCCGATCGAGGCCTACGAGCAGATCGCCATCGAGCGCAAGCTGCCGCCCGGCTTCGCCGACCCGTTCGGGCTCACGCACCCGGGCGACGACTTCGGCAACAACATGGAGGACACGGGCTGCGGCCTCCCGCAGTCGGCGGCCGTCGCCGGCGAGGACCAGTTCTCCGGCCGGTACGCGGACTGGCACGCCCAGCGCGACTGGCAGGACGGCGCCACGCGCGCCGACATCCCCGTCTTCCTCGTGCACGGCGTCAACGACAACGCCGCGCGCGTGTCCGCGATGGAGTGGTTCACGCGCCGTGGCGGGCGCCCCGGCGACAAGCTCTGGCTGGGCCAGTGGGACCACGGATCGGGCTGCTGCCCGAACCGCCGCGGCATCCAGTGGACCGCCGCCCTGCACGCCTGGTTCGACAAGCAGCTCAAGCAGCTCGCCGTCGACACCGGCCCGCCGGTCGAGCTCTTCATGGGCGACGGCACGTTCGGCGAGGCGCGCGGCGGCGCCCGCACGGAGATCGCGACCGGGAGCGCCTGGACCGCCGGTGACACGTTCCGCACCTTCCGCCCGCGGGCCAACGGCACGCTCGCCGAGGGCAGCCCGGGCGCGGGGTCGGTCTCCTTCGCCGGCGACCCGACCGGGTTCGACGACCCGCAGGGCACGGGCGCAGCCGAGTTCCGCACCGCCGCGTTCACGCGTGGGATCGTCTTCGCCGGACAGCCGAAGCTGCGGCTCTCGGCGTCGGTGACCGCGCCGCGCGTTCACCTGATCGCCACGCTCTACGACCAGCGGCCGTCGGACGGCGACCGGCGCCGCATCACGCAGTGCACGATCAATCCCGAGCTGCGCAACGGCATCGCCCGGCGCGACCCGGTGAACCCGGGGCAGCGTTACGACATGCGGCCGCAGTGCTTCGCGATGGCGCATCATCTGAAGCCGGGCCACCGGCTCGTGCTGCGCGTCACGACGTCGGACCCGGACAAGGTGCCGATGTTCTCCGAGGACCCGAACGTCACGGTGTTCACGGGCGGCGACGCGACGGCGTTCGCGCTGCCGGTGATCCCGAACGCGACGCTGTACCCGGACAACCTGCCGCTCGAGGCGGCGGGCGGGCCGGCGCCTACCGGACCCGCGCAGTCGCCGATCGAGGAGACCGTGACCGTGACCGCGCCGGGCGCCGGCGTGCGGACGTCGGCGACCAGCGCGTTCGTGGAGTTCGACACGGTGGAGGGCGCCGACAACGCGCGGCTGAGCGCGCTCGCCAAGCCCTCCGCGCCGGCGGACGTCGACCTCTACCTGCAGCGCCGCAACGCCGATGGCAGCTGGAGCGGCGACCTCGCCACGGGCGGCTCGTCCTCGACGGAGTCGGAGACGCTCGAGCACGGCCGCCTGGCGCCGGGGCATTACCGCCTCGAGGTCCACGAGTGGGCCGGCCCGCCGAACCTCCAGGTGCCGGTGAAGGTGACGTTCTACGACTCCACGGGGCACGCCGGGCAGTGACCGAACCGCCCGAGGGCCTGCTCTACCGCGACGACTTCGTCACGGAAGCCGAGGAGCAGGCCCTCGTGGCGCTCTTGGAGACGCTGGATTTCCGCGCGGTGACCATGCGCGGGCAGACGGCGCGGCGCACGGTCCGGATGTTCGGGCTCGACTACGCGTACGAGTCCGGCGAGCTCGTCCCGGCCGATCCGCTCCCGGCGGAGGCGGAGTGGCTGCGGGAGCGCTCGGCCGCGCTGATCGAGCGCGAGCCGGCGGACCTCGTGCAGGTGCTGGTGTCGCGCTATCCGCCGGGGGCGGGCATCGGCTGGCACCGCGACGCGCCGATGTTCGGCTCGCGGGTCGCCGGCGTGTCGCTGCTCGCGCCGTGCCGGATGCGGTTCCAGCGGACGGTGAAGGGCGAGCGGAGCGTCAGCGAGGTCGTGCTGCAGCCGCGGTCCGCCTACGTCCTGTCCGGCAAGGCCCGCTGGTCGTGGCAGCACTCGATCCCGGCGACGAAGGCGCTGCGCTACTCGGTGACGTTCCGGACGCTGCGGCGGGGCTGAAGCGGGCGAGGGGAATCGAACCCCCATTTCTGGCTTGGGAAGCCAGCGTCTTGGCCATTGGACAACGCCCGCGAAGGGAGCCCATGGTACCGGCTGGCACTACCCTGGGTGACGTGCGCGCGCGCATCTACTGGCCGGTCACGATTGCCGCGGCGGCGCTCGTCGGGCTGCTCGCGTACGGGCTCGCGTCGCGCGGGACGGACACGTCGATCGACGCGGCGCTGCAGGCCGGCGAGCGGCCCGAGGCGCCGGTCACGCAGCTGCCGCGGCTCGGCCGCGCGGGCACCGGCTCGCTCGCCGACCACCGCGGCGACGTGGTGGTCCTGAACTTCTGGGCGTCGTGGTGCCCGCCGTGCAAGGACGAGATGCCGCTGCTGCAGCGCACCCACGAGTCGATCTCCAGCCGCGGCGGCGTCGTGCTCGGCGTCGACACGCAGGACGCCTCCGAGGCCGCGTTGGCGTTCCTCTCCTCGAAGGGCATCCGGTTCGGAAGCCTGCGCGACCGCGACCGGTCCTACGGGCAGGACCTGGGCGTCGGCGGCTACCCCGAGACGTTCGTCATCGACCGCGAGGGCCGGATCGCCGCGGTGCGGCGCGGCCCGGTGACCAAGGCATGGCTGGACGAGCAGCTCGAGCCGCTGCTCTGATCGCGCTGGCGCTGGCGCTGGCCGGCGCGGTCGAGCCGAAGACGTCGCTGCCCGACGTCGAGGACGAGGTCATGTGCGTCCAGTGCGGCACGGCGCTCAACGTGTCGAAGGCGCCGGTCGCCGACCAGGAGCGGGAGTTCATCCGCAAGCGCATCGCCGAGGGCGCGAGCAAGGAGGAGATCAAGGCCGCGCTCGTGGCGGAGTACGGGCCCGACGTGCTGGCCGAGCCGGAGTCCAGCGGGTTCGGCGCCGCCGCCTGGCTGGTGCCCGTGGCGCTCGCCCTGCTGGGCGGGCTCGGCGTCGCGCTGCTCTGGCGGCGCTGGCGCCGGCCGGAGACCGCGCCGCCGGCGGGTCCGGAGCTCGACGACGCCGAGGCGCGCCGGCTCGACGCCGAGCTGGCGGCCTTCGACCGGTGAGCGACGGCGTCGACACGACCGTCCTGGCCGCGTTCGCCGTCGGCTTCGTCTCCTTCATCTCACCGTGCGTCCTGCCGCTCGTGCCGGGCTACCTGTCGGCCGTCTCCGGCGTCTCGCTGGGCGAGATGCAGGGCGGCGAGCGCCGCGTCAGCCGCATCCTGCTCCCGGCCATGGTCTTCTGCCTGTCGTTCACCGTCGTGTTCGTCGCGCTCGGCATGACGGCGACCGGCCTCGGCTCGGCGCTGCGCGACGCGCGCGGGACGCTCGACAAGGTCGCCGGCGCGCTGATCATCGCGCTCGGCGTCTTCTTCGTCCTCACGCCGTTCGTGCCGTTGCTGAACCGCGAGTGGCGACCCGAGGCGCTGCTCTCCCGCGCCGGCTCCGGGGGGCCGCTCATCGCCGGCGCGGCGTTCGCCGTGGCCTGGACTCCGTGCATCGGCCCTACGCTCGGCGCGATTCTCGCCGCGGCGTCCACGCAGGACACGGTCGGCGAGGGAGGCGTTCTACTCGCCTTCTACTCCGCCGGTCTGGCCGTGCCGTTCCTGCTCACCGCGCTGTTCTTCACGCGCGCGACGACCGCCTTCCGCTGGCTGCGCGACCGCTGGGTCGTCATCACCGCCGTCTCCGGCGTCGTGCTGATCGCCATGGGCGTGCTCCTGTTCACGGGAGAGCTGACCCGCCTGAACCTCGAGGCGCAGCGCGCTCTCGACTCCATCGGGCTGAACCTCTTCGGCGACCTGTAGCTACATCGTCTCCGGCGCCTCGATCCCGAGCAGATCGAGCGACCGGGCGATGACGCGCTGCGTCGCGACGCACAGCGCCAGCCGGAAGCGCTCCTCGGGCACGCCGAGCACGCGGCAGTCGCGGTAGAACGCCGTGAAGGCCTGCGCCAGCTCGAGGGCGTACGCGGCGATGCGGTGCGGCGCGCGGCGGTCGGCGGCTTCGGCGGCCTCCGCTCCGAAGACGAGGAGCCGCTTGACGAGCTCGCGCTCCGACGGGTGCAGCACCGTGGCCTCGATCGCCGGCTCCGAGCTCGCGTCGCGCCGGATCGAGGCGATCCGCGCGTGGGCGTAGCGCACGTAGTGGACCGGGTTCTCGCGCGACTCGTCGCGCGCCTGGTCGAGGTCGAGATCGATCGCCGTGTCGTGCGAGCGCGCCAGCAGGTACCAGCGGGCGACGTCGACGCCGATCTCGGCGATCAGGTCGTCGAGCGTCACGAACTCCCCGGCGCGCTTGGACATCGACGCGCGCGACCCGCGCTCGATCAGGTGGACGAACTGCATGATCAGCAGCTCGAGCCGGTCCGGGTCCCCGCCCAGCGCCCCGAACGCCGCCTTCATCCGCTGGACGTACCCGTGGTGGTCGGCGCCCCAGACGTCGATCAGCCGGTCGAACCCGCGCTCGCGCTTCTCCTCGTGGTAGGCGATGTCCGACGCGAAGTACGTGTGCTCGCCGCTGGTGCGCTCGATCACCCGGTCCTTGTCGTCGCCGAAGCGGCTCGTGCGCAGCCAGAGCGCACCCTCGTGGCGGTAGGTGTTGCCCTGCCCCTCGAGGAGCTCGAACGCGTGCTCGACCAGGCCCTCGTGCAGCGAGCGCTCCGAGAACCACGTGTCGATGCGCACTCGGAACCGCTCCAGCGACGCGGCGACCCGCTCGAGCATGAGCTCGATGCCCCGCCGCGCCACCTCCTCCACCGGCGCGGTCGCCGCGTCCGGGATCCCGGCCGCCAGCTCGGCCACGTAGTCGCCCGGATAGCCGCCCTCGGGCACCGCCTCGCCGCGCGCCCGCGCCTGGATCGAAGCGCCGAACAGCCGTGCCTGCGAGCCGTAGTCGTTCACGTAGTACTCGCGCGCGACCCTGTGGCCGCGGTGCTCGAGCAGCCGGGCGACCGAGTCGCCGTAGGCCGCGTTGCGCGCGTGGCCGACGTGGACGGGGCCCGTGGGGTTGGCCGAGACGAACTCGACGAGCACGTGCTCCGAGGGGTCGGCGCCGCCGCAGCCGAAGTCGTCGCCCTGGCTGAGGACGTGCTCGACCGCGTCGCGGTACCACGGGTCCGCGAGGAAGACGTTCAGGAAGCCAGGGCCTGCGACCTCCACGCGATCGACGCGATCGCCCAGCCGCTCGCGCAGCCCCCTGCCCAGGCGCTCGGCGATCTCGCGCGGCGGCGCCTGCAGAACGGGTGCGAGCAGCATCGCCGCGTTGGTCGAGTAGTCGCCGAAGCCGGCCTGCTTGGGGCGCTCCAGCGTCGGCCGCGGCGGGGCGGCGCCGCCGTCGCGCAGGTCCGAGGCGGCGGCTTCGACGGCGGCGCGGAGCTCGTCCAGGGGCGTCACGGTCAGTGATGGTAGGTCTCGGCGGCCAGGATCTTGTGCGCGCGGAAGAGCTGCTCGAGCAGGACGACCCGCGCGAGCAGGTGCGGGAGCGTCATCGGACCGAGCGAGACCCGCTCGTCGGCGCGGTCGAGCGCGGTCCCGAACGGGCCGCCGACGACGAAGCAGACGTCGCGCCCGGCCTGCCGGCGCGCCTCGACCCACGCGGCGAACTCCTCCGACCTGCGCGCGCGGCCGCGCTCGTCGAGCACGCAGACGTGCGCGCGGTCTGGGAGCCGGCGCCCGAGCTGCTCGTCGTCGCGGACCTCGACCACCTCGAGCCGGGCGTGCGGGCGCAGCAGCCGCTCGTAGTGCGCCAGCGCGTCGGCGTACGGCGGCCGGGCGCGGCCGACCGCCAGCACGGTCCACTTCACCGTCGCTCGAAGGCCAGCGCCTGGCCGATCCGCTGCATCGTCGTCGGGTGCGTGCCGAGCAGGAAGGTGGCCCAGCCCGGCGGGTCGGGCTCGGCGACGTTCTGGACGGCGATCCGCCGCTGGAAGCCGATCAGCGCCTCCGGGTCGTCCGTGAGCTCCATCGCGTAGCGGTCGGCCCGCGCCTCGACCGCGCGCGAGAGCTGGTTCGAGATCGTCGTGATCGCGGGCGCCATGAGCGAGAGCGCCAGCACGACCGCGGGGACGGTCGCCGCAGGCGTGCGGCCGAACCGCTCGGCCAGCCGGGCGGCCGCCAGCATGCCCAGCGGGGCGACGATGGCGAGGTAGAGCAGCCCGCGCGGCACGTCGTGGAAGCGGACGTGGCCGAGCTCGTGCGCCACGACGCCGCGGACCTCCGCCGGCGAGAAGTCGTCGAGCAGGGTGTCGTAGAGGACCACGCGCTTGGTCGCCCCCAGGCCCGCCACGTAGGCGTTGGCCGCGGTCGTGCGCCGGGACGCGTCCATCTCGTAGACCTCGCCGATCTCCACGCCGGCGCGGTCGCCGAGCTCGAGCACGCTGGAGCGCAGCGTGCCCGCCGGCAGCGCGGTGAAGCGGTTGAAGACCGGGTCGAGCAGGATCGGGCCGGCGTAGGTGAAGACCACGCCGAAGGCGACGATCAGCGCGGCGGCCGGCGCCCACCAGCCGCGCCCGAAGCGGCGCATGCCCACGATCAGCAGCGCGCCTCCCGCCGCCCACAGCGCGGCCTCGATGGTCGTGCTCTTCACGACGTCGCCGGCATAGCCGACCCAGTCCTGCGTGACCAGGCCGACGTCCTTGGCGCGCTCGCGCGCCACGATCCCGACGGGGAGGGTCGCCACGGTGAGCGTCACGGCCAGCGCGGCCGCCGTCGCGGCGCCGGCGAGCACCGGGCGGCGGCCGAGCCACCGCGGCGGGCGCCGGACGACCACGATCAGGACGCCGAGGGTGATCGCGAGGCGAACGCCGTAGAGCGCGCGCTGACCGCCGCGGAAGTCCGCCGCCCGCTCGATCTGGGCCGGGCTGAAGTAGGCTCGCGCCGCGACGTCCACGGGCTCCAGCCGGTCGCGCGGCCGCATGAGCAGGACGGCGGCCTCCGCCACCACCAGCGTGGCCACGACCACGGCCGGGAGGCGGAGCCTGGAGGGCACCGAATAGACGATACGCGCACATGCGGGTCGCCATCTGCTCTGACATCCACGGCAACAAGCAGGCGTTCGAGGCGGTCATCGCCGCGGCCGAGGCGGACGGCGCCGACGAGCTGTGGTGCCTCGGGGACCTGGTCGGCTACGGCGCCGAGCCCGACGCCTGCGTCGCCCTCGCGGACGCCCACTGCGCGGTCTGCCTGGCCGGCAACCACGACCTCGCGGTGATCGAGGCGCTCTCGCTCGACGACTTCTCGCGCGGCGCCGCGCTCGCCGCCGAGTGGACGCGCGACGTCATCGGCGCCGACACGCGCGACTACCTGCTCTCGCTGAAGCCCGAGGGCAGCGCGGAGGGGCTCGGGCTCTTCCACGCGTCGCCGCGCGACCCGGTCTGGGAGTACGTGCTGTCGTCGCTGGCCGCGGAGCTGTGCTTCGACGCGACGGACTTCCGCGTGTCGTTCATCGGCCACTCGCACGTGGCGCTCGCCTTCCAGCGGACGGAGGGCGAGCCGGCGACCGGCTCCACCCGGCGCGAGGGCGAGGAGGCCGACCTCTCCGCCGGCGAGTGGCTGATCAACCCCGGCTCGACCGGCCAGCCGCGCGACGGCGATCCCCGGGCGGCGTGGCTGTCGGTCGACACGGAGGCGGCCACGGCGACGTGGCGGCGGGCGGACTACGACGTCGCCGCGGCCCAGGCGGCGATCCGGGCGGCCCGGCTGCCCGACTCGCTGGCCGAGCGCCTGCAGTTCGGGCAGTGACCGCTAGCCTCGGAGCCTCCATGCGCCCCCGCTCGCTGCTGCTCGCCGGGCTGGTCGGCGTCACCGTGCTGGCCGGGTGCGGAGGCGACGACCGTCGGCTCATCCCGGAGAACGACGCCCAGTCGCTGCTCGCCGCCGTCGACGACGTCGAGCAGGCCTGCGGCGAGAACGACGTGGAGGCCGCCTCGCGCGCCGTCGCCAAGGCCCGCGAGCGGGTCCGCGAGCTGCCGGCGTCGGTGGACCGCAAGCTCAAGCGCAACCTGCGTGACTGGGTGGACCAGGTCGACGAGCGGCTCGACCAGGACTGCGCCGAGGAGGAGGAGCCGACACCCACGGCGACGGCGACGGCGACGGCGACCGAGACGGCGGAGCCCACCCCCACGCCGACACCCAGCCCCACCCCGACCGCCACCGCCACCGAGACGCCGCCGCCCGAGGAGACCGTCGTCCCGGACGCCACGGACGGGACGGGCGGCGCCGGCGGCGCCGAGGTGCCCGGAGGGGACGGCTGATGGCCGCCGACGAGCTCTTCGCCGACCGCTACCGGCTCGAGCGCCGCATCGGCGTCGGCGGCATGGCCACCGTCCAGCTGGCGTTCGACAGCCGGCTCGAGCGCTACGTCGCGGTCAAGCTGCTCGCCGAGCACCTGGCCGAGGACGCGAGCTTCGTCTCGCGCTTCCGACGCGAGGCGCTCGCCGCCGCGCGGCTCGTGCACCCGAACATCGTGCAGGTCTTCGACTTCGGTCTCGACGAGGCGACGGCGCGCAACTACATCGTCATGGAGTTCGTGGACGGCCAGTCGTGCGCGGAGATCCTGCGCGACCGCGGGTCGCTGGCGCCGAGCCGGGCGGTCGAGATCCTCACCCAGGCCTGCCGGGGGCTGGACTACGCGCACCGCAACGGCGTCGTGCACCGCGACGTCAAGCCCGGGAACCTCCTGCGCGGTCACGACGCCGGGCTCGTCAAGCTGGCGGACTTCGGCATCGCCAAGGCGGCCGAGCAGTCCGACATCACGAAGGTCGGGTCGGTGCTCGGCACGGCGGCCTATCTCTCGCCCGAGCAGGCGCGCGGCGAGCCGGCCGGCCCGTCGTCGGACCTCTACGCGCTCGGCGTGGTCGCCTACCAGCTGCTGTCGGGACGACTGCCCTACGAGGCGGCGTCGCTGACCGACCTCGCACGCCAGCAGGGCACGCCGCCGCCGCGGCTCGACGAGGTCAACCCGGAGGTGCCGCGCTCGCTGGCTTCCGTCGTGGCCAAGGCGCTCAACGCCGACCCGGAGCGCCGCTACGCCGATGCGTCCGCGATGGAGGCCGGCCTGCGCGACGGGCTCGAGGGCCGCGGCCCCCAGGACGACACGGACACGACGTGGGCCGTCCCGGACGACGAGACCGCCGCCACGCAGATGCTCTCGGGGACGAGCACGACGCGCGCGCTCCCGCGCGAGCGCGAGCGCGAGCGCCCGCCGCGCCGGAGGCTGGAGCCGATCGCGGAGCCCGCGCCGCCGCCGTCCGCGCCGCCCGCACGCAGGCGCGAGCCCGCACGGCGCGGACGCACCGCGCCGCCCGCCGGACGTGGCGGCTCGATACGCATGTGGGTCGCCCTGCTCGCCGTGCTCGCGGTCGTGGCGGCCGGGATCGTGCTCTATCAGGGGATGCAGGACACGGGCCGCCAGGCGGTCCAGCTGAGGGAGAACGTCGAGGGCAAGGTGCAGGACGCCATCGAGGAGCTCCGCGGCCTGGTCGACGACAACACCCGCTAGACGGGCGCGCCGCCGCGGATCGCCGCGGCCTCCTCGGCGAGGCGCCCGGCGTCGATCGCCGCGCGCAGCCGCTCCATCACGCGGCCCATGAACGCCAGGTTGTGCACGGTCAGCAGGCGCTGCGCCGTCTGCTCGCGCGCCTTGAGCAGGTAATGGATGTACGCGCGCGAGTAGCCGTGCGCGCAGGCCGGGCACGGGCAGCCGTCGAGCAGCGGCTCGTCGCTGTCGCGGAAGCGCGCCTTCGCCAGGTCGACGCGCCAGCGGCCGCCGGGATCGGGCACGAGCGCCATGCCGTGGCGGCCGATCCGCGTCGGCATCGCGCAGTCGAACGTGTCGATGCCGAGCTCCACGCCGCGCACGAGGTCGTCGACCTCGCCGATCCCGAGCAGGTGCCGCGGCCGCGCCTCGTCGAGCTCCTCGACCGCCCAGCGCACGACCTCGAACATCTGCGCCTTGTCCTCGCCCAGCGTGCCGCCGATGGCGATGCCGCCGACCGGCCGGGCGGCGACGGCCTGCGCGCTCTCACGCCGCAGGTCCTCCTCCACCCCGCCCTGCACGATGCTGTAGACGAGCTGGCCGTCCGGGCCGTGCTCGCCGTGCCAGGCGAGGCAGCGGTCGAGCCAGCGATGGGTCCGCTCGGTCGAGCGCGCCGTGTAGTCGCGGTCGGCGTGGAACGGCGTGCACTCGTCGAAGACGAGCGCGATGTCGGAGCGCAGGGCGGCCTGGACGGCCATCGAGGTCTCCGGGCCCATGAACCGGGTGGAGCCGTCGAGGTAGGAGCGGAAGGTCACGCCGTCCTCGGCGATCTCGAGGATGGCGCCGGCGCGCTGGGCGGGTGGGTTTCCTATCTGCGGCGCCCGCCCCTTGATCTCATCCGCCACCGTGCCGTGGCCCATCGAGAAGACCTGGAAGCCGCCCGAGTCGGTGATCACCGGCCGGTCCCAGCGCATGAACTCGTGGATGCCGCCGAAGCGCTCGATCAGCTCGGCGCCGGGCGTGAGGAACAGGTGGAACGTGTTCCCCAGCACCATCTCGTAGCCGAGGTCCGCGGCCTCGCGGACCTCGAGCGTCTTGACGACCGCCTTCGTGGCGAGCGGGACGAACGCCGGCGTGCGGACCTCGCCGTGCGAAAGGCGAAGGACCCCGGTACGCGCCAGGGCGGGCGGGCCGGGGTCCCGGGAGTGGATGTGGAACGAGGCGCTAACCCTCGATCGTCTTCTGACCGTTGGTGGCGCCGATGCTGATGCGCTTCGGCTTGCGCTCCTCGGGCTTCGGGATGCGGACCTCGAGCACGCCGCGGTCGAACGACGCGCTGACCGCCTCCGGGTCGACGCCCTGGGGCAGGGTCAGCGAGCGCGAGAACGTGCCGAAGGCGCGCTCCACGCGGTAGAAGCCCTCGCCCTTGGACTCGTGCTCGGCCTTGCGCTCGCCGGACAGGGTGAGCGTGCCGTCCTCGAACTCGATCTTGACGTCGTCCTCGGTCATGCCGGGCAGGTCGGCCCGCAGCACGAAGTGGTCGTTGGTCTCGACCAGGTCCATGGCCGGCATCCACCGGCGCATCGTGGCCTGCCCCGTAGCGGGCTGGTCAAACACCGTGCTGAACAGCCGGTTCATCTCGTTCTGCAGCGAGCTGAGCTCGCGGAGGGGCTCCCAACGCACGACTGCCATGACTCTTCCTCCTGTTTGGCAGAGGTACCTAAGTGGTCACCGAGTATAAGATCTCAGTCGCCGCGAGTCAAGTCTTGCGCGCCCAGGACTCGGTCCCACTGCGCGCCCATGGCGGCGAGCTCAGCCGGCTCGAAGTGATCCAGGAACCGCCGCCGCACGCCCTCGAGGTGTGTCGGGCGCGCCTGAGCCAGCAGCGCCTGGCCGGCCTCCGTCAGGGCGGCGAACATGCCGCGGCCGTCGTCGTCGCACGCGACGCGCTCGAGGTAGCCCGCGCGCTCGAGGCGGTCGACGAGCCGGGTCATGCCCGAGCGCGAGAGCAGCAGCGCGTCGGCGAGCTCGGCCATCCGCAGCCGCCGGTCGTCCGCCGCCTGCAGGTAGATCAGCACCTCGTAGGAGTGCAGCGGCAGGTCGTGCTGGGCGATGAGCTCGGCGTCGAGCGCCTTCACGAGCGCCGCGTGCACGCGCAGCATCCCCCGCCATGCGGCCAGCTCGGCCGGCGCCAGCTCGAACGTGGTCTCCATCGAGAGACAGGTTAGGGATCGACCTCGCCCTCGAAGAGGGCGAAGCGGGCGCCTTGGGGGTCCTTCGCCACGAGCACCCGCCCGGCGGCGCTCTGGAACGGCTCGACCTCGACGCTCCCGCCGCCGTCGCGGATCGCCGCGGCCGCCTCGTCGAGCGCCGCGACCGTGAAGTACACGAGCCAGCCCGGCGGCTCGCCGTCCTGCGCCGCGCGGATGCCGCCGTTGACCGCGTCGCCGCGGCGGATGACGGCGTAGCCCGTCGGGTCGTCCTCGACCGTCCAGCCGAGCCGCTCGGCGTAGAAGCGCTTGGCCGCGTCGGGGTCCGGCGCCGCCAGCTCGTTCCAGGTCATGCAGCCCGGGTCGTTCACGCGGGCGGCCCCGCCGTCCTCGCGTACGCCGATCTCGCCGCCCGCGGGGTCGCGGATGCGGGCATCCTCGCCGGCGGCGGCCGCCGCGTCCTCGACGCGCACGAACGACGTCCACCCCGCCGGCTCGCCCTCGCGCACGCCGGCGACCTCCGCCCCGTCGAGCTCGAACTCCCCGTCCCACCCGAGGACCGCGGCGTAGAACGCGCGCGCCGCCTCCAGGTCGGGCGTCGTGAGCTCGGCCCAGCAGAACGTCCCCGGCTCGTAGCTGGACCGCTGCCCCATGTGGCGCGCAATCTACGCGAGCAGCGACCGGCCCGTCATCTCCGGCGGCTGCTCGAACCCGAGCAGCGCGAGGATCGTCGGCGCGACGTCGGCGAGGATCCCCTCGCCGTCGAGCGCCGCGCCGTCGGCCGTGACGACGAACGGGACGGGGTTCAGCGAGTGCGCGGTGTTCGGCGAGCCGTCGGCGGCGAGCATGTCGTCCGCGTTGCCGTGGTCGGCGGTCACGACGCACGCGCCGCCGACCCGGTGCACGGCGTCGAGCACGCGGCCGAGGCACTCGTCGGCGGTCTCCACCGCCTTGACCGCCGCCTCGATGATGCCGGTGTGCCCGACCATGTCGGGGTTGGCGAAGTTGATGATCGCGAACGCGGGCGGCTCGGAGCCCTCGTAGTGGCGCACGAAGGCGTCCGCCGCCTCGCGCGCGCTCATCTCGGGCTTGTGGTCGTACGTCGGCACGTCGCGCGGCGAGGGCACCAGCTCGCGCTCCTCCCGCGGGTACGGGTGCTCCTCGCCGCCGTTGAAGAAGTACGTGACGTGCGGGTACTTCTCGGTCTCGGCCGCGTGCAGCTGCGCGAGGCCGCGGTCGGCGATCAGCTTCGCCAGCGTCGTCGCCGGACGGTGCGGCGGGAACAGGACCGGATACGACCAGTCCTCGTCGTAGGACGTCATCGTCGCGAAGCGGCGCGTGCGCCCCGCCTGCTCGAGCGCCTCCACGATCTGGCGCATACGGTCGGGCCGGAAGTTGAAGGCCACGACGGCGTCGCCCTCCCGGATCCGCGCCTCGTCGCCGACCGTCGTCGGGGCGATGAACTCGTCGGTCTCGTCCCGCTCGTAGGCGGCGCGGACCGCCGCCTCGCCGCTGTCGGCGTGGTGCGCCGCGCGGCCGTCGACCAGCAGGTCGAGCGCCTGCCGCGTGCGGTCCGCGCGCCCGTCGCGGTCCATGGCGTAGTAGCGCCCCACGACCGAGCCGACGCGGGCGCGCGCGTCGACGTCCGCGAGGTACCCCGCCCCGGCCGTCGGCGACGTGTCGCGCCCGTCGGTGAAGGCGTGGACGACCACGTCGCCGGCGCCCGCCTGACGGGCGATGTCGATCAGCGCGCGCAGGTGCTCGTCCGACGAGTGCACGCCGCCGTCGCTCACGAGCCCGAGGAGATGCACGCGCTCGGCGCCCTCCAGCGTCTGGCGCAGCACCTCGTTCGCGGCTAGTGAGCCGTCCTGGACGGCGGCGTCGATGCGCGCGAGGTCCTGCGGGACGATCGCGCCGGCGCCGAGGTTGAGGTGGCCGACCTCGGAGTTGCCCATCTGCCCCGCGGGCAGGCCGACGGCCTCGCCCTTCGCCGTGAGCTGCGTGTGCGGATGCTCGGACCACAGCCGGTCGAACACCGGCGTCGACGCGAGCGAGACGGCGTTCCCGGGGCCGTCGGGCGCGAGGCCCCACCCGTCCAGGACGACGAGGGCGACCGCCGGGACGGTCACCGCCGCGCCGCGTCCACGATCGCCGCGAAGTCGTCGGGCTTCAGGCTGGCGCCGCCGACCAGCGCGCCGTCGACGTCGGGCAGCACCGCGAGCTCGGGGAAGCCGTCCGGCCTGC
>Ga0126307_10000906_pt1 | contig 19572 bp, 24 predicted proteins | sample Plot28_FD_89955 | JGI IMG/M metagenome (GOLD analysis project Ga0126307, IMG submission 89955) | Serpentine soil microbial communities from UC McLaughlin Reserve, CA, USA - Plot28 | ecosystem: Environmental > Terrestrial > Soil > Grasslands | place: USA: UC McLaughlin Reserve, Lake County... | reverse complement strand
TCCGTCCAGCCCGGATGCGCGAGAACGCTGACGACGCTCTCGCCCGCCGCGCGCAGACGGCGGTTCAGCTCGAGCCCGAAGAGCGCGTTGGCGAGCTTGGACTGCTGGTAGGCGGCGCGCGCGTTGTAGCCGTGCTCGCGCTGCAGGTCGTCCCATTTCATCTCGCCTGGCCGGTGCTCGAGGCTGGAAACGGTGACCACGCGCGTGCGGTCGCCGGCGCGCAGCGCGTCGAGCAGGAGACCGGTGAGGGCGAAGTGGCCGAGGTGGTTGGTGGCGAGCTGGAGCTCCCAGCCTTCGGACGTCGTCGTCCGGGGCGGCGCCATGATGCCGCCGTTGTTGACGAGCAGGTCGAGCTTCGGGTGCTCGGCGGCGACCTGCTCGGCGAACGCGCGCACGCTCTCCTGGCTGGACAGGTCCAGCTCGCGGACCTCGAGCGCTGCGCCGGGAGCGGCGGCACGGATCTGCTCGGCGGCCCGCTCGCCCTTGGCGCACGAGCGGCAGCCCATGATCACGTGGGCGCCGCGGCGCGCGAGCTCGCGTCCGGTGATCAGCCCGAGGCCGCTGTTGGCGCCCGTGACGACGGCGACGCGGCCGGACTGGTCGGGCATCCGGTCGCTGCTCCATGTCTCGCTCATAGCGGGGCTCATACCCCTTCGCCGCCGGGATACGCGATGCTGCCCGGCCATGGGTGTGCTCCGGTCCGCGGGACTGGCGCTGATGATCGCGGTGATCGCCGTCCTGGTGACCGGCGGCAACCCCGCGGTGGCGCCCGAGCACGTTCCCGCGCAGGCGCTGCACGTCGCGGCGCCGAAGCCGGAGGCGCGGACGGCCCGGCACGCCCGGCCGCTGTCGGCGCGCGACGGGGTGGCACGCGCGCGGCGCTGGGCGGCCCGGCGTGCGGGCCAGGTCGCCTTCGCCGTGGTGGACGAGCGCGGGCGCCTGCGCGGATGGCGGATGGACGTCGAGTATCCGTCCGCGAGCGTGAGCAAGGCGATGCTCGCCGTCGCGCTCATGCGCTCGGCGCGCGAGCGCGAGCTGACGGCGGGCGAGCTGGCGCTGCTGCGGCCGATGCTCACGCAGTCCGACAACGACGCCGCCGACGCGGTGTGGGGCACGGTCGGCGACGCCGGCCTGGTCTCCGTGGCGCGCGCCGCCCGGATGCGGGGCTTCGCGCCCGCGGGCTACTGGGCGGAGGCCGGGATCACGGCTGGCGACCAGGCGCGCTTCTTCTCCCGCCTGGACCGCCTCACCCCGCGCCGGCACTGGCGGACGCTGCGGCGGCTCATGCGCTCCGTCGTGCCGTGGCAGCGCTGGGGCGTCCCGCGCGCGGCCCGCGCGCGCACGCACGTGTACTTCAAGGGCGGCTGGCGCGAGGACCTGGCGCACCAGGTCGCACGCATCGAGCGCCGCGGCCAGAGGCTGGCGCTCGCGGTCCTCACCGACGGCAATCCGCCGTGGCCGTACGGGCCGGAGACGATCGAGGGAATCGCCCGGCGCGTGCTGCGCTAGCCGCTAGCCGATCCGGCCGGCGACGACCGGGCGCGGCGCCGGCGGCTCGTCGGCGATCGTGACCGCGCGGCGCAGGGCCGCGGCAGCGGACTCGGCGTCGGCCTCACTGCGGGCGTGCACGAGCGCCAGCGGGCGGTCCGGCCCCACCGCGGCTCCGGCCGGCGCGACCTCGGCCAGCCCGACGGCCGGGTCGATCGCGTCGGTCTCCCGGGCGCGGTTGCCGCCGAGGGCGGTGACGACGAGGCCGACGGCCCGGCAGTCGACGGCGGCGACGTAGCCCGAGCGCTCGGGCGCCGCCGGCCGGACGACCGGCGCCGAGGGCAGGCCGCGGAGGTCCCCGCCGAGGGCGGCGACCATGCGCTCGAAGCGCTCGTACGCGGCGCCGGAGCCCAGCGCTCGCTCCACGTCGGCATCGACGAGCGCCGCGCACAGCGCGAGCGTCACCTCGTGCAGCCGCGGCTCGCGCGCGTCGCCGCGCAGGTAGGCGGCGGCCTCGGCCACCTCGAGCGCGTTGCCCGCGGTCGAGCCGAGGACCTCGTCCATGTCGGTGAGCAGCGCGACGGTGGCCAGGCCGGCGCCGCCGGCCACCTGGACGAGCGCCTCGGCGAGGGTGCGCGCGTCCTCCGGAGCGGCCATGAACGCGCCGGAGCCGAACTTCACGTCCATCACGAGCCGCTCCAGGCCGGCGGCGAGCTTCTTGGAGAGGATCGAGGCGACGATCAGCGGGATCGACTCGACGGTCCCGGTGGCGTCGCGGACCGCGTACAGCCTCCGGTCGGCGGGCGCGAGGTCGGCGGTCTGGCCGACGATCGCGCACCCCGCCTCGGCGACGACCGCGCGGAAGCGCTCCAGCGACGGCGCGGTGTCGTAGCCCGGGATGGCGTCGAGCTTGTCGAGCGTGCCTCCGGTGTGCCCGAGCCCGCGGCCCGAGATCATCGGCACCGCGCCGCCGCACGCGGCCACGATCGGCGCCAGCATCAGCGAGACCTTGTCGCCCACGCCGCCGGTGGAGTGCTTGTCGAGGACCGGGCGGCCGACGTCCCACTCGAGCACGGTCCCCGACCGCGTCATCGCCTCCGTCAGCGCCACCTGCTCGCCCGCGTCGAGCCCGCGCAGGAAGCAGGCCATGGCCAGCGCGCCGACCTGGGCGTCCGACAGCCCGCCGCCGGCGATGCCGTCGACGAGGAAGTCGATCTCCTCGCGCGTGAGCGCCGCCCCGTCGCGCTTGCGGCGGATGACCTCCGCCGGGAGCATCAGAGCGCCTCGAGCACCGCGCCGAGCAGCGCGCTCGCGCCGAGGCGGAACGTCTCCGGCGCGACCCACCCCGGGCCGATGACCTCGTCGGCAAGCGCGAGGTACGCCTCCGCGTCGGCGACCGTCCGGATGCCGCCGGACGCCTTGAAGCCGCCGCGGCCGTGGTCGCGGATCGCCTCGAGCATCGCGCGGGCCGCCGCCGGCGTCGCGCCCGGTTTCAGCTTGCCGGTCGAGGTCTTCACGAAGTCGGCGCCGAGCTCGAGCGACTCGGTGGCCGCGCGGCGGATCACGTCGGCGCGCTCGAGGCGCCCGGTCTCGAGGATCACCTTGAGCGTCGCGCCGTCGGTCGCGGCGCGGCACTCGCGGACGACCTCGAGCGCGGCGTCGCGCTCGCCCGCCGCGTAGGCGAGGTACGGAAGGACGACGTCGACCTCGTCGGCGCCGTCGGCGAGCGCATGCTCGGCCTCGCGGCGGGCGCGGCGCGCATCGGTGGTGCCGGACGGGAAGTTGGCCACGGTGGCGACGCGGACCGGGCCCTCGCCGAGCGCCTCGGCGACCTGCGCGATGAAGCGCGGGTAGACGCAGACCGCGGCGACGGCGCCGGCCGGCGTCACCGCCTGCTCGCACAGTGCGGCGACCCGCTCCGGCGTGTCGTCCTCGTTGAGCGACGTCAGGTCGATCAGCGGGAGGATGCGGCTGGCGCTCATGCCGCCAGCTCCGCGCAGAAGCCCGCGACGACGCGCGCGAGGTCGCCGGCCGCGGCGGTGGCGTGCCGGAGCGTCTGCTCATGCGAGAGCGGCTCGCCGCCCATGCCCTCGGCGAGGTTGGTGATGGCCGAGATCGCGGCCACGCGCAGGCCGCAGTGGCGGGCGAGGATGACCTCGGGGACCGTGGACATGCCGACGGCGTCGGCCCCCAGCGTGCGGAAGGCGCGGATCTCGGCCGGCGTCTCGAAGCTCGGGCCGGTGGTCGCGAGGTAGACGCCCTCGCCCAGCGGCACGCCGAGCCGGTCGGCCGCGGCGGCGAGCGTGCGCCGGAGCTGCGGGTCGTACGCGTCGCGGAGCGACGGGAAGCGCGGCCCGACGGCGTCGTCGTTCGGCCCGGTCAGCGGGTTCACCCCCTGGAGGTTGATGTGGTCGGAGATGGCCATGAGCGAGCCGGGGCCCACGTCCGCGCGCAGCGACCCGGCGGCGTTGGTCACGAGCAGCGCCTCCGCGCCGGCGCCGCGCAGGGCGCGCACCGGCGTCCGCATCGCGCCCGGGTCGCCGCCCTCGTAGACGTGGCGGCGACCCTGGAGGACCGCGACGGGCAGGCCGGCGAGCGTGCCGATGACGAGCCGGCCCTCGTGGCCGGCGATGCCGGGCTGCGGGAAGCCGGGGAGGTCGCCGTAGCCGATGGCGCGGGCGTCGTCGACGGCGTCGGCGACCGCGCCGAGGCCGGAGCCCAGGATGATCCCGAGGCGCGGCTCGAGGCCGGGCGCGCGCTCGGCGATGACCGCGGCGGCGGCCGCGCGGTCGGCGCTCATCCCGGCAGCAGCTCCGGCCCGAACGAGAGCGGGAGCAGCTCGCCGAGCGTGACCGTCCGACGCTCCCCGGCGGCGCTGCACAGGTGCACCGGCGCGTCGAGCGGCATCAGCTCGCGCAGCCGCTGGCGGCACCCGCCGCACGGGACGCACAGCGCGTCGGAGCCCGCGATCACCGCCGCCTCGGCGATGCGGCCGCCGCCCGCGGCGACCAGCGCGCCGATCGCCGACGTCTCGGCGCACTGCCCCTGCGGGTACGCGGCGTTCTCGACGTTCGCGCCCGCGTGGATCGAGCCGTCGTCGGCGCGCAGCGCGGCGCCGACGCGGTAGCCCGAGTAAGGCGCGTACGCCCGCTCCATGACGGCGGTGGCGGCCGAGACCAGCGCATCGGGACCGAGCAGCCGGTCGGAGTAGGAGTCGCCGATGATGCGCTCGGGCCCGATGCCGAGGCGCTCGCCGAGGTCGGCGACGCGCTCGCGCTCCGTGGAGAGGTCGGACTCCGGCGGGGCGACGCCCTCGAGCTCGACGAACGCGCCGAGTCCCTCGACGCGGTCGAGGTGGATGCGCACGTCGCGCCACAGGAGCAGGCGGCGCTGCTTGGCCACCACGACGAGGGTGCCGAGCGCCGCGTCGAGCGCGGTACGCAGGCCCTCGGCGTCGTCGACGCCGACGAGCCGGTAGCGGCTCTCGTGCGCCCGCGCGGCGTCGGGCCGGTCGTACTGGATGAGCGTCGCGCCGCCCGGCTCCTCCTCGCGCAGCTTCAGGCGCCCGCTGGCGGCGCGGAAGTACGTGTCGCGCTGGGCGATCACGCCGCGGTCCTCGGCGCCGAGCTCGCGGCAGACGGCGAGCGAGCGCTCGGGGTCGGGGTCGAGCGCCTTCAGCTCGACGTTGCGGCGAGGGGCGGGCACGCGGGCGAGGCTAGTAGCTTTGCCGCCGCGATGGAGGGCGTCACGGTCGTCGACCACGTGCTGCTGCGGCGCCTGCTCTCGATCCTCCGCGACCGCTCCACGTCGCACCGCGTGTTCCGGCAGACGCTCGCCGACGCGGCGATGATCCTGGCCTACGAGGCGATGCGCGGGCTGCGTCCCGAGTCGGTCGACGTGCAGACGCCGCTCGAGACCGCGCCGGGGGTGCGGCTCGCCGACGAGATCGTGCTCGTGGCCATCCTGCGGGCGGGGCTCGGCATGGTCGACGGGTTCCTGCGGCTCGTCCCGGAGGCGCGCGTCGGCCACCTCGGCATGTACCGCGACGAGGAGGCCCTGCGCCCCGTCGGCTACTACGAGAACGTGCCGCCCGGCGTGGCCGCCGCCGAGGTGTTCGTCGTCGACCCGATGCTGGCCACCGGCGGCAGCGCCACCCAGGCGATCGCGCGGCTCAAGCGGGCCGGCGCGCGGCGGCTGGCGTTCGTGTGCCTGGTCGCCGCGCCCGAGGGCGTGCGGGCGCTGCACGAGGCGCATCCGGACGTCCCCATACTCACGGCGTCGCTCGACCGCGAGCTCGACGAGCGCGGCTACATCCGGCCCGGCCTGGGCGACGCCGGGGACCGCATCTTCGGCACCGATCGGTGAAGCGCTTGACCGCGGCGTGGCCTCCAGACCTTTTGTCAGCGGCTTGACCCTCGCGGTTTGTCAGCGCTCGACAAACAGGTAAACCTCCGTCCCCCAGGCGAGGAGAGGGACCCAGCATGCCGTACCTGCAATGCCCTGAATGCAAGCTGACCGTGCCGGCGAAGGCGTACTACCTGCGCGGTGACGAATGCCCGCGCTGCCTCACCACGATGGAGCCGCGCGACCGCTTCCGCCGCGCCGACGCGCCGCACCCGGCGCTCGTCGCCGACGAGCCGTCACGCCGCGTCGCGGCCGCCGACTAGGGCAGCACCGGCGCGCCGGCGGCCTTCGCCGCGCCGGCGAGCGGCCGCGAGCTCGGCCGCGGCCTGCTTGAGCGTGGCCGCGAAATACGCCTGCTTCGAACGGAAGTAGTGGTAGAGCAGCGGCTTCGAGATGCCCGCCTCGCGCGCGATCCGCGCCATGAGAGCTCGTCGTAGCGGTGGCGCGCGAACAGCTTCGCGCCCACTTCGAGCAGCCGCCGGCGCCGCTCGTCGGACGGCGAGTCGCGTGTACGCGGGGCCGGCCATCGACCCTCACCGTACGCTGTCCGGGTGACGCCCGAGCCGCGCCCGCCGCGCCAGCCGACCTCCTCCGACGAGGAGCTGCTGGAGGCCGAGACCAGCGCGATCGTCTCCGAGCTCACCGACGCGCAGCGCCTGTTGCGCATCCAGGACGAGCTGCGCGCGGGCTTCGAGGCGCTCGAGCACATCGGCAAGGCGGTCTCGATCTTCGGCTCGGCGCGCACGCCGCCCGACCACCCGCGCTACCGCGAGGCGCGCGAGATGGCCCGGCGGCTCGGCCACGAGGGCTACGCGATCATCACCGGCGGCGGGCCGGGGATCATGGAGGCCGCCAACCGCGGCGCGCGCGACGCCGGCGTGCCGTCGGTGGGGCTCGGGATCGAGCTCCCGCACGAGCAGGGCATCAACCGCTGGGTCGACGTCGCGCTGAACTTCCACTACTTCTTCGCGCGCAAGGTCATGTTCGTCCGCTACGCGAGCGGGTTCGTCGTCTACCCGGGCGGGTTCGGCACGCTCGACGAGCTGTTCGAGGCGGCGACCCTGCGCCAGACGGAGAAGATCCGCTACTTCCCGATCGTGCTCATGGGCTCCGCCTACTGGGACGGGCTGGTGCGCTGGCTGAGCGACAGCGTCTGCGCCGACGGGAACATCGCCCCCGAGGACGTCGAGCTGCTCCGGGTCTGCGACGACCTCGACGCCGTCAGCGACGTCCTCGACGACGTCGAGCACCGCCGCCCGCGCGCCGCCTAGTCAGTCGATGCGCTCGTGGACCCACTCGCCGCCGCGGCGGCCGAGCGTGAGGTGCTCGCGGCCGTCGACGCGGAACACCGCGCGGTCGTCGTCGATCCCCGGGCGGTCGATGACCTCGACGAGCACGAGCTCGCCGGGCTCGGCCCCGCGCTCCTGGGCGTAGCACCGGCGCGCCGCGGCCTCGAGGTTGGGCCGGTCCCAGCCGCGGTCCTGCGCGGCCGCCGCGGCGAGGTCGCGGTTGACCTGCTCCAGGTGGGCGTCGAACGCCGGCTGCGAGCGGCGGAGCTGCAGCAGCCGCGCGACGAGCCCGCCGACGGCCAGCAGCGCCAGGACGATCAGCACGATGATCAGCCACGTGGGCACCGCGGACTCAAGTTACAGCAGCACCGACCGGGCGCTCAGGTGGGCGCCGACCTTGCGCTTCACGCGCTGGAGCGCGTTGTCCACGGTCTTGCAGTCACAGCCGAGCCGCTCGCCGATCGCGGTGTAGGAGTGCCCGTCGAGGTACAGCGAGAGCACGCGCGACTCGAGCTCGGACAGCACGGTGGACAGGCACGCGACCAGCGACCGCAGCTCCTCGGAGGAGATGACCTGGTTGACCGGGTCGTGCACGTGGGAGCCGGGGATGACCTCGTCGAGCGTCGGCTCGGACTCGGTCGCGCCCGCCGGCGAGGCCGAGAACGACACGTAGCCGTTCAGCGGCGTGTGCTTGTTCCGCGTGGCGGTCTTGACCGCGGTGATGATCTGCCGGCTGATGCACAGCTCGGCGAAGTTGCGGAACGACGACTCGCGGTCCGACCGGTAGTCGCGGATCGCCTTGTAAAGGCCCACCAGCCCCTCCTGGACGAGGTCCTCCGAGTCGCCGCCGACCAGGAAGTACGAGGACGCCTTCAGGCGCACGAAGGAGGCATAACGGCGCACGAGGCGGTCATATGCGTCCGCACTTCCCTGCTTGGCGAGGGCGATCAGGTAGTGGTCATCTACCTGTACCCGAGCTTGAGCCTTGGTGGGAGACAATCTGGCCACGCGAAAACCCCGTTCGTCGTGGCGCACTCCTCCCCCGGCGCCGCTATTGAGAGCGTCGAGGGGCCATCGCTTAACCCTCTAGCTCAACCTTACTGGCGGGAGCGTGGCACGCTTATGTGGACGTGTCAAGCCGCTGCTGCAAGATCTCGTACAGCAGCACGGCCGCGGCGGCGCTCACGTTGAGCGACTCGATGCGCCCGCGCAGCGGCAGGGCGATCAGGTCGTCGCAGGCGGCCGCGACGCGTGGGCGCAGGCCCCGCCCCTCCGCTCCGAGCACCAACACGACGCCGCCGGAGTAGTCCGGCGCGTCGTACGCGGTGCGCGCGCCCGCCGCCGCGCCATAGGTCCACAGGCCGGCCGCCTTGGCGTCCGCCAGGAAGTCGGCGAGGTTGCGCACCTGCGCCACGGGCAGGTGCTCGACCGCCCCGGCCGACGCCTTGCAGACCGCCGGCGTCACGGTTGCCGAGCGCCGCTCGGGGATCACGACCCCCGTGGCGCCCGCGCACTCGGCGGTCCGGCAGATGGCGCCGAGGTTCTGCGGGTCGGTGACCTCGTCGAGCACGACGAGGACCGGTTCCGGGCGGCCGAGCAGCTCCGCGGCGTCCGCGTAGGCGTAGGGATCGACCTCGGCGGCCACGCCCTGGTGGTCGGGCGAGCCGCACAGCCGCTCGATCTCCTCGGCGCCGGCGGCCGCGGCCCTCGGCCAGCCGTCGGGCTTCGTGGCCCAGATCCGGTGCACGCGCCGCGGCCCGCGGACGGCCTCGCGCACGGCGTTGCGGCCATAGATGACGCTACGGGGCGGGGAAGAGCTCCGGTCCCTGCGGCCCATCGCGCACCTCCCAGCCCTGCGCGCGCAGCTCGTCGCGCAGCCGGTCGGCCTCGGCCCAGTCCTTCGCGCGCCGGGCCGCCTGGCGCCGGTCGGCGAGCGCCACGGCGCCGGGCGGCGCCTGCGGCCGCTCGGTCAGCTCCTCGAGGCCGAGCACGAACAGCATGTCGTACAGGTCGTCGGCCCCGGCCGGCCGCGCGAGCTTGTTGGCCTCGGAGATCCACTCGGACAGCGCCGCCAGCGCGCGCGGCGTGTTGAAGTCGTCGGCGAGCGCGTCGTAGAACGCCTCGCGGTGCGGCACGAGCGCGGAGGGCGACATGCCGGGGCCCAGCCGCCACGCCGCGTCGCGGATGCGCTGGACGCCCGCGCGGGCCTGCTCGAGGCGCTCGGGCGTGAACAGGATGGGCTGGCGGTAGTGCCCCGTGGTGAAGTAGAGGATCAGCGCCTCGGGATCCACGTCGTCGAGCACCTCCGCGAGCCCGCGGATGTTGCCCACCGACTTGGCCATCTTCTCGCCCTCGCCGACCTGCAGCATCCCGTTGTGCATCCAGATCCTGGCGAGCTGTCGCCCCCGGGCGGCCACCGTCTGGGCCACCTCGTTCTCGTGGTGCGGGAACACCAGGTCGATGCCGCCGCCGTGCACGTCGAACTCGAGCCCGAGCAGCGCCTCGGCCATGGCCGAGCACTCGACGTGCCAGCCCGGCCGGCCGGCGCCCCAGGGCGCGTCCCACGACGTGTCCTCGCCGGACTTGGCGCCCTTCCAGAGCGCGAAGTCGAGCGGGTCCTCCTTGCGGTCGGCGCCCTCGACGCCCTCGCCCTGGTCCATCTGCTCGACGTCGCGGCCGCTCAGCGCCCCGTACTCGGGCAGCGAGCGCACGCGGAAGTAGACGTCGCCGCCGGCGGCATAGGCATGGCCCCCGTCGATCAGCGCCTGGATGAGCTCGACGATCTGCGCTACGTACTGGGACGCGCGCGGCTCGTGGTCAGGCCGCCCGAGGCCGAGCCGGTCGGTGTCGGCGATGTAGTGCTCGGTCATCTCGCGCGCCAGCTCGTCCGATGGCCGCCCGGCGGCGCGCGCGGCGTCATAGATCTTGTCGTTGATGTCCGTGATGTTCGACACGAGCGTCGGGAAGCGCCCCTCCCGCTCGAGGAAGCGCTTGAGCTGCGAGAAGACGACGAACGGCCGTGCGTTGCCGACGTGGACGCGCGAGTAGACCGTCGGACCGCAGACGTACAGGCCGGGCTCCTCGCCGTCGAGCGGCCGCAGGTCGCCGCTCAGCGTGTCATGGAGCCGGATCTCGCGCATCGGCGGCGGACCTTAGCGTCGCCACCGCGACGGCAGCGACGCCCTCGGCGCGGCCCACGAAGCCCATTCCCTCGCCGGTCGTGGCCTTGACGCTGACGCTCCCGAGCACGGCGCCGAGCGAGGCCGCGATCGCGTCGCGATGGGCCGCGAGCCGCGGGCGCTCCATCAACACGGTGGCGTCCACGTGCTCGACCTCCCACCCCGCTTCGCGCACGAGGCTCGCGACCGTGCGCAGCAGCTCCATCGAGTCGGCGTCGCGCCAGCGCTCGTCGGTGTCGGGGAAGTACTGCCCGATGTCCCCGAGCACTGCCGCGCCCAGCAGCGCGTCGGCGATCGCGTGGGCCAGCACGTCGGCGTCCGAGTGCCCGGCCAGCCCTCGGTCGTGCGGGATCTCGACGCCGCCGAGGACCAGCCGCCGCCCATCGGCGAACCGGTGCGAGTCGACGCCGATGCCGGTCCTCATCCGAGCGGCTCCAGCCGGCGCGCGCGGTGGTCGAACACCGCGATCTCGCGCACCCCGGCGTCGTTGAGCAGCGCGACCGCTCGCTCGTACTCGTGGCCCAGGTGCAGCGGCTCGTGCGCGTCGCTCGACAGCGACAGCGGGCAGCCCGCGTCGACGACCATCTCCAGGAACGGCAGCGCCGGGTACTGCTCGCCGACCGGCTTGCGCCAGCCCGCGGTCGAGAGCTCGACGGCCACGCCGCCGTCGAGGAAGGCCTCGACGGCCGGCTCGTAGTAGCGGCGGGGGTCGCCCTCCGGCGCCGGCCGCCCGCGGCCCCAGATCTTCACCAGGTCGGGATGGGCCATCACGTCGTAGAGGCCGGACCGCGCGGCCTCGGCCAGCGTGTCGAAGTAGCGCTTCCAGACGCGCTCGGCCGAGTCGCCGCGCCGCCACACGTCCCATTCGCCGTCCATGTCGACGGCGTAGCCGCCGACGAGGTGCACGGAGCCGATGACGTAGTCCCAGTCGCGCCCCTCGAGCAGATTGGCGATGCGATCCTCGCGCCCGGGCACGAAGTCGGCTTCGATCCCCAGCCGCAGGTCGGTCGCCTCGCGGACGAACGCGCAGTAGTCGTCGAGGTCGCCGACCGCGTGCCGGCGCCAGAACGGGTGGTCGGAGACGTCGAGCGCCGCCGTGAAGCGGTAGACGTGCTCGGCGACGCCGAGCTCCTCGATGCCGCGCTCGCTCGCCACGTCGCGGTAGCGCTCGGCGTTGGCGGCCGTGAAGTAGCGCTCGGCCGTGTGCTCCAGGGGATCAGGCCGCAGGTGGACGTGGTAGTCGGTCAGCAAGGAGCGTCTCGGCCACCCGCAGGTCGTGCCGCGTGGTGACCTTGATGTTGGCGGGCGTGGACTCTACGACCCGCACGCTGCCGCCCGCGCGCTCCACGAGCCAGGCGTCGTCGGTCGCGGCCGCCAGCACGGCGTCGTCGACGTCGAGCGCCCGCTCGAGCGCCCCGCGGCGGAACGCCTGCGGGGTCTGGATGGCCCAGAGGCGGGACCGGTCGAGGGTCGCGGTGACGACGCCGTGCACGTCGGCCTCCTTGATCGTGTCGGTCACGGGCGCGGCGGCGACCGCGCAGTCGGCGAGGGCCAGCGCGCCGAGCGTCGCGATGAAGTGCTCCGGGGTGACCAGCGGCCGGGCCGCGTCGTGGACCACGACCTCCTCCGACCACGGGGCCGCGGCCAGCGCCGCGCGCACCGACGCCGAGCGGGTCGCCCCGCCGGGGACGACCAGCACGCCGGGCGGCGCGGCCCAGGGCGCGGTGTGCGGGCCGCGGGGCACCGCGACGACGACGTCCTGCACCTCCGCGGCGCGCAGCGCGTCCAGCGACCAGTCGAGCAGCGGCCGTCCGGCGAGCGCGACGAACGCCTTGGGCCTGCCCGCCTCTAGGCGCTCGCCGCTGCCGGCGGCCACGACGAGCGCGACCGCCATGGCCGCTTCGGTCTTGGGCTAGCTCGCGCTGCCGGCGAGCTTGTCGGCGCGCTGGAGCAGATCGTCGAGGTAGGCCTCGGCCTCGTCCTCGGTCTTGTCGAGCGCGTACATCATCTCCGACGCCAGGATCTTCTTGGCCCGCGTGTACATCTGCTTCTCGCCGGTGGACAGGCCCTTGTCCTGCTCGCGGACGGCGAGGTTGCGGACCACCTCGGCGAGCTCGTAGATGTCGCCGGTCTTGATCTTGTCCCGGTTGTGCTTGAAGCGCCGGTTCCAGTTCTTGGGCATCTCCGACACGTCGGCGGAGAGCACGGCCAGGACCTTCTTGACGGTCTCCTCGTCGATGACCCGGCGCAGGCCGGCCTTGCCGGCGTTCTCGCACGGGACCATGACGGTCATGTCGTTGTGGAGGATCTTGATCGTCAGGTACTGGCGGGTCTCGCCGAGGATCTCCTTGTCCTCCTTCTTGACGACCTTGCCGGCCCCGTGATGGGGATAGACCACGTTGTCGCCGATGGAGAAGTCGATGCACTCGGCCTCGCGCGTGATCTCGAGGTCGTCGATCTGGTCGTCGATGGCGGTATCGGGGATGGTGTCCTCCTTGCTCATGTCTGCAGATAGCGGTCCACGAGGTTGATCTCCTGCAGGCGGCGAAGGCCCTCGCGGATGTCCTTCGCCCGGATCTCTCCCACGCCCTCCACCGACTCCAGCTCCGGGTCGGTGGCGGCGAGGATCTCGTCGAGCCCGCGGAACTCGCGCACGATGTTCTGGACCACCAGCTTCGGCAGGCGCGGGATCCGGCCGAGGATCCGGTAGCCCCGCGGCGAGACGGGATAGTCGAGCGTGTTGACCTTGCGGTCGTAGCCCAGCAGCTCGGCCAGGCGCCCGAAGTCGAGCAGGTCGGGATGCGGCAGGCGCGCGATGCCGTCGAGGGCGACGGCGAAGGCGTCGTCGCGCGGCTCTGCCAGGTAGTCGTGCAGGAGGGCGGCCTTGTCGCCGGCCACGCCGACCATGGTCTCCTCGAGCTGCATCTCGATCAGCCGGCCCTCGGAGCCGAGCTCGACGATGTAGCGCTCGATCTCCACGGCCATGCGGGTCACCAGCTCGGCGCGCTGGAGCACGGTCAGGACGTCGTGCAGCGTGACGCCGCCCTCGAACTCCAGCGCGGTCAGGCGCGTGGAGACCTGGTCGAGGCGGGTCCGGTACTTGTCGAGCGTCTGGAGCGCCTGGTTGGCCTTGCTCAGCACCGCGGGGATGTCCTCGAGGATGTACTTCGTCCCGTCGACGTAGAGCGAGACGACGTCGCGCCGCTCGGAGATGGCCACGACCAGGGCGTCGGTCTGCTTGGAGACGCGCTCGGCGGTGCGGTGGCGGGTGCCCGACTCCGAGGTGAGGATCGTGGGGTCGGGCATCAGCTGGACGTTGCACCACGCGATCTTCGTCGCGTTGCCGCTCATGGCGATGGCGCCGTCCATCTTGGCCAGCTGGTAGAGGATCGCCGGCGAGTACTCGATGTCGAGCTTGATGCCGCCGGAGAAGAGGAAGGCGAGCTCGTCCGGGTCGCCGATGACGATCAGGCCGCCCGTGCGCGCCTGGACGATGTTGTCGATGCCCTCGCGGACCGCGGTGCCCGGCGCGACCATCTCCAGCGCCTTGACCAACCGAGGCTCCTGCCGCGCTTCGAGCTCCGTGAGCTCTTCCCCGGTCCGCGGCTGCACGACCCCCATTCTAGCAGCGGGTTAATCCGATCTAAACCCCATATTCCGCGGCGCAGCGCGGTTTGTGGGCGGTCAGGCCGCGCGCGGGCGCGCCTGTGCTCCGCCGATCGCGACCCGGATCGCCTCGCGCAGCGTGGCCGTGGAGGGCGGGGCGATGACCGGTCGCAGCCCGAACTTCTCGGCCTCGGCGAGGCGGCGGTCGGGGTGTGCGACGGTTCGCAGCTCGCCCGTCAGGCCGACTTCGCCGAAGGCGGCCAGAGTAACGTCGCCCGCAGGTCGCGGCTCGCGGCGACCGGAGGGCGGAACCCCGGTTCCCGCGCCCACGGCCACGCCGCGCGCGGCGCTCGCGACGGCGAGCGCCACCGCGAGGTCGGCCCCGGGCTCGTCGACGCGCACGCCGCCGGCGACGTTGACGAACACGTCGGCGGTCCCCGTCCCGACGCCGGCGTGGCGTGCCAGGACCGCCAGGACAAGGGCCAGGCGGTTGCGGTCGATGCCGTTGGCGACACGCCGCGGGGGCACGAGCTCGGACGGCGAGACGAGCGCCTGGACCTCCACCAGCAGCGGCCGCGAGCCCTCCATCGCGGCGAGCACGACGCTCCCGGGCGCGCGCGTGGCCTCGCCCACGAAGCGCGCCGACGCGTCGGCGACCTCGACGAGGCCGCCGGCGCGCATCTCGAAGACGCCGACGTCGTTCGTCGAGCCGAAGCGGTTCTTGAGCGCGCGCAGCGTGCGGTACGTGCGCTCGCGCTCGCCCTCGAACTGGAGCACGCAGTCGACGAGGTGCTCGAGCACGCGCGGGCCCGCCAGCGCGCCCTCCTTCGTGACGTGGCCGACGAGCAGCACCGCGATGCCGCGGGCCTTGGCCAGGCGCGTGATGCGGTCGGCGACCTCGCGGACCTGGCCGACGGAGCCGGCGGCGCCGGTCAGCTGGGCGGCGTGGAGCGTCTGCACGGAGTCGATGACGCAGACCTCGGGCTTCTCGGCCTCGATCGTGGCGAGGACGGCGTCGAGGTCGGTCTCCGCGAGGACCGGGACCTGCAGCGCCGCGCCCGGCAGCCGCTCGGCGCGCAGCCGGATCTGGGCCGCCGACTCCTCGCCGGACACGTACAGCGTCCGCCGCCCGGCGCCCTGGAGGTGCCCGAGCGCCATCGAGGTCAGCGTCGACTTCCCGATCCCCGGCGAGCCGCCGATCAGGACGATCGACCCCGGCACGAGCCCGCCGCCGAGGACGCTGTCGAGCTCGCCGATGCCCGTGCGCAGCCGCGGGACGTGGGGCGCCTGCACGTCGGCGAGCGGGATCGGCCTGCCGGGCGCCGCGGCGCCGGCCGCCCGCGCCGGCGCACCGCCGCGCGCCTCCTCGGCGAGCGAGTTCCACTCGCCGCAGCCCGGGCAGCGGCCGTGCCACTTGGCCGCCTCGGCCCCGCAGGCCGTGCAGACGAAGATGGTCGAGGCGCGCGCCATGGGTCCCGCGGACCGTAGGCCGCGAGGCGGACGGGTTCGCCGGGCGGCGAGCGGCCGCGCGATACGCGGCCGCGCGACGCACGCGGCCGGGCGACGCGCGCTGCCGGGCGGCCGCTAGTTCCCGTCGACGGCGTCCTCGGCGTCCTCCTTGGCCTTCTCGGCCTCCTTCTTGGCGTCCTCGGCGGCGTTCTCCACGTCCTCGCCGGCCTGCTTTCCCTCGCGCTCGGCGTCGTTGGCGGCGCCGCAGCCGGTCACGCCGGCGGCGCCCGGAGCGGCGAGGAGGAGCGCCGCCAGGAGGGCTCCGATCTTGGTTCGCATGACACGCGAGTACCCGCCGCGCGGCCTGGGATCATCGTCGTGTGCCAAAAGTGCCGGACATCAACGAGCCCGACCTCCTGCGCGAGTGGCGGTCGGCGATCTCCTCGCTCGTCCCGCGGCAGCTCATGGGGCCGATGGAGCGCCAGGTCGAGCTCATCCAGGACGTCCTGGAGCGCGAGCGCCGGCTCCAGCGCGAGGTCCTCGGCCGCGTGTTCGGGCCGGTCGACGCCGTGTTCGACCTGCTCGAGCAGAGCGGGGCGATGCTGACCCAGCAGGCGCAGGCGCTCGAGGAGGCGGCGCGCGCGCTGGAGCAGACGGCCGCGCTCATGAAGACCCAGGCCGACCTGTTCGAGCGCACCATCCGCGCGGCCCGCCAGCCTGCCGACCTGGCCCGCACCGTGGCCGGGCTCGAGAAGCGCCCAAGGTCGCGCCAAGGTTCTTCCAAGAAGCGTTCCGCATCCTGATCCTCGACACGGACGTCGCACACACACTGAGGCGGTCGCCGCCTGACCCACGGCCATCCGCCTCCTCTCTGCGAAGGGCCCCGCTACCCCCGGCGGGGCCCTTCGGCGTTCTGTGACTCCGGCTTTCTCGACGTCGCTCGCGATGTCGACAAAACGGGGCCCTATCCAAGGGCTTGGAGCACGTCTCTTACGAGGTCCTCCGTGTCCTCGCACCCCGCGGAGAAGCGGATGTAGCCCTCGCCGATGTCGTCGGTCCCCCAACGCGCGCGACGCTCCGCCGTCGAGTGCACCCCGCCGAATGACGTCGCCTCGCTCACGAGCTGGCAGGCGTCGAGGAACTGCTGCGCTGCCTCGGCCGACGGCAGCGTGAACGCCAGGACCGGTCCCACGCCCGGGTAGCGCACGTCCGCCACGCCGGACTCGCCGCGCAACGCCTCCGCCAGCGCGTGCGCGTTCGCGCCCGAGCGCTCGAGCCGCAGCGCGAGCGTGGCCAGCGACCGGTGCGCCAGCCAGGCCTCGAACGGGCCGGGTATCGCGCCGGTCTGCTGCCGCCACGCGCGCAGTCCCTCCCGGAGCGCCGCGTCGCCCACGCTGACCGCGCCGAGCAGCAGGTCGGAGTGCCCGGACAGGGCCTTCGTACCGCTGAGCATCGCGTAGTCGGCGCCGAGTGCGAGCGGCTCCTGCCCGAGCGGCGTGGCGAGCGTGTTGTCGACCGCGAGCAGCGCCCCCGCGCCGTGCGCCGCGCGCGCCACCGCCTCCACGTCGCACGTCGCCAGCCCGGGATTCGACGGGGTCTCGATCCACACGAGCGCCGGCTGCACCTCCGCGATCGCGTGGACGGTCGCGGCCGTGTCCGTGGGCACGAGCCGCACGCGCACCCCCATCGGCTCGAGCCGCTCGAGCGCCACCTTGCGGACGCCCGCGTAGCCGTCCCCGCAGGCCACGAGCCCGTCGCCGGGCCGCAGCCGGCCGAGCAGGACGGCCGACACGGCGGCCATGCCCGATGCGAAGACGACCGACTCGCCGCCGTCGAGCTCGCCGAGCGCGGCCTCGAGCCGCTCCCACGTCGGGTTGCCGTCCCGGGTGTAGCCGTACGGCGCGCTGTCGACGTCGCCGCGCAGGTGGAAGGGCGCCGCGAGCACGGGCCCGGGCAGCAGCGGCTCGCCCTGCCGCGCGGGCGGCAGGCCGGCGTGAACCGCGCGCGTGCTCGGCCCCAGCGCCGCTCCGGCGCGCGCCGAGCCGTGTTGGTCACTCATGGATCGATCCACTCCAAGGGGGAATAAATGAGGTCCAAGCGTCCGTCACCGGCAATGGTGGTGGCGTGTATCGCGCTCTTCGTCGCCCTGGGCGGGACGAGCATCGCCGCGGTGAACTATGCCCGCAATGCCGGCAAGGTCGACGGCAAGAGCGCCTACAAGGCCTATCGCAGCAACGCGAAGGTCGCCGGCAACCTCGTCGCGACCAAGCGGACCGGCATCAACGCGGGGAAGATCCCGCACAAGTTCCTGGCCAACGCCCCGTTCGGGGACGGCTTCGGCACGCTGCAACTCGTCGCCGACAACTCCGCCGGCCCGAGCGTCCTGCTCTCCGATACCGCGCTCGGCATGCTGAGCGCCACCTGCAACGACCAGGACGCCCGCGCGAACCGTGAGGACCCGCTGACGACGATCGCGTTCGTCAACGACACGGGCCAGGCCATCAACACGTCGCGCCGCGTCGGCGTGAACCCGGGCACGATCTCGCTCCAGCAGAACGGCGAGACCGCCTCAATGCAGATCCGCGGCTCGAACACGTTCTCGTTCCTCGTCGAGTCGTTCAGCACCGTCGTGCAGGTCGAGGGCTTCGTGCGCCAGGACGGCGTCGACAGCGCCAACGCCTCCTGCCTCGTCGTCGGGACCGCCCAGACCGACCGGTAACGTCCCAGCGGCATGCGCCGCCTGGCCGCCGCCGCGCTCCTGGCCGCCTTGATGTGGCCGGCGGGCGCGGCGGCGGTCGAGCAGCGCGGCTGGAAGCCCGGCGTCGCGGCGGCGCGCGCGTACGCGCAGCACCGCCCGGGCACGATCTCGTTCGCCGTCCGCACCGCGGACGACTTCTACGGCCTGGCCCCCGACCGCACGTTCTCCTCGGCGAGCGTCGTCAAGGCCATGCTCCTCGTCGCGTACCTGCGGCGGTCGGACGTCCGGGCCCGGCCGCTGCGCGGCGACGAGCGCGCGCTGCTGGATCCGATGATCCGGCGCTCCGACAACGCGGCGGCCACCGCGATCCGCGACCGCATCGGCAACGACGCGGTCGAGCGACTGGCCCGCGCCGCCGGCATGACGCGCTTCCGGCCGGCGCCGGCATGGGGGCTGTCGACGATCACCGCGAGCGATCAGACGCGCTTCTTCCTGCGCATCGAGGACCTGCTCCCGCGCCGGCATCGAGCGTACGCGCTGCGCCTGCTGCGCACCGTGGTCCCGTCCCAGCGGTGGGGCGTCGCGCGCGTGAAGCCGGCGGGATGGCGGCTGTACTTCAAGGGGGGCTGGGGCTCCGGCAGCGGCATCGTCAACCACCAGGTCGCGCTGCTCGCGCGCCACGACGCGCGGATCGCGGTGGCCGTGCTCACGACGCGGAGCCCCGGGCACGTCTACGCGACTACGACGCTGCGGGGCGTGTTCAGGCGGTTGCTGCGGGGGTTGGCGCCGCGGCTGCGCGGCACCGCCCGGCCGGGCGGCGCCGCGCTGCGCGGATAGCTACTTGCCGTCGCCCTCGTCAGGCGACGCGGCCGGCTCGGCCGGCGGCGCGTCGGCCTCCGGCTCGCCCTCGGCCTCGCCGTCGCGCCCGCCGACGCCGACCGGCGCCGGCTTGGGCTCGGGCATCACGACGGAGAGCTTGACCTCCTCCTCGGAGCCGTCGGGCGCCGGCTCCACGAGCACGGTGCCGCCCGCGGTGAGCTCGGAGCGCAGGACGAAGTCGGCCAGCGGGTCCTCGATGTAGCGCTGGATGGCCCGGCGCAGCGGGCGGGCGCCCATCGCCGGATCCCAGCCCTTCTCGACCAGGAAGTCCTCGGCGCCCTCGGTGAGCTCGAGCTGGAGCTCGCGCTCGGCCAGAGAGGTGCGGATCCGCCGCAGCAGGAGCTCCACGATCTGCTTGATCTCGTCCTTCGTCAGCTTATGGAAGACGATGACGTCGTCGATGCGGTTCAGGAACTCCGGCCGGAAGACCTTCTTCAGGTCGCCCATGATCCGAGACTTCATGTCCTCGTAGGTGACCCCTGTCTCATCGGAGACCGAGAACCCGAGCGGGGTGTTTCGGGCGATGTCCTGCGCCCCGATGTTCGAGGTCATGATCACGATCGAGTTGCGGAAGTCGACC
>Ga0126307_10000905_pt1 | contig 19583 bp, 18 predicted proteins | sample Plot28_FD_89955 | JGI IMG/M metagenome (GOLD analysis project Ga0126307, IMG submission 89955) | Serpentine soil microbial communities from UC McLaughlin Reserve, CA, USA - Plot28 | ecosystem: Environmental > Terrestrial > Soil > Grasslands | place: USA: UC McLaughlin Reserve, Lake County... | reverse complement strand
CGGCCTGCAGGTCACGCAGCACCAGCCCCGCGCCCAGCACCGCCGCCGTGTGCACGTCGTGACCGCAGGCGTGGCAGACACCGGGGACGGTCGAGGCGTAGTCGGCCGACTTTCCGTCGACGACGGGCAGCGCGTCGAGGTCGGCCCGCAGGGCCACGGCGCCGTCGCCGGACCCGATGTCACAGGTCAGGCCGGTCCCACCGGGCAGCCCCACCGGGCCCAGGCCGGCCGCGAGCAGGCGCTCCCGGACCACCCTGGTGGTGCGCACCTCGGCCCAGGACAGCTCGGGGTGGGCGTGCAGGTCACGGCGCAGGGCGACCAGGTCCTGGGCGTACGTCGCGACCCGCCGGTCGAGGTCGAGTCCCTCGAGCCGACCGTCGGGGTCGTCGCGACGAGCGGTCACCGCGCGAACCTTACCTGCGCGGCCCGGGTTGCCCCGTGCCCATCCCTAGAAGGCGTCAGCGGGCTGGTAGGTACCCCACACCGCGCGCAGGACGTTGCAGACCTCACCCACGGTCGCCCTGGCGCGCAGGGCGTCGTGCATCGGGTACATCACGTTGGCGTCGCCCTCGGCCGCGGCACGGAGGGCGTCGAGGTGCCGCTCGACCTCGGCGGAGTCGCGATCGGCGCGCAGGGCGGCCAGCCGCTCGACCTGCTGGGCCTCGATCGTCGGGTCGGTCCGGAGCGGCTCGTACACCTCGTCGGCCGGACGCTGGAAGCGGTTCACCCCGACGACCGTGCGGGAGCCGTCTTCCACCGAGGTGGCCACGTCGTAGGCCGACTGCTCGATCTCACGCTTCTGGTAGCCCGCCTCGATGGCGGCCACCGCCCCGCCCAGCTCCTCGATGTTGTCCATCAGGCCCCGGATGGCGGCCTCCAGCTCGTCGGTCATCGACTCGACCGCGTAGGAGCCGGCGAAGGGGTCGACCGTCGCCGTCAGGTCGCTCTCGAAGGCGATCACCTGCTGGGTGCGCAGGGCGAGCCGGGCCGCCTTCTCCGTGGGCAGCGCGATCGCCTCGTCGTAGGAGTTGGTGTGCAGCGACTGGGTGCCGCCCAGCACGGCCGCGAGGGCCTGCACGGTCACCCGCACCAGATTGACCTCGGGCTGCTGCGCGGTGAGCTGCACGCCGGCGGTCTGGGTGTGGAAGCGCAGCATCAGCGACTTCGGGTCCTGCGCGCCGAACTCGTCGCGCATCACCTGGGCCCAGATCCGCCGCGCGGCCCGGAACTTCGCCACCTCCTCGAGCAGCGTCGTCCGCGCGACGAAGAAGAAGGACAGCCGGGGCGCGAAGTCGTCGATGCCCAGCCCCGCGTCGATCGCCGCCTGGACGTACGCCTTGGCGTCGGCCAGCGTGAACGCGACCTCCTGCGCGGGCGTGGCTCCCGCCTCGGCCATGTGGTAGCCGGAGATGGAGATGGTGTTCCAGCGCGGGATCTCCTTGCGGCAGTAGGCGAAGATGTCGCTGATCAGCCGCAGCGAGTGCCGAGGCGGGTAGATGTAGGTACCGCGGGCGATGTACTCCTTCAGCACGTCGTTCTGGATGGTGCCGGTGAGCCGGGCCGGGTCGACGCCCTGCTCCTCCGCGACCAGCTGGTAGAGCAGCAGCAGCAGCGCGGCCGGCGCGTTGATCGTCATCGACGTCGACACCTCGCCGAGGGGGATGCCGTCGAAGAGCACCCGCATGTCGTCGACCGAGTCGATGGCGACTCCGACCTTGCCCACCTCGCCGTGCGCGACCGGGTCGTCGGAGTCGTACCCCATCTGGGTCGGCAGGTCGAACGCGACGGACAGGCCACCGGTGCCGGCCTCCACCAGCCGGTGGTAGCGCTCGTTGGACTCCTTGGCGGTGCCGAACCCGGCGTACTGGCGCATCGTCCACGGGCGACCGGTGTACATGTTCGGGTAGACCCCGCGGGTGTACGGGTAGCTGCCGGGCTCACCGAGACGCTCCGCCGGGTCGAAGTCGGCCAGCGCGTCGGGGCCGTAGACCGGCTCGATCGGCAGTCCGGACTCCGACTCGCGCGACATGGCGCCGATGCTAGCCATCCGGGACGTTCCGCCCGTTAGCCTGCCCATGATGAGAACCGCGACCGCCCTCCTGGCCCTGGCCCTCGTCGTCGGGCCCGCGGGCGCGGCCTCCGCGACCGGCGACCGGACCGACGGCACCGTGGGCGGTGAGCGCCTCGCGACCAGCGGCGTGGTGGTCGACGCGGCGGGCGCCGACCCACTGCCCAAGGTGTCGGGTGACGCCTGGGTGGTCGCCGACCTCGGCACCGGCGAGGTCCTCGCGGCCAAGGACCCGCACGGGCGTTACCGGCCGGCCAGCATCATGAAGGTGCTCACGGTCCTGACCGTGCTCCCCCAGGTCTCTCCCGACGACGTCTACACCGCCCAGTGGGAGGACGCCAACGCCGAGGGCAGCCGGGTCGGTCTCGTGCCGGACGCCACCTACACGGTGCGCAACCTGTTCGAGGCACTGTTCCTGGTGTCGGGTAACGATGCCGCCACGGCGCTGGCCAACGCGGCCGGTGGCGTGCAGACCACCGTGGCCGCGATGAACCGCACGGCCCGCGACCTGGGAGCCCGGGACACGACCGCCCGCAACCCGAGCGGCCTGGACGCGCCCGGCCAGCTCACGTCGGCGTACGACATGTCGGTGCTCGCCCGCGCCGCGCTCGCCCGCGAGGACGTCCGCGCCTACGCGTCCACCGTGAAGTCGCAGTTCCCGGGCAAGATGCCGCGGGCCGGCAAGAGCCGCAAGAGCTACGAGATCTACACGCAGGACCGCCTGCTGCTCAACTACCGCGGGGCGATCGGCCTCAAGACGGGCTGGACCACCAAGGCCCGCGGCACTTTCATCGGGGCGGCGACGCGCAACGGGCGCACCCTCGTCGCGACCGTGCTGCACTCCGAGGGCGACGCCTGGCGCGACAGTGCCGCCCTGCTCACCTGGGGCTTCCGGTCGGCCGGCCATGCCGAGCCCGTCGGGACGCTCGACGCCCTGGCCGACGACTCCGCGTCGGGCGGCGGCAGCGGAGACCAGACAGCACAGGGTCCGCAGGCCGGTGACGCCGGCCAGGACGCCGAGACCTCGACGGCCGGCACCGACGGCGACGGGCTGCCGTGGTGGCTGCAGACCCTCGTCGTCGTGCTGGGCGTGCTGGCGGTGCTGCGGGGCCGGGTGCTGCTGCGCCGGCGGCTCCGTCGCGCCCGGTCGCGCTCGCGGGCGCTGGCCGGCCCGGTGCCTCAGCCGCGCGACCGGGCGGACCTGCGCCGGGTGACGAGCGCGGCGGCGGCGGCCCCCGCGGCGGCGCCGACCAGCAGGCCGCGCCACGAGCCTCTCCTCGAAGACGGCGGCCCGACCTCGTCGGCCTCGAGCGGCACCGCCTCGTAGTCACCCGGCGCGACCGCGGCGACCGGCTCGGTCCCCCAGGCCGGCCCGGTCGTGCGTCCCACGCCCGGGTCCCCGGCCCTGGCCGGCTCCAGCGAGTAGGGCTGTGTCGCGGCCCAGCACGCGGTGACCACCAGCAGCCGCGAGACCAGGTTCATCCACACCAGCAGCCCCACCACGACCCCGAACGTCGCGTAGACCGGGTTCTCCGCCGTGTGCCCGACGAGATAGGTCCCGACCAGCTTGAGCACCTCGAAGCCGGCCGCGCCCAGCAGCGCCCCGGAGCGCACCCGGCGCCACGACGGATGAGCACCCGAGAGCCGGGACAGCAGGATGGCGACGATGGCGAAGTCGACGGCGAGGGCGAGGCACACCGACACGACCTTGAGCACGCCGGTCGCGAAGAGCGACCCGTCCAGGGACGCGAACGCCAGCGCGAAGGTGGTGGCAGCCGTCGCCAGGCTGGAGACGACGATCGAGACGAGCAGGCTGGCGCCGAGCATGGACAGCACCACGACGTCGACGAGCTTGCGTCGCACCAGCCCGGGCCGGTCAGCGGCGGTGCCGAAAACCCGCCGCAGGGCGTCCCGCACCGAGTCGAGCCAGCCGAGCCCGGCATAGGCCAGACCCAGCAGGCCGATGATCCCCGCGCTCGCCCGGGCGTCGATGACGTCCTGGATGTCGAGCTGGCCGGGACCGGTCCCGATGAGGCTGGGGAAGGCGTCCTGCACCGCGGAGGTGACGTGGTCCTGCGCGTCCGGGAACGCGCCGCTGACATAGCCGACGAGGGAGAACGCGAGAGCCAGCAGGGGGAAGAAGGAGAGGAACCCGTAGTACGTGATCGCGGCTGCCAGCTGCCCACCGAGGACCTCGCTCTGCCGGTCGAGCGCGCGGACGGCGTGGTCGGCCACGGCCGAGCGCGACCGGACCACCCGGACCCGCTCCTTGGCCCGCGGGACGAGGCTCACCCGGCGGACGCTTCCCGACCCCGGCGGCGACTACACGTCACGCGGCGCCGGGCCCGGAAGCGGGCGGCCCAGCGGGAAGTCGCGCTGCGGGCGCCACACCCGGTCCGGCCCGTGCTCGTAGAGGCTGAAGCCCCAGACCTGGAACCGGACGTCGTACGGCGCCATGTCGTCGAAGGCCCGCCGCAGGACCTCGCCCGGCAGGTCGTGGGCGATGGTGACGTGCGGGTGGTAGGGGAAGGTGAGGTCGCGGGCGAGGGGGCCCGACCGCACCCGCGACTCGACCCGCTCGCAGTCGCTGATGCCCATGACGACCGACACGAAGACGACCGGGGAGACCGGGTGGAAGGTGCCGGTGCCGCGCAGGTGGATCTCGAAGGGCTGCTCCGACTCGGCGATCGTGCGCAGGTGCTTCTCGATCCGGTCGAGGTCGTCGGCGTCGACCTCGGTGGGCGGGAGCAGCGTGATGTGGGTCGGGACGGAGGCGGCGAGGGCGTCGCCGTAGCCCTCGCGGACCCGCTGCAGCTCCAGGCCGTAGGGCTCGGGGATGGCGATCGCGACGCCGATGGTCCGGCTGGTCACGAGGGCGGTGCCGCCGGGAGGAAGCCGACCCGGTCGTACACGTCGGCGAGGGTGGGCGCCGCGACACCGCGGGCCCGGTCGGCGCCCCGGGCCAGGACCCGGTCGAGCTCGGCCGGGTCGTCGAGGTAGCCGCGCACCTTGTCCTGGAACGGGATCACCGCGTCGAGGACGGCCTCGACGACGGCCTTCTTCAGGTCACCGTAGCCGGCGCCGGCGAAGCGCGCCTCGAGGTCGCCGACCGGCTCGCCGCCGAACGCCGACAGGATGCCGAGCAGGTTGCTGACACCGGGCTTCGACTCCGGGTCGAACACGACCTCGCGCCCGGTGTCGGTAACGGCGGACTTGATCTTCTTCTCGATCAGCTTGGGGTCGTCGAGCATCCACACGACGCCGCTGCCGCCGATGCTCTTGCTCATCTGCTTGTCGGCCAGCTGGAGGTCGTAGATCTTGGCGACCTCGCGCAGGATGTGCGGCTCCGGCACGACGAAGGTGTCGCCGAAGCGGTGGTTGAAGCGTCCCGCGAGGTCGCGGCTCAGCTCGAGGTGCTGGCGCTGGTCCTCGCCCACCGGCACCCGCTCCGGCCGGTAGAGCAGGATGTCCGCGGCCTGCAGGATCGGGTAGGTGAACAGCCCGACCGAGGCCCGGTCGGCGCCGCTGCGCTGCGCCTTGTCCTTGAACTGGGTCATCCGGCTGGCCTCGCCGAAGCCGGTGAGGCAGCCGAGCACCCACTGCAGCTGGGCGTGCTCGGGCACGTGGCTCTGGACGAAGAGCGTCGCGCGGTCGAGGTCGACGCCGCCTGCGAGGTACTGCGCCGCCGTCGCCCGGGTCCGCTGGCGCAGCAGCTGCGGGTCATGCTCGACGGTGATCGCGTGCAGGTCGGCGACGAAGTAGAAGACGTCGTAGCCGTCCTGCAGCGCCACCCACTGCCGCAGCGCACCCAGGTAGTTGCCGAGGTGCAGCGAGTCGGCCGTCGGCTGCATGCCGGACAGGACACGGGGGCGGGACATGCCCGTCATTGTGCCAGCCGTGGCGGCTCCTCCTGGCTGCCGATCGGCGCCTCCGGCTCCGGCGGGAGCGAGGTGAGCCGGACCCGGGCGATCCGGCGGCCGTCCAGCTCGGTCACGGTGAAGCGCCGTCCCAGCGCGACGACGCTCTCGTCCAGCTCGGGCAGCCGGCCGAGCTCGTTGATGACGAAGCCGGCCACGGTCTCGTAAGGCCCCTCGGGGAGCTCGAGCCCGGTGCGGTCCTCGAAGTCCTCGAGGTTGAGCAGCCCGTCCACCTCCACGTCGCCGTCGTGCAGCGACCTGGCCGGCTCCTCGGCCACGTCGTACTCGTCGTGGATCTCGCCGATGACCTCCTCCAGCAGGTCCTCGAGCGTGACGATGCCGCCGGTCCCTCCGTACTCGTCCATCACGATCGCAAGGTGGTGGCCCTCGCGACGCATCTCCGACATGGCTGAGAGCACCTGCTTGGTGCCGGGCATCAGCTTGACCTCGCGGGCGATCTCGCCGACCCGCACCGAGCTGCCGGCGAGCTCGGGGGAGAACAGGTCGCGCACGTGGACGAACCCCACGACGTCGTCCTGGGAGCCGCGCACGACCGGGTAGCGGCTGTGCGGGTTGCTGGACGACAACCGGACCGCCTTGTAGACCGGCGTGGACGCGTCGAGGAAGTCCACCTCGGTCCTCGGCACCATCACCTCGTGCAGCTGGCGCTCGCCGGCCTCGAACACGTCCTCGATGAGCTGGCGCTCCTCGCGGCCGAGGGTCTCGTGGGCGGCGACGATGTCGCGCAGCTCCTCCTCCGAGATGGCCTCCCGGGACGCCGCCGGGTCGCCGCCGAACACCCGCACCAGGACGTCGGTCGACCGCGACAGCAGCCAGATCACCGGCCGGGACATCTTGGCCAGCCGGTCCAGAGTCGGGGCGGCGAACAGCGAGAACGCCTCGGCCCGCTGCAGGGCCAGGCGCTTCGGCGCCAGCTCGCTGACCACGAGCGACAGGTAGGTGATGACGAGGGTGACCACGACGAACGACGACCAGTAGGCGGTGTCCTGCGCCTGCGGGTCGCCGTCCGGCCCGCCCGGCACCCCCCAGCCGCGCAGAACCGGTGACAGGTCGTCGGCGAAGGCGGACGCACCGAACGCCGCGGACATGAAGCCGGCCAGGGTGACGCCGATCTGGACGGCGGCCAGGAACCGGTTCGGGTCCGCATGCAGCGCGGCCACCCGCTGACCGCGCCGGCCCCGCTGCGACAGCGACCGCACCTGGCCCTCGCGCAGCGACACCAGCGCGATCTCCGACCCGGCGAAGAACGCACCGAGCAGGAGGAAGAACAGCACGAGCAGGGCGTTGGCGACAGTGGAGCTCACGGCGTGCCACCGGACGGATGGCACGCCGGACTAGAGCAGCCGTCCATGCCGAGAAGAGTAGACGAGGCGGACCGCCCGCCAGGAGACGGCACCGCCCCTCAGGGGTGCGATGCCGACCTCGTGGGTACCGTCCCGCGCATGAAGCGGACCTCCACGTCGCTGGCCGACGGACGGGAGATCATCTACTACGACCTCGACAGCACCCACCGCGACCGCCAGGTGAAGGACCGCCGCGACCTCGGCGCCACGACCACGGCCTCGGAGGTGCGGTACGACGCCCTGCTGGACGAGTGGGTGGCCATCGCGTCCCATCGCCAGGACCGGACCTATCTACCGCCGGCCGACGAGTGCCCGCTGTGCCCCTCCCGGGGCGGGCGGTCGACCGAGGTGCCGGACGACGACTACGACGTCGTGGTCTTCGAGAACCGCTTCCCCTCATTCGCGGCCGGCGACCCGGCGCCCGTGGTCCCGGATGGCATGTCGGCGCGCGGACCAGGGTTCGGCCGGTGCGAGGTGGTCTGCTTCACCAGCGACCACGAGGCACCGGTCGCCACCCTCCCCCTCGAGCACGTGCGGCTGCTCGTCGACGCGTGGGCCGACCGCACCGAGGTGCTCGGCGCACTCCCCCACGTCGAGCAGGTCTTCTGCTTCGAGAACCGCGGGGAGGAGATCGGCGTGACCCTCGGCCACCCGCACGGGCAGATCTACGCCTATCCCTTCGTGACCCCGATCAGCCGGCGGATGCTGGGCTCGGCCCGCCGGCACCGCGAGCGGACCTGGCGCAACCTGTTCGCCGACGTGCTGGCCGCCGAGGTGGCCGACGGCTCCCGGGTGGTGCACCAGACCGAGCACTGGGTGGCCTTCGTCCCGGCGGCGGCCCGCTGGCCGGTCGAGGTCCACCTCTACCCGCGGCGCCGGGTTCCGGACCTGCCGGCGCTGACCGACGCAGAGCGGGACGACCTGGCGGGCGCCTACCCGAGCCTGCTCCGGACCCTCGACGGCCTGTACGACGCACCGATGCCCTACATCGCCGCCTGGCACCAGGCACCCACTCGGGTCGACCGAGACCTGGCCCACCTGCACCTCGAGCTGTTCTCGGTGAAGCGGGCCGCGCACAAGCTCAAGTACCTCGCCGGTTCGGAGTCCGGCATGGGCGTGTGGATCAACGACGTGACTCCCGAGCACATCGCCGACCGCCTTCGCGCGGCGGCGGGTGGGGGCGGGACGGCGTGAGCGTCGACGACTTCCGGACCACCTACCGGTCCGACCCGGTCGGACTGTGGTCGGCGCCCGGCCGGGTCAACCTGATCGGCGAGCACACCGACTACAACGACGGCTTCGTGCTGCCCTTCGCCATCGCGGCACGCACCCGGGTGGCCGCCGCTCCCCGCGACGACGGCGTGCTGCGCATGCGGTCCGCCCAGCAGCCGGCCGGCGACCTCGCGGTGCCGCTCCACGACCTCGCGCCCGGGACACCGGACGGCTGGGGCGCCTACGTGGCCGGCGTCGTCTGGGCGGCCCGTGAGTCCGGCCACGACGTCGGCGGGATGGACCTGCTGGTGGACGGCCGGGTGCCGCTGGGCGGCGGGCTGTCCTCGTCGCACGCGCTCGAGTGCGGGGTCGCCCTGGCGGTCAACGACATCTTCGGGCTGGGCCTCGACACCCGCGAGCTCGCCCTGCTGACCCAGCGGGCGGAGAACGACTTCGTGGGTGCACCGACCGGGCTCATGGACCAGCTGGCGTCCCTGGGCTGCACGACCGGCCACGCCCTGTTCCTCGACACCCGCAGCCTGGAGAGCGAGCACGTCCCACTCGACCCGACGGGTGACGGGCTGGCGCTGCTGGTGGTGGACACGCGGGTGCACCACGAGCTCGGCGACGGGTCGTACGCCGACCGGCGCGCCGCCTGCGCGGAGGCAGCGCGACAGCTCGGCGTGCAGACGCTGCGCGACGTCCCGGCCGACGCGCTGGACCGTCGCCTGGACGGCCTGCCCGACGAGCTTCGCCGCCGGGCCCGCCACGTCGTGCGCGAGAACGAGCGGGTGCTGGCCGCCGTCGACGCGATCCGGGCACGCGGCTGGGCAGCGCTCGGCGCGCTCCTCGACGGCTCGCACGCCTCGCTGCGCGACGACTACGAGGTCAGCTGTGCGGAGCTCGACACCGCCGTCGCGTCCGCGGTCGACGCCGGCGCCCTCGGCGCCCGGATGACCGGTGGCGGGTTCGGCGGCTCGGCGGTGGCGCTCGTCCCGCACGAGCGGGTGACCGCGGTCCGGTCCGCCGTCGCCGACGCCTTCGCCGCCGCCGGCTGGGAGTCCCCCCGCACGTTCGAGGTGTCGCCGTCGGCAGGGGCCGGCCGCGACCGCTGACCGGCCAGCTCGTCAGGCGAGCTTGGCGCCGAGGTTGGCGTCGAGGGCGGCGAGGAACTCCTCGGTGGTGGCCCACGCCTGGTCCGGTCCGACCAGCAGGGCGAGGTCCTTGGTCATGGTCCCGGACTCGACGGTCTCCACGCAGACCTGCTCGAGCGCCTCGGCGAAGCCGACGACCTCGGGGGTGCCGTCCATCTTCCCGCGCTGCTCGAGGCCGCGGGTCCACGCGAAGATCGACGCGATCGGGTTGGTGGACGTCGGCTTGCCCTGCTGGTGCTGCCGGTAGTGCCGGGTCACGGTGCCGTGAGCCGCCTCGGCCTCGACCTTGCCGTCCGGCGTCATCAGCACGGAGGTCATCAGGCCCAGCGAGCCGAAGCCCTGCGCCACGGTGTCCGACTGGACGTCGCCGTCGTAGTTCTTGCAGGCCCAGACGTAGCCGCCCTCCCACTTCAGCGCCGCGGCCACCATGTCGTCGATCAGCCGGTGCTCGTAGGTCAGCCCCGCCGCCTCGAACTCGGCCTTGTACTCGGTGTCGAAGACCTCCTGGAACAGGTCCTTGAACCGGCCGTCGTACGCCTTGAGGATCGTGTTCTTCGTGGACAGGTACACCGGGAAGCGGCGCTCGAGCCCGTAGCGCATGGACGCCCGCGCGAAGTCGCGGATCGACTCGTCGTAGTTGTACATGCCCATGGCGACGCCGCCGCCCGGGAAGCTGGCGACCTCGAACTCCATCGGCTCACCCTCGCCGTCCGGCGTGTAGGTGATGGTCACCGTGCCGGGGCCGGGCACCACGAAGTTCTGCGCCTTGTACTGGTCGCCGTGCGCGTGACGGCCGATGACGATCGGCTTGGTCCAGCCGGGCACCAGCCGCGGGATGTTCGAGATGACGATCGGCTCGCGGAAGATGACCCCGCCGAGGATGTTGCGGATCGTGCCGTTCGGCGAGAGCCACATCTTCTTCAGCCCGAACTCCTCGACCCGCGCCTCGTCCGGCGTGATCGTGGCGCACTTGACGCCGACGCCGTGCCGCTTGATGGCGTTGGCCGCGTCGACCGTCACCTGGTCGTCGGTTGCGTCGCGGTGCTCGATGCCGAGGTCGTAGTACTCGAGGTCGACGTCGAGGTAAGGGTGGATCAGCCGGTCCTTGATGAACGCCCAGATGATGCGGGTCATCTCGTCGCCGTCGAGCTCCACGACGGGGTTGGCCACCTTGGTCTTCGCCACGGTCTCTCCTCGGCTGGTTCTCGTGCGGGTGGGGCGGGCGGGTCAGACCAGGCCGAGGGAGGACACGGCGGCGCGCTCCTCCTCGAGCTCCGCGACCGACGCGTCGATGCGCGCCCGCGAGAAGTCGTCGATCTCCAGGCCGGGCACGATCTCCCAGCGACCGTCGCGGGACACCACCGGGAAGGACGAGATCAGGCCCGCCGGGACGTCGTACGACCCGTCGCTCACGATCGCCGCGCTGGTCCAGTCGCCCTCGGGCGTCCCGTTGACCCAGTCGTGGACGTGGTCGATGGCCGCGTTGGCTGCGGACGCGGCGGACGACGCGCCGCGCGCGTCGATGATGGCGGCGCCGCGCTTCGCGACGGTCGGGATGAAGTCGTTCTCCAGCCACGTGCGGTCGTCGACGACTTCTGCCGCGTTCTTGCCGGCCACCTCGGCGTGGAAGATGTCGGGGTACTGCGTCGCCGAGTGGTTGCCCCAGATGGTCAGCCGGCGGATGTCGGCGACCGGCGTTCCGGTCTTCTTGGCCAGCTGGGTCAGCGCCCGGTTGTGGTCGAGGCGGGTCATCGCGGTGAAGCGGTCCTTGGGCACGTCCGGCGCGTGCGACGCGGCGATCAGCGCGTTGGTGTTCGCCGGGTTGCCGACGACCAGGACCCGCACGTCGTCGGCAGCGCCCGCGTTGATCGCCTCGCCCTGCGGCTTGAAGATGCCGCCGTTGGCCTCGAGCAGGTCGCCCCGCTCCATCCCGGCCGTGCGCGGGCGCGCCCCGACGAGCAGCGCGACGTTGACACCGTCGAAGGCGGCCCGCGCGTCGTCGGTGATGTCTATGCCGTCGAGCAGCGGGAACGCGCAGTCGTCGAGCTCCATCGCGGTGCCTTCGGCGGCCTTGAGCGCGGGCGCGATCTCCAGCAGCCGCAGGCGCACCGGCACGTCCGGTCCGAGCAGCTGCCCCGAGGCCACCCGGAACAGCAGGGCGTAGCCGATCTGCCCGGCGGCGCCGGTGACGGTGACGGTGACGGGAGTGGGGGCCATCAGGTCGCTCCTAGGTCAGGCTGCGGTCTGTTGCTATCCCACCACTGGCGCCGGCCGGGCGGTCAGCCGGGTGTCGGCACCACGATCGCCAGGACGACCAGCGCGACGCCCATCACCGCGAGCACCAGGACGTCGAACGCGCGGCTGCGCACCACCAGCAGGCCGACCCGGCGGGCGGGCAGCACGAGCCGGGCGAGCATCGCGAACAGCACCGAGGTCCCGAGCAGCAGGCAGCCGCTGCGGAAGTGCCCGGTGCCCACCAGGAGCAGCCCGGTCACGCCGCCGCCGAGGACGGTGAGCAGCGGCCACTGCCGGCCGACCCAGCCGCCACGGATCGGCGGCCGGTCGTCGGTCGGCGAGGCGGGCAGCGTCACCGGGCGACCGCCTGCCTTCCGGCGTGCTGGGCGCGCTCCGCGTTCTCGACGACGTTGAGGAGCAGCATCGCCCGGGTCATGGGGCCGACCCCGCCGGGCATCGGTGCGACGTACCCCGCGACGTCGCGGACCTCGGGCGCCACATCGCCCACCAGCCCGGCCTGGGTGCGGGTGATGCCGACGTCCACCACCGCGGCACCGGGCCGCACCAGGTCCGCCGTCACCAGGCCGGGCACCCCTGCCGCCGCGATCACCACGTCGGCCCGGCGCAGGTGGGCGGCCAGGTCGCGGGTGCCCGTGTGGCAGAGGGTGACCGTGGCGTTCTCGGTGCGCCGGGTCAGCAGCAGGCCGAGCGGGCGCCCTACCGTCACCCCGCGGCCGACGACGACGACCTCGGCACCGGCCAGCGGTACGTCGTAGCGGCGAAGCAGGGCCACGATCCCACGCGGGGTGCACGGCAGCGGGCCGTCCTCCATGAGGACCAGCCGGCCGAGGTTGGCCGGGTGCAGCCCGTCGGCGTCCTTGCCCGGGTCCATCCGGGTCAGCGCGGCGCCGGCGTCGAGTCCGGCCGGCAGCGGGAGCTGGACGATGTAGCCGGTGCAGGCCGGGTCGGCGTTGAGCTCGTCGACGACCGCCTCCACGTCGGCCTGGGACGCGTCGGCGGGCAGCACGCGCTCGATGGAGGCGATGCCGACCTCGGCGCAGTCGCGGTGCTTGCCGGCGACGTAGGACCGGCTGCCCGGGTCGTCACCTACGAGCACCGTGCCGAGGCCGGGCACCACCCCCTGCTCGCGCAACCGCCCGACCCGCTGCTCGAGGTCGGCGCGGATCTCGGCCGCCGTGGCCTTGCCGTCGAGTGTCGTCGCTCCCACGGGCGGCGAGTCTGTCACGGCGGGATCAGTGGGCGAAGTGGCGCACGCCGGTCAGGTAGAGGGTCAGGCCCGCCGCTACGGCGGCCGCGACGACCTCCTCGTCGCGCACCGAACCACCCGGCTGCACGACGGCACGGACCCCGGCGTCGGCCAGCACCTGCAGCCCGTCGGCGAACGGGAAGAACGCGTCGGAGGCGCCCACCGCGCCCGACGCGCGGTCGCCGGCACGGGACACCGCCAGCCGCGCCGAGTCGACCCGGTTGACCTGCCCCATGCCGACGCCGACCGTCGCCCCGCCGGCGGCGAGCAGAATCGCGTTGGACTTCACGACCCGACAGGCCCGCCAGGCGAAGGCCAGGTCGGCCAGCGTCGCCTCGTCCGCCGGGTCGCCCGCGGCCAGCGTCCAGCCCGCCGGCGAGTCGCCCGGCTCGGCCACGGCGTCCGCCGTCTGCACCAGCAGGCCGCCGGACACCGGCCTCGTCTCGAGGGCTCCTGTCGCGTACCCGGGGACCTCGAGCACCCGCACCGCCTTCTTGCGGGCGAGCACCTCCAGGGCGCCCGGCTCGAACGCCGGGGCGGCCACCACCTCGGTGAAGACCTCGGCGACCTGCTCGGCCATCGCCACGGTGACCGGCCGGTTGGCGGCGATGACCCCGCCGAAGGCCGACACCGGGTCGCACGCGTGCGCCCGGGCGTGCGCGTCGGCCACCGGGTCGTCGGCGCCGGGGTCCGCGACCGCGATGCCGCACGGGTTGGTGTGCTTGACGATCGCGACACAGGGACGGTCGTGGTCGTGGGCAGCCCGCAGGGCGGCGTCGGTGTCGACGTAGTTGTTGTAGCTCATCTCCTTGCCGTGCAGCTGCCGCGCGCCGGCCAGCCCGGACGGCGCGGACGGGTCGCGGTAGAGCGCGGCCCGCTGGTGCGGGTTCTCGCCGTAGCGGAGCACCGCCTCGCGCACCAGTGCCGAGCCGCGCTGCGCCGGCCAGCCCTCCGGGTCGGGCGCGAGCCGGGCCTGGAACCACTCGGCGACGGCGGTGTCGTACGACGCGGTGACGGCGAAGGCCGACGCCGCGAGGGCCTGTCGCTGCGGCAGGGTGAAGCCGCCGACGGCCACCGCGTCGAGCACGTCCACGTAGCGCGCGGGGTCGACGACGACGGCGACCGACGCGTGGTTCTTGGCCGCCGAGCGCACCATCGCCGGGCCGCCGATGTCGATCTGCTCGACGCACGCGTCGGGGTCGGCCCCCGACGCCACCGTGTCGCGGAAGGGGTAGAGGTTGACGACCACCAGGTCGAAGGCCTCGACGCCGAGGTCGGCCAGCTGGTCGCGGTGGGAGGCGAGACGGCGGTCGGCGAGGATGCCGGCGTGCACGGCGGGGTGAAGCGTCTTCACCCGGCCGTCCAGGCACTCGGGGAACCCGGTGACCGCCTCGACGGGCGTCACCGGCACACCCGCCGCCGCGATGCGGGCCGCGGTCGACCCGGTCGACACCAGCGCGACGCCGGCCGCGTGCAGCCCGGTCGCGAGCTCGGCCAGCCCGGTCTTGTCGTAGACGCTGACCAGGGCCCGGCGCACCGGTGAGCGGTCCCGCCCGGTCTGCTCGGTCTGCGCTGTCTGCTCGGTCAAGGGATCGACACCTTCCTGCCTCTCACCGTGAAGCCCTCACGGAGCATCCGGCCGACCATGTCGACGAGCATCGTGCGCTCGGCCGCCTTGATCCGGTCGTGCAGGGCCGCCTCGTCGTCGCCGTCCTCGACCGGCACCACCCGCTGGTCGACGATCGGCCCGGTGTCGACGCCGTCGTCGACGACGAACAGCGTGCACCCGGTCACCTTGACGCCGTACGCGAGGGCGTCGCGTGCCGCGTGCATGCCGGGGAACGACGGCAGGAGGGCCGGATGGCTGTTGACCATCCGGCCGGCCCACCGGTCCAGGAAGAGCCGGCCGACGAGGCGCATGAAGCCCACCGAGACGACGAGGTCAGGCGCGTGCCCGGCCACGGCCTCCGCCAGCTGCGCGTCCCAGCCCTCACGGTCGGCGCCGACCGGCAGCACGAACGTGGCGACGCCGGCGGCCCGGGCCCGGTCGAGCGCCCCCGTGCCCTCGCGGTCGCTGCCGACCGCCACGACCCGGACGCCGTAGGCCGGGTCGGCCGCCGCGTCGAGCAGGGCCTGCAGGGTCGTCCCGCCGCCGGAGGCCAGGGCGACGACCCGTCGCGGCTCGGCCGTGGGCGCGGTCCCGGTCATCGCGGGCGACGATAGCCGCGCGACCTCACGCGTCGGTGTCCGGCCGTCGCCGGTGGCGCAGCCCGGCGAGGGCGGCAAGCGTCACGGCAGCGGCGGCTGCGACCTCCAGACCCGCAGCCGGGCCGACCACCCACCAGTCGCTGCCGGTGGTGGCCAGCCGATCCGGCCCGGCGGGGCCGGCCGAGAGCCAGGCGAGCCCGGCGACGGCGCCGGCGACCAGCCCCCCGACCAGGCCCGCGGTCTCGGCGGTCGACCGCAGCAGGGTGCGCACGTACGGGATCGACGGGATCGACGCGGCCGCGTCGCCGGGCGGGCGCCCGGGCGTACGGTCGGCGACGACCCCGGCGGCCACGCCCGCGCCCACCGGCACGGCGAGCGCGAGCCACCACGAGGCACTTCCGGTGCCCGCCGGCAGGGCGGCCAGCAATGGCAGCGCGGGGACGGCCCCGAGGGTCGACCCGGCGACCCCGACCGACGTGCCCGCGCCGACCGCGAAGCCCGGCCCGACGCAGAAGGCGAGCCCCCAGACCGCCGCGGTCGGGACGTAGAGGAGGCAGCCGAGCAGCAGCAGCATCGTGCCGCCGGCACCGCCGTCCAGACCCGCGGTCAGGGCCCTGGCCTGCTCGTGGTGGACGGCGAGGCTGCCGCCGGCGAGCAGGGCGCCGCCTGCGACGAGCACCAACGACGCGGCCGCCGCCGGGAGCACGGGCCGCCGGGCCGGCTCGGGCAGCCGGTGCCACAGCACCGCGGCGCGGCCGGTCGCCCGGACCGCGGCGGTCCCGGACGCCAGCCCGGCGACCAGCGCGGCGCCCACGAAGGCCGAGACCGGCTGGGGCCGCACGGTGTCGGTGCGGGCAAGGAGGGCCACCACGGTGACCAGCACGGCGTACGTCGCGGTGACCGAGGCGGTCAGGGCGAGCACTGCGCGGCGGCTCCGGACCCCTGCCGCGCGGCCGGCGCGCAGCGTGGACGTGTGCAGCAGCAGGAGCGGCAGCAGGGTCAGGCCGAGCGGGGCGAGACCGAAGGAGCCGCCGGGCACGGTCACCTCGGCGTGGTGCCCGACCAGCCAGGCTTGCAGCGCGCCGGTGACCGCGGCCGTGGCGCTGGCGTCGCTGTCCGCGGCGGTGGCCCAGCCCACCAGGACGGTGACCATGACCGCCAGCACCCCGAGACCGGCGGACTGCAGGGCGGCGGTCATGCCGAGGGCGGTGAGCGGCCGGGCAGCACTCCGGCCGGGGCCTGCCGGCGGCCGCCGGGGCGCCCGCGGGCCGGGCGGCCGGCGGAGGACGTCGGTGGGTGCGGCCATCGCCACCCATCGTGGCCGGACCCGGCCCCTGCACCGGCCCGGACACGCCCAGGATCCTGGTGCAACCGATCACGCCGGTCGCGGGTCATCACTGGTGTAAGCACATCGACATCGGGGAGCGGCCGAGCACCAGCCGGCCGACCGGCGCCAGGACGGCAGGAGGAGCGGGTGTCCGCGGAGGAGCCGAGCGAGCGGGCTGCGGAGTTCGACGCCTTCTACCAGGGCTCCAACCGGCGGGTGCTGCACCAGATGTACGCCATGACCGGCAACCTCGCCGACGCGCAGGAGCTGGTGCAGGAGGCGTACGCCCGGGCGTGGCAGCGCTGGTCCAGCGTGTCGACGTACGACGAGCCGGAGGCCTGGGTGCGGACGGTCGCGTGGCGACTGGCCGCCAGCCGCTGGCGGAAGGCGAAGAACGGCGTGGCAGCGATGCTGCGCCACGGGCCGCCGGAGGACACCCCCGAGCCCAGCATCGACAACGTCGCGCTCGTCGCAGCGCTGCGCCAGATCCCGGAGGCGCAGCGTCGGGCGATCGTGCTGCACCACCTCGGCGGGCTCTCCGTCGCCGAGGTCGCCCACGAGACGGGCGCCCCGGAGGGCACGGTCAAGGCACGCCTGGCGCGTGGCCGGACCGCGCTCGCCGAGCTCCTGTCCGACTCGACGCTCGCGGAGGTGAGCTGACATGACCGACCACTTCGGAGCGACCGATCGCGTCGCAGACACGCTCACCGCCCTGCGCGCCGACACCGACCGGCTCGCGCTGCCCGACTCGGGCTCGGTGCGCCGCCGCGGCGAGCAGCGGACCCGCAACCAGGTCGTCGGGTCGACCCTGGCGGTCGCGGCGCTCGTCGCCGGCGCCCTCGGCGTCGCCGGCTCGCTCAGCGGCTCCGACCAGTCCGTCCAGGGGCCGCCCGGCCAGGGCACCGCCACCGCCAAGGTCACCGAGTCCGTGGCGCCACCCGTCGCGCTCGCCGCCCAGCCGCTGCTCGACGCCGCCGACATCCCGACCTTCGCCGGCGCCACCGGATGGCAGGTGAGCCCGGACGAGACAGCGGCCGACCAGCCGTTCCTCCAGTGCCTGCCCAGCCCTTCGGAGCTCGGCGCGCCGCAGACCGAGAAGCGGTTCTTCTACACCGAGCTGGCGCCGACCGCGTCGCAGCACGTGCTGCGCTTCGCCGACGTCGCGGCCGCCGAGGCCGCCATGACGGGGCTGCGCGCCGACCTGGACGCGTGCAGCGAGCAGGTGGCCGGGGACTCCTCGGTCGACGAGCGACCCGCGCAGTCCTTCGGAGACATCGGCTTCCAGTTCTCGCGGTCCAGCGCACCGGCCGGCAGCGAGGTGTCCTACGTCGAGGTCGACGTAGCCCGTCAGGCCAACGTCGTCGTCGTGCTGCAGTGGAACGGTGCCGTGGACGAGGTGAGCAGCGCCGACGACAGCTGGGTCTGGGACGAGGCCTCCCTCACGGCCGCCCTCGACCGCGCCGTCGGCCGACCCGCACGATCGACTGTGCGTTGACACACCGGACACGCCGCCCGGGCGGTGTGTCTTCGCACAGTTGGGGCCGTCAGGCGGAGGTCATCAGCTCGCGCATCAGGCGGGCGGTCTCCGACGGGGTCCTGCCGACCTTGACGCCGACCGCCTCGAGGGCCTCCTGCTTGGCGGCTGCTGTGCCGGACGACCCGGACACGATCGCGCCGGCGTGGCCCATCGTCTTGCCCTCGGGAGCTGTGAAGCCGGCGACGTAGCCGACGACCGGCTTGCTGACGTTGTCCTTGACGTAGGCCGCGGCGCGCTCCTCGGCGTCGCCGCCGATCTCGCCGATCATCACGATGGCGTCGGTCCCGGGGTCGTCCTGGAAGGCCTGCAGGCAGTCGATGTGGGTGGTGCCGATGACCGGGTCGCCGCCGATTCCGACGCAGGTGGAGAAGCCGATGTCCCGCAGCTCGTACATCATCTGGTAGGTCAGCGTGCCGGACTTGCTGACCAGGCCGATCCGGCCGGCCCTGGTGATGTCGGCCGGGATGATGCCCGCGTTGGACTTCCCGGGGCTGATCAGGCCGGGGCAGTTGGGGCCGATGATGCGGGTCGCGCCGGAGTTCGACGCGTGCTGCCAGAAGGCGGCCGAGTCGTGCACCGGGATGCCCTCGGTGATGACCACGCACAGCGGGATCTGCGCGTCGACGGCCTCGTCGACCGCCGCTTTGGCGAAGGCCGGCGGCACGAACACGACCGACACGTCGGCCCCGGTCTCCTTCATCGCCTCGCCGACGCCGGCGAAGACCGGCAGCGACGTGCCGGACACGTCGACCGACGTGCCTGCCTTGCGCGGGTTGACGCCACCGACGACCTGGGCGCCCGACGCGAGCATCCGCGTCGTGTGCTTCATGCCCTCGGAGCCGGTCATGCCCTGGACGATGATCTTCGAGCTCTCGGTCAGCCAGATGGCCATGTCGGTGTCCTCTTACTTCCCGGCCGCAGCCAGCTCGGCCGCGCGCTCGGCGGCACCGTCCATCGTGTCCACCTGCTCGAGCAGCGGCAGGTCCGCCTCGGTGAGGATGCGGCGACCCTCGTCGGCGTTGTTGCCGTCGAGGCGCACCACCAGGGGGTGGGTGATCTCGTCGCCGCGCTCGGACAGCAGGCCGAACGCCTGCACGATGCCGTTGGCCACCGCGTCGCAGGCCGTGATGCCGCCGAAGACGTTGACGAAGACCGACTTCACGTCCGGGTCGCCGAGGATGATCTCGAGCCCGTTCGCCATCACCTCGGCCGAGGCGCCGCCACCGATGTCGAGGAAGTTGGCCGGCTTGACGCCACCAAACTCCTCTCCGGCGTAGGCCACGACGTCCAGCGT
>Ga0126307_10000904_pt1 | contig 19613 bp, 26 predicted proteins | sample Plot28_FD_89955 | JGI IMG/M metagenome (GOLD analysis project Ga0126307, IMG submission 89955) | Serpentine soil microbial communities from UC McLaughlin Reserve, CA, USA - Plot28 | ecosystem: Environmental > Terrestrial > Soil > Grasslands | place: USA: UC McLaughlin Reserve, Lake County... | reverse complement strand
TGTCGGACGGTCGGGTGAGGGGAGAGCCGCCAGCAGGCGCACGGTGTGCTCGTGGGTGGGTGAGGCGAAGATGTCACGGACATCACCGGCCTCGACCACCCGTCCGGCGAACACAACCGATACCCGGTCGGCCAGCTGGGCCACCACGGCGAGGTCGTGCGTGATGAAGATGGTCGCCGCGCCGATCTGGTCGCGCGCCGATCTCAACAGCTCCAGGATCTGCGCCTGGATGGTCACATCGAGGGCGGTCGTCGGTTCGTCGGCGATGAGCAACCGCGGCTGGTTGGCGATCGCCATCGCTACCATGGCCCGCTGCCGCATACCGCCCGACCACTGGTGCGGATAGTCATTCACACGCCGGTCCGGCCGCGGTATACCGGCCTGGGCCAACAGGTGGACCGCCCGGTCGCGGGCCTTGGTCGTGGCCATTCCCTTGTGGTGAACGAGCAGTGCCTCAGCCACCTGGTCGACCACCCGCAGCGATGGGTGCAGCGACGTCATCGGGTCCTGAAACACCATGCCAATATGGCGTCCGCAGAACTGCCGCAGTTGTTTTCGACCCATCGTCAACAAATCGCGTCCATCGAACAACACCTGGCCGCGCACTGTGCATTCAGGCGGCGCAGGCAGCAGTCCCAACGCGGCGAGCATCGCCACTGTCTTGCCCGCCCCGGATTCGCCCACCACCGCGACCGTCTCACCGGGATCGACATCGAGATCCAGGCCATCGACAGCGCGGACCGCGCCGTCGCGCGTCCGGAACTCGACGACTAGTTCACGGATCGACAGCAGGGCGCCCACGGTCATCGTCGGCCGACCGATGCATTGGTCATGGCATTGCCGACGAGGTTGAGCCCGAGGACAGTGACGAGGATCGCCAGGCCGGGGAAGAGCGACAGCCACCACGCGACCCGCAGGAACTGCTGAGCCTGGCTGGCCATCGCTCCCCAACTGATCATGTTGGGATCACTGAGGCCGAGGAAGCCCAGGCTGGCTTCGATCAGAATCGCTTGCGCCACAACGAGACCGAGCAGGGCGATGGCTGACGGCAGCACATTTGGCAGGATTTCCCGCAGTACGATTCGCGCCGAAGAGGCGCCGTAAACCCGTGCGGCGTCGACGAACTCGCGGTGTCGCAGCGTGAGCACCTCGGCGCGAACGACCCTGGCGAGCAGTGGCCAGGATGTCAGCCCCAGCACTAGGACGAGCCGGTCGAGACCGGGGCCGAAGAAGGCGATCACCACCAGTGCGAGGAAGAATCGCGGCAGCACCTGGAACATCTCGGTAATGCGCATCAACGCGTCGTCCACCCAGGCGCCGCGGTAACCGGAGAGCAGTCCGACGGCAGCGCCGGTGAGCAGCGCGATCACGCCCACACCGCCGGCCACGATCAGCGACGTGCGAGCGCCGTAGATGACGCCGCTGAGCACGTCGCGACCCAGCGCATCGGTGCCCATGGGAAATGCTCTGGACGGCGGCGCCAGCGACGGCCCGTCTACGGCAGATGGGTCGGTCGGGGCCAGCAGCGGCGCGAGCGCACCCATCGACAGCACCACCAGGGCCGTGACCGCTCCGGCAACGCCCGGTGTTCGTGACGTCAGACGTCGCCAGCCCGCGACGGCCGAACCCGGGGCCTCCGGGCGAGTGAGCCAATTAGCCGAGGCGAACACGGGGATCCAGCTTGACGTAGAGAAGATCGGTGAGCAGGTTGGCGATGACCACTGTGACGGCGACGATGAGGAACACCCCCATGACGATGGGGATATCGCGAGACTGCATGGCCGTGACGAGTAGGCGCCCGATTCCGGGCCAGCCGAAGACGGCCTCCACGACCACGGCGCCAGCCACCAGATGGCCGACGCGTTCACCCAGGACCGTGACGACCGATGGAAGCACCCGCCGCAGGGCGTGCCTGGTGAGAACCACCCGCTCGGTGACCCCTTTGGCGCGGGCTGTGCGAACGTGGTCACTACCGAGTTCGTTGACCATGCCGGCCCGGGTGATTTGGGCGACCGCCGCCACCTCCTGCGCCGCCAGCACGAGCATCGGCAACGCAAGGTGGTGAGCAACATCGATGCCCGCGCGAAGCGATGTCGTGTCGCCGCGGGGATCGGTCATCCCCTGGACAGGAAACCATCCGGTCCGCAACGCCAGGACAAGGATGGCGAGCTGACCCAGCAGAAAGACCGGCGCGGCGTACACGGCCAGCGTCGTCGCGGTGACGACGTGATCGCCCAGCCGATTGTGACGAGTCGCGGCGTATACCCCGACGGCGACGCCGACTAGCGCCGAGATCAGCAACGCGCTGGCGGTGAGCAGAACCGTCGCGGGAAGCCGCTCCGCGATGATCTCGGCGACCGGTCGGCCTTGCATGTACGAGGTGCCCAGATCGCCGGTCACCAGATTGCCGGCGTACTTCGCGAGCTGCACGGGCAGCGGCTCGTCGAGGCCGAATCGGGCCCGCATGTCCGCGTAGTACTGCGCGTCGCCGTTGTCGCCTGCCAGGGCCAGAACCGGGTCCCCAGGAGCCAGCTGGATGAGCAGGAAGCCGATGAGCAAAATCGCCGCGATCGTCGGGATGAATTGACCCGCGCGGCGGATCAGATAGTGAGAGTGCGAGCCGTTCACTGCCGGCAGAACGCGGCTGCGGCGAAATGGCCGCTGGGCGAAAAGCCGGAACAGTTGCGCGAAAACGCCCGCACAGAATCGGTTTCCACGATCCACAGGTAGGGCAGGTCCCGCACCAGCTGCTCCTGAATCTGGCGATAGATCGGCGTACGCGCGTCTCCCTTCACGGTGATGCGGGACTCGTCGAAGAGCCGGTCCACATCGGGATTGCGATAGCCGGCGGCGTTCGAGAACGGGACAGGCCCGATGCTCGACGAGACGTACATCCGCTTGACCCCGATCTCCGGGTCCGCGCCGTTGCAGTACGAAATGATGTTCGTGTCGAAGTCGCGGTTGGAGAACACCGTGTCCGCGAACACCGGCGGTTCGAGTTGCCGTAGGCGCACCTCGATGCCGACCTCGGCCAGCTGTGCGCGCAGGAGGTCGCCGTAGCTGGTGAACGTCGGGTAGACGAGGAAATCGAACGCCAAGGCGGTGCCGTCGGGGACACCCGCGACGTTACCGGCGACCCTCGTGCCGTCCCCGTCTTGACGCCAACCCGCCTCATCGAGCAGTTGCGCGGCGGCGGCCCGGTCGAAGGTCGGCATGCCCTGTAGGCCCTCGGCATGCGCGAACGGGATGCCGCTGGAGATGGGCGCCTCGGCGACGCGGCCCTGGCCGAACTGCACGCGCTCCAGGAACTGCTGGCGGTCGAGCGCCTGCCCGATCGCGCGGCGCACCCGGACGTCGCCGAACATCGGACGGTCGAGATTGAAGCTCACCGTCATGATGCAGTTGGAACCACCAGGGTTGATTCCCGTGGTGAGGAAGTCGTAGCGGCCGCTGTCCCGTAGCCGGGAAAGGTCAGGCCCCGGTACGCCGAACACCCAGTCGACCTCTCCGGACTCCAGTGCCACCATCTGGTTTCCGCGTTCCGGGATGATCCGCATGACGACCCCGTCCAGATATGGCTGGTCGGGTTTGAAGTAGTTCTCGTTGGCGGCCAGTTCGATCTGTGAATCCGGTGTGTACGACTTCAAGGTGAACGGCCCGGTGCCGACGGGTTTGAGGTTCGCCGGGTTGGTGCGCGGGTCGGTGCCCTGATAGATGTGCCGGGGCAGAATCGGCGCCTCGGTCACGTTGAGCTGAAGCAGCAACGGCGCGTAGGGCTCTTTGAACCGGAACTCCACGGTTTGTTCGTTCGGCGTGTCGATGGATTGCAGCGTGGCCAAGACCGACGCCTTGGTACGGGAGTGCTGCGGTAAGAGCTCGTCGAAGGTGAACTTGATGTCCGCCGACGAAAACGGCTGACCGTCATGCCATTTCACTCCGTCGCGCAGGTGGAACCGGTACAGCGCGCCATCGTTCTCGACATCCCACGACTCGGCGAGCTCCGGCTGGGGCTCGAGGTTGTCGTCGAGTTCGACCAACCCGTTGTAGATCAGTTCCGAGCCGGTGTGGGTTGCCCCGCTGGTGGTGATAGCGGGATTGAAATGCCCTGGGTCGCTGTCGATGGCGGCGACCAGGATGCCACCGCGGACTGGCTGGTCGTCGGCTGGTGGCGCGGCCTGCTCATCAGCACCGTCTGCGCACGCCGCCAGCATCAGGGCGGCCGCGCCGATGATCACGGCGAGTCGGCGAGCGATCATGGCTCCCCCAGATAGATGCGCTGATCAGATACTCCCAGCCCACCCCGGGGGTGGTAAGTGTGTGCAGCACCTACCGGTGTGTGACCGCGGTGCGCAGTGCCGCGACCGCCTCGGCGACGTCTCGGGCCGGCGGCCAATCCGCGACCGGCACCTTCGCCCGATCGGCATCGACGACGGCATCGCTGTAGGGCACGCGAGCCGCCAGCTCGAAGCCGTACCGATCGCACCATTCGGCGATCGCCATTTCGTCGTCGGATGAACGGATCTTGTTGGCGACCACGGCGACTGAGGGCACACCCAATTCGGCGACGAGCCCGGCCATTCGCTTCACCGTCTCAAGCGATCGGTAATACGGCTCGGCCACGAGCAGCGCTGTGTCGACATGGCGGATAGTGCCGCGGCCGAGGTGCTCCGGTGAGGCCTCCATGTCGACGACGACAAAGCCTTCATCGTCTCGGCCAACCTCGCCGAGCAAGGCGGACACCACGGCATGAGCCCCACACATGCAGCCCTCGGCGGCGTGCTGCGGCGCGCCCATCATCATCACGCGGATGCCGTCGGGACCCAGCACCGAATACCCGGCGAGGATGTTGTCGACGGGCTCGATGAGCCGGGTTCCGTCGAGGCGTCGGGAGATCGCCGTCGACGGCACCGGCAGTAGCGTCGCGACGCGATCGGTGGCGACACCCAGGGCCACGGCGAGGCTCGGATTTGGATCCGCGTCGATGGCGATGGTCGGCTGCCCAGCGGCCGCGGAATGTCGCGCCAACAGCGCGCTGATTGTCGTCTTTCCGGCACCACCCTTGCCGGCGACCGCGACCCTCATCGCGTTGCCGCCTTGGGAAGGGCTCCATCGCAGCGGTCCAGGAAGCGAGTGAGCGCCTCAACGGTGTCGCTGAGACGTGACGTCATCGTGTCCAGCTGGGTGCGACCCTGCGGTGTCACGGTGTAAATGCGCCTGGCCGGCCCGGTGCTGGACGGCTCCCACTGCGATGCGAGCAGCCCCTCTTCATCCATTGCACGCAGGCATCGGTAGACGCCCGCTGCGTCGGCACTGATGAGCCCCAACGCACGGACCTGCTCGACAAGCTCGTAGCCATGGGTGGCGCCCTCGAAGATCAGCAGTAGCAGGCACGGCCGGAGGAAGTTGCGCGGCAATGAAACATCCACATCAGGCGGCGGTGGCGTCATTGCGTGTCCTTCCTGCATTCAGCGGCGCACGCCAACGCTTCGTCGACCGAGACATGGCACCAGCAGTCATCGCTGCATTCGCCGTGACCCGGGCGGGTGAGGTCGGCGAAGCTGATCGCGAACTCCGTCTTGCCCTCGGCGAGTCCCTGTTCGGACAGGGCATAGCCGTTCGGCACCCGATCGAGGTAACCGTCGGTGACCAGACGATCGAGGTAGCCGACACCGATGCCGGCGTCGACGCCCAGAAACCGTTCGAGCAGCGCGGAATCGATGACGTCGCCGAGCCCCTCACCGCGCAGCCAGTAGGCGACCTGCAGAATTTCGCTGCGCCAGTACAGCATTCGCAGCGCCTCGGACTTGGGCGGATGCAGATTCTCCATCGCTATCGCGGTCTGTTCCCACTGCCGGCCGCCGAGGCCGCGTGCGTAGTCAGATCGGCTAACGCGGTGGATACCCCACGCAACCGCGAATTCAGCGGCGGCACCGTGGTTCCTATTGCCTCACATTGGGTTTCGATCGCCCGGACTCCGAAAGCCACCTTGCCCAGAGTGGTCGCCGTGCGCCGCAGAGAGCGGGCTATGGCTACCAGAAATATGACCAGGACGGCCATGACGGCAATGATTTCGGCGATCGTCAAGACAGTGAGCAGTGCGGTCATCGTGCACCCCCGCTCGAGCCGTCGAGAAACTGCTTGTGCTCCTTGGCTTCATCTGTGAGACGGTCCAGTTCGACGATCGCGTTCTTGAGCACCCACGTGTTGGCGGTGTTGCCGGCCACCTGCTTACCCGCCGCCCACACATCGCCGGCCGCTCGTTCGACGCGCCAAACCTGTTGCAGTAGCAATGACAGCAGCCCGACCGCCACCACGGCGACGACCAAGCCGAGTCCCAACGCCAACCACCAGTAGCCGGTAGAGCTCATGGCCGCCTCCCCTCGGCGAGGGCAGTACGAGCCGTGGCGGATGCCATCGTTACCCGTTTTACGGTGTGCACTGTCGTGTCGAGTCGAGTCAACGCGTCACTGCGATCCCTAGCAACGCGCAACTGCGCGGCGACCTCCTCGGCTTTCTCAGCCGTGCGCCGGGCTTCGACGATCAACGCCAGAAGTACCAGCACCACCACCACGACGACGACGCAGCCAATGATGTAGCCGAGAATCCACCCGCTCATGACGGCCTCCCAGCGTGGACAGCCCTTGACGTGTGATGCACGTTACACCAGCATAGGGGCTAGGTGTGAAATACAGATACCCCGAAATCCATCGGCGGAGCAGGGCCGATCACCGGTCAGGAGTGCACTTCATGTCGAACAGGCACCCAACCACCACGACTCCGCGGACCCCGGCCCAGAAGCTCCTCGAGACCCTCGGTTCAACCGATGGCCTGAAGCACCATCCCGATGTCGGCGACTTCGGCATGCCGTCGCGCGAGATGATGGAGCAAACGCTGGTGCCGCACGCCCCATCGGGTCCCATGGTGTGATGGGGCCCGCTTGAGAAGGTGCACGTCTTCTGGTTTCCCGGCATGAGCTGTGACGGTTGCACCGTATCGGTGACCGGCGCCAGCGCGCCGTCGCTGGAGAGTCTGCTGCTGGGTGCGCACCCCGGCGCACCGAGGCTGGTCCTGCACCACACGGTCGTCAACGTCGAATCCGGCCCGAATTTTCTGCGCGCCCACGAACAAGCACTGGCCGGGGAGCTGGACGCCCCCTACGTCGTCGTGCTCGAAGGTTCGATCACCGACGAGACGAGGGCACACGCCACCGGTGGCTACTGGTCGGCGCAGGGTGAGGAGCCGTGGGGCGGCGACGGTGCCCTGCGACCGGTGACCATCGATGAATGGATCGCCCGGCTGGCTCCCGGCGCCGCCGCCGCGATCGCCATCGGCACATGCGCGACCTGGGGCGGCGTCCCGGCCGCTGAGGGCAACCCGACCGGCGCGATGAGCCTGATGGACTTCCTCGGCAAGGACTATCGCAGCACCCTCGGCGTTCCGGTGGTGAACATCCCGGGATGCGCCCCCATCGGCGACAACTTCACCGAGACGGTGGCCGCGCTCCTCTACTTCCTCCAGGGGTTCGGGCCGCTGCCGGAGTTCGACGAGCTGGGTCGGCCGGCCTGGCTGTTCGGTGAGACGGTGCACCGACACTGTGTCCGCGGCGCATATTACGAGGAAGGCACCTACGCCAACGAGTTCGGCGACCCGGAGTGCCTTGTCGAGATCGGCTGTTGGGGCCCGGTCGTCAACTGCAATATCACCTCGCGGGGGGCGATCAACCATCTCGGCGGATGCATGAACGCCGGCGGTGCCTGCATCGGCTGCACGATGCCCGGCTTTCCGGACAAGTTCACCCCCTTCTACAAGCGACCACCGGGCTCGTTCGCGTCCACCGCGACCTCTCGCATGGTCGGCAGCCTGATCCGTCCGTTGCGACGGTTCAGCAATAACAACCTCAATCGCGAGGTGCGCTGGGACGTCGAGGGCGCGGTTCCCACCGGATGGGCGCGTGAGAAGTCGGAGCCTTCTGCGGTGTCGCGGATCAATCACCGTTTCTACGACATGATGCGGCGCTCGACCGATGGCGGCCGCAAGGATCACGACACGTGGGGCAAACGCCCAGCACGCGCCGACGATCAACAGTCCCAGTAGTCGACGCCTAGGAGGGCCGCACGATGTGCTTCAAGACGCTGCCCGTTGAGTTCGATGAGGCCGGCAACGCGCGGCTGCGCGGCGGTATCCCGAACCCTTACGACGTCACAATCACCAAACCGGACACCGCACTATCCGAACGTGAGCGTCGTGATCGGATCGAGGAGCTCATCGCCCGGAACGGTCACATCAAGGATCTCAACATGGATCCGATCACCCGCGTGGCCGGCGCGCTGGCGGTGCACGTGACCGCAGACCTGGAGCACCAGCGCTACCTCGACGCGCATGCGCAGGCCACGTTGTTCCGGGGCTATGAGGTCATCCTGATGGGGCGCGACCCGCGTGACGCTATCTTCGTCTCGTCGCGAGCCTGCGGTGTGTGCGGCGGCGTTCACGCCCACGCGTCGGCGTACGCCATCGAGCAGGCGATGGGCATCGCTCCGCCTCCGCTCGGCACCGTGGTGCGCAACATGCAGGAGGCCGCGGAGATGGGCTATGACAACCCGTTGCACCTGTACCTGCTTGCCGGCCCTGACTACTCTGAAGCCGTTGTGCGAGGCGCAAATCCGGAGCTTTGGCCGCTGGCCGAGCGGTGGAAGTGTCCGAACGCCGACCTGCACGGCTTCGCCACGATGGCAGAGCTGATGACTGCGCTCAACCCGCTTTCCGGCAGGCTCTATCGCGAAGGTCTGGAGTTCACCCGGCTGTCGCGCGAAATGTTTGTGATCCTGGCGGGCAAGTACCCGCATCCGCAGACGGTCGTTCCCGGCGGAGTCTCGTCGACGCTTTCCCTGCAGACGTTGAACGAGTACCACTCCAAACTCGGCAAGATCTTCGATTACGGACAACGGATGTTGGCCATCTGGGACGACATTCCAGAGTTCTTCTACGCTGCCGACGACCGTTATCGAATGGTCGGTGCCCGGCCGGCCAGCCAGATCGATCCCGGCTACTGGGACGACCCGTACGCCTACGACGCGACGTACGAGAACTGCAATGCGTGGGGTGCCAAGCGGTGGTCGAGCCCCGGTGTGGTCATCGACGGCCAGTTGGTGACCACCCGACTCACCGACATCAACATCGGGTGGGAGGAATTCGTCGAGCACTCGTATTACGACGACAGCGCGAGCAGCCGCTACGACACCGACATGCTCGGCAACCCGATCTCGCCGTACCACCCATGGAACAAGCGCACGGTGCCCAAACCGGGGGCCAGGGATTGGAAGGAGAAGTACACCTGGGCGTGCGCCCCGCGGTGGGATCGGCAGGTCGTCGAGGCCGGCTGCTATTCGCGTCTGCTGATGAGCGCACTGGCCAACCAGATGCCTCCCAACGATTTCATCGATTCGACCGGCCACACCATCAAGATGACCGTCCCCAAGGGTGAGGTGGACGGTCGCGACTTCGAGTGGCATGTGCCCGCGCAGTGGAATGCCTTCGAGCGCAACCGCGGCCGCGCCTATCACTACCTGTTCAGTCAGCTCGTAGGCCTCAACAGTCTGCTCGAGGCGTACAAGCTGTTCAAGCAAGGTGAGCGCCGGGTCGCCGCACTCGATCCCACTGCCATCGAGAAGGCGATTCCCACAGACGAGCGCCGCAGCGTCGGCTGGTGGGGTGCGGGGCGAGGCTGGCTGACGCACCATCTGGTGATGGATGAGGGCAGGATCGTCAACTATCAGATCTGCACGCCCTCGACGATCAATGCCTCGCCGCGCGATCCCTTCGGTCAGCCAGGCCCGTACGAGGAGGCCGTGATGAACACGCCGATCATCGAGGACGTATCCGAACCCGGAAGGTTCACAGGCATCGACATGCTCCGCACGATTCGCAGCTTCGACCCGTGCATGCCGTGCACGACACACGTGCACACCGGCACGGGCACCGTGGTGCGTGAGGTCAATACCTGTTCGTGCGGTGCCGACTGAGCGGCCGACGGTATGGCGGTGTTGGTTGGGGGCGTTGGCGAGCTGTTCCAGCGCGACCTCGACGTCGGCCGGCTCGCCGTCGAACGCCTGCGGGACTTGAGCTCAGAAGGGGCCGTTGTCGAGGAGCTGCATTATGGCGGCGTCGCGGTCGCGCAACGCATCGCCGAATTGGCGCCCACCACGCTGATCCTTGTCGGAGCCGTTCGACGCGAACGGGCGGGCGGGTCGGTGTCGCGTCGGCGCGTCCACCGCCCATCGTTGAGTCCGGCAGAGCTGCAGGCCGCCGTCGGTGATGCGGTCGTCGGATACGTCGGCATCGACCTGGTGGTGGAGGTGGCCAGTGCGCTGGGGGTCCTGCCCGCGCGCACGGTCAGCATCGAGGTCGAACCGGCGGAAGTTGGACCCGGCGAAGGCCTTAGCGTCGCGGGCGCCGAGGCACTCGAGGGGGCACTGGCAGTGGTACGCCGGGAGGTCGCCTGGACGCCGATGCTCGAACTCGCCGACGACCTGCGCGACCGTCATGTCGATGGCCGACTGACGCCGTCGGCGGCGCTCGCAGCGATGACGGGATTGCTCGACGAGCTCGCCATTGTCGACGAGGAAGGGCGGTGGGGGCACACGTTCGGCCGCCGTGATGAGCTAAAGCTCGCGCTGGCCCAGGGCCGTACCAGTGAGGGGATGGATCACCGCGACTGGGCGTTGTGGTGGGCGATGATCGAGGAGCTCGAGCGCCTGCAGGCCGCCGAGGCGCGCACCGGGATCTAGCCCTCTGTGGGCGCCGGCTCGAGCAGGCCGAGGTTCTGCGGACGCACAGCCACTCGGCGCTGCCGCGCCGTCCACAGCACCAGCGCGCCGTCGTCGAGCACATCGACCGCGGTGCCGGCGACCTGAGGGCCGGACGGCCCTAACGGAATCATCCGAGCCAGCACGTGCTCGTCCAGGGTGACGCAGCGAGCCTGGTAGTCCGTCAGCACAACGGACGGATCCTGCCGGGTACGACGCTCGATGGCTTGGATCACGCTGGCCAGCAGGCGATTTCGTGGCCGCGGCACCGACTCGATGTGCACCGTGACGACTACCCACTCGGTGCACCGCGGACCAAGCTGGGCGCTCACTCCCAGAGCGGCGAGCCGCTCTCCGCTTGCGGTTTCGACCTGGTCTGGCCAGCGCAGCCGCGCATCGTCGAGTGCGTCGGAAATTCCAAGCGAGGCAAAGACATACGGCCAACCCTCGCGCTCGGGCTCCAGGTCAGGTCGCAGTACGAGCGAGAACCCGAGGTCTTTGCCGAGTCGCACCTTCCACGGCAGCCCGGCCCGGCCCCGCGGCGACGCCTGATAGTCGGCCACCACGACCGAGCCCGCCGCCGCGCCGGCCCGCGCCCACGACGACGCCTCCGCATCGGTCGACAGCAGCGCGGGGAAACAGCGAACGGGCCTGTCTCCCAGTGCATCCGACAAGGCCTGGATACCGAGGTCGGCGCTCACCTCCACTGCTGATCGTGTCCCACCAGCTCGGCCGCCGCGGTAAAGCTTGCCGCCAGGCGCTGCCACTGCGGCAAGGGGTAGCGGGCCATGGCCGACCGCATTACCGACTGAAAGCGCTCGGATTCCGTGGGATCGGCCGCGGCAGCGGCCTCGACCAGCGCTGCGATGATCGCTTCGTACGCCGGGGGAGGCATCTCGAGTAGCACACTCAGCAGAACCGTCGCGTGCTCGACGCCCGTCGGGCCACGCCGCACCTGCTGGTCCCGCCAGCGCCTGGCTTCCTTGTTGCGTGCGACGGGACCGGACTCGCTCCAGCGCAAGACCTCATCGCGCACCCAGATCTCCCACCGCTCGACCGGTTCCTCATCGAGCACACGGAACAGGTCCGAATCGTCTTCCGGCGGAAGACGTCGTAACACACCTTCGGCCACCGTCCGCACTTCGTCCGGGGCCCGGTCGACGATCAACGCGTGGCGGGCGGTCAGCCGAGCCCGTGCCTGGTCACCATCCGCCTCGTACGCGAGGGCCAAGTTCGCCTTGACCATCGCGTGCTCGGCCGGTCGGACGCTGCGCGGATGCCATCGAAGCGCCATGCGGAACGACGTCATGGCCGCAGCCGGCTCATCGACCGCCAATTGCGCCAGCCCAAGAACGTTTGCCGCGGCCCCTGCGCCGTTCGGATCAGCGTCACCGGCAAGCTCGATCGCCTCTTCGAGCAACGGAATCGCCGCTGCAGGCTCGCCACCGGTGAACCGTGCGATTCCATGCTCGCGCGCGGCCGCTGCGGCCCATGTGCGTTGCCCCGTCGCGCGAAAACCGTCGTACGCGGTGTCAAATGATTCCGACGCCGCAGCCAGATCGCCGACCTCGACGCGCACCAGGCCGAGGTTGAAGTGCGCCGCCGCCAGTTCCGATGGCTGGCCGATGGTGGCGAAAACCGCTGCAGCCGAGGCGAATTTGTACTCTGCGAGGTCTGTCTCGCCAATCGCGCGCCGCGCGACGCCCTGCATCATCAACGCTTTGGCGTACTCTAGGCGCATCCCGACCTGGGCGAGGAGTCGCTCGGCGGCATCGAAGGCTTCCAACGCTGCCGGCAACTGCTGCGCCTCCAAGAACACGGTGCCGAGGTGAAATTGGGCGGTGGCGTGTTGTGCGGGATAGCGGTCGGCCGGATAGCGCTCCAGCCGCGACCGCAGTTGGTCGGTCGTCGACATCATCGATCACGGCCCTACGCTGGCGTCGTGACCGTGCTCGTCGCCTGCTTCGGCAACGTGCTTAGAGGAGACGACGGCGTCGGCGCCGTGGTCGCCGAGCGCCTGCTGGGGCTGCCCTGGCCCGATGGTGTCACGATCATGGATGTCGGCATCGGCGGCATTCACATGGTTCAGGAGTTGATGACCGGGGTCGACGCGCTGGTCGTCGTCGATGCGGTGGACTTGGGACTCGACGCCGGCACGGTGGTGGTGCAACGACCCGATGTCGCCGACATGTCGCAACTTTCCGACGCTCAGCGTCGTGACGAGCTTGCCGACATGCACTTCGCCACGCCGGAACGCGCGCTGATGCTGGCCCGCGGGCTCGGGGTGCTCCCGAAGACGACGTTGATCGTCGGCGTGCAGACGACGGACACCGAGCGGGTGGGCAGCGGCCTGTCCAGCGTGACCGACGCGGCAGTGCAGGCCGCCGTCGACGAGGTGATTCGGATCGTCGGCGATCTCACCGGCTGACCGTGCGCGGCACGTCATGCGGGGCGCGGCCCGATCTGCAGAAGTGTCGGACCCGGGGGTGGGTGCGCCGCAGCGCCGGGACGATCGTCGACGACGTCCAGACGTACGAAGCCAGGAAATCCCGCGCTCAATGCCTTCTGCACGCCTTCTTTGAGGGTTTCGGCCGACGCGGTGCAGCCGCAGCACGCTCCGCTCATGCGAACACGCACGACTCCGTCGTGGACCGCTAATACTTCGACCTCGCCGCCATGCCCGTGAATGTATGGCCGGATGTCTTTCAACGCCTGGGTCGCCAGGTCGCACTCGTCGACCCCGACCCCATATGCGGTGAACAACCAGTCCGTCGCCGGGTGCTTGGCCCGCACGGTTTCGACATCGTTGCCCAGCGCTTCGGCCAAGCCGGTGATCGCGTGGCGGTGCAGTGCGTCGACGCAGTCGAGCAGCTCGAACACCTGATCGCGAACGGACGGTTCGAACTGGTCCATCGCGGCGAGCAACTCCTCCATGCGGTCGAGCAGGTCGTCGAGCTGTTTCCCCGGTTCATGCATGGCTGGTGTGGACCTTGCTGCGGGCATAGTCGATCAGCGTCTCGTTCAGCTCCACGCCGTGATCCCTGCGGGCGTGCTCGGCGACGCTGGCGAGGAGTTCTTCCTCCGAATCGGCCTTCGCGACGTTTCGGCACGCGATTCCCACGTCGGCGCAGCGGAACTCCATCGTCATGACGCCGCCTCGTCAACTGGCGCGATGTCATCGGCCAATGCCTCGAGGGCGAGGGCCACGTTGTCCAGATCGGTGTTGATGTCCTCGAGCACCGGCGCGACCGGGGAAAGCCGGTGAGCGATCGCGCCAACACCGAACAGCACCATGCCCAGGGTGTCGACGAGCCGATGAAGGATGACCAGGACCCAAAGCAGGTAGAAGGCCAGCGCGGCGGTGAGGACTGCGGTGACGACAATGGCGGCGATTGCTGCGGCACTCATGGTGTAGCCCCCGGGGAGACGAGCCGGCGAAGGGCGGCCACGTAGGTGCCGGCATTGGCGCCGACGTCGCCGACCGCGCTACGAGTGTCCAGAAGCGCCGGCACCGGCTCCAGCGCGGCGGTGATGCCGAGGCCATGAGCCAAAATGTCATCGGCGTACCGGGCGCATTCACGCGCGGACTCGATGACTCGGCTGGCGAGCACTATCACGAGTGGGGCAACGACCAGCAGGCCGATTGCACTCATCACCCACAGGACGATCATGCTCCACCTCCAGGAGGTAGCTGCAGATGACATTTAGTGTGCTCCCGTCACCGGTCCTTTTCCAGTGTTCGGGCGCAGAGCTATCTTGGAGCGGCATTCACGAGGTCAAGGGTCATTTCCGTGGCGTCCGTCAGAGCCGCACTTTCAGCGTCGGTCAGTGTGTCGCAGACCCAGTCCCAATGTGCAGACACGGTGTCGCCGGATGCGGGTGCGCCGATCAGCGATACACCATCCATACTCCATCGCACCCGCTCGGCTATCGGCTCGCCCAGCGCGAGTGCGCCGGAATAGTACGTCAGGTGCCGTGACAGCATCTCCACGTGCTCGTCTTCGACGGATTGCACTGTGCCCAAACGTATCCGGCAGTTCTGCAATACCCGAAGCGCCGTTATCGGGTCGCGGTCCAGAAACCGCACCCAAGGATAGACGACGAATACGTGAAAGCTGTGATGTGCCAGTACACCGGCCGGGCGGGTGAGCTCGGCAAGCAGGCCCGTGACCTGACCGGTGAACGCGGTGCGCAGCTGGCCAAGTAACGCCGCAGGATCGACCCGATTCAGCAGCGGTCCGCCCACCCAGTAGCTGCGCACGACGTCGACGTCGAGCGGATCCGCGGTGCCGACCGCGCCGGCGATGGATCGTAGATACGGCCAGGCCCCGTCGAACTCGCGCGCATGCGCGGCGACTTCCGTCGGGTTATCAGCGCGCAGCAAGACGTCCGGATCCGATGGTCCGCAGTAACCGAGCTTGTTCGGCGGGAACGCGTAACGGGCGAACAACGCTTGGCCCGGGGACAGTTGCGGCTTGGGCAGTGCGGTCATCCGGCAAGCACCTCCTACCCGGAATTTCCCACGAGGAGTTGACCCAGCGCGATGCCAGCGTCATTGGGCGGCACATAACGATGCCTGATGACTTCAAAGCTCTTGTCCCGCAGTCCTTCCAGCGTAAGCCGGAGCAGTAGCGCGTTTTGGAAGACCCCGCCGGATAACGCGACCGGCTGGCCCGCCGCACACTCGGTGGTCGCGAGGTCAACGATCAGATCGGCGACCGCGCGATGGAACCGGGCACCGATCACGCCGGCCGGCACACCGGCCCGCCAGTCCCGGACGACCGCCACGAGTACGGGACCTGGGTCGATGACCGCCGGCAGCTGCCCGGCATCAACATCGAACGCATAACGCGTTGTGCCGCCGTCGGCGTTGCGCGATATGCCCTCCAGTTCGATCGCGGCCTGAGCCTCGTACGCGACCACCTGCCGCACATCGACCAACGCCGACACCGCGTCGAACAACCTGCCCATGCTGGAGGTCGGCGCGCAGCCCAGACCGGTTTGGAGCTGATGCATGAGCGCCTTCTGCTCGGCGACGGGGCATGCCCGCACCGGCGGCAAATCGGTATCCCAGAGTAGGCCCGCCGCCCACAGATGCGCGAGGGCCATTCGGTACGGCCGCAGCACGCTGACGTCGCCGCCGGCCAGCGGCACATATTTCAGGTGGGCCAGCCGTTGGTAACCCTTGTAGTCGGCGAGCAACATCTCGCCGCCCCAGACGGCGCCGTCGGGTCCGTAACCGGTTCCGTCGAAAGCGAATCCGAGCACCTGCTCAGATCCGTCCAGCCCGTGCTCGGCCATCACCGCCGCGATGTGAGCGTGGTGGTGCTGCACCGACCGCACCGGCCGGCCTCCAGCGTTGCGGTGCGCCCACGCCGTCGAGCGGTACCCCGGATGTGCGTCGGCGACAACAATTTCCGGCGAGACTCCGGTCAACGCCCGCAGATGCCATTCGGCTTCGCCAAATGCGGCCAACGTGGCGAGGTCGTCCATGTCGCCGATGTGTTGGCTCAGCCAGGCGTACTGCCCCTCGGCGACGGCGAGGGTGTTCTTCAGGTCGGCGCCCATCGCCAGGGTCGGCGGTACTGGAATCGGAAGTGCAACGGGCAGCGGCGCATAGCCGCGGGATCGCCGGATCGGCAGCTCGACGCCGTGGACCACCCGCACGACGGAGTCGTCGCACGGCACGAGAATCGTCCGGTTGTGCATCAGCCAGCCATCGGCCAAGCCCGAAAGACGTTGTAGGGCATCGCCGTCGGTGTAGGTGATCGGCTCGCCGCCGAGGTTGCCCGACGTCATCACGAGCACGGATGGGCCTGGCTCTTCACCCGGGAGCCCGAACAACAGCACGTGCAGCGGCGTGTAGGCGAGCACGACACCGAGGTCGGGATTGTGCGGCGCCACGCCATGGGCCACCTCCGCATCCGGCCGTCGCGGCATCAGCACGATCGGTCGTTGCGGCCCGGACAGCACCCGCGCGGACGGTGGATCGACGGCGGCGATGCGGTGAGCGGTGTCCAGCCCGGACACCATGACCGCGAACGGCTTGTCGCCGCGTCGTTTTCGCGTTCGCAATTGGGTCACCGCGCGCTCGTTGGATGCGTCGCAGGCGAGGTGGTATCCCCCGAGACCCTTGACCGCGAGGATGCCGCCTTCGCGCAACAGCCGTCGGGCCTGTTGCAGCCCCGCTTCGCCCTCGGTGATTACCCCGTCGCGGTCCCGGTAGCGCAGGGTCGGGCCGCAATTCGGGCAGCAGATGGGCTGCGCGTGAAACCGTCGGTCGGTGGGGTCGGCGTATTCCCCAGCGCAGTCGGCGCACATCTCGAACACCGCCATCGTGGTGCTGGGCCGGTCGTAGGGCAGCGACGCGATGATCGTGAAGCGCGGGCCGCAGTTTGTGCAGTTGACGAACGCGTGTCGGTAGCGACGGTTGCTTCGGTCGCGTTGTTCGGCAGCGCATTCGGCGCACATCGCGACGTCGGGGGACGCCAGGGTGCGGCCACCGTCCGACCGTGAGGTGTCGGCAATCGCGAATCCGGTGCCGCCTTCGACTGGAACATCTTGTGTATCAATGGATTTGATGGCCACGAGCGGAGGTGGGCGGTTGCGCATCCGCAGTAAGAACGCATCGATGCTGACGGTGTCACCCTCGATTTCGATGATCGCACCGGAACTGTCGTTGCGGACCGAGCCTGACAGGCCGAGCGCCGCCGCCGTGGTGTACACAAACGGCCGGAAGCCCACACCTTGAACGACGCCATTCACGCAGACCCGCAGCCGGACGCGCCGGCTCACCGCGGATGCTCCGGACTGTGTTCGTGTTCAAGCAGTTCCAGACCTGCCATCATGGCGTCGGCACAGTCCTTATCGGTCTTCTCGATGGCGAACCCCATGTGGATAACCACCCAGTCGGCCGGGGCAAACGTCTCGTCGGCGAGCATGCCGATGTTGACCGTGCGATGCTTACCGCCGACGTCGACGAGAGCCAGTTGGCCGCCATGGCCCTCCAGCACGCGAACAACCTGTCCCGGGATTCCCAGACACATGATTCAGCCCGCCGACATTGCCGCGGTCGTCAGCCGCCGCGCAGCGATGTTTGGGCTGGCCGCATTCATCACCGCGGCACCGCATGCGAACGCGCAGACGACCCTGGCCGCCGAGTCGATGACGAAGCGGGCTTTAATGCCATCCGCGGCGGAGATCAACATGATGCGGTGATGATCTTCTCGTGCAGACGGGTAACTCACTGCCCAGCCGGCATACGTCACAGCTTCCCGGGGCCCGGGCCGGGACTCCCTGGCGCCGCAGGGGCCGACCGTCGGCCCACTTGCGCGGCGCTAAAACCTGGGTCTACTCCCGGCATCATGTCTTGTCAACAGATCGTCGTGACATGGGGCTCGTTTGCCCAACGCGGGGACTCGGCGGACCGTGTCGCCGCAGAGGTTTATGCGCTCTTTCGCCGGCGAATAATCGCCCGCGATGTGAGGCCCAGACCCCGCCTGACTGGTCTGATGGCGAGTTTGGTCGATGAGGGGATCCGGATTGCCGTGGCCACCACGGGTCAGCGCGCCTGGGTGGAGTCTCTGCTGATGCAACTGCTGGGCGACGGGATCGTCGAGACGGTCGTAACCGGAGACGACGTCGGCCGGTAGAAGCCCGATCCCGAGGTGCACCTTCAAGCGCTTGACCTGCTTGGCCTCGCGCCGCAAAACACCTTGGCGATCGAGGATTCGGACCTGGGGTTGCGTGCGTCAACCGCTGCCGGTCTGGTGACCGTCGTTGTGAGTAACGACTACACCGCTGATGACGACTTCACCGGCGCCGCCTTGGTGCGACGGGATTCGACGGTGACGATCCGTTGGTTGCTTCGAGCTGCCTACGGATACACCGACATTGGTGGAGGCGCTGCGGTAAGGACCCAGTCGTACCAGGCGTCTAGGCCGTCGCCTCGGGTCGCAGAGGTTGGCAAGATCTCCGCAGCAGGATTGATCGACCGGACGTGCTCCGTGCACGTTTCAAGATCAAAGTCGACATACGGCAAGAGATCGATCTTGTTGACAAGCACTAGCGCAGACGCGGCGAACATGTGCGGATACTTCAGCGGCTTGTCGACACCCTCGGTCACCGAGATGACCACCACCTTGCTGTGCTCACCGAGATCGAAGAGAGCCGGGCACACCAGGTTGCCGACGTTCTCGATGAATAGCAGCGACTCCGGCAGCAGGTCCAGGGCGTTGATTGCGCGGTGCACCATGTCGGCGTCGAGGTGACAGCCCGCGCCGGTGTTCACCTGGACCGCACATGCGCCGGCAGCACGGATGCGTTCGGCGTCGAGCAGCGTCTCTTGATCACCCTCAATGACCGCGACGGACCGGCTAACTCCGAGCTGACGGATGGTGCGTTCGAGCAAGGTCGTCTTACCCGCGCCCGGCGAGCTTGTGATGTTCAGCGCCAGAATCCTGCGCTCGGCCAGCCATTGGCGGTTCTGCTCGGCGATGAGATCGTTCTTCGCCAATACCTTTTGCTCGAGGGTGACCGTTTCGGTGTGGACGTGGGCGTGTTCGTGCGAGTGGTCATGCGGATGATGGTGTTGATGGTCGTCGCCGGCGAGCGTGATCACTGCTGAATCGTCGCCGCAGCCGCATGTTGCACACATGGTCAGCTCACTTCCATCGAGAGAATCTTGAGATCGCGCCCGGCGACCACTTCGACATCGGCGCTGCCGCAGGGACACAACAAGATCAAGTCGCGCAGCTCGAAACTCTGTCCGCAGCTGCGGCAGCGCGCCGAGCCGGGTTGCACGTCGAGGTC
>Ga0126307_10000903_pt1 | contig 19623 bp, 19 predicted proteins | sample Plot28_FD_89955 | JGI IMG/M metagenome (GOLD analysis project Ga0126307, IMG submission 89955) | Serpentine soil microbial communities from UC McLaughlin Reserve, CA, USA - Plot28 | ecosystem: Environmental > Terrestrial > Soil > Grasslands | place: USA: UC McLaughlin Reserve, Lake County... | reverse complement strand
GACTTGTGGACCCGGTCGCGCAGGTCCTCGGCATCGAGCGGGTCGATGCGGTCTGCGGGCGAGCCGGTCGTCACACCTCGCGAGCCTACGGGCAGGGGCATGTCCCGTCTTCCGGTCGTCGGCCGGGGTCGGATGCGGCTCCGGGTTAGCCTCGTCGGGTGCCCCAGCAGCTGCGTGACCCCTGGTCCCGGGAGAGCGTCATGCCCGGCCGGGCCCCGGCGATCTCCGAGCTGCTCCGCGACGGCCGCCGTTCCTGGTCCTTCGAGTTCTTCCCGCCGAAGACCCCCGAGGGCGAGCGCAAGCTCTGGACGGTGCTCCGCCAGCTCGAGGGGCTAAAGCCGACCTTCGTCTCGGTGACCTACGGCGCCGGCGGCAGCACCCGGGACACCACGGTCGGCATGACCGGCCGGATCGCACGCGACACGACCCTCATGCCGGTCGGCCACTTCACCGCGGTCAACCACTCGACGGGCGAGCTGCGCCAGATCATCGGGCAGTACGCAGCGGCCGGTGTCCGCAACGTGCTGGCCCTGCGCGGTGACCCGCCCGGCGACCCGCGGGCCGAGTGGGTGCAGCACCCGGAGGGGGTCGAGTACGCCGAGGACCTGGTGCGGCTGCTCAAGGAGTCCGGCGACTTCTGCGTCGGCGTCGCGGCGTTCCCCGAGCGGCACCCGCGGTCGACCGACTGGGACACCGACACCCGCTACTTCGTGCAGAAGTGCCGGGCCGGCGCCGACTACGCGATCACCCAGATGTTCTTCTACGCAGAGGACTACCTGCGGCTGCGCGACCGGGTCGCCGCCACCGGCTGCGAGGTGCCGATCATCCCGGGCATCATGCCGGCCACCAACGTGAAGCAGATCGAGCGTTTCGCCCAGCTCTCCAACGCGGCCTTCCCGCCCGAGCTGGCCGAGCGCCTGCACGCGGTCGAGGACGACAACGACGCGATGCGCGCGGTCGGGGTCGAGGCGGCCACCGAGCTCTGCCAGCGGCTGCTCGACGAGGGCGTGCCGGGGCTGCACTTCATCACCCTCAACACCTCGACCGCGACGCGCGAGATCTACCAGCGGCTCGGCCTGCGCGACCGCGCCTGAGCGGCCGGCCCCGATGGACCGCGAGACCTACTTCTCCCGGTGGGCGGAGCTGCACGGGGGCTACGACCCGCGCGCGAACGGGCTGGTGCGCCTGTGGCTGACCTGGACGTACGTCATCGCGCGACCCCTGGCGCGCACCCGGGTGCCACCCGACGTGGTGACGGTGCTGGGTCTGCTGGTCAGTGTCGCGGCTGCCGCACTGGCGGTGGGCGGCGGCGGGTGGTGGCTGCTGGCGGCGGCGCTCGTCGTGGTGCTCTCGGCGCTGCTGGACAACCTGGACGGCGCCGTCGCGGTGCTTGCCGGCAGGGCGACCCGGTGGGGCTACGTGCTCGACTCGGTGACCGACCGGTGCAGCGACCTGCTCTACGTGACCGCGCTGGGGCTCGCCGGGGCGCCGCTGTGGGTCTGCGTCGCCGGCGGGGCGCTGGCCCTGCTGCAGGAGTACGCGCGGGCCCGGGCCGCGGCCGGCGGGATGAGCGAGGTCGGGGTCGTGACCGTGTGGGAGCGCCCGACGAGGGTGATCGTCACCGCCGCCTTCCTCGCGTCGGCGGCCGGGCTCGGCGACCCGTGGGCGTCCCTCGGTGCGTGGGCCTGGGTCGGCCTCGGCCTGGTCGGCCTGCTGCAGTTGCTCGTCGTGGTCCGCCGCCGCCTGGCGTGAGGCGGCCGGCCTGTCGCTGGCTCAGGCCGGGCCCACCAGGTCGGCCACGATTGCGGCCGAGAGCCCGACCAGCGGCAGCCCGCCGCCGGGGTGGGCCGACCCGCCGACCAGGAACAGCCCCGGCACCGGCGACCGGTTGGCCGGCCGCAGGAAGGCTGCCCGGGCACCGTTGGACGACGTGCCGTAGATCGCTCCGCCCGGCGACCGGGTCGCCTCCGCGAGGTCGGCCGGGGTTCGCACCTCGTGCCACAGCCGCCGGTCGCGGACGTCCAGCCCGCGCTCGGCCAGCCGGTCGACCAGGCGGGCGGCGTACGACTCCGCGAGCCCCGGCGCGCGCCAGTCGACGCACCCCGGTCCGGAGCCGTGCCGCGGCGCGTTGACGAGGACGAACCACGCCTCGTGCCCCTCCGGCCGCATCGCCGGGTCGTCGGGGGAGCAGACGTAGAGCGTGGGGTCCTCGACCGGCCGCGCGTCCCGGCCGAAGACGGCGTCGAACTCCGCGTCGTAGTCGTCCGGGAAGAGCACGGTGTGATGGGCCAGCTCGGGCGTGCGCCCACGGACCGCAAGCAGCAGCACGAACCCCGACAGCGACGGCGTCGCGCGGGCCAGCCGGCGCCGGGCCGAGGCCGCCACCGTGCGCTGCACCAGGTCGCCGTAGAGATGCGTCGCGTCGGCGTCCGACACGACGACGTCGGCCGCGATCCGCTGGCCGTCGGCCAGCTCGACTCCCGCGGCCCGGCCGCCCTCGACCAGCACCCCGGTCACCTCGGTGCCGGTCCGCACGTCCACGCCGCGCAGCAGCGCGCGCTCGTGCACCGCGTCCGCCAGCCGGCGGATGCCGCCCGACACGTGCCACGCGCCGAAGGTCTGCTCGACGTAGGGAACCACGGCCAGTGCCGCGGGCGCCCGCCGCGGGTCGGACCCGGTGTAGGTCGCGTAGCGGTCGAGCAGCATCCGCAGCCGCGGGTCGCGCAGGTGCTTGCGGCCGATGGCACGCAGCGACGACCACGGCGCGACCGTGCGGACGTCGGACGTACGTCGCGCGAGCCGGAGCAGGTCGCGAGGGCCCTCCAGGGGCGACTCGAGGAAGGGACCGCGCGTGACCTGCCAGACCTGGTGCGCCCGGTCGAGGAAGCCCGCCCAGTCCTCGCCCGCGCCGGATCCCAGGGCGGCGTCCATCGCCGCGACGGTCCGGGCGCGCGACGCGTTGGGCACGTCGAGCCACACCGGCCCGCCGTCGCCGACCCCGTTCAGCCCCGGGAAGCGGTAGCGGAACGCCGGGTCGACCTCGACCAGGTCGAGCGAGTCCTCGATCGGCCGGCCGGTCTTGACGAACAGGTCGCGGTAGACGGCGGGCAGCGTCAGCAGTGATGGGCCGGTGTCGAACACGAAGCCGTCCCGCTCGACGGTGCCGACCTTGCCCCCGACGCGGTCCGACTGCTCGCACACGACGACGTCGTGGCCGGCGGTGGCCAGCCGGGCGGCGACTGCGAGCCCGCCCATCCCGGCTCCGACGACGACGACCCGGGCCACGCCGTGACCTTACGGCCCGCTGACCGGCCCGCGAGTCACCGGCGGCCCGGCCCCTGCGGCCGTACGGTGAGGGACGTGGGCCGCACCCGCACGCTGCTCGGCGCCCTGGCCGGGCTGGTCGCCGCCGGCGTCGCGCTGGGCGTCGCCGAGCTGGTGGCGGCGCTGCTGCGCCCGGAGGCGTCGCCGGTGGTCGCGATCGGGGGCAGCGTCATCGACGCCACCCCGGCCTGGCTCAAGGACTGGGCGGTCACGACGTTCGGGACGAACGACAAGCCGGTCCTGGTCGGGTCGATCCTCGTCGTGCTCGTGCTGCTCGCTCTCGTCACCGGCGCCGTGACCGTGCGACGCCAGGGCGCCGGGCTGGCGGGCGTGGCCGCCCTGGGTCTGGTCGGCGCCGCCGCGGCGGCGACCCGCCCGGAGGGCAGGTTCCTCGACCCGCTGCCGTCGGTCGCGGGAGCCGCGGCCGGGGCCATCGCGCTCGTCCTCCTGCTGCGCCCGCTCACCGACCACGACCCGGACGCGCCGCTCGCCGACGAGAGCCGCCGCCAGGTGCTCGTCGGGCTGCTGGCGGCCGGCTCGGTCGCCGTGGTCGCCGGGACTTTCGGCCGGCTGGTCACCCGCCGTCGCGAGGGTGTGACGGCGAGCCGGGCCGCGGTGCGGCTCCCGGCGCCGGTTGCGGCGGCGGAGCCGCTGCCGCGGGCCACCGAGCTGCCGGTGGGCGGCCTCTCGCCCTTCACGACGCCGAACGACGACTTCTACCGGATCGACACCGCGCTGGTCGTCCCGCAGGTGCGCACCGAGGACTGGGAGCTGCGGGTCCACGGGATGGTGGACCGCGAGCTGCGGCTGTCCTGGCGCGACCTGCTGGCCCGCGACCTGGTCGAGTCCGACATCACCCTCACCTGCGTCTCGAACGAGGTCGGCGGGTCGTACGTCGGCAACGCGCGCTGGCTGGGTGCCCGGCTCGCGGACCTGCTGACCGAGGCCGGCGTGCGCGCCGACGCCGACATGATCCTGTCGCGTTCCGCGGACGGGATGACGATCGGCACCCCGACCTCCGTGGTCATGGACGGCCGGGACGCCCTGCTCGCGGTCGGGATGAACGGTGAGCCGCTCCCGGTGCTGCACGGGTTCCCGTGCCGGATGGTGGTGCCGGGTCTCTACGGCTACGTGTCGGCCACCAAGTGGCTGGTCGACCTCGAGCTCACCCGCTTCGACCGCGCCGAGGCCTACTGGACCGAGCGCGGCTGGGCCGAGAAGGGGCCGATCCGCACGATGTCGCGGATCGACACCCCGCGGACGTTCGACCGGGTCGCGGCCGGCCGGGTCGCGGTCGCGGGGGTCGCGTGGGCGCAGCACCGCGGGATCGAGGCGGTCGAGGTGCGGGTCGACAGCGGCCCGTGGCAGCAGGCCCGGCTCGCCGACGTGCCGTCGGCGGACACCTGGCGGCAGTGGGTCTGGTCGTGGGACGCCCGGCCCGGTGCGCCCACCCTCGAGGTGCGCGCGACCGACGCCGAGTGCATGACGCAGCCGGAGCGGCAGCGCGACCCGTTCCCGTCCGGCGCCACCGGCTGGCACGCCGTGACGGTGCGGGTCGGCTAGCGGTCCTCGACAGGGGCTGGGGGCTAGCGACGGGCCAGGGCCAGCACGTCGTCGACCTGCGCGCGCCCGATCTCGACCTCGGGGGCCGGGAAGAGGCCGATGCTGTGCGCGCCGGCCTCCTCGAGGAGGGTCAGGTGGGCCGCGGCGTCGTCGAGCGTGCCGACCGGGCCGATCTCCAGCCACCAGTCGTCGGGCATCGCCATGATCCCGTCGAGACCCTTGTCCCGGTGCAGGGCGATGAGGTCGTCGGCGAAGGGCATCGCCATCACACCCGCGTTGGGCGCGTCGAGGACGTCGCCGAGCCAGGGCGCCATGGTGCGCCGCGCGGTGTCGCGGTCGCGGTCCACGCACAGCGGTGCGAACACCGCGACGTGGAACGGGTCCGGGTGTCCGGCCTGCTCGAGCGCGAGCCGGACGTACGTCGGCGAGGCGGGCTCCGCGAGCACGACGCCGCCGGCCACCCGGCCGGCGAGCGCCAGCGACTTCGGGCCGCGGACCCCGGCCAGGACGGGCGGTGGGTCGACCGGTGCCTGGTCGAGCGCCACGTCGCGCAGCTGCACCTCGCGGCCCTCCATCGACACCGTCTCGCCGGCGAGCAACCGGGTGACCGCGGTGATGACCTCGTCGAGCGTCGTGAGAGGCGACGGGGTGCGGGCACCCATCTGCGCCATCCACTCCTGCACGCCGTGCCCGATGCCGGGCAGGACCCGCCCCGGCCCGAGCCCACACAGGGTCGCGATCTCCATGGCGGTCACTGCGGCGTTGCGCGCGACGGCCGGCAGGATGCCCAGCCCGACCTGCAGCCGGTCGGTCACGGCGAGCGCAGCCGCGGCGAGGCTGACGCCGCCGGTGTAGAAGCAGTCCTCGATCAGCCACAGCTGGTCGGCGCCGCCCTCGTCGAGCCGTCTGGCCATCTCGGTCACGAGCGACGGCGGGTAGGTGCGCTGGAAGCACATGCCGGTTGCGGCGCGGGACGTCACGGCTCCGACCGTAGCCCCGCCACCCGACGCCCCCGTGCCCGCAGCGTGCCGGCCCGGTGGCCCCGCACCGAGCTCGCGACCAGCCAGCCGAAGGTCGCCACCGACGCGGGGTGGGCCAGCGCGTCCGGCCAGACCCGGCTGCCCACGCGACGGCCGACGAGCACCCGGCCGAGCACCGCGGCGACGTACCCCGCGAGGCCGGTGCGCGAGCCGCGGAGGGCGGCGAGCGGCGGGAGGACGTACGTCGCCGCGAGCCCCCCGGTGACGGCCACCGCGCCGCGGGTCGAGCCGAACGCCGACCACAGCGACTTCGCGTAGCCGTCGCGCAGGTCAGGCCAGCCGTCGTACATCCGGCAGGCCGCGAGGCCGGTCCCGTCGGCCACGGTGCCGCGACCGCCGTTGCGCTTGACCGCGCGGAGCAGTGCGACGTCCTCGAGCATCTCGGCGCGGACCGCGCGGTGACCGCCGGCCCGGCGGTAGGCGGCCGCGTCGACGACCACGAGCTGGCCGTTGGCCGCGGCGAGAGACTCGCGGGGCGACCGCTCGGCGAGGCGGAGCGGCAGCGTCGTCAGCCAGGACCACTGGAGCAGCGGCTGGACCAGCCGCTCGGCCGGCGACCCCGCGACCTGGCGCGGGTAGGGCGACACGAGGTCGAGGGCGGCCCACCGCAGCAGGGCGACCGACGAGGCCACGGCGTGCGGCTCGAGCACCACGTCGGCGTCGACGAAGACGAGCACCTCGGCGCCGGCGTCCCGCGCGGCGTCGGCGAGCTGTTGGCAGGCCCACGGCTTGCCCCACCACCCGGCCGGGAGCCCGTCGCCGGTGAGCACCCGCAGACGGTCGTCACCTGCTGCTGCGCGACGTACGACCTCGGCCGTGCCGTCCTGCGACCCGTCGTCGAGCACCAGGACGGTGAGGTCGCGCACGCCGCGCTGGCCCAGGACCGACCGGACGCACGGTGCGACCCGCGCCGCCTCGTCGCGGACCGGCAGCAGGACGGCGACCCGCTCGGCCACCGGCGGCGGATCGGGCGGGGGTACCCGGAGCCGGCGGAGGTTCCAGGCCGCGTGGGCGGTGCCGGCGACGGCCAGCGCGGTGCCGGCCGCGGTGAGCGCGTCGAACGCGCGGCTCCTCATGCGCGGGACTGCCACAGCGACCACAAGTAGGGCACGACGACCACGCCGAGCGCGATGCCGCCGACAAGGGCGACCGAGTCGGTGCCGAACCAGTAGAGGTTGCCGACGACGTAGCCGACCCAGGTCCAGGCGAGCAGCGCTGCCGGGACGGCTTCGTCCACCCGCTGCCGGGGGGCCGGCCGGGGGAGTGCCGCCGAGAGCATCAGCATGAGCAGCGTGCCGACGACGAACCAGCCGGCGAAGTTCGTGAGCGGGATGCCGTGCACACCAGGCAGCGATGGTGTCGGGTCGGCCCACCGCCAGTGCCCGTCGCCGACCATCTGTGGGTCGAGGCAGATGTCCCACGCCATCAGCCCGTAGCCGCCGACGAGCGGCACCCAGCGACGGGTCAGCCGGCGGGCCGCGAGGAAGACCGGGTAGCTCATCATCGTCCAGGCGAGCGGCACCACGACCGGCACGTCGAAGAGCTCCGGACCGAGCGAGTCGCTGTAGGAGTAGCGCCCGAACGGCAGGCTGTTGTGCACGCCGACCACCTCGGCCGCGAAGCCTGCGCCGGCGGTGATGGCCAGCAGGCCGAAGGCCCACGCCGGGCCACGACTGACGACGGCGTGCGCGACGCAGGCGCCGGCGAAGGTCACCACAGTGGCGACCGTGACGCGGTCGCGAGCCGCTCCGTCGACCAGCGGGTAGGCGATCTGCAGCCCTACTGTGGCGGCTGCCAGCAGCCACGGCAGCGGGCGGACCCATGCGCCGGGGCGGCGTCGGCCACGGACGGCGTAGGACACGGTGGTCACCGCCACCGCCGGCGGGCCGCCGTCATCGCGACGCGCGCAGCCGTCCGGCCCGACGCGCCGAAGACGCCGCCACCCGGGTGCGTCGATGCGCCGGTGAGGAAGAGGCCGCGCACCGGCGTACGGTAACCGGCCAGCTCGGGGAGCGGCCGGTAGCTGAACATCGAGTCCAGGCCCATCTCGACGTGCATGACGTTGCCGCGGCGCAGCCCGAGCTCGCGCTCCAGGTCGAGCGGCGTCTGCACGTGCACCTGGTCGATCACGTCGGTGAAGCCGGGCGCTGCCCGCTCGACCTGCGCGACGATCCGCTCGCCCTCGCGGGCACGGATGTCGTCCCAGCGCTCGCCGGTGGACAGGTCGTAGGGGTGCCACTGCGCCCACGCGGTCACCACGTGCTTGCCCGGCGGCGCGATCGACGGGTCGAGGGCGGTGGGTGTCATGACGAGGACGGCCGGCTCCTCCGGGGTGCGGCCCGCGACGAAGTCGCCGTGCGCGCTGCGAAGGAACGTGCGGCTCGGCGCGAGGAGCTGCATCGAGGCGTACGTCGTCTCGCTGCGGGCCGCCGGGTAGCGGGGGAGTGCCGTGGTGGCGAGGCGGACCACCATGCCGATGCCGTTGCCGACCCGGACGGCCGTGGTGGCCCGGCGGAGCAGTGCCTCGTCGGCGAGCAGCTCGAGGGTCGTGAGGACGTGGCAGCCCGCGACGACGGTTCGGGCGGTGAGGTGGTCACCGGACTCGGTGGTGATGCCGGTGACCCGGTCGCCGCTGCGGGTGATGGCTGCCGCACCGTCGCCGAGCCGGACTCGGCCGCCGAGACGCCGCAGCCGCTCGGCGAGGGCTGAGGTGAGGGCGCCGGAGCCTCCGACGGCGCGGCCGGGCGGGAGCCTGTGCATCAGCGCGTTCCAGCCGACGAGGTCTGCGGTCGCGACCTCGTGGGTCGGTGGGCCGGACTGCGCGCCGAGCCACGACAGCGCGGTCTTGAGCCGCTCGTCGGTGAAGTGCTCGTCGAGCAGCTGGTCGGCCGGCTGCAGGAACTGCCGCGACATCTCGAGACCGCCGACGCTGGCCGCCTTGCCGGCGCCCCACAGGTGGCGGCCGAGCCGGCCGGCGGTGGGCACGTCCTGGAAGGCGGCGAAGACGGCCTCGTTGCGGGCGGCCCAGTCGGTGACGAACGCGCGGTAGGCGTCGGCGTCCATCGCGCCGCAGAGTGCCGCGATGGACTCGCACGTCCTGTCGAGGTCGACATGGAAGCTGATGGCTCGCTGCGCGCCGGTGCTCGGGTCGCCGAACGGCGCGAAGCCCCAGGGGTCCATGTCGAGGTAGGTCAGGCCGCACTCGTCCAGGCGCAGGTCCTCGACGATGCCCGTGTGCCGCACCATGATGTGCGCGCTCGACCCGCGGTCGACCAGGTAGCCCGGCCAGCGCTCCACGGTGCTGACCGCGCCGCCGAGAACCGTGTCGCGCTCGACCACCTCGACGTCCAGCCCCGCGCGGGCCAGGTAGCAGGCGGCGACAAGCGCGTTGTGCCCGCTGCCGATGACGACGACGTCGCGGGCTGCCACCCGCCGGAGCCTACGTGCCGGGGCGCGTGGGGATCGCAGTCGCGAGCACGGTGCCGTCGCGGGTCAGCGCCTCGGCGAGCAGCAGCCGGCGCGGGCTGCCGTCCTGCGGCCCGAGGAACGCGTTGACGTCGCCCCCGGTGGGCCGGACGGTGGTGCTGCCGCCGTCGCGCCAGCGCAGCCTGACCTGAGTGGCCGCCGACGGGGCGATGCCGGCGACGCTGCTGTAGCGGCGGTCGTCGGCCAGCAGCAGGTGCAGGTCGCCGTCGACCGTGGCGCAGGCGGTGTCGAACGGGTTCCAGGGGACGTACGGCGGGCCGTCCCACCAGGTGCCGGCGGTCATCCGGCAGGCGGTGCGGCCGTCGGTGCGCACCTGGACCGGCTGGGGAAAGGCGCCGTTCGTGGTCACCACGGTCTCGAGGGTGCGGGGTACGTCGTCGCCGAGCAGCATCCCCGCGGGCACGGTGTCGAGGACGGTGCGGCCGGCCCGCTGGACGACCACCCGGGTCACCGCCTCCGGCGCGACGATCGGCACCAGCGCCATCCGGTCCTCGACGAAGCCCGTGGTGTCCGGCAGCTGCTCGCCGGGGCTGCTGTTGGTCACCGTGACCGTGTCGCCGATGTCACCGGGCAGCAGCACGACGAGCACACCGGCGTCCACGACCCGCGCCGGCTGGGCGACCATCGACGACAGCGAGCGGTAGACGCCGCGGGTCCCGGCGACCGCCCTTGATCCCGGCCGGTCCGACGCGAAGGTCACGGTCGCCACCGTCAGCCCCTCGTCGGCGGACCGGCTGGCGAGGAGCACCACGACCTGCGGGCCGTCGGGCGCGCGGGTGACGACCAACGGGCTCCAGCCCGGGTCCGTCCCGGTCGCCTCGAGCGCCCGCTGCCACATGGCGTCGGTCAGCTCGACCGAGCGCCACGACGCCGCCGGCTGCGCCTCGGGCCAGGACGGCGTCGGGACGCTGGTGGTCGAGGGCGAGGCCCGGTCGAGGAGGCGGCCCGACCTGTCGGTGCGGTCGGCGTCGTTTCCGGAGCCGCCGCCGGGAGCGCCGACCGCCCCCAGTGCGATGACCGCGCACACCGCCGCGGCGGCGACGAGCACTCCGCGACCGTCCACCCTCGCGAGCCTAGGCGCGGCCGGCCGACGTGTCGGGTGGTCCCGGCTCGGACCGATGACTTCCGGGCCGGATGGTGGTCTGGTGTGGCATGGACGAAGCCGCCAGGACCAAGCTCGCCGACTCGCTGGATGGGTCGGTCGTGCTGCCGGGCGACCCGGCGTACGACGAGACCCGCGCGATCTGGAACGCCATCGTCGACCACCGCCCGGCAACGATCGTCCGGTGCGCCAGCGTCGGCGACGTGGTCACCGCGGTCCGGACGGCCCGTGAGCACGATCTCGAGATCGGCATCCGGTGCGGCGGGCACAGCGCGGCCGGCCACGCGGTGCCGGACGGTGGGCTGATGGTGGACCTGACGCCGCTGCGCGCGGTGCGGGTCGACCCGAAGGAGCGACGCGCTGTCGTGCAGGGCGGTGCCATGCTGGGTTCGCTGGACCGGGCGACCCAGGAGTACGGGCTCGCGGTCACCGCCGGCAACGTTTCGCACACCGGCGTCGGCGGGCTCACCCTCGGCGGCGGGATGGGCTGGCTGGCGCGGCAGGCCGGGCTGGCGTGCGACAACGTCGTGTCGTTCGAGGTGGTCACTGCCGAGGGTGACGTGCTGAGGGTCAGCGATGGCGAGCACCCCGACCTCTACTGGGCGCTGCGCGGCGGGGGCGGCAACTTCGGCGTCGTCACCGAGTTCGAGTTCCGGCTGCACGACATTGGCACCGAGGCCCTGTCGGTCGAGATCGACTTCCCGGTAGAGCAGGCCGCGAGCGTGCTGCGCGGCTGGCGCGACCTCAATGCGCCGGCGCCCCGCGAGGCCACGTTCACGATGGGCATCGGCGGCGGTGTGGTCACGCTCGGGTTCGTCTGGGTGGGTGACCCTGCGCGCGGCGTGACGCTGGTGCCCGACATCCGCGCGCTGGGTCGCCCGGCGGCGGAACGCGTCGTGCCGATGTCGTACGTCCAGCTGCAGACCCGTGACGACGTCGTCGACGGGCACGCCCGCAGGCGCTACCAGAAGGGCCACTACTTCCGCGACCTCACCGACGAGGTCATCGACACGATGGTGGCCGTGGCCGACGTCGGCCCGTACGCCCCCGGTGTCGGCCTGCAGGCCTATGGCGGGGCGATCGCCGACGTGCCCGAGGACGACGCCGCCTTCAGCCACCGCGACACCGCGTTCGAGCTCGGCGCGAGCACCGGCTGGACCGACCCGGGCGAGGACGACGTACGCATCGAGACGGCCCGGTCGTACGCCGCCACGCTGGAGCCCTTTGCCTCCGGCGTCTACGTCAACGTGCTCGGTGACGAGGGCGCGGCCGGCGTTCGTCGCGCCTACTCGCCCGAGAAGCTGGCCCGGCTGACCACGGTGAAGGACACCTACGACCCGCGGAACGTGTTCCACCTCAACCAGAACATCCGCCCGTCGACGGCGGACACCTGAGTGGGCACACGAGCACACAGTCACCCGCCCACGACTGATGCGGCGACCGCGCCGAGCCTGGGTAAGAGCCGGGCGTGAGGGGACTGTGTGCTGGTCGGTCCGGCGGTCGGCCTAGCGGAGGACCAGCGTGCCGTCGCGGGGCAGCGTCTCGACGTCGACCGGCACCGTCTCCGGGTAGATCAGCCCGGCCCCGGTGTTGAGCAGCACCACCTCGTCCGACGACGAGAGCCAGCCGCTCTCCCGCAGCTGTCGCGCGGCCGTCACCGTCGCGGCCCCCTCGGGCGACAGGAACATCCCCTCGAGCCGGCCGGCCAGCCGGACGTCGGCCAGCAGCTCCTCGTCGGTCACCGCGACAGCCGTGCCGTCGGTGTCGTAGAGCGCGTCGAGGACCAGGAAGTCGCCGAGCGCCTTGGGCACCGTGATGCCGAAGGCGACCGTCCGCGCGTCGGCCCACATCTCGCTCTCGCGCGCACCGGCCTCGAACGCCTTGACGATCGGCGCGCACCCGGTGGACTGCACCGACACCAGCCGCGGCAGCCGGCCGGTGACCCAGCCGAGCTCGAGCAGCTCCTGCAGCGCCTTGTGGATCCCGATCAGCCCGACGCCGCCGCCGGTCGGGTAGACGATGACGTCGGGCATCCGCCAGCCGAGCTGCTCGGCGATCTCGTAGCCCATCGTCTTCTTGCCCTCGATGCGGTACGGCTCCTTCAGCGTCGCGACGTCGAACCAGTCCTCGCCGCTGGCCGCCACGGCCGCCGCGGTCAGCCGGCCGGCGTCCGAGATCAGCCCGTCGACCAGCCGCAGGTCCCCACCCGCCGCGAGTGTCTCCACCCGGGTGATCGACGGCGCGTCGACCGGCATCGTCACGGTCATGGCGAGCCCCGCCCGACCGGCGTAGGCGGCCCAGGCCGCACCCGCGTTGCCGTTGGTGGGCATGGCCATCCGGGTCGCGCCCAGCTCCTTGGCCCGCGAGACCCCGACCGCCGCGCCGCGCGCCTTGAACGTGCCCGTCGGCAGCAGCCCCTCGTCCTTCACCCACACCTGCTCGAGCCCGAGCGACTCCGCCAGCCGCGGCGTCGACAGCAGCGGCGTCATGCCCTCGCCGAGGGTCACGACGTGCTCGGGCCCCGAGACCGGCAGCAGCTCGTGGTAGCGCCACAGGTCAGCGTCCCGGCCGGCCAGCCCCGCAGGTGTCAGCTCGACCGAGCTGAGGGCGTACCGCGCGAGCAGCGGTGACCCGCACGCGGGGCACACGCCCTGGCGCACGGTCGCGTCGTGGCGCTCGCCGCACCGCGGGCAGTCCAGGTGGGAGAGGGAGGAGTACGTCGCCACGCCGGTCATCCTGGCGCCCCGCGTCACCGGCCGGTCATGGCGGGTCGGTGGTCCGGGCGGCGCGGCGCTCACGGCGGCGGCGCAGGGCCCGGCGGATCCGGCTGGCGAGCAGGACGACCAGCCCGCCGCCGACGACGAGCAGCACCGCCGCGATCGTCGCGGCGAGCCACGGCGCCACGACCACCAGCGACACCAGCCCGGCGACCGCGCCGTCCTCGGCCACGCTGACCGCGATGTTGCTGGCCGGCTCGGGGGAGGTGTTGACCGCCAGCCGCAGGCCACCCTTGACCAGGTGCGAGGCCAGCGCGGTCAGCCCGCCGGTCGCGGTGAGGACGGCCGTCTCCAGGGAGTCGGCGTCGCCCGAGACGAGGAGGGCGATCGCGGCGCCGACCGTGGGGCGGATCGCTGTGTGCACCGCGTCCCACGTCGAGTCGAGGTAGGGGATCTTGTCGGTGACGAACTCGAGCGCGTAGAGGACCGCGGCCGCCACGAGCACGTCGGTGCGCTGCAGGCCCTCGGGGATCGACTCCACGCCGCCGATCCGGCCGATCAGCCCCAGCACCAGCACGGTCGCATAGGCGTTGACCCCGCTGGCCCAGCCCGACGTGAAGACCATCGGCAGCAGCTCGGTCACGGCGTCCGCCCCTCGAAGGTGCCCTCCACGTCCAGCACGGCGAAGCGGGCGAACAGCTCCTCGGCGTACCACCCGAGCTCGGCCGTGCGGCGCACGACCTCCTGGTGCGGGGCTCGCCGGTGCGCGAAGTCGGTCAGGGATGCCGCCGAGTTCCACAGGCTGAACGTGCCCTGCAGCCCGACCGGCGCCTCGCCGATGCCCACGGCGAGCCGAAGGCCGCTCGAGCGGTGCAGGTCGGCCGACACCGGCGGTACGGAGCGCCAGAAGCTCGCCGAGCGCCGGACCGTGATCCGGGCCCGGGTCAGCGCGGCGACCGGCCCGTCGTGGCGCGTCGGGACCGGGTCGCCGAACGGCCGGCGCCGCGACCACTCACCGCGGCTGGCCAGGGGGCGCAGCGTGACCCGCAGCCGCTCCTCGGCCACCCGGGCCCAGGACCGCACGACCCGACCGCGCTCGAACGCCTGGGCGTCGGCCGCCCGGTCCCACGTGGCGAGCATTCCCCAGTGCCGGGGGTCCGCGTCGCGTACCGTGAACGTGCGGCCGTCGCCGGTGCCCAACAGCTTGGCGAACCCCGGCCGCCCGGGGCCGCGCCCGACGAGGGCGCGGTGGGTGGCCATCCGGGTCACCGCGCCCGGCACCCGGTGCAACGGCACCCCCCAAAGGTGCAGTGTCACCACCTCCGGCACGTCTCCCACGGCGCAGACCCTACGCACCGGGCGCACCTCGGGATCCGTCCACCGGAATCGTCAAGGCGCGTGGGCAGGACGCCGAAGGGGTAAGCAGCACCCGGTCCCCACCCCGGGGACCCGGGACTCCCGGACACCGATCGACGAGGTAACCCCGCAGTGCCCCACACCGCCGACGGCGCCATCGACGCCCGCCCCGACTCCGACGCCGACGGCATCCAGAGCGCCCGGCGCGCCCGCTGGGCCCGCCTCGGCCGCTGGGCGCTCCCGATCGGTCTCGCGATCGCGCTGACCGTGTCGGTCTGGAGCATGGAGCGGGTGCCCGACGCGTCCTGGAAGCCCGCGCTGATCGGCCTGGTGCCGTGGGTGATCGGCAAGTACGTCCTCTGCCCGCTCCGCTGGCACTCCCTGTCGGTGGCCAAGAGGACCCGGCGGTGGCACCTGCGGGCCTACGCCGAGAGCGAGCTGATCGGGCTGGCCTCGCCGGCCCACGTCGGCGCCGACCTGTGGCGCATGCACCGCCTGCAGAACGTCGGCCTCTCCCGCCCGTGCGCGGTCGCCGAGGTCGGCCTGGACCGGCTGGTCGGCGCGATCGGGCTCACCGTCTTCGTCGTCGCCTCCGGCGCCGCCCTCCCGCCCCAGCTGCTGGTCGCGGCCGGCGGCCTGGCCCTCGTCCTGCTCGTCGCCGGCCTGGTCGTGCACCGGCTGCGGCGCGGCGTGCTCGCCTCGCGCCCGCTGCCCCGGCCCAGGGTGCTCGCGAAGGGCATCGTCATCTCCATGGGCTACCAGCTCACGATCATGGGTCTGCTGATCGGCACGGTCGCGGCCATGGGGGAGCAGGTCGACCCGCTGCCGCTGCTCGGGGTCTTCGGTGCCAGCCAGGTCGCCGGCATCCTGCCCGGCGTCCATGGTGCGAGCCCGCGCGACGGCGCCCTCGTCGTCGGGCTGGCCTCGCTCGGCGTCACCTGGCAGGCCGCGCTCGGCGCTGTGGCCCTGACCGCGGTGCTCGCCTGGGCGCCGGCGGTGCTCATCGGCGGCGCGTTCCTCGGCCTGCGCCGGCTGCGGCCGGTCGCCGCAGGCGCCGCCTGACCGGCCCCCCTGCCAGGCCGGTCCCGGGTGCCCTGACGACGTACCGCTGGGAGACTGTTCGCGTGCTGGCGATCGCCCACCGCAGCGGCAACACCGTCGCCGGGCTGCGCGAGGCGCTCGACCTCGGTGTGGACCTGGTCGAGGCCGACGTGCACGCCTACCGCGGGCGGCTCGAGGTGCGGCATCTCAAGACGATGGGCGGCCTGCCCTGGCTGTGGGACCGCGGCGAGATCGTGCACCGGCGACGGCACGAGCACCTCGACCTGGCGGGGCTGATCGCGGCGCTCGGCGACGACCACCGGCTGATGATCGACCTCAAGGGTCTGCACCCGAGACTGGCGCCGTCGGTGGCGCAGCTGCTGCGCGCGTCGGTGCCCGACCGCGGGCTCACGGTGTGCACCAAGTCGTGGTGGATGCTCGACGCGTTCGACCTGCCCGTGCAGCGGGTGTTCTCGGCGTCGTCGCGACGGCAGCTGGCGCGGCTGCGCGCCCGGGTGGCCCGGGAGCCGGTCGACGGTGTGTCGGTGCGGCTGTCACTGCTGGACGCGGAGGTCGTCGACGAGCTGCACCGCGGCACAGAGCGGGTGCTGACCTGGTCGGTCGACACGCCCGAGGCGCTCGACCGGGCCCGCTCGGTCGGGGCGGACGGCGTCATCAGCAAGGACCTCGACCTGCTGCGCGGCGTGATCGCCGAGACCTGATCAGGCGCTCGGCCGCCGCAGCTGGATGCCACCGCGCCGGTCGAAGCAGGTGCCGTAGTCGCACGCACTGACGCCGACAATCATCGGTGGCAACGTGTTTCGTCGCGGCCGCACCGGTCACCGGGATCCCGACCGGCCCTGTTGCGGCCTATGTGCGAAGGGAACGCGTTGATGATCCGACGGTTCGTCGGCCAGGCCCGCCGGGTGGTCAAGGACAGACCGGCGGAGGGGGCCGCCGTCGTCTCCACCGTCATCGCGGCGTTCGTCGTGACCCCGTTCATCATCGGGACGGACCACGATCCCGGGTTCGGCGTCATCCCGGACCGGTGGTCAGCGCCCGTGCTGTCCCGCACGCCGGCGGCACCATCGGCGGGTGCAGAGGCGCCATCACCGGGGGTGACTCTGACCGAGCGCGTCAGCCTCCCTGGTCCTGACCGAACCGTGCTCAGCTACCAGACGTCCGTCGCGCCTGGTGAAACGCGGCTCGTCAGGCGGACGATCAGTGCGACTGCTCCGGCCGCCGGAGTGGCGACAGAGACCCTGCGGGGTCAGGACGCGACGGCCACCGTCACGGCCGAGGGTTCGACCAGGCTCGTCCCCGGTCCCACCGAGACTGTCACGGTCACCGTCACCGAGACCGCACCAGCCTCCGAGACCACGGTGACGGTCGCCCCGGAGGAACCGACCGTCACTGTGACGGAGTCGGTCGCGGCCCCTGGCGGCTGACGTCCGAGCGCATGAAGCTTGTGTCCGCCTGATGATCCACCGGGAACGTGGGACGTCGAGGACCCGGCAGCGTCGTGGTGATGTCGTGCGTCGATGCTGGTCACGATTCGCTCTGCTGAGCCTGAGTAGTCCGATCGACACGACGTGCAACGTTTCGGAGGTGCGGCGCCTCCTCTGGTCGGCGCTGATCTTGTCCGTCGCGGCTGGCGGGTATGTCGCGGTGAAGCCGATCGGGCGCAGGATCGCCGCCTTGGCCGCAGCGGCCGTCATCTGGCTCTGGATCGACATGGAAGGGCCGGTGCTGGTCTCTCGAGGGAACCATGGGCTGCATCTCGCAGACATCCCTGCCATCGCGGCAGTCGCCGGTTGCGTGGCAGCACTCCTCCGGCTCAGGCGGCCAGGCCGGCGGCGGTCTGATCCGGCACGACCTGGCACCCCATGAGCAGGTGCCGGACGGCACGCACGGACTCCCATGCATCGACACACAGTCGCCCACGCAGGCGGCCCGCTGCCAGCCAAGGGGGGGACCGGCCGGCAGCGGACCTGACCGCGGCTTCGAAGTGGGGAGACGAAGACCGCGGCTGCATGAATCGTCCCCTTGCCGATGCAAGGCAATCAGGCCGAGCCACGACTCGTCGCCAATGGGGGCCGACCTCAGGAGCGGGTGAGGATCTCCACGCCTCTGACCAAGTCGTACTGGTCCACGTGACTGCGGAGGTCCGGCCCCAAGCGGATCTTGACCTGTCACACGATCGCCAGGTCAGGTGCCAAGGCGCGACTGCTCCGTGATGGCGACGTCCTGGACCGAGCCGTCGTGGACGATGGTCTGGTCAGGATCGTCGCTCTCGGCCGGCTCGACGCGACTGTCCTCGAGGTCCGCGCCGGGCGGCATCGTGTGTTCCGACTCCGCCTGTGACCGCAGGTGCCTCGATGCCTGGACACCTCCTCGAAGACCTTGGCCGTCTCCGCTGAGAGCGGACGACAAGCGCCGACCTCCGTTCGCGCTGGGCGCCCGAGTCCTCGGACGGCGTGACCGCCGACTTCCGTGGCCGGGGGGTCAGGCGCCGATGTCGGCGGGCGTACCGCCGGTGATGCGCACCAGCTCGTCGTAGGTCGTCGGGAAGACCGTGTGAGGGTGCCCGGCGGCAGCCCACACCTCGTCGTACGTCGCCAGGTCGGTGTCGACGAGCGTCCGCAGCGGCTCGGGGTGCCCGACGGGCGCCACCCCACCGATCGCGAACCCGGTGTGGGTCCGCACGAAGTCCGGGTCGGCCCGGTCGACACCGGCGGCGCCGACCAGGGCAGCCACCTTGGCGGTGTCGACCCGGTGCCCGCCCGAGGCCATCACCAGCAGGGGGGCGCCGTCGGCGCTGAACACCAGCGAGTTGGCGATCTGGGCGACCCCGACACCGAGCTGGGCCGCTGCGGCGGCGGCGGTGCGGGCCGAGTCGTCGAGCCGGCGGACCGGGCCGTCGACGCCGAGCTCGGCCAGCCGCGCGGTGACCCGGCGGACCGCCGGGTGGGCCGGCTGGGTGGTAGCGGTCGCCGGGTTGTCAGGGGTCTCTGGTGGGTTCTCGGGCATGGCGCCGCAGGCTAGCGGGACCGGCGGCGCGCGGGTGGGGACGAGTGGTTGACGAACTGTCCGGGGTGGGGTCTACTGTGGGACGTGTTCGAACACGTGTTCGAACATCCGGTGCAGGGGAGGCACGACCGACTTCCCGCCCGGCGGTCGCCGGACTCGACCCCCGGTGGGCCGCTGGGCGGGATCTCGGGACGGCCGACCCGGGCGCCGGTCGGGAGGGCCCGGTGGTTCCGGGTCCGGTGCGCGGGGTGGCGCGGGAAGGAGCGGTCTGGCGATGACGAGGCGGTACGACGACCCGGTCGACGTCCGGCGCCGCGACGAGGACCCGGCCGAGTTCCTGTGGCGCGGCCGGCACTACGCGGTGCGCGAGGTGCTGGCGCACTGGGTGGAGACCGGGGCGTGGTGGCAGTCCCCGGCCGTCACCGGGGCCGGGTCCGCGGCGGTCAGCATCGACTCCTCGGTGCTGGCCGCGGAGCGGGAGGTCTGGCGGGTCGAGGCCACCCGGGGCCGGCAGCACGGGTCCGGCGTCTACGACCTGTGCTTCGACTGGGGGAGCGGGGGCTGGATCCTGCTCCGCTCCCACGACTGAGGGCCGTCGGCAGCACGACGAGGCGAGCAGCACGACGGACGGGCAGCACGACGGACGAGCAGCACGACGGGAAGGAGAAGCGATGGGCACCAGGGTCACCCGGGTCGACGCGGTCGTGCGCCGACCGCCGGTGGTGTCCGCCGCGCGCGAGCTGCTGGCCACCGCGCGCCACGACCTCACCGACGCGACCGCGACGACGGTCGCGACCGAGCGCTACGCCGCCGCCCACCTCGCGGCCCTGCGCACCGCCGCCGCCGTGCTCGCCGTGCGGACCCGGCCGGCGGCGACCAAGCGCCCGCGCAACGTGTGGTCGATGCTGCCGCAGGTCGCCCCCGAGCTCACCGAGTGGGCGGCGTTCTTCGCGGCCGGGGCCGG
>Ga0126307_10000902_pt1 | contig 19627 bp, 19 predicted proteins | sample Plot28_FD_89955 | JGI IMG/M metagenome (GOLD analysis project Ga0126307, IMG submission 89955) | Serpentine soil microbial communities from UC McLaughlin Reserve, CA, USA - Plot28 | ecosystem: Environmental > Terrestrial > Soil > Grasslands | place: USA: UC McLaughlin Reserve, Lake County... | reverse complement strand
CAAGGCCGCCACGAGGAGCATGAACCCCGAGATCATCGAGCCGGATAGCGTCCATATCCTCCAGATCGGTCGGGTCTCTCGCACCTCGTAGGCCCGGTTAGCTGCCTTTATGACGGCCTGGGACGCCGCCGAGCCCGACCCGAGGACGAGCAGGACGGCGAAAAACAGCGCGCCGGAGGACCTGCTGCGAAGGGTGCGGTCGACGTAATCCGTCAGGAGCCCGACGGCGTCCTCGGGCAAGAAGCCGCCCATCCTCGCGGTCAAGGTCTTGAGCACCGATTCGGGATCATTGGTCACAAGGCTCGCCAGGGCGACCAGGGACATAAGGAAGGGGAACAGGGAGAGCAGGACGAAGTAGGCCAGCTGGCCCGAGAGCCCCAAGCAGTCGTCCTCCCAAGCCTTGCGCCCCACCGCCTTGAGCGTACCGAGACCCAAGACGCTCTTTAAATCCGAGAAGAACTCGCCCAAACTTAGCCCAGCCCCTAACCTACCACCCACATGCTACACCTGCACGGAGGCTTGCTCCAACGCCTAAGGGCACACAGGTGTAAATCGCGTCGCCCCTAGTCACCACTTGTGACCTCGAAGGTCTTGGTTCTAGCCTACGGCCAAAGAGGAACCTGGCCGCGTACGAGTGGGGTTCCGGAGCCCTCTGACTGTCGGCGACCATAGTCGGGCAGCGGGAAAACGCCCCTAACGTACGACCCCATCCCTCTGCTACCCTAGGTGCTGCATACCGGTCAACGGTACGATGGAGGACACATGCCTATTATCAAGCGTGTCACTCCCTGGCGCACCTTCTCCGTCGCCCAGGGCAACGCCATCCAGGTCGGCGGGCTTCTCGGCGCGGCCGCGCTCGCGTGGTACGCCGGTCGGGAAGGAGCCCGAGGCACACACTGGATGGTCGCGAGCCGGCTCCTCGCGTACTTCTCGGAGCACGCCTTCTCCCACTGGCTCGTCGGGCGGTCGCTCGGGATATGCTTCACCGGGTACGGGCTCCACGGCACGAGCCACCCGCGGGCCTACCCGCCGGGGGTGCGCTGGGTATTCTCGCACCTCCCCTTACTGAGCGCGCGCGTCGACCCCGCCTCCCTCAGAGCGTCGACCCCCGCGGCACGCGCGGCGATGTACGCCGCGGGCACCGTCGGGACCGTGCTCCCGAGCGTCGTGATCCCGGGCTACGCTTGGCGGCACAGCGTGCGGGGGGCGCGAGGATTTTTCATCGGCGCGAACCTGTGGAGCGTGCCGCTGCTCCTCAGCGAGTCGCTGCGCCCCGGAGGGGACCTGCGCCGCGCGTGGCGGGCGCTGCGGGAGCACGCGCAGTAGGCGCGGCGCGTCAAGCAGCGCATCCTACCGAGAGCGCCTATTGCACGCAGTCCGGTGAAGAGGGCACGAGCGCCTAACCGCTAGACCAACGCCGCGTCCGGAGCTCCTCTGGTCACCCGGGGTACTGCTACCAAAGGAGTCTGGCGATTTGATCGGAGCCTTTTGGCCTTCCCGCGATCTGCAGGAGAACAAAGAGCGCGCTCGGCAGGACTCGAACCTGCGACCTTCTGATTCGTAGTCTTAAGAGGTGCGTTGTTGGAAGTTCACGGTTGTCCAAAAATGGGCTTACCTAGGGGTCTTTTGCCAACCAATGTTGACCAGTGTTTACCCCGGTTTAATGTCTACTGCTGTCACACCTCTTTCGGATAGCCTAGTCTCTTGACCTTATTCAGCCAACTGCGTGGAAGTGGCGTTCTCGGAAACCGGTGGTCCGCTGTAGACTATCTGGGTACAGTTCTCGTGGAGGTGTACGATGAACCGGAAGGCACTCTTGGCGAAAGGTTTCTTGGTCCTCATCGCCGAGTTTGCAGTGTTTGCCGCGCTGCTCTTCGAGTCCGCGGGCACAGTGCTCTGGCTCGCCGGATGGGTGTTTATGGCGACTTCTTCGGCGTCGGCCTGGCGATCGTACTCTGGCTGGCCTGCGAAGATTCCGAACTCCTGGTAGAGAGGCTGTCCTCCCCGATACAGGGAGGACAACCCCTCTGGGACAAGGTGTTCCTGGCTGTGGTCATGCCGCTCTTTGTTGTCTGGCTGATCGTGATGCCCTTGGACGCTGTGAGGTTCGGGTGGTCGGAGGTGCCCGATTGGCTACAGATCTTGGGAGCCTTAGGACTAGTGCTCTCGTTCTACATCGTGTTCTTGACCTTCCGGGAGAACACGTATCTCGCCCCAGTGGTGAAACTGCAAAAGGAGAGGGCTCAGAGCGTGGTGACCACCGGCCCGCACCGATACGTGAGGCATCCCATGTATTCGAGCATGTTTATGTTCTATCCGGCAACTGCACTCCTGCTGGGCTCGTGGTGGGGCCTCCTGCTCTGCCCGGTGCTTTTGGTTTTACTCGTCTGGAGGACCACCCTCGAAGACCGGATGCTAAAGAACGAACTGGCCGGATACGACGAGTACGCGCGGAACGTGAGGTGCCGGCTCATCCCCCGCGTCTGATAACTATTCACCCAAGTGAGTGGAAGAAGTGTTCTAAGGAGTTCGGTCGTTGGAGTTTTGTGGAAGTTTGGCCACCGGGAGGATGCGCTCGGACCATTCGTGATGCACACTCGGTATAGACGGCGCGGGCTACACTAGCAGAAGCGCAACGAGCTCTATGAGCGGCAAGCCCGAGAACAGGTCCTCTTCCGCGGCCATTAGGCTCGCCGCCGAACGCGACGCCGAACAGGTCGCGGCCATATACGCACCCAATGTGACGGGCGCGATCGTCTCCTTCGAGACGGAGGTGCCCTCCGCGGAGGAGATGCGCCGACGCATCGAGGGCACGCTGGAACGCTTCCCTTGGCTGGTTTGCGAGCGCCATGGACGGGTGTTGGGCTACGCCTACGCAGGCGCACCACTCAAGGGCGGCCTACCGGTGGTCGGTCGACGTCTCAACCTACGTCCACAAGGGTGAGCGTCGCACGGGCGTCGGACGCGCGCTGTATACGTCCCTGATCTCCGTGCTTGCCCTTCAAGGATTCTACAACGCCTACGCCGGAATCGCGCTACCGAACCCTGCAAGCGTCGGGTTGCACGAGGCGGTGGGTTTTCGGCCCGTCGGGGTCTACCGCGAGGTCGGCTACAAACTCGGCGCGTGGCACGACGTGGGGTGGTGACACCTCGCCTTGCGCGAACGGGTCGCGGATCGGGGTCCGCCCGCCGACCTGCCTTCGATGCTGGGGCCGGCGGGGTGATGCTGCTTGCCACTTCAAGGCGTAGGTTTCCCCACAAATCCACGCAGAGAATCCCCTTTTATAGCGGTACGATGTGTAGTAGCCTGTTAGAGTTCCTGGTGCCGGGACCGCGCGCGGGAAGGGTAGATGCACGCAGGCTGCTACACTGTGGATCGAGGGCGTGGGGGCTCGCAGCATTGCTAGACCTCAGATTCCTTGCGACTTTCTTTGTTGCTTGCTTGGCGTTTACCTTGGCCCTCTTGTTTACCGCCCCTGCGGCCCAAGCGCAAGAGTTGCGCATCGACGCTCAAAGAACCTTGGAAGTACAGTCTGGCGGGGCTCGCGGCATTGCGCCCGGCTTGAGCTCCGCGTCGGCTTTCGATCCCACAACCTCTCAAGCACCGGTTCAGCGTGCGAGTGGCCCATCCGCCCCGGCCCAAGAACAGCTGGCCGCGCCAGCCCCCGAGCCGTTGACCTCCGAACCTGTCCAAGACCAGGTGAGTGCGCCGGTTCAAGATCGGGCGGCGCCTAGCCAGCAGCAAACGGCGCCGGTGCCGGGGCAGGCGATGGAGCTCGTCGCTGGAAAAACGACAAATCCCGGGCTCGGCACGGTGCAAGAGAAGGTCGAGCCAACTGCCGCGCCGGTTATGGAGCCCGTGGGGCAAACCGCCGTAACTGCTATCCATACGACCAAGCAGGCTATGCAGCCGGTACGGCGGACCGTCGAGCCTGTACGGCAGACGAAGAAGCCCGTGGTCGCCGCGGTGAAAGAGAAGAGAGTTCCGGTGCTCGACACGACCAACAAGGCGGCCGATCAGGTGGTGCAACCCGTCAAGCAGCGGGTCGAACCGCCGGCCAAGCCGGTGCTCAACACAGTTTGGAAGTCGGCCGAACCACCGGTGGTCGATACGGGCGAGCGAACGGCCGAGCCAGTCCATCGGACCGTGGATCCACTGACGGGGCCGGTTCGCGAGGCCGCCAATTCCATCGCTGCTCCGGCAGTCGCGCTGCTTGTCAGCCCACCTCAGAAGCCGGCGGCCTCCTTGCGGGAGGGCAATGGCAGATTGGTTGCCGAACCGGTCCCCGCGCCGGCAACTGATTCGCACGTCGACCAGCCTCCGTCTGAGGTCCCGAGCCGGGCACCGCTTCCATTCTCTCCCGACAACCTTCCCGCGACGCCGGCTCCCGCCAACTCCTTGGACGGACTCGGGGCAAGCTCCGGCGGCTTCTTCTTGGGTTTCGGCATCCTAACTCTCCTGTGCGTCCTCTCAGCGTTCGGAGGCCGGCTCTTGCGCTCTTCTTGCGAGTTCCTTAGGCCCAGCTCTGCTTTGCGGCTGGCCCTAGAACGCCCCGGCTAGGCAACCTCCTTACTCGTGGTGCGCCCTTTTCTCTTGGGCGTGCGCGAAGGCGTTTACTGCCCTGACTTCGACCTTAGGCAGTAAGGAAGACTCGAAGTGAGGCTTCGAGTAAGGAGGAAACAACTTGGTCTCGAGGCTCAAAAGAGGCGTCGTATCGTCCGTAGCCGAGCCTGGATCGGGAAGCTTCAGTGGGGCTCGCGAACCGACCCCACAGCCGGAGCCATTGCTAAGAAGTGAGTGGGAAGACAACGACCCCGATAGGAAGCGAGCCCTGCTAGTCGCCGAGCACACCGTGTTCCGCCAGGCTCTCGCGCTCCTCATCGAGTGGCACATGGACTTCAAGACCGCCCAAGCCGGGTCGCTCACCGAGGCCCGGCGGATCTTTGGCAAGCTGGCTGCCGAGCCCGACCTCGTGGTCGTCGACCTCGAGCTGCGATACGGCGACGGGTTCGTACTGACCGGGGAGCTGCGCCGAGCCAAGCCCGACGTTCCGGTCCTCGCGCTAACCATCAGTCAGGATCCCGAGCGTGCCGCCCGGGCGAAAGAAGCGGGAGCGGGCGAGGTTCTCACCAAGGCGGCCAGCAGCGAGGAACTTCTCGAGGGGGTGAGGCTGCTAGGGAACGGCTAACGAACGCTCTCGGACCCTGAAGCGAACGGCACATTTATGCCGGCTAGCACGTGCGTGCCCACGGCGTGTGTTGGTAAGCTAAAGACCTGGCAGCGAAGGAGGAGGGCGAGACGCGGATACTGGTGGCCTTCGAGGACGAATACAACGCCTACCGGAGCGTGATGGCGGCCGCTATCCGGATACTGCGCCCACGCGACGAGGTCGAGTTCGCCGGGATCGATGCGCTCGAGGAGCAGCTGACGCGCTTCGATCCACAGGTGGTCGTCTGCAGTCGGCCCAACACCCTGGACCAGGGCGGAAGGCTCGCTTGGATCCAGCTCCCCTTGGACCCCACCCGGCCGGCCAAGGCCTGCGTAGGCGGGCGCCACTCAGAACTGAACAACCCCACCCTCGAGGTGGTACTCGGAGTCATTGAGGAGACCGAGAAACTAGTCCACAAGGGGGGGAACCGTGCGGGTTGCTAAGAGGCTCTGTGCCCCTTTATTCACCCGGCATCGTGGAGAAACCGTCTGAAAAGTAGTCTGTGCAAGGCGCTGGCAGCATAAGCTCCGGTGCATGAGCGCATACCCTACCGATCTCACCGACGCCGAATGGCTCTGTTTGGACTCCCTTCTAGCCACTCCGAAAACCGGCGGTCGTACAAGAATCCATAGCCTGCGCGCCGTCCTCGACGCCGTCTTCTACGTCTTGAGGAGCGGCTACCCTTTGCGGCTTCTGCCCCGCGACTTCCCTCCCTGGAAGACGTCTACCACTACTCCCGCCAGTGGCGTATCGACGGCCGAGTTCACGATCATCCTCGCCGAGGCTGCCTCATACCACGAGGAGCTACTTCGTAGGAGTCCTGACCTTCTCAGCGAGGACATACTAACGCAGTTGCAGGCAGGGCACCTGCTGCCGGCCGCTACTTACCTACGAGCACAGCGGACACGAGCGGTAATCCAGGCCGCCTTCCGCAAGGCCTTCGATGGGCAGTGCCTAGACGGAGTCCTGACGCCGACGGTACCTTGTACGGCGCATCTGACAGAGCAGACAGAGCAAGACATGTTAGACCTTTCAGGCACCGAGGAGCCCGCGGGCCAGGCGTACGTGCGGACGACTGGGCCAGCGAATCTCGCCGGGTTGCCAGCGATCGCCCTGCCCTTCAAGCTCTCACCTGAGGGATTGCCCATCAGCGTCCAACTCCTCGCCCGGCCGTTTCAGGAAAGAGAACTGCTACGAATGGCCAAGGCTCTTCATGACGCCGCACCTTGCGGACTTCCGTGGCGCGAGCCGGTAGGTCTGGGACGAGCATTAGAGACCCGGTAGTTTATAGCGGTGCGCTAAGAGCTTCCGCCAATAGATGTCAGCCTGGTGTCAGAAGGACCTTAAGTAAGTTTGGGCCATTATCTCATCTTTACGTTTTACCTGCAAAAGCGCTAGTTCTACGAGTAGAGCGAGGGGATTCGAACCCCTGACCTCCGCCATGCAAAGGCGGCACGATACTTTGCTGATCCTTTCTTAGGTTTGCAAAATAGCTGCAAAATTGCTTGTTCTGGTATCGAGACTTTTCCCAAGTTTTCAGGAGAGTTACTCGGGTTGCTGTACGGTTGCTGCACAAGGGCGTCGGCCGATGACGTGCTGGATATAAGGCCATCAACCTCGGCAAGGCCGTGAGTGCAGTGTGACCCGTGAGGGCTGGAGCTATGCAAACCCCCGAGGAGAGAGCCTCCAGATGCTTCGCCTCAGGGTTTCGGTCACGCTCCAACTCCGTACACTAAGTCTGCCAAGGTCCATCCCGCGGGCTGCGGCTATCTTGTTAGCGGTCATCATGGTGGCAGCCTTCTCGCCCCTCTCTACGATGCCGACGTAGATCCGGTGCGGCTCGCACACATGGACGAAAGCCAGCTGCGAGAAACCATATCTGTAGACTCCTCCCTGCCGTCCCGACCGGATAGGTTTCGTCCGACCGCATAAGAGAAACCTCGTAACGGTAGAAGTGAAACTAGTTCTAGCGTCGGACGCCACCTGCCGATCCCCCGATGGCTGCGTAAGAACTCTTAACTCCCTCCCAGCACGGCATCTATCGGCGCGCCGGTGTTCAGGTACGGAAGGGGGTCGGGATGGCGTCGAGCTTGGGCAGGACGACCCTCGCTATGCTTGCAAACGGGGAAGGCTTGCAGGCCTGAGCGACGCCCACGTCACCCCGGATACTGAGAAGCACGAAGGCGTCCTCCATGCTCATCCCCCACTCCCCGGCGAGCAGCCGGGCGGACTCACGGCACGCCTCCCGCATGGCATCCGGGTACTCGACGGCAGTGCCGTGGGCGATCCACACTTCTTCCGTTTCGCTTACGGGCCACTCTCCCTGCTTACCCTTGAGGAGATCGAACCGGACCGTTACCTCCCCAGCTATCTCGACACCGGTGCCGCATATCTCCCCGTCGCCCATGCTGGCGTGCATGTCCCCTACGGTGAACATTCCGCCTCTCTGCCGTACCGGGAAGTAGATCCTGGTCCCTATCCCGTGGAGATGATCATCGAGGTTGCCGCCGTGTTTGCCCGGCATGGCGTTGACGACCTCCTCCCCGCCCGTGGCCACCCCGACGACACCGACCATCGGCCTGGCCGGGAACCGGATCTCGTCGCCGAAGTGGACGACGCCCTCCCGCACGGGCAAGACCTTGGTGACGGGCGACTCAACCAGGTCAATGAGTTGCCCGTAGCCGGGGATGATGGTGGCAACCCCCTGGGGGCCGGGGCTGATGTCGAGGATCTCGACTATGAGGCTGTCGCCGGGCTCCGCTCCTCGCACGGAGACCGGACCGGTAGCCGGATTTACCTTCGAGAAGTCGATGTCGGTGACCAGGTCGCTCTCAGTCTGGATCTGCCCGGAGAAGCAGTCGTGGGTCTCGAAGGTCACCACCTCGCCGGGATCGACCTCCAAGATGGGCTTCATCTCCGGGCCAAAGCCGAAGACGGCCTCCTCCTTGGGGATGATGTGGTCTACCCTGTCGATGGACTGCGTCATGCCTGTCTCCTTCCTAGCTGCCTGTCGTGGTCGGGCCCGCCTCCGGGGCTACGGTCTCATCCTCGACGAAGATCTCCTCAGCCTGGGCGATGGCCTGCGGACGCTGGGAGGCGGCGAGGCCCAGCGCCAAGAAGCCCAGCAGTATCCATGCGATGGCGAAGTAGTTGCCCAGACGCACCGGGTAGTCCGGCAGAGGGGCAAACTGGTAGTAAAGCGGGGCCAAGAGGATCAGGATGGCGAGCGCCGGGAACACGCCGTGCAACATCACGTTGAACTGGTCTCGACGCTCACGCAGATAGAAGACGATGGTGCTCACGCAGACCGCCATGTAGACCAGGATCACCACGATGGTGACCGCCGTAGCTATGATGCTGAATCCACCGACGGGCTCGAAGGCGGCTCCGAGCAAGAGGGCGACTACCAGGGCGAGTATCGACTGCGCTATGATCGCCACGTGCGGCGTACGGTGCTCCGGGTGGGTGCGCCCAAACATGCTCGGCAGCACATGGATGCGGCCCATAGCGTACATCACACGGGTTGCGGCATTGACGCCTGCGTTGGCATTGGCTATAGCGCTGTTGGCGATGGCGAGAAAGATGATCACCCACCCGACCCCCCAGTAGTTCGTCGCCATGGTGGTCCAAGGGTCGGGATTCTCGGCGTAGGAGCCCATCCTGGCGAACCCCCAGCCCATCACGGAGGCGTAAGAGCACACGAGGTAAAACAGCCCGATCACCAGCGCCGAGGAGAGGACTACCCTGGGAATCGTCCGTCGGGGATTCCTCGCCTCCTCCCCCAAGGGGGCCGATGCCTCAAAGCCGATGAAGGCGAGAATAGAGAAGACCATCCCCTTGAACACCCCCGACCATGTGCCCTCTAACGAGTTGACAGGGTTAAAGACCTGGAGGGTATTTTCTCCACCGGCTGCGAAGATCATGAACAGACCAAGGGCCAAGAACGCCACTATCTCGAAGATGCCGAGGACTATCCCGGCGTTCGTGGACAGCCGGATGCCCCAGTAGGTAAGGTAAAAGACCAGCAGCGCAGCCACCACAACCCACACCCACCACGGGATGTTTATGCCGAGCCTGTTTTGGAAGGCGTCCGCCGTGGTTGCGGCGAAGACGAGGTACAGGAGCGGGGCAACGAGTGGTTCGGCCAGGAGGAAGGCCCACCCGACCAGGAATCCAGCCTTCGGCCCAAGAGCCCGGCTGGTGTAGGTGTAGAGCCCTCCGGCGGAGGGCATCTGCTTGGCAAGCTGACCCACGGAGTTGGCTATGAGGAGCGCCACAACGAGGGCGAGGAGCACTGAGAGCGGTAGTACCGGACCTGCAAAAGAGAAGCCGACCAGAAGGGAGAAGGCCACCGCCGCAGCGGGAGCCATGTGCGTGATCGACTGGAACAACACCTGTGCGAAGCCGATGGAGTGCTCCTGCAGGTGGTCGAATCTTTGCCCGGATTCCATCTCTACCCTCCCCGACAAAACATCTAGTTACGAAACCAAACGATACAGCCCGACAATGCTCGGCGCTAGGGGGTCCTAAACAAGCCGATACGGGACCACAACCTGCTGCAGGCCATCTGCCGCACCCCCCGTGTCTCTAGCAAGGCTGTTGTCTTTAGGGGTGTTGGCTACTGTAGGCGAGAGGGCTTGGCTAGCAGCCAGGGCGCTCAGCTTTGGTTAGAGTTTTTCCTGCAAAGACGCCGTTTTTCCGAGTGGAGTCGAGGGGGTTCGAACCTCCGACCTCAGCCGTGTAAAGGCAAGTCTTGCGGTTCACCGGAGTGCACTACAGTCCACCAATCCGCAAAGGTAGATCGTTTCTACGCTGGTCGTACTTGCACGGACCCTCCCGTACCCGACCTCGAACAGGAAGAACAGGTAGCGTAACTCGTCCGTCGCCTCCAGGGGCACGAGCCTTCGTTCGTCACTCCCTACGCCTTCCCTTCCACCAATACCTTCAGGGTGGTAGGCTTGAGCTTCGGTGACCGAACTTCGACCGGCGTGTGTAGACGGTAGGGCGTGGGTGCCTTAGGATTGCCCCAACTTATGTCGGTGCCTCTTCGATCCAAGACGGTTTTGAGCTGGACGAAACATCGTTCCTACCCCGTTCCGTCGGGCCCTTGGGCTCTGTCCATGCAATGGCAGGACCTGCTCTTTATGCACTGGCCGCTCAGGGAGGACACGCTCCGGCCGCTGATACCGCCGGGTTTGACCCTCGACACCTTCGACGGCAGCGCGTGGTTGGGTGTGGTGCCCTTCCGCATGTCCGGCGTGAGGCCACGTTTTCTGCCGGAGGTCCCGTGGCTCTCCGACTTTCCGGAACTCAACCTGCGCACCTACGTCAGCGCCGAAGGCAAACCCGGCATCTGGTTCTTCAGCCTGGACGCCCACAACCCTATTGCCGTTCGGGTCGCCCGCGCCACCTTCCACCTGCCCTACTTCGACGCGAAGATGTCCTACCACGTCGTCGGCGACGAGGTTCGCTACAGAAGCGTCCGCACGCACCGGGGCGCGCCGCCTACGGAGTTCGCGGGCCGGTACCGTCCCATGGGGAATCCGTTCGAGAGCCGACCCGAGACGCTGGAGAACTTCCTGACCGAGCGCTACTGCCTCTACGCGGCGGACAAGAGGGGCAATGTCCGCCGCGGCGACATTCACCATCGCCTCTGGCCCCTTCAACCTGCGGAGGCAGAGATCGAGACTCTGGCGATGACGCAACAGATAGGCGTCGCGCTGCCGGAGAGAGCCCCGAATCTGCACTTCTCCAAACGCCTCGAGGTGCTTGCTTGGCTCCCACGACGGATACCCTCATGAAGGTTTGGTGTGCCATAGTGCTTCCCGTACGCATATACCTCCATCCTGTCCGCTATCCCTAAGGAGGAGGTTGCAGCGGCTAGGATCTAGGAAGTGCCGGACGGTCTTAAACTCACTATCAGCGTTTACAAGTTTACAGAGTGGAGCCGAGGGGATTCGAACCCCCGACCTCCGCCGTGCAAAGGCGGCGCGATACTTTGCTGAGCCTTTCTGGAGTTTGCAAAATAGCTGCAAAATCGCCTATTCTGGCATCGAGGCTTTTCCCAAGCTTGCAGGAGAGTTACTCGGGTGCTGCACAGACTGAAGCAGACTCCCCGTCTTCTGGCGCGGCCGTAAGCTCACTGCTGGCGGAGACTGGCTCGCCGAGCAAGTGGCGTTAAGTGGTGATCCGACTGCGTTCGCCAGCGTAGCGCTTCAAGATCGCCTCGTCCGGTTGGACACCGAGGCCGGGACCGTCAGGGACGGTGACGCGGTCGCGCTCGTAGTAGGCGCGCAGGCCACCGACGTCCTCAGCCAGCATGATCGGTCCGCCCATCTCCACTGTGGCGGCGTTGTGGAGTGCCAGGGCGAGGTGCAGTCCGGCCGCCGATGCCACCGAGGATTCGACCATGGTACCTACCTGGCAGACCACTCCCGCGGACTCGGCGACGGCGTCGAGCGTCAGGGCGGCCAGCAGCCCGCCGCACTTCATCAGCTTGATGTTGATCAGGTCGCAAGCCCGCAATCGAACCGCTCGCAGCGCGTCGCGCGCGTCCAGTACAGCTTCGTCGGCCATCACCGGCACGCCGCACAACCGGCGCACCTCGGCCAGGCCTTCGAGGTCGCGCCGGTCGACCGGTTGCTCGACGTACTCAGGCTCATAGCAGGCGATGCCCCTCGCGGCGCCGATCGCCGTGCCGGCTGTGCGCCAGCCGCTGTTCACATCTATCTTGATCCCGATGTCCGGTCCGACCGCCTCGCGCACGGCCGCAACCCGCCGCACGTCGCCCCGGATGTCGCCAGCGTCACCGACCTTGAGCTTGACCGTGCGGAAGCCTGCCGCGACGTAGCGGCTAGCGTCCATGGCCATCGCCTCGGGCGACTTCAAGCTTATGACCCGCGAGATGGACAAAGCCTCCCTGGCGCGCCCGCCTAGCAGCGCCCAGACCGGCAGGCCGGCGACGCGGCCGGCGAGGTCGTGCAACGCGATGTCGAGCGCGGCCTTCGCCGTCGGCGAGCCCGCGAGTCGCGATCCCAACAGGCGCAGTGTGGCTGAACGGTCCAGCGGGTCCCGTCCCAGCAAAGCCGGGGCGAGGTGGCGCAGCGTGGCGACGACCCCCTCGAAGGTCTCGCCGGTCACGTGCGGGTCGGGTGTCCCCTCGCCCCAGCCGGTAAGCTCACCGTCCGTCTCCAAACGCACCAGCACGGTCGCCAAGTCCGGAAACGTGCCGTAAGAGACGACGAACGGCTCGAGCAGCGGCAGCTTGACGGGCACGATCTCAACGCCGGTGATTCGCACTTTGCCCCCTCGAGGTATCCTCGACTGCAGAAAATTAGATGGAGTTGTAGCCTCACCCGGATACGAAATCCCGTTCGAGCAGATAGTAACCGCGAGACCCTCCGCGCCGACCTGCGAAGCCCGTAACGGCGTACCCGGACGCGAACGCCGCCTCGAGGTTGGCTCTCAGTCGAAAACGCCACTCGCGCGCCTGAGCCGGATCGGAGGCGAGAAGGCCGTCGACGTCGCCAGGGACGGCGAGGCGGGCCCGGCTCTCGTCTGCGCCGGGAGCATACTCCGGTAGCGCGGCGAGCGCGCCGGGCGCGAGCGGTTCGTGCCTTCCCAGCAGCCTCGACCTCACCCGAGTGCTTCGGAGCGGCCAAGTGACGAACAGGCGGTCGCTCGGCAGGCCCCCGTAGAGGCCTTCCCCGAAATTCTCCCCGTACACGTTCCGCAGGTATTTGCGCGAGTGGGCGCCGAGACGCTCGAAGTTCAACCGCGCGTTCGCGGCCCGCAGCGGATCGACCGTCCACGTGATCTCCTCGAAACCGGCCCAGGCAGCGACGACGGCTTGGAGGGCTTTTAGGGCGAACCCGAGACCGCCCCGGTATCCCGCCTCCACCGCCATCAGGTCGGAGACGATGCGCGTCCGGCCATCCACGTAACCGCCCCAGCCCGATACGAAGCCTACCAGCAGCTCCCCATCGAAAGCCCCGAGGACCTCCCCGCCGGTTTCGTGGACGGCGACAAGGATGCTGGAGGGAGTCAGGTCGCGGTCGGACACCCCGAAGACCGTGCGTTGAAGCAGTTCGGTTTTCTCAAGGTCGAAGCGTGAGCGCAGGGGCGCGAAAAGCAGCCGTCGCTCACCGACGGTCTTCCACCACCCTTCCGAGCAGCTCTCGAAACCCAAGGTCTCGAGAACGACCGAATCTGCCAAAGCCGGCACCCTCACCGTTTCCGCTCGAAGCACCGGTAGGCGGAGTTTAGCGCCCACGGGAGGGGTCGTCGACGTCGGTGAACGTTTGCGCGAGAAGAGACGTCGAGATAGCGAAGATCGTGCGAAAGATGGGCGCAAAGCCATCCTCCCCGCACCCTCGAACGCGGATCGCAACCGCGTCTGTCATCGTATGCTGTATCCTTGCCTAACCTGCGGTAAAGACAACGTACTGAGGGTCGATTGGAGGAGGTCCGCTGATGGTGAACGGTCGGCGCCGGCAACGGATCGGGGTGCTCGGGGTACCGATGGACCTTGGCCAGAGCCGCCGGGGCGTGGACATGGGACCTTCGGCCGTCCGCTACGCCCGACTGCGGGAAACCCTCGAGGAGCTCGGCCACACCGTCTCCGACCTCGGCAACATCGGCGTGCCCATCCCGGAGGAGGCCGCCGGACGGGACGACGGGGCGGGGATTGCCCACCTCCGGACCATACGTGAGATCTGCGAGAGGACCGCGGAGGCGGCGCGCGACGCGGTGGCGGACAGCGTATTTCCCATTTTTCTGGGCGGCGACCACTCCATCTCGATCGGCACCGTCTCCGGGGTGGCCTCCGCCAGCGGGCGAACCGGCGTCCTGTGGGTGGACGCCCACGCCGACTTCAACACGCCCGCGACCTCGCCCTCGGGCAACGTCCACGGCATGCCGCTCTCCGTCCTGACCGGCCGCGGTCATCCCGGACTGGTCGGCATCGGCGGCGAAGGAGCTAGCGTGCGCGCCGAGGACGTGGTCCTCTTGGGTCTGCGCAGCGTCGACCTCGAAGAGCGCAGGTCCCTGGCGGAGGCCGGCGCGCGGGCATACACCATGAAGGAGATAGACGTCTACGGCGCGGCGCACGTCGTCCGGCAGGCTCTGAAACACCTCTCGCATCTGGACCGGGTCCACCTTTCCTTCGACCTCGACGTGGTGGGTCCAAACCTCGCCCCCGGTGTCGGTACCCCCGTGCGCGGCGGGCTCACCTACCGCGAAGCGCATCTCATCATGGAACTGATCAACGAGTCCGAGACCGTCACCTCACTGGACGTGGTGGAGATCAACCCCATCCTCGACGAGAAGAACATGACCGCGGAGCTCGCCGTGGAGCTGGTGGCGAGCCTCTTGGGGCGAACGATCCTGACCGTCCCCGATCCCTCCTAGGTCGGGTTGGCTAGAGCCTCCGCGTTTCGAGCTGCTCTCGAAACCCAAGGCCTCGGGGGCAACGAAATCCGCCGAAGGCTGCACCCTCACCGGTCCCGCTCGAAGCCGCGAGCGGCGGGCTCTGCACTCTCGAGGTGCACGTCCGCGCCGCGGGATATGACGAGTACCGGTACCGCCTCGCTCAGCACGATGAAGATGCCGGTGCCAATCGTGGCCCCGACCCCCAAAATGGCGAGCTGGAAGAGCCCTATGGACCGCTCGAGCTCGCCGCCCTCGGCGTCCGGCCTGGTCTCGGAGACGAAGGCTTCAACCGGCTTCCTCCGGAACAGGCTCTGCCGTTCGGTTGATGGCGTACTCATGATTCTTGTGCTCTTGCTAAGCTTCTAATTCCCCGAACTAGGCGCTCACCGGTAAATACCGGCCGTCTGTGCGGGCTGCCCACCGATCTGCCTCCTCACCCCTTGACTTGCGTTAGCAGTCGTTCGGTAGCAATAGTATTTTCTCGGCAAGCCTCGGTCAAGCCCGATCCGCCACTGCTCCACCAGCTACCATGGCGCTCCGCACCAGCCACGACAGAGGCGACGGTCTTGATTTCTGTGGGTACCTGTGCGGTACTGCTCGCCGGTTACTGTCAGAAGAGGAGGCGAGAGACAATCGATCATTTGCCACACGCGTATATATCCTGCAAATACATGGTAAAAAGGAGCGGGCCCGAGGCGACTCGAACCCCTGGCCTCCGCCATACGCAGGGCGGCGCTCTCCCAGAGAGGGACGCTGGTGTATTCACCCGCAAAACGCGTATTATTCGAGTAGAGCCGAGGGGATTCGAACTCCTGACCTCCGCCGTGCAAATGCGGAGAGATAATGTCGTCTTTGTTCGCTGATGTTCAGAAATCCCTGCAAATAGACATATTATCTTTTAGATGCTGTCGCCCGTGTTCACCGTTGTTCGCGTGGGTTGGTGTCAAATTGGTGTCAACTAGTATCTACTCTGCCCGTACCTCACAACGGTACCCGTTTATCGCCCTATGTTTCCTTGAAGTTCGCGAAAAATGAAGAGCCGATGAGCAGACTTTTACCGGGACGAGGCAGGGAGATGTCTCAATCAATCTCGAACCAAACGCACGCGTGGCTGTTCTGCTCGACTCCCCAGCGATCCGAGATCGTCTCGACGATGGGCAGGCCCCACCCACCCCTCATGTCGGATCTTGGACAAGGCTCCGAAGGCACCTCAAAGCCGGAGCCCGGATCGCATACCCTCCCGCGCACCGAACCCGCCGAGACCGTCACCGTAAGCGAGATCTGGTCATTGGGCGAAAGCCCTGCGTGGAGGATACTATTGGTTACCAGTTCGCTCACCACCAACCGGGTGTCCTCGAGCTTCTCAGGTATCAGGAGATCCGCCAGCCGGTCCAGAGCATGGCGCGCGGTCGTGAGGACCTCGGGCTCGGGGGCGAGTCTCACATCGATCTCAGCTACCATCTAAAAGTCTCAGCGTATAGGCCAGCATTGTGAGCGTTATGTAGCCTCGGTCACTCATCGCTACACGCCGTATGGGGCTGCGCAACTGCTCTATTGGCGAACAGAAATCTCTATACGCTAGACTGGTTGCGAGCATAGGCAACTGCTAACTATTTTTGCATGTTGGACTGCAGCTAACAGAGGTGAGGATGCCCGAACGATCGAAGCGGAAAAGCAGGAAAACTGCGAGCCATACTCTCGGCACTCGTACGCCGCACCAGGTTAGGTCTTGATAGCATGCGCCCTAGAGACCTAGGGATCGGCAGGCTCTTCGAGAGGATACGAGATGCGGCCATCGTCGCGGACGCCAAAACCCAGCGAATAGTCCTCTGGAATCAGGCAGCCACAAACATCTTCGGATACTCAGCTTTGGAGGCGCTCAGGCTACGCGTTGAGGCCTTAGTACCTGAGCATCTCAAGGACCAGCATCGGGCGGGCATCGCCCGCTACGCTGAGACGGGCCACGGGACCTACATCGACTCACCTAGATTACTTGAGTTGCCTGCCCTAAGGAAGGGCGGTGAGGAAATCTACATCGAACTGTCACTCAGTCTTATTGCGCTGGTGAGCGACGTTGATAGTAGTGAACGCTACGTGCTCGCCATCGTCCGCGACATCACGAAACGGAAACGGGCGGAAGAAGAGGTTAGACGACTCAACGAGGACCTCGAAAAACAGGTAGCGGAGCGTACCGAGCAGCTGGAGGTTGCACTCGCAAGGTTGGAGGAGAGGGAGCGAGGCTTACGAGAGAGCGAGGAGCGCTACCGGAGCTTCATCGAACAGAGCACAGAGGGAATCTGGCGCTTCGAGCTCGAGGAACCGGTTCCGACGGATCTTACACCCGACGAGCAGATAGAGCACTTCTACCGTCACGGCTACCTCGCCGAATGCAATAATGCTATGGCTCGGATGTACGGCTGCACACGGGCAGAAGAGATAGCTGGTGCCCGGCTAGACGAACTCCTGCCACGCTCGGTTCAAGAGAACGTCCGATACTTGCAAGCCTTCATCCGCTCGGGCTACCTACTGAGCGACTCCGAATCCCAAGAGGTCGACCGTCATGGCAGCACCAAGTACTTCTTGAACAACCTCGCCGGTACCATCGAGAACGGCTTTCTGGTTCGCGCTTGGGGAACTCAACGCGACATAACCGAGCACAAGAAGAACGAGGAGGCGGTCAAGCAAAGCGAGCTGCTCTACCATACGGTGATCGAGCAAGCTACGGAGAACATCTTCCTCGTAGAAGTCGAAACCCGACGCATCATGGAGTCCAACCCCGCGTTCCAAGAGGCACTCGGCTACACAGAGGAAGAGCTCAGAAGCATGACGCTTTACGACATCGTCGCTGCCGACCGGAAGAGTATCGATATGAATATCCAGCGCAGCCTGGAGCAAAGGCGCCGGTTCGTCGGCGAGAGGAAGTACCGTCGCAAGGACGGCTTGCTGGTGGACGTCGAGGTCAGCGCGAGTATCATCCGCAACGGCAGTGAAACTCTGTGCATCGTCGCTCACGACGTCACCGAGCGCAAGCGAACCGAGGAGATGCATCGGTTCCTGGCCAATGCCGGCACGACGTTCTCCTCTTCCCTCGATTACAGAACCACTCTGGCCAGCGTAGCGCGCCTTGCGGTGCCTTACCTCGCCGACTGGTGCGTAGTGGACATCCTTGAGGAGGATGGCTCGCTCGACCGGCTGGCAGTGGCCCACCAAGATCCCGAGAAGGTTGCGCTGGTCCATGAGCTGCAAAAGCGCTACCCGCCCGACCCTGATGCGCCCCGTGGGGTGGCGCAGGTCTTGCGCACTGGCAAGCCGGAGCTTGTGCCCGAGATACCCGAATCGCTTGTGGAGGAAGCCGCCCACGATGCCGAGCACCGCGAGATCCTGCAGGGGTTGGGCTTGAAGTCTTACATGATCGTGCCACTGGTCGCCCGCGGGCGAACGCTTGGGGCGATCTCGCTGGTTTCGGCGGAGTCAGGGCAGCGCTACGGACCTGCCAAGCTGGAGCTGGCCGAGGAGCTCGCTCGCCGCGCGGCGCTAGCCGTGGACAACGCGCGTCTATATAGGGGCCGTATTCAGGTCGCTCGTTTCCTCCAGGATGGTCTCCTCCCCTCCCGCCTGCCCAAGGTGCCGGGAGTGGAGGTGGGCTTACGCTACCGCTCCGCTGGCGAGGTGGACGTCGGCGGCGACTTCTACGACCTCTTCGACATAAGGAAGGCAGACCAGAACGGTTCCTCTGACTCTTCTTCCGCGTGGGGCGTTGTGATCGGTGATGTATCGGGGAAGGGCGCCGAGGCCGCGGCTATGCTCGCTCTCGCCCGCTATACCATCCGCACCCTAGCCACGCGCGAGTCACACCCCTCAGCGGTGCTCAAAGGTCTAAACGAGGCCATATTGCGCCAGAGACGCGAGCACGACGACTACAAGTTCTGCACGGTAGCCTATGCAAAGCTAGAGACGAACGAAGGAAATACTGAGCACGGGGCCAAGGTCACCATCTGTCGCGGCGGTCACTCAGTACCCTTTATACTCAAATCCGACGGAAGTATCTCTAAGCTGGGGGCGCCAGGACGCGTCATAGGCGTGTTCGACGATGCCAACCTTACAGAATGGGAGGCCCGCCTGGCCCCCGGCGACGCCTTGGTCCTTTACACCGACGGCCTAGTCGAAGCGCGGTCCCCAGACGGCCTCTTCTTCGGTGAGGAGCGGCTCATGGCCCTTCTGCGCTTGTCAGTTGCTCTCGACGCTTCGACCATCGCCAGTCGTATAGAGGACGCCGCTCTGAACTTCCAAGAGCAGGTACTTCGTGACGACATCGCCGTCCTGGTACTGCGTGTCACCGACTAAGGGCTCCACATGCCACTTTATAAGTGGAGCCGAGGGGATTCGAACCCCCGACCTCCACCATGCAAAGGCAGGGCCCTATTGTCGTGCATGTTCGCCACTGTTCAAAACACCTGCAAAACGGCCTATTCCCTCTGGGAATGTTTCGCGGTTGTTCGCCGTCGTTCGCGTGGGTTGGTGTACTACTGGTGTAAGTGGGTCTCAGCGCCGGCGAAGAGGTAGGGGCTCCTCTGCGATAGAGACGTGGCTACGTGCGTCCTTTGGAGAGTTCGTCCGTCCTAGCCGCCATGATGAAGTCGTTTTGGTGCAGACCACCAATCTTGTGTGTCCACCAGGTGACCGTTACCTTGCCCCACTCTGTCAGCAGTGCGGGGTGGTGCCCCTCCTCCTCAGCCTGCTCGCCTACCTTGTTGGTGAAAGCTAGCGCTTGGACGAAGTTACCGAACCTGAACACGCGCTCCAGGCGTTTGATGCCTTCCCGCTGCACTACTTGCCACTCGGGTACCTGCGGGCGCAGACCTGAAATTTCGGCGTCGGTTAGCGTAGGCTCGTCGCCCCGGCAGGCGGTGCACTTCATCTCCGACAGCTCGCTCATGTTTTCCTCCTTTCTATGGGCCTGTAGGTTAAGAGCTAAGTCTATCCTCCGT
>Ga0126307_10000901_pt1 | contig 19654 bp, 18 predicted proteins | sample Plot28_FD_89955 | JGI IMG/M metagenome (GOLD analysis project Ga0126307, IMG submission 89955) | Serpentine soil microbial communities from UC McLaughlin Reserve, CA, USA - Plot28 | ecosystem: Environmental > Terrestrial > Soil > Grasslands | place: USA: UC McLaughlin Reserve, Lake County... | reverse complement strand
CTTGTGCGGTCCCGGGCCCGAGGCAGGGGCCTCGGGCCGGGGGATCAGGAGGAGCTGGCGTCGCTCCCGAGCGTGGCGGTCAGCGTGTCCTGCGAGCCGTCGCGGGTGAAGGTGAGCGTCACCTCGTCGCCCGGGCGGTGGGAGCGGATCGCCGCGATCAGCGAGTCCGCGTCGTCGACCTGGCGGTCGCCCACCTTGGTGATGACGTCAGCCTCGCGCAGCCCGAGCTGCTGGGCGGCGCTGCCGTCCGAGACCACTGCCACCGCCGCGCCGCCGGTCTGGGCGTCCTGCACGCTGACGCCGAGCTGGGCGTGGGTCGCGCTCCCGGTGTCGACCAGCTCGCTCGCGATCGCCTTCGCCTGGTCGATCGGGATCGAGAAGCCGAGGCCGATGGAGCCGGACTGGCCGCCGGTCGAGCCCAGGGTGGCGATCGCCGAGTTGATGCCGACGACCTCGCCCCTGAGGTTGACCAGCGGGCCGCCGGAGTTGCCGGGGTTGATCGCGGCGTCGGTCTGGATGGCGTCGATGACGGTGCTCGCGGTCTCCGCGCTGGTCGCGTCGCCGGTGCGGACCGGCCGGTCGAGGGCGCTGATGATGCCGCTGGTCACCGTGCCCTGCAGGCCGAGGGGGGAGCCGATCGCGACGACCTGCTCGCCCGGGTCCAGGTCGGCCGAGCTGCCCAGCGTGGCGGCGGTGAGGCCGCTGACGTCGGCGGCCTTGATCACGGCCAGGTCGGTCACCGGGTCACGGCCGACGATGGTGGCCGACGCGGTGCGCCCGTCGTTGAAGGTCACCTGCAGGGAGCCGCCCTCTGCAGCCGCGGCGACCACGTGGTTGTTGGTGAGGATCAGGCCGTCGCTGTCGATGATCACGCCGGTGCCCTCCCCGCCGCCGCCGGCGGTGGTCTCGACGATGGACACGACGCTGGGGAGCACCGAGGTCGCGACCTGCTCCACCGAGCCCTCGGCGGCCGCGGAGTCGCCGCTGGTCGAGGCGGTCTTGAGCGAGTCGACGCCGGACGTGGCGGCGGGTGCGCCGGTGTTGCTGCCGCCGTCGTCCAGCGCCGACGTGACGACCGCCCCGGCGCCCCCGCCGACCAGGCCGGCGGTCACCGCCACGGCGGCCAGCAGGGCGACACCACGCCGCGGCCGCTCCGCCGGTGCGGGCGGGGCCGGGGGAGCGGGCTGCTCCGGCGGCGCCGGCGGCAGCCAGGGGTCGTCGTACCGCGGGTACTGCAGCGTCGGGTGCTCGCTGGGGTACGGCGGGTTCGCGGAGTGCTCGGTCACGTTCTGCTCGGTCATGCCAAGGACTGTGCAGCTCCAGCCTGGGAGCCCGCTGTGAGGCTCCTCGGGACTGGCCGTGAGTCCGGCTCAGCCCTCGAACAGCGCGTCGACGTCCGGCAGCCCCGCGAAGCGGGAGAACGTGCCCCTGTCCGCGATCTCGCGGGCGGCCTCGAGGAACCCGCCCCACGCCGTGCGGGCGAGGGTCCCGCCCACGCTGATCCGGCGGACGCCCAGCGCTGCCGCCTCGGCGACCGTGACGAACGGGGCGTTGACCAGGAGGTTCACCGGCTTCGGCGCCACCGCGGCGACCACCGTCGTCACCTGCTCGACGGTCGCGACCCGCGGTGCGTAGAGGCAGTCGGCGCCGGCGTCGGCGTAGGCACGCAGCCGGCGCACCGTCTCGTCGATGTCGGGGCGCCCGACCACGAAGCCCTCCGTGCGGGCGGTCAGCACGATGCCGGTGCCACTGGCGTCGATCGCCTGCCGAGCGGCCCGGATGCGCTCGACCGCCAGCCGCACGTCGTGCAGCGGGCTGTCGTTGTCACCCGTGGAGTCCTCGATCGAGAGACCGGCGATGCCCGTGCCGGCGGCGCGACGTACGTGCTCTGCGACCGGCTCGGGCTCGACCGCGAAGCCGCCCTCGAAGTCCGCGTTGACCGGGACGCTCACGGCCGCCGAGACCGCCCGCAGGTGGTCGAGGGTCTGGTCGAGCGTCACGCCGTTGTCGGCCCGACCGGTCGTCCAGGCGAACCCGGCGCTCGTGGTGGCCAGGGCCGGGAAGCCGAGCCGCTCCAGCGCCGCCGCGCTCCCGGCGTCCCACGGGTTCGGCATGACGAAGCAGCCGGCGGTGTGCAGTCGGCGAAAGGCTGCGACACGGTCGTCCTGCACGGTCATCGGCCCACCTCACCGTCCGGGTCCCGGTCCCATGATGCCCGGCGGGGATGATCGGGCCATGCGAGCAGTGGTGTTCGAGGAGTACGGCGCCCGGCCGGTCGTCCAGGAGGTCCCCGACCCGGTCCCGGCCGAGCACGGCGTCGTCGTCCGGGTGGAGGCGACCGGGCTGTGCCGCAGCGACTGGCACGCCTGGGCCGGCCACGACCGGACCATCGCCCTGCCGCACGTGCCCGGCCACGAGCTGGCCGGGACCGTGCACGAGGTCGGGACGTCGGTCACCCGGTGGCGGCCCGGCCAGCGGGTCACCGTGCCGTTCGTCTGCGCCTGCGGCAGCTGCGAGCAGTGCCTCACCGGCAACCACCAGGTCTGCGAGCGTCAGACCCAGCCCGGCTTCACCGGCTGGGGCTCGTTCGCCGAGCTGGTGGCGCTGGACCACGCCGACGTCAACCTGGTCGGGCTCCCGGACGAGGTCGAGGCGGCCGCGGCTGCCGGGCTCGGCTGCCGCGTCGCCACCGCCCACCGTGCCGTGGTGGCACAGGGCCGGGTGCAGCCCGGGCAGTGGGTGGCGGTGCACGGGTGCGGCGGGGTCGGCCTGTCCGCCGTGATGGTCGCGGTCGCGGCCGGCGCGCGGGTGGTGGCGGTCGACGTGGCGCAAAGGGCCCTAGAGCTGGCGAGGCAGTTCGGCGCCGAGGTCACCGTGGACGCCGCGCAGGGCGACGCGGTGACGGCGGTGCGCGCCGCGACCGGCGGCGGCGCCCACCTGTCGCTCGACGCCCTGGGCAGCCACGACACCTGCGCCGCGTCGGTGAAGTGCCTGCGCACCCGCGGCCGGCACGTGCAGGTGGGCCTGCTGCCGCCCGACCTCGGCCATCCGGCGGTCCCGATGGCCCGGGTGATCGCGCTGGAGCTTGAGCTGGTCGGCAGCCACGGCATGGCGGCGCACGACTACCCGGCCCTCCTCGGCCTCGTCGCGGCCGGGCGCCTCCGGCCGGACCTCCTGGTCACCCGGCGGATCGGCCTCGACGAGGCCGGTGACGCGCTGACGGCGATGGGGGAGCCCGGATATCCGGCAGGCGTCACCGTGGTGGAGCCGCAGCGCGGAGCGCCATAGTCGGGCGTGACGCCGTCTCCGGGTTCGCCGCCGGGGCGGACCGGAGCCGATCCGGACTCGGGTGCCCGCCTGGTCGCCGTCGCCGGCCGGTCTGGGAGAGTGGTGTGCGCGTTACGATCGAAGGGAAATGACCTGCCCATGGCCGACTTCGAGCTCAAGCACCCCGGTGGTCAGCTGCCCCTCCCGGTGACGGGGGCGACCGAGGGGCCGTCGGGCCTCGAGGTGTCGACGCTGCTCAAGGACACCGGCTACGTGACGCTCGACCCGGGGTTCGTCAACACGGCGTCGTGCTCGTCCGGGATCACCTTCATCGACGGCGACGAGGGCATCCTGCGCTACCGGGGCTACCCCATCGACGAGCTCGCCGACAAGTCGTCGTTCCTCGAGGTCTCCCACCTGCTCATCTACGGCGAGCTCCCGACCGCCGCCGAGCTCGAGGACTTCGACCGGAGCATCCGCAACCACACGCTGCTGCACGAGGACCTGCGCCGGTTCTTCGACGGCTTCCCGCGCGACGCGCACCCGATGGCGGTCCTGTCGTCGGCCGTCAGCGCGCTGTCGACGTTCTACCAGGACAGTCTCGACCCCTTCGACCGGGAGCACGTCGACCTGTCCACGGTCCGGCTGATGGCCAAGCTGCCGACCATCGCGTCGTACGCCTTCAAGAAGGCGGTCGGCCAGCCGCTGCTCTACCCCGACAACTCCCTCGGCTACGTCGACAACTTCCTGCGGATGACCTTCGGTGTGCCGGCCGCGCCGTACGAGGTCGACGAGACGATGTCCCGCGTCCTCGACATGCTCTTCGTGCTGCACGCGGACCACGAGCAGAACTGCTCGACGTCCACCGTGCGGCTCGTGGGCTCCAGCAACGCCAACCTGTTCGCCTCCGTGTCGGCAGGTGTCAACGCCCTGTTCGGTCCGCTGCACGGCGGCGCCAACCAGGCCGTGCTCGAGATGCTGCAGCGGATCCACGACGACGGCGACGACGTCGAGGACTTCGTCCGCCGCGTCAAGGACAAGGAGCCCGGCGTCAAGCTGATGGGCTTCGGCCACCGGGTCTACAAGAACTACGACCCGCGTGCGGCCATCGTGAAGAAGGCGACCAGCGACGTGCTCGAGGCGCTGGGCACCTCGGACCCGCTGCTGGACATCGCGATGAGGCTCGAGGAGGTCGCGCTCGCAGACGACTTCTTCGTCGAGCGCAAGCTCTACCCGAACGTCGACTTCTACACCGGGGTCATCTACAAGGCGATGGGCTTCCCGACCCGCATGTTCACCGTGCTGTTCGCCCTCGGCCGGCTGCCCGGCTGGATCGCCCAGTGGCGCGAGATGATCGAGGACCCGGCTACCAAGATCGGCCGGCCGCGCCAGGTCTACACCGGGAGCCCCGAGCGGGCGTACGTCCCCGCCGACCAGCGCTGACACCCCGGCGGAACAGGGGCGAACCGGCCGGAAACCGCACCGCCGCCGAGCCGGTCGGCTTTACTCGTCACCGAGAAGAGCCGATGACCCACCGGCAGTGACCGGAGGGAAGGGCGGGAGCGTGCCGGGTCCACACCAGACCAAGCGCGCCATCAGCTGGGTGCTCGACGTCTCCGTGATGGCGTCGGGGGCGCTCATCGGGCTGGTGGCGGTGCTCGCGCTGCTCTTCGGCGACCACCTGGACGAGCACTGGGCCCTGGCGATGCTGGTCGGCCCGCCGATCATCGCGCTGATGAGCCGGTTCCCGCTCGTCCTGGACCGCGGCTCCAGCGGCGTCGAGGTCGGCTTCGAGTCGGCGGTGCTCGTCTTCCTCGCCTGCTACGACGGCGGCGAGGGTGCGCTCGCCGTCTGGACGGTCGGCCAGGTGCTGTCGCAGGCCACCACGTCCAAACGGATGGACATCCGGGCCTTCAACATCGGCGTGAGCATCCTCTCCGGGGCGGCTGCCCTGCTCACCATGCGCGCGATCAGCCCCCTCGACTCGACCAGCCCCCGCGAGCTGGCCGCGGTCGGGCTGGGCTGCGCCGTCTTCTTCGTCGTCGACTACGTCCTGTCGGCCATCTCGATCGCCCTCGAGACCGAGGCGCCGGTGGCGACCGAGCTCCGGCACGGCAGCGCCCTGCTCGCCCTCGGTGTCTTCGTGGCGATCGACAGCCTCGGCTACCTCGCCGCCCTGGTCTACCGCTCGCTCGACTCGTGGACAGGCGTCCTGCTCGCCGTGCCCCTCGTCACGATCCTGGTCGCGACCCGTGCGCTCTCGCGCGGCAGCGAGCACCGCCGGCGGCTCGAGGCGCTGTTCGGTGCCGCCGCCGAGGCGCAGGTGGTCCACACCCGTGAGTCGCTCGAGGACCTGCTCCGGCGCAGCGTCCGAGCGGTCGTCGCGACCGGCAGTGCCGACCTGCGCCGGGACGGTCCGACGTCGAAGGAGATCGGTGCCCGGGTGCGCACCGGCCAGGGCACGTGGTGGTTGGTCGCCCCCGCCATCGACCGGGCACGTGCCTCGGTCGAGGCCGACCAGAAGGCCCTCGAGGCGCTCGCGACCGTGGCCGAGGAGGCCTTCAGCCGACTCGCCCTGACCGACGAGATGGGCCACCTCGCCCGCCACGATGCGCTGACCGCGCTGCCCAATCGCACCCTGTTCCTCGACCGGGTGCACCAGGCCGTGCTGCGCTCCCGCCGCAGCGCCTCGGCCATCGCGGTGCTCTTCCTCGACCTCGACGGGTTCAAGGGGGTCAACGACCGCTTCGGCCACGCCGAGGGGGACGAGCTGCTCAAGGTGGTCTCCGCCCGGCTGGCTGCCTGCGTGCGGGCGGTGGACTCGGTGGCCCGGCTCGGCGGTGACGAGTTCGCCGTCCTCGTCGAGGGGGTCGACGACGTCGCCGAGCTCGACGAGCTGTGCGAGCGGGTGCTGCGGTCGCTGCGCGCCGAGGTGCTCATCCACGGCCACGAGGTCGTCGTGGGGGCGAGCATCGGGGTGGCCGTCGCCGACGGCGACGACGACGCGGCCGGCCTGCTGCGCAACGCTGACATGGCGATGTACCGCGCGAAGGCCCTGGGCAAGGACCGCTACTTCGTCTACCAGCCGTCGCTGCGCGAGGAGAACGTCCGCCGCCTCGAGCTGGTCGAGGCCCTGCGCCGGGACGTCTCCACGCGGCTGGTCGTGCACTACCAGCCGATCGTCGACCTGGCGACCGGCGAGGTGCAGGGGCTGGAGGCCCTGGTCCGCTGGCAGCGGCCGGACGGCCTGCTGTCGCCGGACGTGTTCATCCCGGCGGCAGAGGAGAGCGGGCTGATCGTCGAGCTGGGGGAGCAGGTGCTGCGCCAGGTCGTCAGCGACGCCGAGGCCCTGCAGCAGGCGGCCGGGCGGGCCCTGAACCTCGGCTGCAACATGTCCGCCCACCAGCTGCGGCACCCGCGGTTCCTCGACCTCGTCCAGTCCGCCGTCCTCGCCCTCGGCGACAACCAGCTGGTGCTGGAGATGACCGAGACCGTCGTGGTCGACCACGACGACGAGACCGACGCGGCGCTGCGCCGGCTCACGAGCGTCGGGGCCCGGCTGGCGATCGACGACTTCGGCGTGGGGTTCTCGTCCATCGGCTACCTGCAGCACCTGCCGGTCGACATCCTCAAGATCGACCGAAGCTTCACCCGGGACGTCGACTCCAGCCCGCGCGCGGCGGCCCTGGTCGAGGCGATCCTCGTCATGGGAGCGGCCCTCGACCTGCGGGTCGTGGCCGAGGGGATCGAGCGCGTCGGCCAGGCGGTCCGGCTGCGCCAGGCCGGCTGCGAGGTGGGTCAGGGCTTCCTCTACGGGCGGCCCCAGCCGCTTGGCGCGACGACCCGTCTGCTGGCGGGAGGTGCAGTTTCCCCGGTCTGCGGCGCATACTCGTCCGGTACGGTGGTACCTACGGTGACGTAACCGTAGGTACCCGATCCGCCCGGAGGCCCCCCTTGACCATCGCCGGTGCACCCCCGCTGTCCCAGACCGACCTGCTCCGCGAGCTCCAGCCCGTGGTGGAGGACAACCTGGAACGCCACATGCGCACGGCCAAGGACTGGATGCCGCACGAGTACGTGCCCTGGAGCCAGGGCACCGACTACGACGGCCCGCTCGGCGGCGAGGCCTGGGCCGCGGAGCAGTCCCCGTTCTCAGAGGTGGCGCGCACCAGCCTGGTGGTCAACCTGCTCACCGAGGACAACCTGCCGAGCTACCACCACGAGATCGCCACCGTCTTCGGCCGCGACGGCGCCTGGGGCACCTGGGTGCACCGCTGGACCGCCGAGGAGGGCCGGCACGCGATCGCGATCCGCGACTACCTGCTGGTGACCCGATCGGTCGACCCGGTCGCGCTCGAGAACGCCCGGATGACCCACATGGGCGCCGGCTTCGAGTCGGCCAACCACGACGACCTGCTGCGGTCGCTGGCCTACGTCTCCTTCCAGGAGCTGGCCACCCGCATCTCGCACCGCAACACCGGGAAGATCACCAAGGACCCGGTCGCCGACCAGCTGCTCGCCCGGATCGCGCTGGACGAGAACCTGCACATGCTCTTCTACCGCAACCTGCTCGGCGCGGCCCTGCAGGTCGCGCCCAACCAGACGATGCGGGCGATCACCGAGGTCGTGAAGTCCTTCGAGATGCCGGGCAGCAGCATCGAGGACTTCACCCGCAAGTCGGTGCAGATCGCGCTCTCCGGCATCTACGACCTACGCATCCACCACGACGACGTGCTTTCACCGGTGCTTCGCCAGTGGGGCGTCTTCGACCTCGAGGGTCTCGACGCCGGTGGCGAGGCGGCCCGCGACGAGCTCAACGCCTTTCTCGCCGGCCTCGACCAGGCGGCCAGTCGCTTCGAGGACAAGCGCGGCGCCCACCACGAGCGGCTCCGGTCACGCGGGGTCGAGCCCGAGGTGATCTGACGCCTTCGTCAGCCGGCGTTGGGCAGACGCACCATCAGCCGGCCGCCGTCGACGCGGACGTCGAAGGCGTGGACCGGCGCGGTGGCCGGTCCGCTGCGGACCGAGCCGTCCTCGAGGTCGAAGACGCTGCCGTGCCACGGGCAGGTCACGCAGCCCGCCTTGGCGTCGACGTTGCCCTCGTGCAGCGGGCCGGACAGGTGCGAGCACCGGTCGGACAGCACGTCGATCTGGTCGCCGCGACGGACGACGAGCAGCGGGACTGCCGTCGCGCCCTCGCCGAGGGTTCGCAGCCGGCCCTCACCCTCGGGCCCGAGGTCGTCGACCGCGCACAGGTCGTGCCAGCCCGGCGGCACCAGGTGCGGCACCTCCTCCGCGTGGTTGGCCCCGGCGGCCTGCCGGTAGGCGAGGTGGCCGCCGAGGTAGCCACTGACCCCGATCAGCGTCAGCCCGGCGTACCCCAGGAGGCGCCCGGTGCGGCGGTCACCGCGCACCCGGGCCAGCAACGAGCCGGTGTAGACAGCGAGGGCCACCGCGTTGGTCGCCGCGTGCACGACGCCGACCCGCTGCTGCTGCTCGTGCATCTCGGCGAAGTCGGCGAGCCCGGCCGCGGCCGCCGGGCCGGCCGCCGCGATGCCGGTGGCGACGAGGACGTCGGCCGACCGCTCGTGGCCGGGCAGCGCGTCGAGCACGCCGGCGGACGCGAAGGCGCCCACGGGCACCTGGACGAGCACCGGGTGCAGCGGGTGGCCGAGCCACACGCCGTGCAGGAGGTCGCGCAGCAGCGCCGACCGCAGGATGCTCCGGCTCGCCGAGCGGACCGGCCCGGCCACCTTGTCGAGGCTGCGGGCGTCCTCGAGCAGCGAGGCGGACTCGAACGGGTTCATGGCTGCCTCCGGCTTGCTCCCACGGCGACGGACGTGTCCGCCTCCTGACCCCAGACTCCCACCGGCAAACCGCCGCGTCGTCGGCTCAGCCCTTCGCGTCCGACCAGCGCCGGACCGTGACCACGTCGGCCACGAAGCGGACCCCGCTGCCGGGAGCCCACCGGGCCGCCGTCCGGCCGAGCACCTCGTGCAGGGTGCGCTCGACCTCGGGCGCGTCGGCCTCCGGCGTGTGGACCAGCAGCTCGTCGTGCAGGCAGAGCACGATCTGCGCCCCCTCGGGCAGCGCGGCGCGGACCGACACCGCCCACATCTTGAACAGCTCGGCCGCTGCCCCTTGCACGACCGCGTTGCGGGCGAAGCGGCCGCGGGCGGCGACGGCCGGCGGCGGGGGCGGGTCGGCGAGCTGCCACACCAACACCAGGCGGCCGCCGTAGGTGCGCACGTGCTCGCCTCGGCGGCCGCGCTCGTCGGCAGCCCGCAGGTAGGACATGGCCACGGGATACGCCCGCTCGAGACCCCGCAGCGCCTCGCCGGCCGCCCCCGAGGTCTGGCCGTACATCGCCGCGAGCACCGCCACCTTGGCGACCGGGCGCTCCACCCCCAGCCGGGCGGCTACCGGGGCGTAGAGGTCAGGGTCGGCGGCGGCGGCCGCGAAGGCGCGGTCGCCCGAGACGGCCGCCAGCACCCGCGGCTCGACCTGGCCGAGGTCGGCCCGTACGAGGACGTGCCCGCGTTCGGCGGACACCGCCGGGCGCAGCTCGGCCGGCAGGTTGTGCAGCCCGGCCGAGGCGGTCATCCGGCCGGCCGCCCCGTCGCAGCCGGTCCAGGTGCCGTGGAGCCGGCCGTCCGGCCCGACCTGGCGGTCCAGCCAGGCATAGCCGTACGTCGTCGCGATCCGCTCGGCCTTGCGCCAGGCCAGCAGGGCCGCGACGAGGGGATGGGACTCGCTCAGCGGCTCCAGGCGCCAGGACCGGGTGTCGGGCACGTCGATGCCGATCCGGGCGAGCAGGTCGCGCACCTGGGCCGGGTTGCGCAGGTCGATGCCGCCGACACCGTCCCGGCCGGGGAGCAGGTCGAGCACCGCGGCGTCCCGGCGGGCCCGCTCGGCCCGCTCCTGCTCCGCGTCCCGCGGACGGGGCCCGACCCGCTCGGCGATCAGCGCGGTCGCCGTGCTGCGGTCGAGGGGCAGCCCGGTCAGCTCGAGCTCGACGGCGAGCAGCTCTGCGGCCGACTCCGACCACGCGGTCAGCAGCGCCGCCGGGTCGTCGGCGAGCGCTGCCCGGTGCGTGTCGGCGGCCTGCAGTGCGCACGCCGCCCAGCCGGCCGCCGCCGGGCCGTCCGGCGGGCCCAGCTCGGCCCAGCCGGGCCGGAGATAGCCGTCCGGGCGGACCGGGGCCCAGGGCTGCACCGGGTCGTCGCCGCCGGCCGTCTGGTCGGCGCCGTCGAGCAGGTCCAGCTGGCCGCTGCGCGGCCGGCCGTCCGGGCGGAGCCCGGCCGCCACGGCCCAGACGACGGCCGGGTCGCCGTCGTGGCCGCCGTGCAGCAGCCGGTGCGTCGCCGCCACGTCCCACGACGCGGTGACCCGCAGGCCGGCCGCGACCAGCGGGCGCACCGAGCCGGCCGACCACCAGGTCGGGCGGACACCGAGCTCGCGGACGAGCGAAGGAAGCACCACCAGCGGGTCGGCGGTGGTCCACCAGGCCCGGCCCGGGCCGGTCGCCAGGCCGAGCCTCCCGTCGGTCCCGAGCGCGACCCCGACGAGCGCACCTCGGAGGGCGGCGCCGGGGCCGGTGCCTGCATCGTGGCCGGCCTGGAGACCGGCGGCGACGTCGGCGACCGGGTCGGTGGACAGCGGCGGGGGCCGTGCGACGTCTGCGACGTCCGGCCCTGGCTGCATCGGGCCATCCTCGCGGCCCGGGCCGACAGGGTTCCCCGGCGGACCCGTCGGGCAGGGGCCGCAGACAGCCGGCACAGGCCTCCGACCCGAACGAGGAGCACCATGCAGCAGCGCACCATCGGCGACCGGACCGTCAGCGCGATCGGCCTGGGCGGCATGCCCCTGTCGATCGAGGGCCGCCCCGACGACCGGGCCCGCTGCCTGGCCACCGTCCACGCGGCGCTCGACGCCGGCGTCACGCTGATCGACACCGCGGACGCCTACCACCTGGACAGCAGCGACATCGGTCACAACGAGACCCTCGTCGCGGAGGCCCTTGCGACGTACGGCAGCGACGTCTCCGACGTGCTCGTCGCCACCAAGGGCGGCCACACCCGGCCCGGCGACGGCGCCTGGGTCATCGACGGCTCGCCGGAGCACCTGCGGGCCGCCTGCGACGCGTCCCTGAAGCGGCTGGGCGTCGAGGCGATCGGGCTCTACCAGCACCACCGGCCGGACCCGAAGGTCCCCTATGCCGACTCGATCGGGGCTCTCGCCGAGCTGCTGGACGCCGGGAAGATCCGGATGGCCGGCATCTCGAACGCCGACCCGGACCGGATCCGTCAGGCGCAGGAGATCCTGGGCGGCCGGCTGGTGTCGGTGCAGAACCAGTTCTCGCCGGCATTCCGGAGCAGCGAGCCCGAGCTGCGGCTCTGTGCCGAGATGGGCATCGCCTTCCTTCCGTGGAGCCCGCTCGGTGGCATCGGCAGCGCGGCCGACCTCGGGTCGACGCACGCCGCGTTCGCCGAGGTGGCCGCGGAGCACGGGGTGAGCCCGCAGCAGGTGACCCTGTCCTGGATGCTGGCGCTGTCGCCGGTCGTGGTCCCGATCCCGGGCTCGAGCCGGCCGGAGACGGCCCGGGACTCGGCGGCCGCAGCCGACCTCGGGCTCACCATGGAAGAGGTCTCCCGGCTCAGCGCCGCCCGCTGACAGGATGGCGCCATGACGACGGGCGACAGCATCGAAGGCGTCGGCTCGCAGGAGGTGGACCCGCTGGTGGCCGACCTGGTGCTGGGGATCCGCGACCGGTTCGGCCTCCACGGGCTGCGCGACGCCCGTCGGTTGATCGACGAGGAGATCGTGCTGGCCGAGCAGGCGATGGCGGAGCTCGAGGCGGTGTCCGAGCCGGAGCCGGACCAGTAGCCGGCGAGGGGGCTGGCGCGACCGGCTCGTGGTCGTCCGTCAGTCGCCGGTGTCGCGGCGTGACCGCTTGGTGTCGGCCCGCCGCCGCTTGGCTGTGAGCCGCCGCTGCACCGAGCCCTTGGTGGGCCGGGTCGGGCGGCGCGGGCGTGGCGGCGCGGCGGTGGCCTCGCGCAGCAGCAGGGCCAGCCGCTCGGCGGCCAGGCGCCGGTTCTGCAGCTGGGAGCGCTGCTCGGCCGCGACCACCGTCACGACCCCCGCGACCACCCGGTCGCCGAGCCGCTGCAGGGCCCGCGCCCGCTGGGCGGGGGAGAAGCCGGTGCTGGTCGTCACGTCGAGGGACAGCTCGACCCGGCTGTCGGTGGTGTTGACCGACTGGCCGCCGGGGCCGCCGGCGCGGGAGAAGCGCCAGCGGAGCTCGCGGGCGGGCACGACCAACCCCGGCCGCACCTGCAGGTCGTCGGGCACAGCGACAAGCATGGCCGACTGCCCCGCCCGGGCGCTCGGACGACCCTCGCTCACCCAGGGTAGCGACACGATGTCTCACAGTGAGAACATGATTTGCCCGATCGTTATCCGTCCTCCTAGTCTTCACCTGCCGCGCGCCGCGCGGTCCCCCAGACGGCCCGCCGAGTCCTGCCCGCCGTCGACCGGGTCAGGACTCGCATCGCAGCGGGCAGGAGTGGGGGACCCACACTCGGGCGACCGGACCGGCACCAGCCGGCGCGCGTCGTCCTCGGGGTGAAGCCACGGAAGTGGCCAGGCAACTCTCTCGCCTGAACCCGACAGCTCACCTCGCAGGCGGCGAGAGGGACAGACCCCATGGCGCATGGCGCGCACCGACGCACGTCCGCAGCCGGACGTCGCCGCAAGCCCAACCCCACCAAGCGCAACATCGGCCTCGCGACGGCACCGCTCGTCGCCGCCATCCCGTTGGTGTCCGCCTCCTCCGCCTCGGCGGCCGAGGCCGGCCCCTGGGACCGGCTGGCCGGCTGCGAGAGCGGCGGCAACTGGCACATCAACACCGGCAACGGCTACTACGGCGGCGTGCAGTTCGCCGACGGGACCTGGGACGGTTGGGGCGGCGAGCGCTACGCGTCACGCGCCGACCTGGCGACCAAGGCCGAACAGATCGTCATCGCCGCCAAGCTGGTCGAGAACTCGGGCTGGGGCTCCTGGCCGGCCTGCTCGAGCCGGCTCGGGCTCGGCGCCGAGGAGCGCCGGGTGGCCCTCGACATCGCGGCCGAGCTCAAGGCAGCGATGAACGGCGACTCCACCGCCGGCGACTCGCAGACCAGCGGCGACCGGACGCAGGACGACCAGACGGCTGCCGAGCAGCGTGCCAAGGACAACCGGGTCGACACCGAGCGGGCCTCGCGCGGTAAGCACCGCAAGGCACGCGACACGACCGACCTGGCGACGTACGCCGTGAAGTCCGGTGACACCCTCTCGTCCATCGCGCGCCGCAAGGACGTGCCCGGCGGTTGGGAGAACCTCTACCGGATCAACCGCAAGACGATCGGGAGCAACCCGGGGCTGATCTTCCCCGGTCAGCGTCTCTCGCTGGGCTGACGCACGCCCCGCACGCCCCGCACGACCACCCGGCCCGAGGGCCTCAGCGCACCTGGAAGTCGCTGAGGCCCTCGGGCCGCTCGGTGCGCACCGAGACGCCGTCGACAGTGGCGTGCGGCGGCCCGTCGTGCACCCACTCGACCATGGCATCGACGGCGTCGGCCGGCCCCTCGAAGACCGCCTCGACCGCGCCGTCCGGCGTGTTGCTGACCCACCCGGCGACGCCGCGGCCGCGCGCCTCGCGGCGGCAGCTGTCGCGGAAGAACACGCCCTGCACCTGCCCGCGCACGACGACGTGGCGCCGGGTCGGGTCTTGGCTGCCCTGGTCGGTCGTCACGGCGCCAGCTCCGCGAGCATGGTCCGCGCGCGCTCGACCGAGGCGTCCGGGTCGGCGTCGACGGTGCCGACCTCGGGGTCGAAGTTGAGGTCGAGGAAGGTCTCGGTGACCCCCTGCTCGGCGAGCAGTGCGAGGTCGCCGCGGATCTCGTCCCAGGAGCCGGAGAGCAGCCGGCGGTCGGCGGCGCCGGCCGGCCGCAGCCGCACCACACCGCGGCAGACGAAGCGCAGCCGGCCGGGATCGCGGCGGTCCTCGCGGGCGCCGTCGCGCACCGTCTCGATCGCCTCTCCGATGGAGCGCAGGTCCTGCCCGCTGCTGCTGATCCACCCGTCGGCCATCCGCCCGGCCCGGCGCAGCGCTGCGTCGACGGTCCCGCCGAGCAGCACCGGTGGGTGCGGGCGCTGCACCGGCTTCGGCTCCACGCGTACGTCGCGCAGGACACCCAGCGGTCCCTCGTGGGTGACGACGTCCTGGGCCCAGATCGCCTCGAGCGTCCGCAGGAACTCCTCGGCCAGCGCCCCGCGCCGGCCGGGCTCGGTCGCCGTCGCGGCGAACTCCTCGGCCGCCCAGCCCAGGCCGAGCCCCAGGTCCAGCCGCCCACGCGAGACGATGTCGAGGCTGGTCGCCATCTTGGCCAGGAGCAGCGGCGAGTACCACGGGAAGTTGACGACCGCGACGCCCAGCCGGACCCGGCTGGTCTGACCGGCCAGGAAGGCCAACGTGACCAGGGGGTCGGCGACGCTGCGGTAGACCGGCTGCCACCGCTTCGGGGCGTCGCCGGCCGCCGGGTCGTCCGGGTAGAGCAGGCGCTGGAAGGTCCACAGCGACGCGTAGCCCAGCTCCTCGGCCTGCCGAGCCAGCTCCACCTGCGCGTCCGGCGTGGCCCATGAGCCGGAGACCGGGACGGCGAAACCGAGCTGCACGAGAACCGTCCTACCAGACCGGCGCCAGACCGGCGCCAGACCGGCGCTACGGGCAATCGGTCAGTAGTCGTCGTAGCAGCGGCCGAGCCCGAGCTCGGCGGGGCCGCGACGGTCCCCGGCCCGGTAGGAGGGCGGCGGGTAGGCGTTGGTGTCGTACATGACCTGGTACGGGTCGGTCACGTGGTCGAGCCCCACGACGTGGGCCAGCTCGTGCAGGAGCACCGCCTGGGCGTCCCCGGCCTGCCCCAGCGGCATCCGCGCGGCCAGGGCCGGGGTGTTGAAGACCGCGTGGGCGGCGCCGATCGGCCTGGCCGCGGCCTCGACCGGGTCCGACGGGACGTCGACCCCGGGTCGCTTCCCGGGCGCGGGGGCGGCCAGCTCTAGCGGGGTGCAGCCGGTCAGTGTGGCCGAGGCTGCCGTCGCGAGGACCGCGGCGATCGCCGGGGCCGGTCGACGCAGCAGGCGCCGCACCGGACAGGTCCGGTGGGGCGTACGCACACCCGGAGCATCGGCATCACCGGGTCGCTGAGGGACAGGCCCTCGCGGGTGCCGCGAGTGCTGCGGAGAACGCTGCGGCCCAGTCCTGCGTCCCTGATACATGCCGCCGTCTCGGGGCAGAGAGGCCGGTGGACCAGGGCGAAAGGCATGACGGGATGCGGATCGCGGGGCTGGACGGACTGCGGGCGATCGCGGTCTCAGGCGTGCTTCTCTACCACGGCGGCGTGCCCGCGATCCCTGGCGGCTTCCTCGGTGTCGACCTCTTCTTCGTGATCAGCGGCTTCCTGATCACCGTTCTGCTGCTCGAGGAGTCCGTCCGACGGGGCGGGCAGATCGACCTGATCGCGTTCTGGGGCCGCCGCGCCCGCCGCCTGCTGCCCGCTCTGCTCGTCGTCACGGCCACCACTGTCGTGCTGTTCACCGCGAACCGGTCGATCGCCGACGCGACGGACATCCGGCTCGATGCGCTCGCGGCGCTGCTCTACGTCGCGAACTGGCACTTCCTCTTCGGGGGAGAGGGCTACTTCGAGGCGCTTGCGGCCCCGTCGCCGCTGCAGCACACCTGGTCCCTGGCCATCGAGGAGCAGTTCTACGTGGTGTGGCCCCTGCTCCTGTACCTGATCCTGCGCCTGCGGGCGTCCCGCCGGGTGCAGGCCACCGTCGTGACGCTCCTGGCCGGGGCGGCCGTGGGCTGGGTGCTCCACCTGGCCGCCGCGGGTCCCGACGTCGACCGGCTGTACTACGGCACCGACACCCGCGTCCCCGCCATCCTGCTCGGGGTTCTCGCCGCGTTCGCCCTCGAGCGCGTCGTCACGCCGCGGCGGGGAGGTCGCCGAGCGGTCCCGTCCCGTCTGACCACATGGATCCTGAACGTCACCGGTCCACTGGCGTTGGCAGTAGTGGTCGCTCTCATGTGCACGACTTCCTCCGCGGACGCGTCGCTCTTCCGCGGTGGACTGCTGTTCTTCGCGGCGGTCAGCACGGCCCTGCTCGGGATCATCGTGAGCTCCCCACGTGGTCCGCTGACCCGCGTGCTGGAGGGTCGACCACTGCGGTGGATCGGCGTAGTCTCGTACGGGCTCTACCTCTGGCACTGGCCGGTCTTCCTCTTCCTCAGCGCCGGACGCACGGGCCTGACCGGCTGGGCGCTGCTGACCGGGCGGCTCTTGATCACCACGGGGCTGGCCGCGGCGTCGTACCGCCTCGTCGAGCTCCCCTTGCGCCGCGGCACCTGGCACGCCCCCCGGCGGCTCGCGGTGCCGGCCGCCGCGGTTGCGGTGTTCTGCGGACTCGTCCTCGTCGCAACGAGCAGTGGTTGGCGACCGGAGCAGCTGCACACGGTGCTCGCCGGTCAGCGCCGGCCACCACCGGTGGCAACGGGTTCCGCCTCCCCAGCGGTCGACGTCACCGACGAGCCGAACCGGCCATCGACGCCGCCTCGTGCGGCCGAAGGTGTTGCAACGCGGCACCGGTTGCGCGTCACGGTTCTCGGCGACTCCACGGCCGCGACCCTGGTCGACGGGCTGCGCGACCGCCCAGGACCGGACGGTGTCGACTTCCGCGACGCGGCGACGACGGGTTGCGGGATCACCACGGTGATGCCGTACCGCTACATGGGCGAGATCTCTCCGTACGAGCGCCTGAGGTGCCGGACGTGGACCAGCCGGTGGGAGCGTGCGGTGCTGTCCCGGCCGGCCGACGTGGTCGCCGTCATGGTGGGCCGGTGGGAGGTGGCCGACCAGGTCGTCGACGGCTCCTGGACGCACGTCGGACGTGCGCGCTTCGACGCCTACCTGCGTGGTCAGCTGGAGAGAGCGGTCGCCGCAGCATCCGCGGGCGGTGCCACCGTCGTGTTCCTGACCGCGCCCTACTACAGCCGGGGCGAGCAGCCCGACGGGAGCATCTGGCCGGAGGACGACCCGGCACGGGTCGACGCCTTCAACCGGCTTCTCCGCTCGGTCGGGGCCGAGCACCGGGGCCAGGTGGAGGTCGTGGACTTCGGCCGGCGGATGTCCGACGGCCGCCAAGAGTACGTCGCCGAAGTGGACGGCGTAGACCTCCGGTACGACGGTGTGCACTTCACCCGTGGAGCTGCGCGCTGGATCCAGCCGTGGCTGGAGGTCCAGCTGTTCCGCGCCGCCCGCTGACCGGTTCTCCACAGGTCACCGGGCATTCAGCTGGTGCCCCGAGTGGGATTCGAACCGAGAGCCAACAACCTTCTGACCTGCGGCTACGCGCTTGCTTCCCGTGCCGTGACTGCAATGTAGCCCGTTGTCCCCCACTCGGCAGCCGATGCCCTCAGCATGGTGATCCCTGGGATCACTACTGCTGAGGGCCATCCTGGAGCACGCACGACACGACGCCGGGAGATCGCAGATGTGGCTCAGCTCACGTGTGCTCGCGCGCGGTCTGATTCGGCCGCGCGAAGTTCTTGCGTGTCCCGGGATTTCATACGCTCTCGCCCGCGGACTGCAGCCCCTCCCAGTGCGTGGCTCGTCTGAAGTGCAGACCTTGGGTCAGGCGCAGCTGACGGTGCCCACCTCGTTGGGCATGACACCAGTGTGCGCCCCGATCGGTAGCCATATCGAGCACTCTGAGGGTGCGCTAATTGCGCGAGGTCAGCCCCTCGGTTCCGACAGCTCGAAGTACGCGTGAGCCGATTTCGTTGAGTTGGCGCACCTGACTCCTGGTGAGGTGGTCGAAGATCAGCCGTCGTACCTCCGCCACATGGCCAGGCGCCGTCTCCACGACTTTCTCCCAGCCCGCGTCGGTGAGCACGGCAAGGGTGGAGCGGCCATCGGTTGGGTCGGGCTGGCGGCAGACCCAGCCGCGCCTGTCAAGGCGATCGACCACCCGAGACAGTCGGGTCAGCGACCCGCTGGCCAACGCCGCCAGCCTGCTCATCCGCAGCGTGCGATCTGGCTCCATCGAGAGCATGGCCATTACCTGGTACTCGAAGAGGCTGACGCCAGCGTCGCGTTGCAACTGGGCGTCGAGTGTCGTGGGCAGCTCGATCAGCATCCCCGCCAAGGTCACCCAGGCATGGGCTTCCTCCCGGTCGAGCCAGCGAGGCTGGTCGGGGTCGCTCGGCGTCTGGCCGGCTGCTGGCACACCAGCCACGGTACTGGCTTTTCACTTGACACCGCAAGCGAAGTCAGGGAGGATTCACTTTCCGAGTCAAGTAAATCCGTCTGAGAGTAGCCCCCAATGCGCGCACTGCACGTCCCGGCCGCCGGAGAGCCGCCGCAGTTGTCCGACCTGCCGAAGCCGGAGCCGGCTGAAGGCACCGTGCTGATCAAGGTAAAGGCCGCTGGACTGAACCCGTTCGACAACTCGGTCGCCAGCGGGATGTTGAGCCAGATGGTGCCGCACGAGTATCCGGTGGTGCTCGGCCGCGACGCGGCCGGCGTGGTCGAGGCAGTCGGTCCGGGCGTCGAGCACGTCGCGGTCGGCGACGAGGTGATCGGCCACGTCCTGTTCGCCCCGCCCATCCACGCCGGAACTCTGGCCGAGTACGCGGTGGTGCCCGCCGAAGCGGTCTTCGCCAAGCCGGCCGACTTGGACTTCGTCACCGCCGCGGCGCTCCCGGTGGCGGGTGCGGCCGCCGTCGCCGCCGTCGAGGCCATCGACCCACAGCCTGGCCAGACGGTGCTGATCAACGGCGCCTCGGGGGGCGTTGGGTCCTTCGCCATCCAGCTGGTGGCCGCCCGCGGCGCCACCGTCGTGGCCACCGGCACGGCCACGGACACCGACCGGTTGACCGACCTCGGCGCGACCACCGTCGTCGACTTCACCGCCGGACCGGTGGCCAGGCAAGTGCTGGATGTCCACCCTGACGGCGTTGACGCACTGATCGACCTCGTCAACTACTCACCTGACGGGCTACCTCTCGACGCGGTCCGGAAGGGTGGAACGGTGGCGAGCACCATGAACGCCGCCGATGAAGCAGCACTCAACGCTGCCGGACTGACCGGGACCAACCTCATGGCCAACCCCATCCAAGATGTCCTCGCGCCGCTTGCCAATCAGGCAGCCGATGGGACGCTTCGAGTCGAGGTCGCCACGGTGCTTCCACTAGACCAGGCGACCGACGGCCTCGCCACTCTCGCCTCAGGCCATGCCGAAGGCAAGATCGTGATCACCGTCACCGACTGACACCGCATGAGTAGTGCCG
>Ga0126307_10000900_pt1 | contig 19670 bp, 16 predicted proteins | sample Plot28_FD_89955 | JGI IMG/M metagenome (GOLD analysis project Ga0126307, IMG submission 89955) | Serpentine soil microbial communities from UC McLaughlin Reserve, CA, USA - Plot28 | ecosystem: Environmental > Terrestrial > Soil > Grasslands | place: USA: UC McLaughlin Reserve, Lake County... | reverse complement strand
GCTCGCCATGAACAGCCGTATCCCGTCGTTCTCCATAGAGGGCGACCGTGCGGCGTTCGTGCGACACCTGCGCACCTTGAGTAAGTTGTTCCACCTCGCGCAGCTGATGGGTAGCCATGCCTGAATTTGATCCGATCACGGGCCGGTACGCGTACCTGGACGTCGCAGGCGCCCGCAACCGCGTCTACTTTGAGGAGGCTGGGGAGGGCCGGCCGCTCCTGTGCCTCCATACCGCAGGGGCCGACTCACGCCAGTGGCGGCACCTGCTCTGCGACGCAGAGGGGACCGGTAGGTGGCGGGTTCTCGCCTTCGACATGCCCTACCACGGACGATCGACGCCGCCTGTGGGCTGGTGGGAGAAGGAATACCTGCTCACGACCGAAACCTACGCGCGTACGGTAATGGCCTTTGTGCGGGCCCTAGACCTAGAGCAACCTGTGGTGCTCGGATGCTCCATGGGTGGTGTCGTCGTGCTCGAGCTAGCGAGCAGGCACTCCGCGGAGTTGAGCGCCGTGATCGGCCTTGAAGCCGCGAGCAAGATAGAAGGCCGCTTCTCGGACTGGACGGTGATACCGGACGTGGACGGCTCGGTAGTGGCTGCCTCTTGGACCTACGGCCTCATGGCTCCCCAGAGCCCGGAGGTAGCCCGCCGGGAAGTGTGGTGGACCTATGCCCAGGGCGGCCCGGGCACCTACCGCGGCGACACATTCTTCTATAGCGTCGACTGGGACCTCCGCGGACGGGAGGAGAAGATAGACACCGCCACCTGCCCGGTCCACCTCTTGACCGGGGAGTATGACTACGCCTGCACGCCGGAGGAGGGCGCTGCAACCGCGGCAGCCATACCCGACGCGAAGTTCACGAAGATGCGCGGTATCGGTCATTTCCCGATGGCGGAGAACTACCCGCGGTTCAGGGAGCACCTGCTGCCGATCCTCCGCGAGCTCGAAGGGCTGCTCGACGGCCCGTGACCTTTCCCGAATGCAGGAAGGAGCGAACACAGATGGCGACCCGGGAAGAGAAGCAGGCGTACATAGACGAGATGGTGAGGAAGCGGGGCTACGTCCTCGACTACCACAAGGTCATGGCCGCCCATGACTACGAGGTCTTGCAGGCCGCCAACGGCCTCGTGAACGCCGCCTACCTCAAGCAGCGGCGCCTCGACCGCAAGACGAAAGAGCTTATCTTCATAACGAGCCTCACGGTGATGCGGGCCAGCAAGGGGCACATCCAAAGCCACATCCAGGTAGCTCTGGACCTCGGCCTCTCCAAGGAGGAGATTCTCGAGGCTATAGAGATCGCACTTCCCGAAGCGGGTGTGGTCGCCTTCCAGGAGGGTTTCGAGGCATGGAGGGAGGCGGTGGGTGCCGAGGGCATCGAGCCAACCGTCGCGGCCCACCAGGGTGGCTCCGGCTCAGAGGATAATCAGGACTAAACTTCGTACTCCGAGTGCCGGCGCTCGGTGATAAACATGTGTCCGGGGCTGTGGGTGACCATGAGCGGGGGCCTGGCTTTCATGGCCACCGCTTGGGGCGTCACCCCACAGGCCCAGAACACGGGCATCTGGCCCCGTTCGATCCCGACCGGCTCTCCGAACTCCGGCTTCGCGAGGTCCCGAATCCCCAACGCTTCAGGATCCCCCACGTGTAGCGGGGCCCCATGCATAGAGGGGTAGCGCCCCGTCACGCTTACGACCAGCGGCAGCTCCTCCGGCTCGTAGGGTCGCATGCTCACGACCAGCGGCCCTGAGAAGGGCCCCGATGGGACGCACTGCCTGTCGGTTATGTACATGGGGACGTTGCGGCCCTGGTCTAGGTGCGCTACTCTCAGGCCCGCCCCGAGCAGCGCCGCCTCGAACGTGAAACTGCACCCGATCAAGAACCCCACGAGGTCGTCTCGCCAATGGTGTAGTATGTCCTGCGGCTCCTCCATGAGCTCGCCGTCCTCGTAGACGCGGTACCTGGGTACGTCGGTCCGCAAGTCCGCGGCGGGGGCCGTGGTCACAGGCTCCGGTGAGCCCGCCTCGGTGACCTCGAGGATCGGACACGGCTTCGGGTTCCTGACGCAGAACTTCAGGAAGTCGAAGGCGAACTCCTCTGGCAGGAGGACGAGGTTCGCATGCACAAAACCATGCGCGAGCCCGCTGGTTGGCCCCGTATGTTCACCGTCGCGTATGCGGGCGCGTACCTCTTGTACCCGGGTGCTGTCTGTCCTTAGTTTCTGCTCCATGAATCGGTACCTCCTTGATTCGCAAGATACATAAATCGTAGCGCAACGAAAAGAGCATTTTCGACGGGCAACCCTCAGGCGATGCGGGCCGCTACCTCATCAAGGCCCTTTTTAGCCGCCGGGTAACGCTGCATAACCAGAGGATCATGGCCCGGCACTACATGGGCGGGTGAATCCGCCAGGGAACGCACGACGTCGAAGGCACCGTACATCTGCGCGAGTTCGCTGACGATGCTGTAGGGACGATCTTCTTCGATGTTCGCGTAGAAGTGCGTGGCGTCCGATGCCAAAACTACGAAGCCCCGAGCGGTTTTGACCCGCACCACTTGTAGCCCCGACGAGTGTCCACCCGCCCAGTGAACCTCGATGCCCGGCACGACCTCCTCGCTTCCCGCTACGAAGCGCAAACGACCCTCAAAGTTCTCCCTTACGAGGTACACCACATCGTCTGTCTCCACAATATTGCGGAAGTGTTCCTTGCCCGCGTAGCGACCGGTCCAGAAGGCCATCTCCGCCTCCTGCACTACGAAGGTGGCCTCGGGGAACTTGTCGAGATTCCCAACGTGGTCGTAGTGGAGGTGGGTGAGGATCACATAGGGAACCCGCGCGCAGTCGATGCCAAGAGCCTCCAGTCCCTCGGTGGGGCAGCGCAGGTGCTTCCGTCCGCGGCGCGCCGCTACCTCGGCGGTGAAGCCCGCGTCCACGACGATCGTGCGCTCGGGCGAAACCACCGCCCATACGTAATAGTCCATCGGCATGGGAGCGTCGTGCGGATCGCCCCCGTAGAAGTGCTCCCCTCTGCATGCCTCGCGCGTCGCGTACTTGATGGCATAAACCTGGAATGGCGATCCGCCACTCATGTCATAACGCTCCGCAGCCGCTGCTCAAACGGATACCTTCTTAAAAGGGGAAATCTCCTTCGCCTCTGGCGAGCCTCGAAGAAGCCTAGCATACGAGCGGCGTTCGCAACAGGCGACTCCGCAAGGAGCGTTAACGTAAGGGGGGCGTGGCAACAGACCATCGCTAGGCGATGCGGGTTCGGTGAGGAGGATGAAGGACCGCAAGCATATCTTCGGAGAACGCCTCCGCCTCTTCCGGTTCTAGGGTGGCCGTGGTGACGCGCACGGCGGGTGGCGCGGTCAATCTGTGCGCTTCACCGGCGCGGACCGCCCACCCCCTTTCGAGGAGCCCGGCGACGATAGAGCTCTCCTGGGTGACCGGTATCCAGACGTTCAACCCGGAGGCGCCGAAGGCCGTGATGTTTCGCCGTCGCAGCGCCGCGATCAACGCCTGCCGCCGAGCCGAGTAGGTACGCGCAGCCTGCGTCACCAAAGCGTCGACGCCCGGATCGTTCCATAGCGCCGCCACGAGCCGTTGCAGCACACCGCTGATCCAACCGGCGCCGAGGGACATCCGGCCTTCGACACGGCTGACGGTGACCGGGTCCCCGGTGAGCAAAGCCACCCGCAAGTCGGGCCCGAGGGTCTTCGACACCGAGCGTACGAAAGCCCAGCGAGACCGCCGATCGACGAGCGTGCCGTACGGAGGGTCAGCGCTCAGACCCAGGTGGTCATCCTCGACCACGGTCACCTCCGGGGCCGAATCCAGCACGGCGCGCAGGTCCGCCGCCCTGGGCGGCGTGATGAAAGCGCCCGTGGGGTTTTGCGCGTGCGGCGTCAGCACCACCGCCGAGACCCCAAAGCGCAGAGCCTCCGCAAGCGCGTCGGGTATCATGCCCTCGTTGTCCACGCGGACCGGGTGCCGTTCGAACCCCATCGCCGCGAGCAGGTCCAGTACGCCAGAGTAGCCGGGGTCCTCGACGGCGACCCGGTCTCCCGGTCGCAGGTGCGCCTGCAGAACCCGCTCGATACCGTCCATCGCACCCCCCACCACGGTGAACTCACTGCCGTCCAGGCCTATCTCCTCCAGCCGGACACGGGCCGCAGCCGCGAACTCCGGTACGACCAGCGGTTCCCGGTACAGGCGCGTCCGCATAGCCACCAACCGGAGCGCCTCTTCGAGATCGGGCAACAGCCGGGGATCGGGGTTGCCGGTGGCAAGGTCGCGCGTGCCCACCGGAACCGGGGCCTCGGACCGGACCCTCAGCGGCGGACGGAGGCTCACGGTGGTCCGGCCGCGCGAGCGCCCCGTCACTATGCCCCGAGACCGTAGGTCTCGATAGGCTGAGGCTACCGTAGCCGGACTGACTTCGAGCTCCACCGCCAGCCGCCGAACAGAGGGCAATCTCTCCCCCGGCTCAACATTACCAGTTGTTACGGCAGCCTCGATGCCGGACGCTATCTCTCTTGCGGACCTTCCAGAGAAGTGATATTGTGCTAATATAGAATTCACATCTGTACTATAACAGATATCGAGAGGCGAACCTTGTGGGGAGGTCGCGAGAACCATGTCGTTACGGTACAGCCCATCGGTGGCGCGCCTCACTCCCTACGCTCCTGGTCTGAGTGCTCAGGACGTGGCGTCCGAGTTTGGTGTCTCGCCTTCGGAAGTCGTCAAACTGGGCTCGGGGGAGAATCCCTTCGGGCCTTCTCCTGCGGCTGCACGGGCGATCTCCGAGGATCTCGGCTCGCTCAACAGGTACCCGGAGTGGACCTCCGCCGAGCTGCGGTGCAAGGTCGCCGGTTTATTCGACGTCTCGGAAGAGGAAGTCGTCTGCGGGGCCGGGGAGACCGAGATCATCTCGTGCGTGATCAGGGCGTTCGCGCGCCCGGGCGACGAGATTTTGATGCACAAGCCCACGTTCCCCATCTACCACCTCTACGCCGAGGCCGAAGATCGGCGGCCCGTCTTTGCCGACCCGGGCGATTTACCGACTCTGAGCGCCGACGATCTCCTCGAGCAGATCAACGAGCGCACACGGGCGGTTTTCCTCACTTCCCCCCACAACCCGAGCGGGAGGGTGCTAGAGCTAGACGACGTGCGGCGGGTCTGCCGGGCTGCATCCCAGGCGCTCGTCGTCATGGACGAGGCGTACATACATTTCTCCGACCGGATCTCCGCGGTGCGCCTCCTTCCCGAATGCCCGAACCTGATGGTGTTGCGAACCTTCTCCAAGGCTTACGGATTGGCCAGTTTGCGAGTTGGCTTCGGCATTGCCGGTGAGGAGGTCGTCCGCATCCTGATGCGCGTCAAACCGACGTGGAACGTTGGCGCGTTGCAGACTGCGGGCGCGGTCGCCGCGCTCGACGATGAAGAACACGTCGAGCGCATTACCCAGATCGTTGGAAAGATGCGAGAGGTCGCGTACCGGGAGATCGACAGCTTAGGGGGATTCAGCGTGATCAAGGGCTCCCAAGCGAACTTCGTTCTGGTCCGACTGGACGACCCTTCGCTGAACTCTACGGAGGTGTTCCGTCGTCTGGCCCGGCAAGGGCTGGTCGTCAAGGACGGCACCGTTTCTTACATCGGGCTGGGGACGCGGCACCTCAGGATCGACGTGGGCGTCGAGGAGGTCATGGACCGGCTGGTGGAAGCGCTCCGCACGATTTCGGCGAGCTCGTGATGTGTCCGGATAGGTCTCCCCACGCACGCGCATGGGTCGGAATCGATATCGGGGGAACTTTCAGCGACGTCGTAACCCTCGACGACAGGGGCGAGGTGATCTCAGCCTTCAAAGTTCCCTCGACGCCGGACGATCCGGCGGAAGCGGTGTTCGCGGGGCTCGCCCGTCTCGAGGATCGACTGCCGGGTCTTGCCGACGGCCGCTTGCCCATCGCTGTGTTCCACGGGACTACCGCGGCGACCAACGCGCTGATTCAGAAGCGAGGGGCAAAGACGGCCTTGTTGACGACGGACGGCTGCCGAGACGTGCTCGAACTCCGCCGGCAAGCGCGGCCGGAACTCTACCGGCTGTTCCAGCGGATCTCGCCGCCCCTGGTCGAGCAGCGATGGCGACTCGAGATTGCCGAGCGCGTGGCCTCCGATGGCTCGGTGGTCCGGCTCCTCGAGAAGGACTCCGTGCAGGAAGCCGTCGAGGTCTTGCAAGAAGGGGAGATCGAAGCCCTCGCGATCTGCTTCCTCCACGCGTACGCGAACGACGAGCACGAGCGGAGCGTAGGGCGGATCATCGAAGAAGAGTTGCCGCACGTGGATCTGTCGCTGTCGAGCGACGTTTGCCCCGAGATCGGGGAGTTCGAGCGAACCAGCACTGTTGTGGTGAACGCCTACGTCTCTCCGGAGGTGCGCCGTTACCTACGACGGTTACGAGAGGGCATGAGCCGGTATGGCGTAGACCGGTTTCACGTCGTGAAATCCAACGGGGGCCTGACTTCGGCCGCGAATGCCGAGCGGTACCCAGTCCATCTGATCGAATCGGGCCCGGCGGCGGGGATCGTGGCCACCGCCGAGCTCGGCCGGTCGAAAGGCATGCAGGATCTAATAGCCTTCGACATGGGCGGGACGACCGCGAAGGTCGGGGTGATCCAGGACGGACGACCACGCTTGGCGCGGGAGTTCTATGCCGACCGCTACGTCGGCGGGGATGATTTGGGCGGGTATGCCATCAGAAGCCCCGTCATAGACCTCGCGGAGATCGGGGCTGGCGGAGGGAGCATCGCGTGGCTCGACCGCGCCGGCGTGCTGAAGGTCGGTCCCCAGAGCGCCGGTTCCCAGCCAGGACCAGCTTGCTACGGACGGGGCGGCGGGTCCCCGACTGTTACAGACGCCCACTGCGCGTTGGGCACGTTGCCCTCCGACTCCTCGGAGGGAGAGACTCCGAGCCTGCGGCCCGACCTCGCACGCGCTGCCATCGAAGCGCAGATCGCCCGCCCGCTTGGCTGGACCGTAGAACGATCCGCGCACGCGATCCTGGAGATTGCCACGGCCAACATGGCGGAGATGGTCAGGCTCGTCACGGTGCGGCGGGGGTTAGATCCCCGCGACTTCGCGCTCGTCGCTTACGGTGGCGCCGGCCCTCTTCACGGGGGCGACATCGCCAGGGAGGTGGGCGTGGAGAAGGTGGTCGTTCCGCCCTATCCGGGCATGTTCAGCGCCATCGGAACCGTCATGTGCGAGGTTAAATACGATCTCGTCCAGAGCCTGCTCCGGAAGGTCGACGTTCTCGAACCAGAGGGCGTTCGAGAAGCCTTTCGTAGGCTGGAGCACCGGGCCCAGGGTCTCCTGGCCGACGAAGCAGTCCCGGTCGACCCGGAATCGGTGCGTTACTCTCGCCATCTTGACCTTCGTCATGAGGGACAGCTGCACGAACTGGGCATAGCTTTGCGGCGGGACGGGATTCCTTCGCGCGCAGAGATTGAAAAGGACTTCAGAAACGCTTACGAGGACAGCTACGGGTACCGGCTACCGGGAAGCGCCGTCGAGCTCGTAAACGTACGCCTGGAAGTCGTTTTCAGGCTGTGGAAGCCCGGGTTCTTTCCGAAGGATGCCCAGAGAATACGGACCCTGACCGAACGCGAGCGTGCGATAGCCGAGGCGGACGGATCAGAGGTGCGGTGGCGTGTCCTGGCACGCCACGAGCTGGTTCCGGGAGAGGAGGTCTACGGACCTACATTGATCGAAGACGAAGGATCCGTGGTCCGGGTTCTTGCGGGCCAAAGCGCCCGGCGCGGCAATGAGGGGGTGCTCATCGTTGAGGAGAGGCGGTAGCGCGAAGGGATCCATCCTCGCTTCTGAGGTCGGCTTAACGACCCTCGAGGTCGTTCGCGGAGCACTGGGCGCTACGACGGAGGAGATGAAGAGCATCGTGATGCGGGCCTCGTTCTCGCCACTTTTAACATTATCCGGCGATCTATCCTGCGCGGTCCTGGACGGTAAGGGGCAGGTTGTCGCGCAAGGGAACGACATCCCTGTGCACCTGGGCGCCATGCCGTTCACCGCCCAGGGGATTCTGTCCAAGATTCCAGCGGAGGACATAGCTCCGGGCGACGTGCTGATCACCAACGACCCATACGTGGGCGGAACCCATCTCCCGGACGTCACCGTCATGTCTCCCGTCTTCGATGAAGAAGGGTTAGTCGGCTTCGTGGCGAGCCGAGTTCACTGGCCCGACGTAGGGGGCGCATCGGCCGGCAGCTCGAAGGCGACGGATGGGGCGATCAAGGAAGGCCTGCGGATCCCCCCGGCCAAACTCGTAGAGGAAAACGAGCTCGACGATAAGTTCGTTGAACTATTACTCGCGAACATGCGGGTGCCTTCCGAACGGCGGGGCGATCTCGAAGCCCAGCTAGCGGGCAACCGTCGCGGGGTCTGGCGTATAGAGGAACTGGTAAGTAGGTACGGTGGCGGAACAGTTCGTGAAGTATTCGAGGAGTCTCAGCGATACTCGCAGATCCTCGTCGAACGAGCGCTTCGGGAGATCCCCGACGGCGAGCACCAGTTCGAGGAACGTCTCGACGGCGATGGCTTCGAAGAGGAAGATGCACCGCCCGCATTGACCATCCGGGTCACCGTCGCAAAAACAGGGGGCGAAATCCACTTCGACTTCGACGGGTCCTCGCCGTGCAGCCGCGGACCAGTGAACGCGCCCTTCGCCGTCACCGCATCCAGCGTGTACTACGTCGTGCTGGCGGTGCTCGGAGGCCATATCCCCCCGAATTCCGGCGCCTACCGACCCGTGCGGATCATGGCTCCGGAGGGGACGTTGGTTAACGCTGCTTATCCTGCGCCGGTCGTGGCCGGCAACACGGAGACGTCTAACCGGATCGTCGACGTGCCCCTCGGGGCGCTGGCTGGGGCCGCACCCGAGAGGGTAACGGCCGGCAGCTACGGATCCGCAGGCGTCTACACGCTAGGCGGCTGGGATCCTGCACGACGACGTTCCTTCGTCCACTACGAGACAGTCGGCGGGGGTATGGGAGCGTTTCGCGGGGGAGAAGGCCTGAGCGGTATGCGGGTACATATGGGCAACACCATGAATTTGCCGATCGAAACGGTGGAATCCAGGTTGCCCGTGCGGATACGACGCTACGAACTCATCTCCGATTCCGGCGGCCATGGACGGTGGCGCGGCGGGCGCGGGGTTCGGAAAGTGGTTCAGGCGCTCTGCGACGGAATCGACTTCTCGGTCTTGGGAGAGCGCGCCCGAACGCCCGCTCCCGGAATCTGCGGAGGCGCGACCGGGAAACCGGCGAACTTCTTCATCCGAACAGGCGAAGGTAAAGAAATTGCCCTGCGGTCGAAGGCCAGCTCGCCGAGGCTTATGCAAGGGTGGGAGCTCTGGCTGGAGACTGCAGGAGGCGGAGGATACGGCGACGACGCTGGTGAAGCTCAGGGGGTTAAGGCACGGTCCCTCCCGGGTGTGGAAAAGGAACAGAAGATGTAGGAGAGCGAGGAGGCGTAACGATGAGTGCTGAAATGTCGAGGCTCGATTACCAGTTGCGGATCGGGGTCCTAGTCCCGTCGTCCAACACGGTGATGGAGAACGACCTGCACCAGGCTTTGCCGAAGAGCCGCTACACGGTCCATGCGGCACGCATGTATCTGGAAGAGACGACGGCCGCCGCCGAACGCAGGATGGTTGAGGAGTCCGCGCCAGCTGCCGCGGAGCAACTGAAGACGTTGTACCCCCACTTGCTTGTCTTCGGCTGCACGTCCGCCGGATCCCTCGGCGGGCTTTCGTACGACCGCGAGATCTGCCATCGGCTAGGAGAGCTCGCCGGGTGCCCCGGCATCGGCGTCATCTCCAGTGTCGCGGAGGCTCTGGATCGGCGAGGACTCCGCCGCTTCGCTGTTCTAACCCCGTATGTGGGAGAGTTGACAGATTCGGTCGGGCAGAGCCTGGAGGGTCAAGGCTTCGAGGTTGTCACCGCGCGTGGTATAGGTATAGACGTGAACTTTGACTTAGCTCGTCCGTCCCCATCAGATATAGTCGAGTTTGCCAAAGAGTCGTTGAACGGGATAAAGGCGGAGGGTGTGTTCGTGTCCTGTACCAATTTTCGAGCCTTTGAGGCTTTGCCTATGCTGGAGGAGGCACTTTCCCTACCTGTAGTTACTAGCAACTCTGCGGTGTTAGAAGCGATAGAGCAATTTGCTTTGCAGCGTAGTCCCATTTCCTAATGGCGGAGATCAACGTCTTGCGCTCCTGGCGCCAGTCTCCTCTGTTGTTGTGTGCTCCTTCATAACTGAACGGGAGGTGATGTGAGGGGCAACGACGTCGTTATTGTGGGAGCCGGCAACGCGGCTTTCTGTGCGGCGCATGCCGCCCGCGAGCGGGTTGAACGGGTGGTGGTCCTCGAGAAGGCTTCGAGAGAGTGGGCTGGCGGCAACACCTACTTTACGGCCGGCGCGTTCCGTACGACCTTTTCGAACCTAGAAGAGTTGCGTCCTCTCCTCGATGACGTAAGCGAAGAGCTGTTGGCCAAGACTGAAGTACCGCCTTACACCGAGGATGACTTCCTCGCGGATATGAGACGGGTGACGCAGGGACGGTGCGACGAGGAGCTAACGGGCATCCTCGTTGCTGAGGCGGCCGAGGCCGTGCGTTGGCTCCACGAGAAGGGCATACGCTGGCGTTTGATGCATGAGCGCCAATCGTACAAGGTAGACGGCAAGAGGCGGTTTTGGGGAGGACTCGTATTGGGAACGGTGGGCGGTGGCAAGGGCCTCGTCGAGCAGCACACCACCGCCGCAAGCAGGACTGGCATCGAGATCCGTTACGGGTGTGAGGTGACCGGCCTTTTGCGGGACGACTCGAGGGCTGTGGTCGGGGTGGCGTGCAAAGGCCCCGAAGGGCGAGAGGAGATCGAAGCCGGGGCAGTGGTACTCGCGGGTGGTGGTTTCGAGTCTGACCCGCAGATGCGCGCGCAGTACCTTGGACCCAACTGGGACATAGCGAAGGTGCGCGGCACGCCACACAACACGGGAGAGGTATTGCGCATGGCTCTGGAGGCCGGTGCCCAACCCTACGGTCATTGGAGCGGCTGCCACGCGATAGCCTGGGACGCCGCCGCGCCCCCGGTCGGCGATCGCGAGCTAACGAACCTCTTCTCCAAGCAATCGTACCCGCTCGGAATCCTCGTCAACGCGGAGGGACAGCGGTTCGTGGACGAGGGTGCGGACTTCCGCAACTACACATATGCCAAGTACGGCGCCGAGATCTTGAGTCAGCCGGGGGTGATCGCCTACCAGCTCTTTGATTCGAAGACCGAATCGCTGCTGCGTCAGGATGAATACACCGCCCCGGGCGTGTCTAGGTTCGAGGCCGACACGATGCGTGCGCTTGCCGAAGAGATAGGGGTGGCTCCGGAGGCCTTGGAAAAGACAATCGAAGAGTTCAACGCCGCCGTCCAACCCGGCGAATTCGATCCGACGATCAGAGACGGCAAGTGTACGGAAGGCGTCGAGCCGCCCAAGTCCAACTGGGCCCAGCCTCTCGACTCTCCACCCTTCTACGGGTTCGCGGTTACGTGCGGCATCACCTTCACCTTCGGTGGAGTGCGCATAGACGAGGCCGCCCGGGTGCTGGACAGAGCGGGCCGGCCGATGAAGGGTTTGCACGCCGCCGGAGAGCTCGTCGGCGGCCTTTTCTACCACAACTACCCTGGAGGAAGCGGGTTAACCTCAGGCGCGGTGTTCGGGCAGCGCGCGGGGGCTACGGCCGCTACGCATGCCGGTGCTCGAACGCCCGGCTTCCGTAACCTTGCGCAGGAGAATTCGAGGTGAGGTTAAGGGATCGTAAGGTCGGTTTCGTAGGTCTGGGTAACATGGGCGGCGCCATGGTGGAGGCTATCTTGGCGGACGGCTACCGGGTCTGGGTGTACGACATCGATGCGGCGGCGGCTTCTGCATTGGAACCTCTAGGTGCTCAGGAGGCCCCTGGTCCCGGAGCCCTAGCGGCCCAGGCAGACGTCATTCTCACCAGCTTGCCCGATGCCCGAGCTGTACGGGCTGTTTATCTCGGGGAAGAAGGGCTCGTCTCGGGGGCGCGTCCCGGCACCGTGCTCGTGGAGTTGAGCACCATCGATCCTGCCACGATCGAGGAGCTCGAACGGGTGGTCTCGGAGCGGGGAGCGGTGCTCCTCGATGTCCCCGTGAGCGGTAGCCCGGACGAAGCTCGCCGGGGGGAGCTGGTGCTTACCGCTGGGGGAGAGCGGGAGGCGCTCGCGGCCGTCGAGCCTATACTGAAGTGCTTTGGGAGAACGATCCAGTACGTCGGACCTGCGGGCGCGGCCAAGATCGTCAAGATAGTCAACAACATGATGACGATGGGTAACGTGCTGGTCGCGGCCGAAGCCTTCTGCGTGGGGGTGAAGGCGGGAATCGCTCCGGACCTCCTATTCGAGGTTCTAAGCGGGAGCGGTGGACGCTCTCACCACTTCACGAAACGTTTCCCCAACGCTCTGGCCGGCGATTTCAAACCGGGCTTCTCGGTCGCTTTGGGAGAGAAGGATCTAGGACTCGCGCTAGAGCTCTCTCTGAGCCTGGACATGCCTTCGCCCACGACCGGCTTGGTGCGCCAGATGTACCGGATCGCCATGTCGGAGGGACTCTCCTCGGAGGATATCGTCGCCGTTATAAAGCTCTTCGAGAAATGGAGCGGGGTCCAAGCCCGAGGCGCGGCTCGTCGGGAGGCCAGCGGTGGCGACCACGAGGTCGAGGCGGTTGGCGAGGGGCCAAATTTGACGACGGAGCTGCTTCGTCGGATAGAGGCCAAGCTGAACGAAGACCCCGTCGTGGTCTCGAACGCCAGGTGGTACAGAGCGACGCTGAGGTTGGTGTGCGACGAGCACTCGTGGGATTACCGCGTAGCCGATGGGCGTGTCCAGCTGGTCGAAGACGGAGGCTCATCCCAAGATCCTCAGGTTCGTATCCGGGGAAGCAGCGAAGATTGGCGGCCCGTTCTCCGAGGGTTACGCGGCGGTCTGCACCGGGCGTTCCGGCACAGGCTCTTGACTTTCGATGGCGACGCTGTGGCCACGCTAATACTGTGGAAAACGATCTGGCGTCTCGGAGAAGCTCTTGCCGAGGCGGGGCAGGGAGGCTGACGTGCCCTACACCACCGTAGACGACGTGAGACTCTATTTCGAGGAGGTGCCGAACAGCGACGCGCCTCCTCTGTTATTGATCCACGGGGCCGCCCAAGACACCCTTTCTTGGCGCTTCAACCTGGATTTTTTGGGCAGCAGATTCCATGTGTACGCCATCGATCTGCCCGGGCACGGGAAGAGCCAGATGGCCCCCGAGGGCCCCATTGACAGCCTGGAGGCGTACGCCGCTTACGCGGAACGCTTCATGACGAGACTGGGGGTTGCTCACTACTCGGTGGTGGGCCATTCTATGGCTGGGGGCATCGGCTTGCACATGGCCCTACGCCACCCCGAGCGGCTAGACATGGTGGCGTTGCTGGACGGCGCGTGCTACACGTCCGGCACCTACGGGGAAGAAGTGTTCGACCTGGTCTCCATCAACCCTACCGACTGGTTCGAGGTCAACTTCCGCACCATCTGTTCGCCGAAGACCAGCCCCCAGAGGGTCGAGGAGATCGCGTTCGACGTCCGCCGCTGCGCGCCAGAGGTGGCCATGAACGATATCCGAGCGTACGCGGCGTTGGACCTGCGCCAGAGAGTCGGGAACGTCACGATACCCGTGGTCGCGATCCACGGGGAGGAGGACTGGTCGATACCACCCGAGCTTGGCAAGAGAACCACCGAGCTGACCGGAGGACCGAGCCTCTTCTTGCCTCTTGGCGGGGTCGGGCACTTCCCTCACACCGAGGCTCCCGAGCTCTTTCACGCGGCATTCGAAAAGGCGTTGGAAACGATCGACGTAAGGTTCGGCCGCTGAGTACCGAGGGCTAGAGCGGCGAGGAGGAGAATTATGATGGCCGAATACCAGATGCTGATAGGTGGAGGGTGGGTCGACGGTTCGACCGGCGAGCGTCTTGCGTCGATCAACCCGTTCAACCAGGAGGCGTGGGCAACCATACCGCAAGCATCCGAGGATGACGCGAATCGCGCCCTCTCTTCGGCGCGGGAGGCGTTCGAGAACGGCTGGGGCGACGTCAACGGCCTGAGACGGGCCCAGTTGATGACTAAACTCGCCGACCTGATCGAGGCTAACGCCTCCCGGATGGCTCGCCTGGAGACTAAGGATAACGGCAAGGTCATTCGGGAGACCCAGAACCAGGTACGCTTCTCCGCCCGCAACTACAGGTTCTTCGCGGGGTACGCAGACAAGCTCTACGGCGAAGTCATACCGCTGGACAACACCGACCTGTTCGACTACACACTGCGCGAGCCCTTCGGAGTCGTCGTTTTGATCATCGCCTGGAATTCGCCCATGCAGCTTCTGGCCAACAAGCTGGCGCCTGCGTTGGCCGCTGGCAATACGGTGGTGGTCAAACCTTCAGAGCACGCCTCGGTCACCACCCTCGAACTGGGCAAGCTCGTCGAAAAAGCTGGATTCCCTGATGGCGTGGTCAATATCGTGACCGGCAACGGGAGGGTCGGTGATTTTCTCACCAGGAGCCCTTCGGTGGAAAAGATAAGCTTTACCGGGGGGCCGCAGACGGGTCGCATAATAGCGAGCAACGCGAGCCAGAACCTCGTACCCACTACCCTGGAGCTCGGCGGGAAGTCTCCGAACATAGTGTTCGCCGACGCCGACCTCGAGCGTGCGATCAATGGTGCCGTGGCCGGCATCTTCGGTGCTGCGGGCCAGACCTGCATCGCCGGATCTAGGCTTCTCATCCAGCGTCCTGTCTACGGCGAAGTGGTGGACGAGGTTGCGTCTCGCGCCCGGAAGATCTGCCTCGGCGATCCCCTCAATCCTGACACGGAGATGGGCCCGGTAGCCAACGAGGCTCAGTACGAGAGGATTCTCGAGCTCATCGACGCAGGTAAGGCACAGGGGGCGGAGGTCGCGGCGGGAGGCGAACCCGTCCGTGGGGACGACTTCGATAGAGGCTTCTTCATCGCTCCAACGGTGTTCGCCAACGTGGATAACCGGATGACCATAGCTCAAGAAGAGATCTTCGGGCCCGTGCTAAGCACCATTCCTTTCGACGATGAGGAGCAAGCTATCGAGATCGCCAACTCGACCAGATACGGTCTAGCCTCCGGTTTGTGGACCCGCGACTTCTCGAGGGCACACCGCCTCTCCCACTCGATCCACGCCGGCACGGTCTGGGTGAACACCTACCGGGGTGCCGCCGCCCAAGCGCCCTTCGGCGGGGTGAAGCAGAGCGGGTACGGCCGAGAGCGAGGCCAGCATGCCCTTGTGGAGTACACGCGCGTCAAGAACGTGATGGCCGACCTCTCCCAAAGCACCAGCGATCCCTTCTCCATTCGCTCTTGACCCCGTTACTTTACGCCGGCTCTTACTTGGTGTCGCCGGAGTCGGCGCGTCGATCTACTACGTTCCTTCTCGCTGGTTTTTCGGGCCGGGACAAGGGCTATCTACTCATAAATGCGGCAGAAGGCTGGTAGAGCGTGGGAAGTACGGCTCGATCTGCTTCGGTGATCTTCCGCGAGTAACCGGTGTAATAGTGTCTCAGCCACAAATATCGGATGGTTCGCGCTTTGCGAAGTACACAGAAGACTTGCCCGATCGTGGGCAGGCCTCCGACCTGGTTACGCAGATTTTGAGAGAAGCCATCCTCGATGGTACCCTCCAACCCTCGTCTTGGCTCCGGGAATCGGAACTGGTACGGGAGTTGGGAGTCAGCCGTACGCCCGTGAGGGAAGCGCTCCAACGCCTCTCTGCAGAGAGTCTGGTTACCATCACAGCGCGTCAGGGTGCCATGGTATCCCGGATGACCGTGGAGGATATCCTGGAGGTGTACGTCGTCCGCGAGAACCTTGAAGGCCTCGCGGCTAGGCACAGATCGCAACAGCACTTGGACCAGCTCGAGGTCATACTATCCCGGATGGTCCGGGCTACTCCCGAAGGATGCCCGGCCGATCTGGCAGACTTGAATCTCTCGTTTCACAAAGTCATCAGGGAGGCAGCAGCCAACCATTACCTCGATCACTTCCTCACGCAGGTGGAGTTCGCGGTGCGCCGTTTTGGTCGCACGACCTTCGAGATTCCCGGGCGAGCTGAAGAGGCTATGGACGAACACCGGCGTATCGTCGAAGCGTTGAGAGCAGGCGATGCTCAGGAGGCAGAACGTTTGGCGATCGAGCACATGCGGCGCGCGCGAATTGCGTATCCGGATGTTGATAGACCAGTGATTCACGTCGAAGCCTCCGGTGCCGGCCAGCGCCACTACGATCCCAAGGAGGTGCTCGACGTCCCGCTGGTGGACGCCCACGAACAGCTTTACTACATAAGAGAAGGTTATCTATCGTCAAATGTGGATAAAGGGTCTATGTGACAAGCTTCAAGAAAGGAGTAGGATCGGATGCGACCCGAATTAGTACTTGAGGGCGTCATTCCCGCCAACCTTATGGCGTTCAATGCTGACCTGGAGATAGACGAGTACAACTACCGTCGACACATCCGGTATCTTGTGGACACAGATGGTGTATCCGGCATTACCACCAATGCCCACGCCTCCGAGGTAGCGACGCTGACCATCGAGGAGCAGCAGCAGATCTTGCACATAACGCTGGACGAGGTGGCGGGCAAGGTACCGGTCGTCTGCGGGGTCTATGAGGACGGGACGAACAAGGCCGCCGCAATCGCGAACATGACGGAGCGCGAGGGCGCCGACTGCCTTCTGGTGTTCCCCTCAGCAGTCTACGACTTCGGACATCGGCTTCGTCCCGAGCTGGCCTACAGACACATCGCCGCGGTAGCCGAGGCGACGAGCCTGCCAATCATCGTGTTCGTCTACCCAGCCACCTCGGGACTGAACATCGACACCGACAACTTGGTCAGGATTTGCGCCGAGATAGACAACGTTATCGCGATCAAGGAGTGGTCCAACGACATAGTCGTCTACGAGAGGAACTACCGCGAGCTCAAGGCTCTCGAGAAGGAGATCTCGGTCCTCTCCAGTTTCAGCAAGGCTCTCCTCGCGTCTCTGTGTATTGGAGCGGATGGCATCCTCTCCGGGCACGGCAGCATGATTGCCGACCTGCACGTGGAGATCTTCGAGGCTGTAAAACGTGGAGATCTCGCGGGAGCGCGCCGGGTGGCGGACAGGATATATCCGGTGGTCCAGGTCACCTACGCCGAGCCATTCCTCGACGGGCACAACCGGATGAAAGAAGCCCTCGCCATCTTGGGGAGGATCGACGAGGCTTATGTACGTCCCCCGTTGCAGCGCATCTCGAACGCGAAGAGGGAGAAGATCCGCCGCGTGGTGAGCGAAGCTGGGCTACCAGGCCCACGTATGGAGCGGCCGGGCGCGAGTGCGGTCGCCGGGCGCAGCTAGAAGAGAATCATGGAGGCCCTCTTTTCCCCCGTCATCGTCGGGGGGGGTCGAGGTTCGCAACCGGTTTGTGATGCCGCCGATGACGACCCGGTTGGCGGATCCCGAGGGCTACGTCACCGACGCCCTCATCGCCTACTATGAGGCTCGCGCCCTCGGAGGGGTGGGATTGATCACCGTCGAGATGGGCTCGCCGGAGAAGGTCGGGCGCCACCGCTTCTGCGAACTCGGCGTCTACGACGACCGGTTCTTGGCCGGGCTCGAGCGTCTCGTCGGCATCTTGCAGGAGGCCGGCGCCCGCGCTTCGGTTCAGCTCGGCCACGGCGGTAGTAGGGCCCGCAAGGCAGTGTCCGGCGAGACGCCCATCGCTCCTTCTTCGGTCCCTACCCCAGTCTACGAAGTGGAGCCAGAAACCGTCATACCCTTGGAGATGACCAGGGCCCGCATCGAGCAGACGACGCAGGCCTTCGTCGAGGCTGCCCGCCGCGTGCAAAGGGCTGGCTTCGACTTCGTCGAGCTGCACGGCGCCCACGGTTACTTGATCTCCCAATTCCTGTCTCCCTCGGAAAACCGCCGAACCGACGAGTATGGGGGCTCACTGGAAAACCGCGCGCGCTTCGGCCTGGACGTCTCGCGCCACATCAAGCGCGAAGTACCGGATCTCCCGGTGGTCTTCCGCCTGGGCGTCGAAGATTTCTTCCCTGGTGGGCTCACATCCACGGAAGGCCTCCGGGTCGCGCAGTGGGCCGCGCGAGCAGGGGCAGACGCCTTGAGCATCACCGCCGGTCACTACCGCTCGCTGCCGGCGGCGGAGCGCATGATCCCGCCGATGGCCTACCCCGAAGGGACGTTCCTTGAGTTTTCTTCCGAGGTTAAGGAGAGTGTTGGGGTTCCGGTGATCGGGGTTGGCCGTCTGGGAAACCCCGAAGTAGGCAAGGCTGCGATAGAGGAGGGCAAGGCAGACATGGTCGCGCTCGGGCGGACTTTGATCGCCGATCCGAACCGGATCAACAAGGTGCGCTCGGGCGCGGCGGTTCGCCAGTGCCTATCCTGTAACCACTGCGTGAACAGCATGCGCTCCGGCGCGCACATATCTTGCGTCGTCAATCCCATAACCGGCTTCGAGCTCGGCTTCGCCGATCCCACGCCTCCCGAGGAAGAAAGAATCTGCGTCGTAGGCGCTGGGCCGGCGGGCCTGTCCTACGCTTCCCTGGTGGCCGAAAAGAACCAGGTGACCGTGATCGAGCGTGCTCCGGAGTCGGGAGGAGCCTTCCGCTACACGGGCAAGGCTCCGTTCTTCGGGGAGGTCGAGGCCACAGAGGAATCTTTCAGAACCCACATCGCAGAGCTCGAGCGTGCATGCCGTCAGAAAGGGGTCGAGTTTCGTCACGGTATCGATGTGACCCGGGAGCCACAGATTCTCGAATCCTACGACCGTGTGGTGTTCGCCACCGGAGCTAGGCATCGGTACGGGTTGGGCTTCTGCGTGCCGCGCCTCCTGGATCTGGGTTTCGGTAAATCGAGGTTGGTGCGGCGTCTGTTCGCTTCACGGCGCCTGCGAAACTGGCTCTATTATGGGGCTCGGCGCGGCACCGGATCGGACTTGCAGCAGCTCGCCCGAGCGGACCAGAAGGTCGTGATCATTGGCGACGCCGCCCAAGCCGGTAAGGCCAGAGACGCCGTCGACACTGCCTTCCGCGCGGCGCTGCTCGGCGGCGATGGCCAGAGGCACCCGGATACTAGCGGAGAGTAGGTACGCGAAGGATCCAAACCAAAGCCAATGAGGCTCGGCGGCCATAAGCTCACGCCTCTCGCTGTGCAGCGAGACAATAAACGTCTTGGCGTGGTTTCGCATGTTTTGTACTCTTCCTGAGGTACCTTTCGCGATTCCATGGTATCTGGTGAGTGTTCTCGGAGCGCACCTTGCGCGCCCAGTAATGGTACCAGTTGTAGTATGGAGCAGGCAAAGGGCCGGAAAAAGAGAGTGACCGGACTACGTTTTTGCTGCAAACCGACTACTTTTAGTAGCGCGCTCGGCAGGACTCGAACCTGCGGCCTTCTGATTCGTAGTCAGACGCTCTATCCGGCTGAGCTACGAGCGCATCGGAGATGCACATGATACCGCCGGGTGGGGCATCTCTCAAGG
>Ga0126307_10000899_pt1 | contig 19690 bp, 20 predicted proteins | sample Plot28_FD_89955 | JGI IMG/M metagenome (GOLD analysis project Ga0126307, IMG submission 89955) | Serpentine soil microbial communities from UC McLaughlin Reserve, CA, USA - Plot28 | ecosystem: Environmental > Terrestrial > Soil > Grasslands | place: USA: UC McLaughlin Reserve, Lake County... | reverse complement strand
TTGGAGGTGCCACGTTGCTCGACCGCCTCGACTACCTTCTGTCTTAGGTCTACCGAATAGGCTTTCATCGCCCCATGATCGACCATAGACCCATCTAGGTCAATAGTTGTGATCATTGCTGTATATCCGGTGTGGAAGGCACTCTAGGGGTTTAGGGGACCTCTTCCACGGTAGGGTCTCCTTAACCTTACCCAACACAGTAGATCTCCAGAATGCGCTTGCCCAAGGGAAACCTGCCCGACAGGTTTAGGGGACCTTGTACGACGCTGGGTCTTCTAAACCCAACGTAGGTCTATCATAGTCACAGGAGATGCTAACTGGAGCAAATCTACCCTGCTGGTTTAGAAGGCCTCCGGGTTAAGGAGACCCGCCAAGGTCCTCTAAACCCTACAAGGCAGACCCGCGTAAATCGGCACTTTCTACAAACTCTGAAGTGCTAGGTGCGGTTAGAAGACCTTACTCGGCATTGGGTCTTCTTAACCCGACTGGCTCTAAGGCTGCCGAGCAGGTTCGCCGCAGACCCTCCCGTCCTACGTATAGCTCAAGGCGACCTGGGCATAGGAGGCCTGGCACAGATTCCCTAAAGCACACCGCCGTACAAGACTTGGGCTGTCGTGCGCCTGATTCATCGTCGATTCATTGGCGTATGCTTCAATCTTGTAGGAAATCAGCAAACAACGGTGTGGGATGCGCTGCTCTTGAGAGCAGACGAGGGACGGGATGAGTTCTACTGTTGACGTTGAAGACGCGGGACGGTCCGAGGCAGTCCGGGTACGGTTGCTCGGCGGGTTTCGAGTTAGCGTAGGTCCTCGAGCCATTACCCAAGACGCCTGGCGCCTGAGGAAGGCTGCCGCCTTGGTGAAGCTGCTCGCCCTAGCTTCCGGCCATCGCCTCCACCGCGAGCAGGCGATGGACCTCCTCTGGCCCGACGCCAATAGGAGAGCGTCCTCCAATAGCCTGCGCAGTATTCTCCACGCTGCCCGTAAGATCCTCGACCCAACCATGGGATCGCGCTACCTGGCATCCGAGGACGAAACACTCGTGCTGTGTCCGGAAGGCGATTTGTGGGTGGACGTTGATGCCTTCGAGGAAGCGGCGGCGACCGCCAGGCGCGCCAAGGAGCCCGCGACCTATCGGGTGGCAATCGACCTATATGGGGGAGATCTACTACCGGAAGACCGCTACGAGGAGTGGACGGAAGGCAGGCGAAACGAGCTGAGGCAACTGTACCTCGCCCTGCTCGTCGAGCTCGCAGGGCTCTACGAAGAACGCCGCGAGCACGATTTGGCCATCGAGGTACTACTTAAGGTGACGGCTGAGGAGCCCACCTCTGAGGAGGCGCATGTAGCCCTTATGCGTCTTCACGCCCTCTTGGGGAGGCCGGAGAGGGCCCTCGCCCAATACGAGAGGCTCCGCGATACCCTCTCCCGGGGGCTCGGTACGCAGCCTGCCGCTTCCAGTCACAGTCTGCGCGATGAGATAGCCGCCGGGAATCTGTCGATGACACCGGCCGGTCCTTCGCAGGAGGAGGAGCGATTCGGTGCGGGCAAGCACAACCTGCCCTCGCCGAGGACCAGCTTCGTAGGGCGTGAGCGGGAGATGGTCGAGGTAAGGCGCGAGCTTGCCACGACGAGACTCCTCACCCTCACCGGAGCGGGCGGCTCGGGCAAGACCCGACTTGCTCTGGAGGTGGCCAGGGATCTAATTGGTGTCTACCCGGACGGGGTGTGGCTGGTGGGGTTGGCGGGGCTCTCGGAGGGGGATCTGATCCCTCAGACCGTGGCCGCTGCCTTGCGGGTGCCGGAGCGTCCCGGCCAAGCGCTCACCGACACGCTCATGGAGACCTTGTCGGACAATGAGCTGCTCCTGATATTGGATAACTGCGAGCACCTCGTGGAGGAGGCGGCGCATCTGGTAGATACGCTCCTGGACTCATGTCCGCATCTGAGGGTGCTGGCTACCAGCCGAGAGCCCCTGGACATCTCCGGTGAGGTCAATCGGGTGGTGCCTCTTCTCTCCTTACCGGCTAGAACTGATGAAGAATTCGATAAAGGGCCCACCGTAGATAGGCTGATGGGCTACGAAGCAATAAGACTCTTCGTGGATCGCGCGCGCCTGAGGTTGCCCGACTTCGAGTTGACGCAACAGAACGCTGGTGCGGTGGCGCGGGTGTGCTGGAAGCTCGACGGGATGCCGCTTGCCATAGAGCTTGCCACGGCAAGGATGGGAGCGCTCGCCGTAGAGCAGGTCGCCCAGAGGCTAGACGTCTCTCTAGATGTACTAAGCGGCACCAACCGGACAGTCGCACCGAGACAACAAACCTTGAGGGCGACGATCGACTGGAGCCACAGGCTGCTCGCGGAGGAGGAGCAGAAGATATTTAGGCGTTTCTCCGTCTTTGCCGGTGGATGGACGCTGGAGACTGCGGAGGCGGTGTGCTCTGGGGGCGGCATCAAGCAGGGAGACGTACTTGATCTGCTCGGGGGGCTGGTGGACAAGTCGCTAGTGGCGGCAGCGGCTGCTACGGGTGGGACGGTACGCTACAAGATGCTCGAACCCATCCGGCAATACGCTAGGCAGAAGTTGGAGGAGATCGGGGAAGCGGACGAGGTACGGGACCGGCACGCAGCTTCGTTCCTGGCACTGGCAGAAGACACCGAACCGGAGCTGGCCGGGCAGCAACAGGGCGCTTGGGTGGAGTGGCTGGAGGGAGAGCACGACAACATGCGGGAGGCGCTCTCGTGGTTCCTCGAGCGGGGGGAGGGCGAATTGGCTCTGCGGCTAGGTGCGGCGCTGTGGCGATTCTGGCACGCCCGAGGTTATCTGAGCGAGGGGATCAGATGGCTCGAGCGAGTCCTCACTGATGATGACTCGACAACGTCGCCGGCACGGGTAAAGGCGCTTGAGGGGATGGGATGGCTAGTACAGCTCCAAGGCGATTATAAACGGGCGAGAGCAACATACGAAGAGATGCTCGAGCTCTCTAAAGAATTGGATGATAAGGGGAACATCGCGACTGCCCTCAATAGCCTGGGAACAGTGGCGGCACAGCACGGAGACAACGAGCGGGCGAGGACTTTGCTACAGGAGAACCTGGAGGTCATCGGGGAACTCGAGGAGGAAGGAGACCCCGCCTCGCTGCTCAAGAAGTTCTATGTTTTCAACCTGCTGGGATACTTGGCTATCAATGAGGAGGATGACTACGCTCAGGGAACAACCCTGTGGGAGGAGAGCTTGGCGTTGGCCAGAGAAGCAGGGGACACCTATCTAGTTGGGAATACTCTCTCTAATCTTGGGCACCCGGCGCTTATGCAGAGAGACTACGAGCGGGCGAAGACGCTGAGTGAAGAGGCACTGAAGGTCGCCCATGAATCCGGAGGCGCGAGCGCAGGGTTCGCCGCCTCAGCTCTCATCAACCTGGGCATCGCTGCGCTCGGTCTGGGTGAGCACGAGCTGGCGATGGGATCCTTCCAAGATACCTTGCTGGTAAGCCAAGATATGGGGGCAAAGCCACAAGTCATCGAGAGCCTAGAGGGGATGGCCAGCATATCCGGGGCCCTGCGGAAGGACACTCGAGCGGCGCACCTGTGGGGGGCTGCGGAGATGGCGCGCGAGGTCACCGGCATTGCTCTTTCGTCCGGCGAGCGGTCGCTGCACGAGCCATACCTGTTATCGGCCCGAGGCCGACTGGGGGAGATAGCATGGGAAGAAGCGCTGGCGGAGGGACAGGCGATGTCGCTCGAAGAGGCCGCCGAGTACGCGGTCGCCAGCGAAGAGCAACCCGCTACGCTTACATTGCGCGCGCCAGAGGAGCCCTCGGCCGACCAGCAGCCTGTTCCCCTAAGCCCCCGAGAACAGGAAGTGGCACGCTTGGCTTCCAGGGAGCTGAGCAACTATCAGATTGCTTCGCAGCTGGTGCTCTCAGAGCACACCGTCGCCACCCACATCCGCAACATACTCAAGAAGTTGGGGCTACGTTCTCGAACCCAGATCGCTGCCTACTTTACAGAGCAGCAATAACTACTGTCCTAAGGTAAGAGCATTAGGGATTCCCCGAGGGCTGCTGGGCAAGCCCATTAGGGCGGGGCATCTAGATCGCAATATGTTCAAAATACCTAGATTAGGTATGCCCTTAGCTCTTCCAATTAACGCCCAGATAACGTCCGCCCTCTATCGTGCTAAGTGTCCACTAAGGAGAGGAGACGCTACTGAGAGAAAGAGTTTAGGCGGCCCAGGAGGTCGCAGACAGGTTTGTAGGTGTAAATAACGGCCTCTATAGAGAGGTCGCCACAAGGAACTGGAGGATCAAGTGAGACGGACCATAATGATAGCCCTCATCGCTCTCTTGGCGCTGGCAATAGCTGCGCCGACGGTGTTGGCACGAAATGTAAATGGAGTAGCACCCACCAATGTCAGCAGCGATCCCATCGTCGTAAATCCTGGCGACTACCCCGGCAGCTGCGACTTCCCGTTCCAACTCGACTTCAGCGGCAAAGCGAAAACAATAGACCGGCCTGGAGATGTCTTTATTTTCACCTCGCCCGACCTCAATGTCACCGTGACGAATCTCGATAACGACAAACAGGCAACGTTCAACGAGGCAACGTTCAACGTTACCGGTACGCTCGAGCAGACTACTCTGGCGAACGGCGACGTGGTGACGGTGGCAAGGGGTAGGAATTTCCTTATCGACCCCGAGGCGGGCACTGTCATAGCAATCGGGGACTTCAGCTTCGTGTTTAACGCGAAGGGTGAACTCATTCAACCACTGGAGGGCGAAGGCCAACTTATTGACGTCTGCGCAGCGTTGCAGTGAGCCGCGGATAGTTAGTCGCTCGCAACGCTGGGGCGGGGGTAAGAACCCCCGCCCCTTCTTCATGCCCTTATTCACCGAGGTGCCTAGAAGGGGTATTCTCCCAAGTTCGCCTGTGTGGCATCCTGAGAAGAACGGCATGATGATAAGGAACACGATCACAGCGGAGTTGATCTGGGGCTCCCTCTGGCGGACTGGGCGTTGCATGACCTACCCGACCCCAACGATTTTGCTACCGATCGTGCCAGCCATCTGGTTCTCGACCTGTTCTTGCCCCTCACCGACCCGGGCGCCCGCGTGCCAACTGACGCCTTCATCCTGATCGTGTGGGTATTCGTGCCCCTGCTGATGATCCTCTGCACCTCTTGGCTGAACGGCGTGTTTGTTGCCGGATGGTACACGGGCAGGGTCTGCCCTCCACGCCCCCTGATCATGGCGCTTAGCTGTTTAGCTCTTGTTCTAGCCCTTATTCACTCGAGTGCGTGGAAGCGGAATTCTCGGAAGTCCGGATGCAAGATCTTAGATAGCCGTGTTCGTCGGGCCGAATTGGACGCTCTTACCCCTGCCCGACGGACAGCAGGTGATGCAATATCTTGTGCTGTTGTGCGCTTTGGACCTCGCCCTCCTTGAGCTCGAGAAGAGGCTATTTCGTTATGCCAAGGTAGGACCAGAGCTGCTAGAGATGGCAGACGAAGGACTGGTGCTTGCGGCCAGGGCGAAGGCGAGGCTGGGGCAGGCCCTCTCTGCCGCCCAGCACGCCGAGGGCCACCTGCAGATCGTAGGCGTGGGCGACTGGAAGCCCACCGGTACGCGCCCGGCGTGGAACGCAGAGCCCCGACTGACGGAAGACGACCCCTAGCCTCCCGTATCGGCGGCCAGTGGTTTAGAAGACCTTCCGCGAGTTGGGTCTCCTTAACCATGTCTATCTCCGCGGATGCCCATATGGTGCCTATTCATGGCGAATACGCCCGAGGGGTTTAGAAGACCCTGTCGGGTCCCCTTAACCCCTGGGTCTTCTAAAGGTCATAGGGACTCCTCCCGTTTACCGCGAGGTTGGGGCATACCGCGCGGTAGGTCGAGGTTTAGGAGACCTTGTGCGGGCGAGGTCTTCTTAACGTCGTCCTCGATCTGGCCCGCGCACGCCTTGCACGTCCCCGAGTAGGCGCCTTTGCGTCCCCCGGGACTGGCGTCCCGAAAGTCCCTGGGATTGCCGTAGCGCCAGCAGAGGTCACACCTCGCCACGGCTACCCAGTCCCCTGGCACGATCACAAACCACCGCGACAAGGCCTCGTAGCAGGGATCGCACAGGCGCACCCTGGTCGCGTCCTTGGCACGGCAGGCCTTGATCCACTTGTCTCCACCTCCGCAGAAGGCACACCACACCTCTAGTACTCCTCTGGCAGAAGGATCGTGGTCACGGATCTATCGGCCTCGGTGATGATCCAGATGCGCTCCTCTCCCACCGGGTAGGAGCTGAGGACACGTGCTCCGTTGCGCAGGGCCCTCTCGTTCTGGTGGCGGTCGAAGGTACAGAGGTCTCCCCAGTCGCCGGCGGCGTGACGGGCCAGGTAGTCGAAGGCGTCCTCTCCCGCCTCCGAGAGGAGATTTAAGGCTCCAGGAGTGGCTACTACCTTGCCGAGGGGGAGATGCCCCATCATCGTACCCCCTGCCCGTTAGAAACCATTTGGACGGCATTCAAGATGATGCCTGCTACCCGACAACCCTCGCCCAGCTCGAATCTAGCCTTCACCTGATCACCCTCGCCGCCTCGAGCTCAGCCGCGCTGATACGGTCCCACCTACGCAGGGCAAGGAGAGAGAACCAGTCGGCACCGTAGCGCCTCAGGGTCTCTCGCCCTCCCCTCGATCCCCACCTGCGCCAGTCGCCCTCGTGCACGAGCCTGTGGCGCTCTCGCTCCAGAAGCAGGGCGCTACGCTCGATTAGCTCCTCGAGCTCTGTCCTGGATATCTCCACCGGTACGCGCCAGCGCATAGCTTCCCACTCCCACTCCACCCACGCCTGTATCGCCTCCCCGTCGAGGCTCGTCGTGCCGTTGGCCCTCTCGTGGAGGGTGAGCAGGCAGCGGGGAGCTGCGTGGTGCAGCTCCGGTTTACGGGCAGCCACCCTAGGACCACCCGTTGAGGCTAGCCTCTGCGCGATCAAGGAGGGTGGTCAGCTCCTCTGGGTGCTCCTTCCAGTAACTCCCTAGCGCCTTGGCTAGCTCCTCGTAGGGATCCCGCTCAGCACGGCGGGGTCTATCGCCCCACGCCCCGCGTCCTCTCTTCCTCGCCCACCCTGTGAGCACCTCTGCGGTGTCGAAGCCCTCGTCGTCCTCGTGGGATAGTGCCCAGCGGACCATCTCAAGGACCTCCTCCACCGGCTCTCCAATGAAGGCGTCGTGGATAGGGCCTCTGTCGCACAGCAGGAGGGCGGCTGTCTGCTTGCAGAAGTCCTCGCTAGCGACGATCGCCTTGGTGGAGGGTGGGGAGGTACGCGTTACACTATTCTTGTCCATAAGCGCTCCTTATGGGCCACGTCCCGGGCGGGTTCCAGCCGCGCCGGGACTTCTTCTATCTCTTCGAGGTAAGTATCCCGCTATATTGCAAAATAACTGCCTTAATCTATTGTATTTATCTAAATATTATGGTATCGTATAGCGTAGCTGTTCTAGAGATGAGTAGAGGAGCAGAATTGAGCAGGAAGCGCGGTAACGGCGAAGGGTCCATAACGAAGCGCAAGGACGGTCGCTGGATGGCCCGGTACATCGTGCACACCTCGAAGGGACCAAAGCGCAAGACCGTCTACGGAAGGACACGCCAGGAAGTAGCGGCGAAGCTCGCCAAGGCGATGACCGACAGGGACAGCGGAATCGAACTCGACCCGAGCAATGTCACCGTGGATGAGTACTTGCAGCGGTGGCTGAACGACTCCGTCAAGGGCAGCGTAAGGCCGATAACTTTCGAGAGCTACGAGCGGTTGATCAGGGTACACATAGTCCCGGCTGTGGGACGCATCAAGCTCAAAGCCCTCTCCCCCGCCCACTTGCAAGGCTTGTACAGGGACCGATTGGATTCTGGGCTCTCGCCGTGCACGGTACAGCGCATTCACGCTGTCATCCACCGGGCACTCAAACAGGCGCTACGCTGGGGGTTGGTCGCCCGTAACGCCTCGGAGGCGACCGATCCTCCGAGGGCACAACGCAAAGAGATACACCCCCTTACTCCCGAACAGGTACGAGTGCTTCTCAAGACCGCACATGGAGACCGGTTGGAGGCTCTCTACGTGCTAGCCATCACCACCGGTCTTAGACAGGGTGAGCTGTTTGGGCTGCGATGGGAAGACGTCGATCTGGCGGCTGGGAGGCTTTCGGTACACCAGGCCCTTACCACACCCAAAGGCGGCAGGCGGCTCGGCCCGCCGAAGAGGAGCAAGAGTCGCCGCAGCGTGAAGCTCACCGCCGGGGCGGTGAAGGCACTCACGGCCCACCGAGAGCGCCAGCTAGAGGAACGAGAGAAACTCGCCGAACTCTGGAACGACCACGGCTTCGTCTTTACCACGCAGGTCGGTACGCCCATTAACCGACACAACTTCTTCAGGCGCTGCTTCAAGCCTCTGCTAGAGGAGGCAGGTTTGTCCCGCACGGTCCGCTTTCACGATCTCCGTCATACCTGCGCAACGCTGTTGCTATCGAAGAACGTGAACCCCAAGATAGTCCAGGAACTCTTGGGCCACGCAAACATCTCCCAAACGATGGACACCTACTCGCATATGTTGCCCGACATGCAAGACCGAGCGGCCTCAGCTATGGACGAAATCCTCCGCTAGCGGGTTGGTGTCAGGTTGGTGTCAAAGGGCCTCGGCACAGCGCCGAGACTCATACTCACCTATTCGAATTCACCTGCAAATCAGGGAGAAATAGTGGTGGCGGGACCCGGATTCGAACCGGGGACACCATGATTTTCAGTCATGTGCTCTACCAACTGAGCTATCCCGCCGGAGGATAGGCAGGGAGTGATTCTACGGCACCGACCATAAGCTATCAAGCGTCCGGCCGGGGACCCTGGCCGGCCAGACTCCTGCGATATATGCGTCTATCCGGCCTCGGCGAAGCGGTCCAGCTCGAAGGCGGACTCGAGCATCTCTTTGGGCAACGCGCCGACGACGGCCTTTGGCTGCTCGCCCGGCTCGAAGAACGCTATGGTCGGGATGCTGGAGACCCCGAAGGCGCCGGCGAGCGCCGTCTCGGCGTCAACATCGACCTTCGCAACCTTCACCGAACCGTCGTACTCGGCGGCGATCTGTTCCATGACAGGGGCGACCTGCCTGCATGGCCCGCACCACGCCGCCCAGAAATCCACCAATACAGGAACCTCGGAGTTCAAAACCTCTTCTTCGAAAGTCTCGCCAGTAACCGCTATGGGCTCCGACATGCAATACCTCCTGGTAGTTCTTATCTGTTCTTTAGTATATTTTGTTGTCAAGGGCACAAGACTGGGCGATCAGGAGCATCGTCGCCGGTCCTGCGACTGAGCGTTGTTTGACTGGAAGAGGCGGGAGCGACGGGACTCGAACCCGCGGCCTCCGGCGTGACAGGCCGGCGTTCTAACCAACTGAACTACGCCCCCGCGCAGGGCATGGTTGAGTGTATCAAAAGGGGCTGATCTCTTCTACCATGGGCACCTCACTCATGTCGCCGTGTGGACAGGCGCACGAGAGGGCGGGGGTGAACTTCGTGTACGCGTGGGGGTTTGGCAGAGGGTGGATCGGGGTACTTCCGTTTGGCTCCCGAACCGGGATTTGGATCTCTATACACAAAGGAGTTGTACGAATTTGGACACGGTACCAGCCATAACACTCAACGACGGCAACACCATCCCGCAGCTCGGTTTCGGGGTCTTCCAGATCGAGCCGAACGATACCGCAGAGGCAGTCAAAGAAGCGCTCCGCATCGGCTACAGGCACATCGACACGGCGGAGATGTACGGCAATGAGAGGGAGGTCGGCGAGGGAATCCGCGCCTCGGGCCTCGACCGCGGCGAGGTCTTCGTCACCAGCAAGCTCGACAACGGGATGCACATGCCCGACGACGCCCGCAAAGCGTTCGATGTGACGCTCTCGGATCTCGGCTTCGACTATGTGGACCTGTTCTTGATCCACTGGCCCCTGCCGACGCTATACGACGGGGACTTCGTATCCACCTGGAAGACGCTCGAAGAGTTCCATGAGGACGGTCGCGCCCGCTCCGTCGGTGTATCGAACTTCCAGGTCGAACACCTCGAGAGGCTGGCCAGAGAGGCCGACACGGTGCCGGCGGTGAACCAGATCGAAGTGCACCCCTACTTCCCCAACGAAGCCGCACGCGAATACGGACAGGAACACGCGATCGTCACCGAGGCGTGGTCGCCGATCGCGCAGGGCGAGGTGTTAGACGACCCCACCATCACCCAGATCGCCGAGAACACCGGCAAGACGCCGGCGCAGGTCGTCTTGCGGTGGCACATCCAGCGCGGCGACATCGTGTTCCCGAAATCGGTTACACCATCGCGCATGTGGGAGAACTTCGAACTGTTCGACTTCGAGCTGGATCCCTCCGACATGGATGAGATCTCCGCGCTCGACAAAGGCGAGAGCGGGCGCACCGGCCCGAACCCTGATACGTTTGATCGGGCATAGGTACTGGAGCGTCTACAGCGTCGTGCATAAGGCTTAGGCACGACGAGCTACTCAGCATTTCAGCACTTCAGCCAGTCAGCCTTTTTGTGTTTGGCTGAAATGCTGACCGGCTGACAAGCTGACATGCGCGGGATGCGGAAGGACACTTCCGCATCCCGCTGTTAGTACGTGCCTCGCGCTGCTTGTTTCAGCTCAGAGTCCAGGGGCTTCGGGTAATGGCTCCATCGGCAGGCCTACGTAGTTCTCCGCCAGGGACGTAGAGGCAGCCCGGGAAGACGTCACGTAGTCGAGCTCGGCGAGCTGCAGGCGGTAGCGGAAGTCGTCTTCGTCGTGGAAACGGTGGAGCATCGAGGTCATCCACCACGAGAAGCGGCTCGCCTTCCACACGCGGCGCAGGCACGTCTCAGAGTAGGCGTCCAGTATTCTGGTACCGCCTGAAGAGTAGAACTCCTCCAGCCCGCGGGCGAGCACGCGAACGTCGGCGACGGCGAGGTTCATCCCCTTGGCCCCGGTCGGGGGGACGATGTGGGCTGCGTCCCCGGCCAGGAAGAGCCTGCCGTATTGCATGGGTTCGCAGATAAAGGAGCGCATCTGCACGATGTTCTTCTCCAAGATCTTGCCGTCGGCGAGCGTCCAGTCATCCTCACTGGCAACACGGGTGCGCATCTCCTCCCAAACCCGATCGTCGGGCCAGTTGTCTACGTCGTCTTGAGGGTCGCACTGGAAGTAGAGGCGCTGTATCTTTGGGGAGCGCGTGCTCACCAGCGCAAAGCCACGCTCGTGAAGGGTGTAGATCAGCTCCTCCGTCGACGGCGGTCCCTCGACGAGGATGCCGAACCAGCCGAACGGGTAGGTCCGGACGTGCTCCTTGCGAACCTCATCGGGGATGGAGGTCCGACACGGCCCGAAGAAGCCATCGCACCCGGCCACGAAGTCGCAGGTGATCTCCTCGTCCTCCGCATCCCCGTGGAAGCGGATCCCGCCGGCATCCGGATCGAGCTCTGCGCCCCGGCGAAAGCGGATCTTCGGCGTCGGAGTATCCAGGTCGCGCAGGCCGATGGCCGCCGCCTCGAAGATTATCTGCCCTCCCGCCTCCAGCCGGGCGGCGTAGAGATCCTTGACGACCTCCTGCTGCCCGTAGACCCAGATCTTACGTCCGCCAGTAAGCTCGGCAAAGTCGATCCGGTGGCGGCGACCACCGAACTGCAGGTTTATGCCGTGGTGGACGGCCCCCTCGTGGTCCATCCTCTCTCCGACGCCCGTCTCCTTGAGCAATTCGGCCGTTCCGTGCTCGAGCACCCCGGCCCGGACCGTCGTCTCTACCACTTCGCGGCTCCGGAGCTCGAGCACCACCGACTCGATGCCTTTCTGATGCAGGAGGTGCGAGAGCAGCGTCCCTGCCGGCCCGCCCCCGACGATACCTACCTGTGTGCGCATCGCGTCCTTCCTCCTCAAGTAGTGTGGTTCGCCGACATCTCCGGCCATCCCTACTGATCCGAGAACTCGAAGAAGGCAGTCTGGTCCTCGCCCTGGAGGTAGACGTCGAAGCGCAGGACGGCTCCTTCCTCGCGGGCTATCAGGGTGACGCGCAGCTTCGGGTCCTCGATGGATGAGAGGACGGGATCGTTGGCGTTGGCCTGTTCTTCGTCGGGGAAGTAGATACGGGTGATGAGGCGCTTCAGGAGACCACGGGCGAAGATCGAGACCATGACGTGCGGGGCATGGAGGCTTCCGTCCGGACCGTGCACGGGCCCGGGCTTGACCGTCACGAAGGAGAATCTGCCGCCGGCGTCGGTCCCCGAGCGGCCGAAGCCGGAGAAGATCCCGGGATCGGGCGGCAGGTCGTTGTAGCGGCCGGCGGCGCTGGCCTGCCAGATCTCGACCATCGCGTCAGGCACGGGCTCTCCGGCGCCGTCGTAGAGCGCGCCCTCGATCCTCACGGCCTCCGGGTGATCCGGCGGCACCAGCTCGGAGCGGTCCTCGTCGAGGAGCGCGTCGTGGAAGAAGGGGCCTATCGTCTGGGAGGGCGTGATCTCGGGGCTCATTTGTGGTTCTCCATGGGGATCGCGTTCCTCCCTTCGAGCACGATATCGAAGCGGTAGCCAAGGGCCCATTCAGGCTGCGTCGTTTCGAGGTCGAAGGCGGAGATCATGCGCCGGCGTGCCTTCTCGTCCCGCACCGATTGGAAGATCGGGTCGTACTCGAAGAGCGGGTCGCCGGGGAAGTACATCTGGGTTATGAGGCGGCTCCTGAACGCCTCCCCGAACAAAGAGAGGTGTATGTGCGCAGGACGCCAGGCGTTCTCATGGTTCTTCCACGGATAGGCTCCCGGCTTTACGGTCACGAACCTATAGCGGCCCTCGTCGTCGGTCAGACAGCGGCCGGCGCCGGAGAAGTTGGGATCGAGTGGCGCGGGGTGGCGGTCCAGGCGGTGGGTGTAGCGTCCTGCGGCGTTGGCCTGCCAGATCTCGATCAGGCTATTGCGAACCGGTCGTCCGTCGCCATCGAGCACGCGCCCGGTGACGATGATGCGCTCTCCTAATGGCTCGCCGGAGTGCTGGCGGGTCAGGTCGTTGTCCAGTTCTCCTATCGGGCCGCGTCCGTAGGCGGGGCCCGTGGTATCGGAGAGGGTTTTGGGCAGTATGATCAGGGGCTTCTTCGGCGCCCGTAGGCGCGTCGCCACGTAGTCAGGATACAGGTACGGTGGCTGATCCTCTCTGTAGGCATCTCCGGTCCCGCTCGAACCTTGCTGTCTCACTCTCTCGCTCCTTTCTCCCTCAGGCTACCTTCTCGACGACCGTCGCGATACCCTGGCCCGCCCCGATGCGCATCGTGGCCAGCGCGGAATGGACGTCGCCTCTGCGTTCCCTTCGCGCGGGCGGCTTCACGACGATTCCGCCCTTCTTCGCGAGGCCTCGGTTCTCGCCTGCAGGTCGCGCAATATTTCGAGCTCCTTCTCGGTGGGCGGCGCGGTGGTCTCGAGCTCCCGTGCTACCTTCAGATCCCAGCCCGTCGCCTCCTTGCCCTCCTCGACGGTGGCCCCGGGGTGCAGCGAGACGAGCGTGAACTCTTTGGTCTCGGGGTCGGGCCTCAGGATGCCGAGGTCGGTGATGATCGCGGCGGGACCCGCGCCCTGGTAGCCGAGTCGTCTGCGCGATTCTCCGCCCCGACCGTAGCCTACCGAGGTAACGAAGGCCAGCTTCTCGACGAAGGCGCGGGGCTTCTGCCTCAGGACCACCACGACCTCCCTCGCGGAGGCGGCGATCTCTGGCGCCCCGCCCGCCCCTGGGAGGCGCACCTTCGGGCTATCGTAGGATCCCACGACCGTGGTGTTTATGTTCCCGAAGCGGTCTATCTGGGCGGCACCGAGGAAGCCCACGTCCACGCGCCCGGCCTGCAGCCAGTAGTTGAACACCTCGGGCACTGAGACCACCGAGTCAGCGTGCTCAGCCAGAACGCCGTCGCCGATGCTGAGTGGAAGGACATCGGGCTTGGCGCCCAGGGTGCCGGACTCGTAGATCAGAAAGCAATTCGGCGCGTGCGTCGCCCTTGCGAGGTTCGCGGCCTCGCTCGGCAGCCCAATGCCCACGAAGCAGACCACGCCGTCCCTCAGCTCGTGCGAGGCCGCAACCGTCATCATCTCGTCGGTCGTGTAGTTGTCCCTGGCTATCTGCGTCATCCCATCGTCCCCTCTATGCTCCTCAAGTGCTCGGAGAAGTTTTCGACGCCGAGCACGTGCCGTTCCATCCATGCGGCAAATCGTTCGCGGTCGCGCCCGATCGGGTCCCACGCCTCGTAGAAGACGTTGTCGCGGTCGTAGTAGCCGTCGGCGTAGGAGGGACGCGCCCCCTCAGGTTCCACCGCTACCGCGTCGATAGCCACCGACGGCAGGACGATCTGGAACGGCCGCGGCTCGAACTCCTCCACCACCTCCTCGACGGTGACTATAACGCGCCGGGCGGAGAGCGCGGCCTCCTTCTGGATACCCGTGATGCCCCAGATCGCCACGTTGCCCCGCCGGTCGGCCTGCTGGGCGTGAATGATCGCCACCTCTGGCCTAAGCGCGGGTACCGCCATCAACTCCTCCCCGGTGAACGGGCATTCTATGGACTTTATCGTCGACGTCACCTCCGGCAGGTCGGTGCCGACGTAGCCGCGAAGGACGGCGAAGGGGAGGTTCGAGGCCCCGGCGACGTAGCGGTTGGCCATGCCGGCGTGGGAGTGCTCGTCTATCTCCAGGGGAGCCGGCCAGCCGTTCTCGACGGCGTCGCGGAAGCGGTGGAGGCTCCCGACGCCAGGGTTGCCGCCCCAGGAGAAGATCAGCTTGCTAGCCGTGCCCATCCCGATCATCTGGTCGTAGACGAGGTCCGGCGTCATCCTTACGAGGGCAAGGTCCCGCTTCTCCTGGCGGATGATCTCGTGCGCAGCGGCGAACGGGATGAGGTGCGTGAAGCCCTCGAGGGCGACCGTGTCCCCGTTATCTACCAGGTCGGCGACCGCCTCCTTGAGATCCACCATCTTGTTCACCTTAGTTCGTCACCACCCTTCGTGTCCACGTTCATAGAGAACTCCTTATCCTACGGTGAATCGAAGCGGCTTACGACCAGATAGGGGGACGATTGGTCGGCTACGTTTCCGCTGCACAGAGAGCTTGCAAACTTCACAGAGTCCTAAGCGGCGATCGGAGACCCCAAGCCATGTTCTCCTGCATCCCTGATTACTCCCTCGGCCTCGCGCTGTAATTGCCTTACGCGCTCGCGCGAAACGCCGAGTTCCTCGCTGAGTTCGGCGAGCGTCGCCGGCTCCTTACCGTCCAGGCCGTAACGGCGGACGAGAACGCGACGCTGGCGCTCCGGAACTCTCTCGACGGACTCCATGAGGCGGTGCGTCTCGAGCTCCCGCACTACTTGGCTGGCTATGCTGGGCTCCCGCTCGTCCACGATAAAATCACCGAGTTCCGAGCTATCCTCCTCTGGGGAGAGTGGTCGGTTCAGGCTGGTAGCGTCGGGGATGGCGCTCTTCACATCCTTGACCCGGCCTACGTCCCACCCTAGCTTCCTGGCGACCTCCTCATCGGTAGGCTCGCGCGCGAGCTTGGCGGAGAGTTCGTTGTAGATCCGTGCCATCTTGCGCACCTTTTCGCCCATGTGCACGGGCACGCGGATGATCCTCCCTTTGTCCGCAACAGCCCTCTGTACCGCCTGCCTTATCCACCAGGTGGCGTAGGTGGAGAAGCGGTATCCCCTGTCAGGGTCGAACTTCTCCACCGCCTTGATCAGTCCTATATTGCCTTCCTGGATGAGATCTCCGAATGGCAGCCCCATGCCGCGGTACTTCTTGGCGACCGACACCACCAGCCTCAGATTCTTCTCGATGAGCTTCTCTCTGGCCTGCTTCTCACCCGCTCTCGCCTTCTTACTGAGATCTATCTCCTCCTCGTGCGTGAGGAGCCTCTCCCGGCCGATCTGCGCCAGGTACCTCGCGAGCGGCTCCGGAGTCTCACCTGTCTCCTTTTGCTTTACTGCATCTCTTGCCATCTTGCACCTCCTCATCGGACTCTTCGCCCTACGGGACATCTTCTCTTCGGACCTTCTTCGTGACGTCTCTTTTCCCTTTCTAATTGGGTCCTCATATAAGTAGACCATCCGGTGGACCAATTTCTTACGGGCCCATGGACTCGTTCTGGTTTCTGCCCCGGCGCTCCAGACACATAGATAGGAGTCCTGGGTCGCGTCAGCCTACTCGACCCTGATCGCTATCAGCAGGGCCTCATATGTCTCTTGGCAGTCCTCGCACTTAGACAAATGATCGTGGACCAGAGGCATTACCGTTGCAGCATCCGGTCCGGAGAACTCCATCTCTGCGAAACGGTCCATCTGCTCGAAGCACTCGTCGCAACCGATCTCACTCTCGCGGGTCTCGGCTACGACCCGCACCAGTTTGTCGAGGTCACCTCGATCCAACATCGCATAGCTCCTGTTCCACTTCTGATGTACTAGACTCGCTACACGCTCGAGGTCTTACCCTGCGTCGAGGGCCGCCAGCACCCCCTGTGGAGGGAGGCCCACAGCTTCCATGCGTAGCTTCAACTTCTTGCGGGCGTCGTGGAGCAGCTTGTAGAGAGCGTTCTGATTGGTGCCCATACGCCTCGCTACCTCAGCGATAGGCATCCCCTCCAGTATCACCGCTACCACCGCCTCGCGCTGTCTATCCGTCAGTTCTTCGTCTATGAGGTCGCGCACCTTGGCCAGCACCATGTTCTGGAACGCCGCCTGTTCGGGGGTCAACTGAGGATCCGCCAGCCCACGACCTGTTGCCGTGCGTCGGTCCAACAGGTCCTGCAACGAAACGTCGCGCCAACGCCTGCGCTTGAGCTCGGTGAGGGCCACATTCATGGCGATTTTCTTTGCCCAGGTGGTGAAACGACTCTCTCCTCGGAAAGAGTCCAGGTTGTTGGTTATCTTGAGCAATGCCTCTTGTGCGAAGTCTTCGATGTTGGCCTCCGCACGACCACCCAAAGCCGCTCTCAACCCCCTCACAAGCAGATCGTAGAGGTCTGCAAGCGCCTCGCTTGGGTTGGGTCCCCGCAACTCGGTAAGCCACTGTTCATTCGTGCGTCCTTGCATACGCGTCTGATGCTATTTCGCTTCCTCATCCACCGTATTACTGCAGAGACTATGTTTCTCACCATAAGCTCTATCGCGCTCGCGATGGTGTCAGGAGCCCAACCCTTCCCACACCATCTCCGAGACCTCGAACACGACCACGGATCCTGATCTGTCGGTACGCGGGCGCACCTCGCCCTCGACAGCGCAGACGCGGTCGTTCAGCCACCTATAGCGGGGGTCATCGGTCGTATGCACGAGGCTGCCGAGCAGCCGTCGCATGCCGGAGCCTGTGAGCACCGCGAGCCCCTGCCACTCGAACAGGATCGTGGCACCGTCGTCGGTCTCGAGCACCCCTCGGAACTCGGGCACGAGCGCCGCGTCGACCCGCTTCCTAGGGAAGTTGGCAGCTCGGTAACGGGCCGAGAGACGCCCGGTGGAGCGCCCCTCGGCCAACAGGAAGCTGCGCCCTTCGATGCCGGCGTCTGAGGTGACCTCCACGCTCCAGGCTTCCAGCGTCGTGAAGGTGACAGTGTAGAGCGGCTCGAGTCGCATCTCGCTCCGGCGTCAGCTCGCCGCGAGCCCGGCCACCGTCGTCGGCAGATCGTCCCACGACCCTAGCGGTTCTAGCGCACCCTCCGCCTCTACCGACCAGCCCCAGATGCGCCCGCCGTCGGCGTCGATCGCGTAGAGGTACCTACCATCGCTTGAGAGGTTCTCGTCGCGGAGCCCAGTCATGCCCTCGACCGCGATGCCTGCTGTCGCATCATCCAGCGAGAGCGAACCGTCGGCACCGATCGCGTAGCGCGAGACGGCGCCGTCGGCGAAGTTCGTCGTGAACGCGAACCGATCGTCGGGCGTGATGACCGCCCAGCAGATCTCACTGCGGCCGTTGCCGACCGAGGAGGTGCGCGCAATGAGCGACCCTTCGACTAGAGCGTACGACGATGCGGCTGCAGCACCCTTCTGGGCGCCAAAGGCCTCGGTCACGACGAGCTTGCCACCCGAGGTGAACGCGAAGCCGTAGGGGGTCGGACCCTCGGAAGCGACCCTGCGGGAGGCACCGAAGGTGCCGTCCGGTGCGACCTCGTAGGTCACGATGGAGTCGGTGGAGCGCTCGGTGATCACGACCATCGACCCGTCGGGGCTGAAGGCGACCTGCGCGGGGTCGGCGTCGCCCGCCTCAAGCGCTTGATCGCCACCCCCCACCGGTTCGATGCCCTCAGCGTCCAATCGGAACGACGCCAGGCCAGGCTCCCCGGTGTTGAGCACGACCACGAGACCCTCGTGCTCGGCGACGCTCTTTGGAGTGGCGCCAGTGTGCACGCGCTCACGCAGCTCGATCGAGCCGTCTGAGGCCACCGAGAAGACGCTTATGTCGTCGCTAGCGGCGTTCGTCACCTGTAGGTGTTGGCCATCTGCCGTCAGAGCGACGGAACCCTGTGAGGTGAGGTGCGGCGAACCGTCGCCATCGCCGCCTGTGGGCACGCTGCCCATGCGATTGAGGGAGCCATCGGCAGCCCGGTGGAAGGCGATCACCTCGTTTGGGGCGGCGTTGGTCTGCACGTAGACGGCGCCCGAGGCCGTGTCGTTCGTCGGTGGTTGCTGCATTAAACTCCTCCTTCCGTGAGGTGAGCGTCGCACCCCTCTTCGTATCACCTGATGCCGCCACGGCAGCTAGCATTTGGGGGACGCATCCTCCAGATGAGCGAGGCCTACTACCTGGTGAGGCTCTCCGAGGAGATGACTAAGCCGCTCTGTCTCTACGAGAGCAGCCCGAGCAGGTAGGCTATCGCTAGCAGGACGCAGAAGATCACAAGGCCAAAGAGGATGGTCAGCCGGAGCCGTTTAAACACTCCGGCTACACCATCCCATCAGGGTCTGATCCTGCCTACGCCATTAACAGCCAGCCAGCGAACACGGGTCGGTCACCAACAGGTAGAGTATGTAGACCACGAAGGCGGCGTACATCAGAAACGCCAGGACCATGCCCACAAGGCGCCAGGTGTTAATCTGGATGGGACCCGGCAGGGAGCGGCGGTTGAGCAGGATGAGCAGTGCCGAGTAGAAGAACATCATGAACCCGCCCCCCGTCGCGGAGAGGACCAGAAATACAAGCGGCTGGGCGCCCGTCCAGACGATTATCGAGCCACCGATGGCCATGATCCACACGACCGTGACGTAGATCTTGCTCTCGCTCCAGAATTCGCTTGTCTTGAGGAAGGTCACCTTCAGCGAGTCGGCCGTGAGCCTGCTGACCCAGTCCACCACTCCTACGTTGGTCGAGAAGAGAACCGCGAAGCCGGCGAAGTAGAAGAAATACTCGAACCAGGTCCCTAGCTGATTGGAGAGGGCCTGGGCCTCCGTCTGGAGGAAGCTGATGTCACCAGCCTGTGACTCCGGGACCTTCGCGATCCCCAGGGCCGAGTAGAGGAGCACCGAGAGGCCGATGAGCGTCAGCAAGCCTAAGATGTAGAAGGTTATGATCTGCTCCTGGTTTGCCACCCTCCACCAGTTCCTCCAGCGGCCCATGTTCTCGTCGTTCACCTCGAACTTGTAGCCGAGTGATGGCCTCGCTTCCTCCTCGCCCGTGACCGGG
>Ga0126307_10000898_pt1 | contig 19690 bp, 5 predicted proteins | sample Plot28_FD_89955 | JGI IMG/M metagenome (GOLD analysis project Ga0126307, IMG submission 89955) | Serpentine soil microbial communities from UC McLaughlin Reserve, CA, USA - Plot28 | ecosystem: Environmental > Terrestrial > Soil > Grasslands | place: USA: UC McLaughlin Reserve, Lake County... | reverse complement strand
CACGGCAGAGTTGTCGCTAGCACATGCGTCACTCCTCTATCGCTATGGGTTGTTAGCTAAGGCGCTGAACTTATCCGTACAAGAGCTAATTGTGCTCAAACAGCTCTCCGGTATCGATCCGTTCAAGCCGTTGCATCCTGACCCGCTGACGAATCTAAATGAGGAGAAGGACTATCCCTTCTTCCTGACTCTGCAACTTGTCGAGATGGCCGAGCGGGTGAATGAAAGCGGACTGAAGATCGAAGACCTGGAGTACCTCCTGCGCCATCGCTTTGACGAGACCGGCAAATATCGCCCGAACCGGGAGAACACGCTGGCCTTGCTAAAGACACTGGCCGAGGGTATTCAGTCTATCCGCGCCGAGCATGCCGTCCCAGAGGATCCGGGCGCTATGAGTGAAGAAGTGTTGCTGCAGAAGCTAGGGTTGGCACTACCGCCCAATGTGGTTGAGCAGTTCCATGCAATGTTAAACGGCACGGTCGAGTTCACCGCTACTGAGACAGGAGTGGTGCCTAGTGACAAACTAGAGCTAAAAAAGGGCTTCGCTGACGAACATTCCATCCGTGATCTGCACTACAACGATGCGCGCCAAGAACAGAAGCTTACCTTCCGCGGTGTGTTATTCGACCCCGAAAAGAATGCCTTGATTGGCAGACTTCCTAAACCCGTTCCGCCGAACCCGCACGTGCCGTCACCGATTCTCGGCACGCTGCTCCAAGACGTACAGCAACAGGCGCGATCCTTTTTCGAGAAGCATCTACAAAAGCAGGCACCAACTGTCCAGCCGGCGGCAGGCTTTCTCGATAAAGCTGATTTTGACCTTCTATTCGATCCGAATCTTGCACTCGCCGCTGGTGAAACGGAGCAGAGTAGGGTTCGCAATCGTCGGACGAAACTGGCCAACGCCTTTCTGCCTTTCCTGCAACAGCGTCTGATTCGACAGTTCATCGTTCAAACACTGACCGCACAGACCGCAGCAGCAGAAGCAGCAGCAAATGATCCTACATTGGTGGAGAGCTTGTTGACCGACTCGAGATTGTTGGGCATTGTTCAACCCGGAGGGGATACTCGACTCCGACCCTTGCTGGATTTATTTGCTGCAGCTGCTGAAATGGGGATCACAGCGAAATTCTTTCCTTCAGTTGATGGCACTGGTGCAGCCATGAAGACAGTTTCTCTTGTAGATGCCAATACCAGTTTGAAGGACCATGATGGCAACCCACTCAGACCTGCTGGAGCGAATAGCGCTCGCCTTGAAGGCTACTTGGAAGTGCCAACGCCTGGAGCATATCGGTTCTATGTAAGGCTGGAGAAGCAGAATGCCGAGGCGGAGCTACGCTTCGCTCATTTGACCAAGCCGACGCTGACTGGCGCAGCGATCCGTGATGGAGACTCTGTCGGTAATGGTCCGGACGAATACGCCGAACTTAAGCCCGGCATCCCTTTTCGCTTTACCCTTGATCTTAGGAAACTCAACGGCGGTGACGCGCAGCTGCTGGTACAGGGCGAAACGCTGCCAAAGGACACACTGGCAAAACTTGTGCTCCATCCCGCGACTGCCATCGAGGGAGCTGAACGCGCTCTTGGGCTGCTGACCAAAGTCTTGCAACTCCTACAAGGTCTTGTATTGAGCGAGCGTGAGACTCGTTATCTGCTCACGCATGCCAAAGACTTCGAGGGCCTCAATTTGAGCAACCTGCCGACTCAGAGAAGCGATGACACACCAGCATCATCCGTCGCTGCAACAGAACGATTCGCTCAATTCCTACGTCTGGCCGGCTACGCCCGCCTCAAGCGCGATCTCGCAGGCGGCACGGACGACCTCATCGGGATCTTTGAGTTTAATGGCACATCTGATCTGGACAAAGTCTATACACTTATCGCCAATCTAACGCGCCGTGACGATGCCACAGTCAGAGCCACAGCAAAGGCTGTGTTTGCAGCGGCAGGAGCAACAGCGGCAAATTTCGCCAGCGAGAAGCCCTTGCAGCGGTTGTGGGAAGCGCTACAAATCGTGGAGCGATTCGGTGTGCCGGTGCAGTCGCTTCTTGAGTGGACCCGCGTCGTTAGCCCCACGGCTGATCAGGAGCAACGGTTCAGCATCGCCCGCGATCTGAAGGAAGCGATCAAGGCACGCTTCGAGCCGGAAACTTGGCAGCGTGTAGCCCAGCCGATCTTCGACAAGCTTCGCCAGCGTCAGCGCGACTCGCTCGTGGCTCACATCATGGTCCAGCATGACTTCGCCCGCATGGAGCAGCTCTATGAATACTTCCTTATTGATCCGGGCATGGAGCCAGTGGTGCAAACCTCGCGCATCCGACTGGCGATAGCTACGATGCAATTGTTCGTCCAACGCTGCATGCTAAATTTGGAGCCCAAAGTCCATCCTTCGGCAATCTTAAACGCCAGACATTGGGAGTGGATGAAGCGTTACCGCTTATGGGAGGCCAACCGGAAGATCTTCCTCTTCCCTGAAAACTGGCTAGAGCCGGAGTTCCGCGACGACAAGACACACCTGTTCAGCGAGCTTGAAGGAACTATGCTGCAAGGGGATGTCTCCAGCGACTTAGTCGAGGACGCGTTTCTGAACTATCTGAAAAAGTTAGACGAATTGGCGCGGCTAGACATCGTGGCTATGCACTTGGAGGACAAGACCAATCCTGCACAGAATACTTTGCACGTCTTCGGGCGCACCTATAGTAGTCCACATAAGCACTTTTACCGCCGCTACGTCCACGAGCAGTGGACCCCGTGGGAGCCGGTGACCGCCGAGATTGATGGTGACCACCTGGCGCCTGTGATCTGGCGTGACCGGCTGTATTTATTCTGGGTTACATTCATAGAGAAGCCCATTCAGAACGGCAACAACCCACCAATCGACCCAACCAAAGAAATTCCGGTTCCGCCTCTGAAGACGAAGCTAGAAGCACAATTGCACTGGAGTGAATATTTACAGGGTCAGTGGAGTACTCGCGAGTCTGGAGGATTCTTTGCTCCAGACTCTGAGAAGAGCAAGGCCAATGGCTTCGGCGACCTTGGAAGTACACTACTTGTTACTATAGGGGAGGCCTTTGGCGAGACCACTCAAGTCCAGGACCGTCGAAAAGCAGTATTTGTCCATGTCTCCAAGGAGCCGTATGAAAAAGGAGAGGAGCGCGGGGTGTACGTCCACCTAAGCGCGCCTTTTTACAAAGCGTTCTATCTGGCGGGTCGAAATAGTGTCCCAGAGATGAGAGACTATAATCCACGTCCTGTCAATCCCTACAGCGCTAACGACGGTAACGGAACGCGCTATTTGGGCAGCGGGCCGTTTAAGGTCAGCTACGCACAGCGCATTACCTCAACTGAAGCGGAGAAGTGGACTCCAGTGATGGCAATACAGGACATTCTGAGGCAAGGTCGCGAGTACACGCTCTTGCCATGCGACAACAATATCTCGAAACTTGGTGTTTCTGAAGATTCTTATAAAGATGCGGATGATCCATCCGCTGTCAAGGCAGCAATTGATCGCGGTATTGAAGGTATTACGTCACTCATAAAACCGGTGTTCTATCAGGACAACGAGCATACCTTCTTCATTCAACCCAATGTAACTGAACGGACGATCGAGGAATACCAGGAGTGGGTGCCACGCCCCTCGCGTGGTGAGCAAGCATTGGAGAAACCTGACTATTTGGAGAAAATCCCGGTGATTCCACAGAAGCCCTGGGATAAGCCAATCCTCGACCCGGAAGTCTGGAGATCGGATTCACCCGTCTATCCCGACTCGGTCATCAAGCTGAAAACTGACGAGGACTGGTTGGTGAATCCAGGCACAGTACTGCTCTCTGAAGGTGAGCTGATCGGTCCGGGAGGCCGGGCCGAACTGGAGATAGGGCCGTCCACTGAAGTCGCCGATTCGATAGCCAAAGGTGGTATGCTGGTAAACGTAAATCCCGGTAGTAGTCTTGCAACGGGCGACATAGTTGTCCTTCCTGGCACCGTTACTCTCAAACAGACCGGCCTAACGCTGGTCGCAGGTGGTTTGAACATAGTTGGCAACGATGGCTTCAATCCCTCCCTGGCTAAGAACTTCCGTGAATTCAACCAAGCAGGTTTCGGCGCAGGTATGTCTAACGCTGGTGGGATCGGAGGATAGACGGAGCAGCGAGCGAGAGAGATATGATTATGATGATGAACTTTCTAACCACAGAGAATATATTCCATGGCTATTCAGACGCCGAAGTTTTTTCCATGGCAGAGCGCGTCGCCGAAACGAAGAAGATCCAATACCCCATAATCCAGCAGCGTGATATCAGCTACCGGATCTACTTGCACCAGCATCCCTACGTGCAGTCGTTGGTCCAACGGTTGCTCAGTAAAGGCACTTCGGGGCTGCAAGCGGCCGATACGGAATACACATCCAATGACGCCTCACTTCCTGGCAGCATCGAGATTGATCTGGGTAAAAACGCCGGGCTGACTATCCCTGCGGGTTCTAGTATTGCTCTTCTTGCGAAAGTGCATACAACCTCCGGCGGCGCTGCAATTGAGCTAGCGGCCGACATGGAATTGAAAATTGCTGACGCCTCGCAGGCTACGGTGCCTGCGGGAATGAAGGCGACGCTAGTAGATGGCATGACTACTGGAACACCGTCTGTAAAATCCGTTTTCACTCCAGCACCGAATAGCAAAGCAATTCTTTTCGACGACACGAAAGTCACTCTGGGCACACTGACCGCAATCACACTTCACAGCGGTACTCGGGCAACGATACCAGTGGGAACAGAAGTACTACTTGCAGGCGGCACGGAAATAATAATTGCGAATGACACTAAAGCCACGCTTCTCAAAAGGAAACTCCGTCCAGTGCTTTATGCACCAATCTTCTTCTCGCCGGTACGCTACGATCCATCATCTGCAATGGTACAACGACCCTATCCTGTTAAAGACCTCGATTTTACTTTCGGCGGCGCTTACTCGGTCTACAACTGGGAGCTGTTCTTCCATGTCCCGATTACAATAGCCATCCACCTGAGCAAGAACCAGCGTTTTACCGAGGCACAGCGCTGGTTTCATTACCTCTTCGATCCGACCGACGACAGCGACGGCCCTACTCCAGATCGCTTCTGGAAGGTCCGGCCATTCCAGACCACTGATGTCAAAAAGATCGAAGAGATCCTGGTCAACCTCTCCACTGCCGCCGACAAGACACTACTGAACGAAACCATTAACAGCATTAACGCCTGGAAGGATGCACCCTTCAGGCCTCACGTCATCGCTCGCTTCAGGCAGCAGGCTTACATGTACAAGACGGTAATGGCCTATCTTGACAACCTGATCGCCTGGGGCGATTCGCTGTTCCGTCAAGACACCGGCGAGGCCATTGATGAGGCCATGATGTTGTATGTGCTTGCGGCCAATATCCTCGGCCCTCGACCACAACCAGTGCCAAAGAAGGGCTCAGTGCGCCCGCAGACCTACAACAACCTGAGGAAGGACCTCAAGCAGCTTGGGACTGTAATGCGTGAGGTCGAAACAGATGTGCTCTTTGATCTTATGCCGTTTCCAGCCGATGATGATGCAGGAGATAACGACGGTCCATTAGCAACTATACGCAGTCTAGGTAAGGCGCTCTACTTCTGCGTGCCGCGCAATGACAAACTGCTGACCTACTGGGATACAGTGGCCGACCGGTTGTTCAAGATCCGCAACAGCCTCAACTTTCAGGGCATCTTCCGCCAACTCGCCCTGTTTGAGCCGCCAATCGATCCCGCCATGTTGGCACGGGCAGCCGCTGCGGGGCTTGATGTAGGTGCGATCATCAGCGGTCTCAACCAACCATTGCCGCTTGTACGTTTCCAACTTCTTGTACAAAAAGCCGCCGAGATCGCCCAAGAAGTCAAATCCCTGGGCAATAACCTGCTCTCCGCCATGGAGAAGGAGGACGGCGAAGCATTAGCCATTCTGCGGACTAGGCATGAGCGTGTGGTGATGGAAATGGTTGAACATGTGAGATATGGCCAGCTTCAAGAAGCTATTAAGTCTAAGGGAGCTTTGTGGCAATCACTATACCTGGCAGTACAGCGCTATAGCTACTACGAGCGTCAACTACGCAAGAAGTCAGAGGAGATAATGGCGGCGCTTCCCGAGTTGGGTCCACTGGACAAGGATAGCCTATACGAGATGAGGTTTGGCATGGAGGAACCAGAGGTTAAGTTAAGAGACATTGTAATAGATATCGCTGAGGATCTTGGGGGCTCGGGTGGCAAGATTGTTAGTAGCAACGAAAGGGAGGAGATCTCCAAGCTTCAAGAGGCTCGTGACTTGAGCGATCAGGCTGCTACAAAGGACAAGATCGCTGCTGGATTAAGCCTACTTCCGGAGCTAGGTGTAGATTTTCATTTCTGGGGCATAGGCGGTCATTTAAGTTTTGGCGGCTCTGCACTTTCCAGGGGAATGTCATTCTGGGCCAGTTTTGCTAGGACTGATGCTGACAAGAAGACATACGAATCAGGTAACTCATCGAAAATCGGCTCTTACAGCCGCCGTGAGCAAGACTGGGTCTTACAGAGTAACCTGGCTGCTAGCGAAATCAATCAGATCTTCAAGCAATTACGTGCGGCCCAGATCCGCGAAGCCATAGCGGAGCTTGAGTTGAACAACCATCGCAAGCAGATGGAGCAAGCTAAGGAGATCGAGCACTTCCTAAACGAGGAAGGCACTGACAAGACGGGCAAAAAAACCAACAAGGCGCTGTATACCTGGATGAAGCGTGAGGTAAAGGGACTATATTCACAGAGCTTCCAATTTGCATTCGACATCGCCAAGAAGGCGGAACGTGCTTTACAGCATGAACTCGGTAATCCTGACCTGAGCTATCTCCAATTCGGCTATTTGGCCGGCAAGGAAGGGCTACTGGCCGGGGAAAAGCTCTACCTAGACATTAAGCGCATGGAGATGGCCTACCACGACCTCAACCAGCGTGAATACGAGCTTACCAAACACATCAGCCTGAATCAGGTGGACCCCCTGGCGCTCATTCAACTACGTACTACGGGCCGCTGCACGGTGCAGTTACCTGAGGCACTGTTCGACATGGATGGTCCGGGTCACTACTTCCGGCGGATCAAGACAGTGGCGGTAAGCATCCCGTGTGTGACCGGTCCATATGCCAGCGTGAACTGCACATTGACTCTGCTGAAGAGTAGCATCCGCAAGACACAAGTCTTACGCGACGGCACACTTTATGAACGCGAGAGTGCAGAAGATGATCGGTTCAACGACTATTTCGGCAGCCTGCAATCCATAGTCACCAGCTCCGCCCAGAGTGATAGCGGCCTATTTGAGACCAACCTGCGTGACGAGCGATACCTGCCATTTGAGAACTCCGGTGTAATCAGCGAGTGGCAACTGCAACTGCCTGCCAATTCCGGCAAGCAAGAGCCTGCCCAGTTCGACTACGCTACGATCAGCGACGTTATCCTTCATATCCGCTACACCGCACGGGAAGGTGGTGGTTTGTTACGCAAGGGAGCAATCGACCACGTTAGGGAATTTATCAAAGACGCCCAGGCCATCGGACCCATTAGGCTATTCTCTGTGCGACACGACTTCCCTACCGAATGGGCAAAATTCCGGAGCCAGAAGGATGATGATGATGATACCAACAAACGCTTCGAGCTAAAGATTAACTTGCGCCCTGAGCATTACCCGTTCTGGAGTCAGGGTCTTCTGAAAAGTGTTAAGAGCGTAGGCATAGAACTTCTTGCCCGGAGCTCACAGGATCCTGCACCAGGCGGCATCGACGTCGCCGACAAGAACGACCGTAGCGCAAAGAAGGATACCTTGGCTAAGCGTGAGGATCTAGGTAACCTGCTCGTTGGCAAGCTGGTCAATATCGTCGGCATGCCTGCAAAGCCTGATGGAGAATTGAAGCTCTATCTTGATACCAACAAATTATCAGACTTGTGGATTGCAGTGACATGGAATAGTGAATAGAATGAGTGACTGTCTCCAACTCAAACTGACTACCTGCCCGCTGATGGTTCCAAACCCTCGCACTACTGCGAATCATCCGAGCACCCTACCACAGGAAACTATGGAGGATATGTAACGCATGTTTTCGTTAGATAAGGAACAAAACAAGAAGATCTCTGACACCAGTAAGATGAAGAATAATACCGGCCCTACCATGGACAAAGAAACAAGCGGTCTGACTATACCTTCTATATCCCTCCCTAAGGGCGGCGGCGCGATAAAGGGAATCGGTGAGAAATTCTCTGCTAATTCTGTTACCGGCACCGGCTCTCTTAGTGTTCCTATATTTACGTCGCCTGGTCGCTCGGGGTTTGGCCCGCAGCTTTCGCTCTCGTATGATTCTGGCTCTGGCAATGGGCCGTTTGGATTTGGATGGACTCCCTCGCTGCCATCCATAACCCGCAAGACGGATAAGGGATTGCCCAAGTATCAGGATCATACTGCAGCTGCCGCTAGTGATGGTCATAATGATGATAATTTTGACGAATCCAAAGAAGATGTCTTCATTCTCTCTGGATCAGAGGATTTGGTCCCTGTTTTTAGGAAAGATCAGAGGAGTGGGGAATGGCTGCACGATGAAGAAGGGAACTATATCTTTGAAGAAGTAGAGCTCGATGGTTATCATGTTCGTCAATACAGGCCTCGTATAGAAGGATTATTTGCTCGTATAGAGCGGTGGACACACAAAGATACTGGAGATGTGCATTGGCGGTCAATATCAAAAGATAATGTTCTTACCGTATATGGCAGAGATGAGCAGTCTCGCATTGCTGAGCCAGCTACTGACGACGACGAAAGCCAGCGGCGAAGGAGGATCTTTAGCTGGCTGATCTGCCAAAGCTATGATGACAAGGGCAATGCCATCGTTTACCAATACTCTGAAGAGAACGATGAGGGATTGGATCTATCACAGGCTAATGAGCACAATAGGGTGCGCACTGCAAACCGCTACATCAAACGCATTCTATATGGTAACCGCCAACCACTCTTGTTGGATATGACAAAACCCATCTTTCGCAAGTCACACATCGAGCAAACGGATTTCTCCTCTGCAGAATGGATGTTTGAAGTGGTCTTTGACTATGGCGAGGATCATTACAAGGCGCTACCACTTGACAGTAGTACGCCTGAAGAAGAGCAGCATCTATTGGTAGAGGCGTCTTCTGCATCATCAGAGGATGGTGGATGGTCAAGCCGCCCCGATCCGTTCTCTACTTATCGGGCAGGTTTTGAAGTCCGTACATATCGCCGGTGCCAGCGAGTGTTGATGTTTCATCGCTTCCCTGAGCTTGGGAGTGAGCCCTGCCTAGTGCGCTCAACTGAGTTTGACTATACCGACTTTGATTACTCACAGCATCAATCTTCTGATATCCTAGTCAAAGATGAGCTGGAACATCAGGGCAGCACGCGCTTTGCATCATTCATTCAGGCTGTTGTTCAATCTGGCTATGTGCGTGATGAAGCACGGACCGTAAATATTGTAAATGGAGTCAAGTACATTACTTACTTCAAAAAGTCTTTCCCGCCCCTTGAGTTCGAGTACAGCAAGGCAACTATTCATGAGGAGGTAAGGGAACTAGATGCTGCAAGCCTAGAGAATTTGCCTTATGGCCTAGACAACACGAATTATCAATTTGTAGACCTTGACGGAGAAAGCATTTCAGGCATCCTTACTGAGCAGGCAGGGGCGTGGTTCTACAAGCCAAACTTGGGAGACGGAAAATTTGGCCCTGTGCAGGAGGTAGCAACCAGACCGTCGTTTGCTGACTTGAATAGCGGCCGCCAACAACTATTGGACCTAGCCGGTGATGGCCAGCTTGATATTATACAGCTGGATGGTCCTGTTCCGGGGTTTTATGAACGGTCTAAGGACGACAAGAATTGGGAGAATTTCACTCCTTTTGCTTCACTGCCCAATATTCCTTGGAAAGACCCAAGCCTGAAGTTTGTAGACCTTACAGGTGACGGACATTCTGATGTTCTAATCACTGAAGATAATGTATTTTCCTGGTATCTTTCAATGGCTGAAGAGGGCTTTGGGTCAGCTCAAAAGGTACACCAAGCTCTAGAAGAAGAGAAAGGGCCGCGTCTAGTATTTGATGATGGCACTCAATCCATCTATCTTGCTGACATGTCCGGTGACGGCCTTACAGACCTGGTTCGTATCCGTAATGGAGAGGCCTGTTATTGGCCCAACCTCGGGTATGGTTGTTTTGGCGCAAAGGTCACTATGGACAACGCGCCATGGTTTGATGCATATGATCTGTTTGACCAAAAACGCATCCGGCTGACAGATATAGACGGCACTGGCGTCACCGATATTATCTACATAGGACGCGATGGCGTTCAAATCTACTTCAATCAGTCCGGCAATAGATGGAGCAATGCTTATACTATCTCTAACTTTCCACTTACCGATAATTTATCATCATCTCTACAGGCAATAGATCTACTTGGCAATGGCACTGCTTGCCTTGTATGGTCCTCTATTCTATCCAGCAACTTTCGCCGGCAAATGCGCTATATCGACTTGATGGGTATACAGGAAGCAAAAGAAGAAGAAAAAATCATGAAAGGAAGGAGAGGACGAGCGAAGCCGCATTTGCTGGTAGCGTCAAGGAACAACCTAGGTGCGGAGACCAAGGTTTACTATGCATCTTCGACCAAATTTTACCTAGCTGACAAAGCAGCAGGAAAACCCTGGATCACCCGATTACCCTTTCCTGTACATGTGGTGGAGAGGGTGGAGACCTACGACCATATAAGCCGTAACCGCTTTGTCACCCGCTATGCCTACCACCATGGCTTCTTTGATGGCAACGAACGCGAATTCCGAGGCTTTGGCATGATCGAGCAATGGGATACAGAGGAATTTGCAGCGCTCATAAATAGCGGTGCTTTTCCTACAGGAGACAATATAGAGGCTAGCTCACACGTTCCTCCCGTGTATACCAAGACTTGGTTTCACACAGGCATCTATGTTGGTCGCGGTCATATTTCTAACTATTTTGCTGGCCTAATTGATGCAAATGACAGGGGTGAATACTATCGTGAGCCTGCTTTGCTCGATGACGATGAGCAGGCTAGAAAGCATCTTTTGGAGGATACTGTCCTTCCTGATGATCTGTTTTCGCCAATAGAGGAAGAGTTTCAAGCATGTAGGGCACTGAAAGGATTGATGCTGCGCCAAGAGGTCTATGCTAAAGATGGTACAAATAAAGAGCAGTATCCCTATACCGTAACGGAACAGAACTTTACAATTAAGATGCTTCAACCTCTGGCTAATAAAAAAAGTGACCACGCCGTTTTCTTTACGCATTCACAAGAAGTATTGAATTACCACTATGAGCGCAACCCTGATGACCCCCGTATTTCTCATACGATGATGCTAGAGGTAGACGAATTTGGAAATGTCTTAAAGCAAGTCGACATCGGTTATGGTCGGCGCAAACCCGATCCTGATCTTACGCTGCCTTCAGACCGTGACAAGCAAACTAAACCGCTCATTACTTACAGCGAGAGTGTTTTCACCAATTCTGTCAACCTTGAGCATGTATATCGTTCACCTATGCCCTCAGAGACTTCCAGCTACGAGCTGACTGGCTATGCACCAACAGGTGCCGCAGGGCGCTACAAGTACAGCGATTTCGTACAGCCGGACCCTAGTACAGCAGGGCGACTAGTTCATGTTCCCGATACCGAAATCGGCTACAAAGATCAGCCTTCTGACAGCAAACAGCGCCGGTTGATCGAACGAGTGCGCACATTATACCGTAAGGATTACCTGACGGCGATTCTCGAGTTGGGCAAATTAGAACCACTAGCTCTGCCTGGTGAAAATTACAAACTTGCCTTCACTCCAGATTTACTGACGCAGACATTCCAGCGCAATAGTGAACTATTGATACCTGATCCTGCTAATGTGCTTGGCAACCACGGTACTGATGGAGGTGGATACTTGTCTAGTCAACAACTCAAGATCGAGGGCAAGTTTCCTAACACTGATCCGGACAACTACTGGTGGATCCCAACTGGCCGCATCTTCCTCTCGCCTAGCAGCAACGATAACTCCACACAGGAACTGGCCTACGCCTCGAGCCACTTTTTCTTGCCTCACCGTTATCGGGACCCATTTCACACCGATGTGGTGAGTACTGAGAGCTTTGTGCGCTATGACTCCTATGATCTGCTAATGGTCGAAGCTAGAGACGCGGTCGCCAACCGAATCACTGTCGGCGAACGACTATCTGATGGCAATCTGGATGCCACTAAACCCGGCAATGATTACCGTGTACTTCAGCCATGGCGAATAATGGATCAAAACCGTAACCGAATGCAGGTCTCGTTTGACACCCTGGGAATGGTGGCTGGGACTGCTGTGATGGGCAAGCCGGAGGAGGAAGGCACACTCGGTGACTCCCTTGATGGCTTTGAGGCAGACCTGACACAAGCTCAAATTGATGGGTTTTACGTCGGGACTGATCCCCATGTCCCTGGTAGACTGTTACTTAGTGGAGCAACTACTCGCATCATTTACGATCTGGAGCGATTTTGGCGAACACAACAAGCACATCCCGATGACCCATCTCGATGGGAGCCAGTTTATGGGGCTCAAATTGCCCGTGAGACTCACTTGAATACACCCCTTCCGGCAGGTGGTCTCAAGGTTCAGATCAGCTTCTCTTATTCAGATGGCTTTGGACGTGAAATCCAGAAAAAGATCCAAGCTGAACCTGGGCCCTTGGTCGAAGGCGGGTTGGTTGTCAGTCCACGCTGGGTTGGCAGCGGTTGGACCATCTTCAACAACAAGGGCAGGCCCGTCCGCCAGTACGAGCCATTCTTCAGCCAACTTTCCCCCGAAAAGCGACACCACTTCGAGTACGCATCCATAGTCGGTGTCAGCCCGGTGCTGTTTTACGACCCGTTGGAGCGCGTTGTCGCGACCTTGCACCCTAATCATTCATACGAGAAGATAGTGTTCAATCCATGGGAGCAAATTACCTGGGATGTCAACGACACAATAAGAGTACCTGACAACGCTGATGATCCTCCATTTAATCCAAAGAATGATCCTGATGTTGGGGACCACTTCGGCCGTTTGTTAGATGATGAATATCTGCCAACATGGTATGATCTTCGGACAGATACAGCTAAAGCATTGAAGGCTTGGCCTAATACGGATGCGCTGGGTCATCCAATTCCAGATAATCTCAAGCGTCGCAATGCCGAAAAGAGTGCGGCAGATAAGGCTGCAGCCCACGCCAAAACACCTTCTGTGGCCTACTTTGACACTCTAGGCCGACCCTTTCTGACCACCGTTCACAACAAGGTCGTTTGCAAAGATCATGACCTTGACGGCACAGAAGATAAGTTCCATACCCGTATCGAACTAGACATCGAAGGGAACCAGCGGTCCGTGCGCGATGAGGTAGAGGAGAATAGCGATAAAATAGTACGGACCGTTATGCTCTATGACTATGACATGCTGGCTAACCGAATCCATCAATCAAGCATGGAAGCGGGCGAGAGATGGATGCTCAACGATGTCGAGGGAAACCACATTCGAACCTGGGATAGTCGTGGGCACGTCTTCCGGACCGAATACGATCCTCTACGCCGTGCTCTGCGCATCTTTGTCACCGGTGGCGACCCCGAAAAGCCCGATAAAGAGCTGTTGACCGAACGTTTGATATACGGCGAGCAGCATCCGAACGGCGAGATACGCAATCTGAGGGACAAACTCTACTGTCACTTAGACCAATCGGGATTAGTGACCAATGAGTCTTATGATTTCAAAGGTAATCTGCTGAGGTCTGCGCGCCGCATAGCAAAAGAATACCAACACGCCTTAGATTGGAGGGAGCTTGATGCCGACCACATTGCCGTGCCGGCTGACTTGACAAAAAAGCTTAGCATCCCTGCGCTGGAAGCGAGGCTTGAAACCTCGCTGGAAAAAGAGACCTTTACGAGCAGTACGGTCTTCGATGCGCTTAATCGTGCTGTGCAGGTCATTGCACCCCATAGCGATAGACCTGGAACCAAGTACAGCGTCATTCAGCCATTATACAATGAGGCAAATCTGCTAGAGCAGGTACACGTATGGCTGTACCGCTCAAGCGAGCCGACCGGATTGTTGGATGCGGCCATTACGCAGCCATCTGATGCTGGAGTAAAGAACATCAACTATGATGCCAAGGGACAGCGCCTGCGCATTGACTATAGCAATGGTGTGAGCACCTTCTGTGAATATGACCAGTTAACATTCCGTCTTGTCCATCTTCTCACTCTGCGAAATGCCGCCACGTTTCCTGAGGACTGCCCACAGCCACCTACTGCTGGCTGGGCTGGCTGCCAAGTGCAGAACCTCCACTATACTTATGACCCAATGGGCAATATCACGTACATCCGCGACGATGCTCAGCAGAGAATATTTTTCCAAAAGATGCGCATGGAGCCTAGTGCAGAATACACCTATGATGCCATGTATCGGCTGATCAAAGCCACAGGTAGAGAGCATCTGGGACAAGCCGGCGCTGCCCCGACTCCCCACTCATACGACGATCTACCACATGGGGGCCAGCAGCATCCCAACGATGGCAGAGCAATGGGCAACTACACAGAGCTTTATGTCTATAATGCTGCGGGTAATATTTTGAAAATGCAGCATTATGGTGCGAACCCTGCTCGCCCTGCCTGGACACGCAGCTACTCATATGAAGAGATAAGCTTCATAGAGGATGGCACAAATGACGCTTTGCATAAGACCAACAATCGTTTAAGTAGCACCACTGTGGTAGGCAGCCACCCTTCACTTGAGCCATATGCATATGATAGTCATGGCAACATGACTTATATGCCACATTTTAAGCAAAGCCATTCACTCATTCCTAATATGCATTGGGACTTTGAAGACCAATTGCAGCAAGTTGACTTGGATGGGGGAGGAACTGCTTACTATGTTTACGATACTAGTGGTCAACGCGTAAGAAAGGTACATGAACACAGAGGGAAGCTTGTAGACGAGCGACTCTATATTGGAAATTTTGAAGTCTATAGAAAGCATAGTGGAGCAGGACTTCCTTTTGTTCTTGAACGTGAAACATTGCACATCACAGATGACCAACAGCGTATTGCTATGGTGGAGACACGCACTATTGACACACACAATGCCGACAGGTCACCTGAACAACTGATACGCTTCCAGTTCGGCAACCATCTAGGCTCTGCTACATTAGAGTTAGACGAAAAGGCACAAATTATATCATACGAAGAATATTACCCCTTCGGCAGCACATCTTACAGCGCTAGGAGCAACCGGACTGGGGCGTATAAGAGGTATCGTTATACTGGCAAAGAGCATGATGATGAAACGGGGCTATATTATTACCGAGCAAGATATTACGCGCATTGGATATGTAGGTGGCTTAATTGCGACCCATTAGGACTAATAGATGGTGTTTGCTTATATGCGTATGTGCGGAATAATCCAATAAATTACATAGATACGTCCGGCACTCTTGTACAGGTAGTTGTAGTAGGTGTAGTGATAGCTGAAGCGGCTGCGGCTGAGATAGGGTTCTCAATTGGTGTTACAGCTATCTTGTATATGCAGATCAAAAGAATATCAAGCCCACCGCGTCCGCCAATTCTTGGTCTTGATAACAAACCCAATAACCAACCCCCTCCATCCCCCACAGCTCCAGAAGTATCTGGACCGCCTCCACCCGCAGCACCTCCACCCGAAGCACCTCCGGCAGCTCCACCCGCAGCACCTCCACCCGAAGCACCTCCGGCAGCTCCACCCGCAGCACCTCCACCCGAAGCACCTCCGGCAGCTCCACCATCAAAACCAGCAGCTCCTAAATCACCATCAAAACCAGCAGCTCCTAAATCACCATCAAAACCAGCATCAGCAAAACCTGATGTAAAACCTGATGTAATGAAACAGGATCTTTTCAGATCGAAAGCAGTTGGGCCTAAACATGGGAAGGAAGGTAAAGGATACGATCGCAGAAATAAAAAGCATCAGAAAACATTGGATCAATCCAGGCGAAATTGGGGCGGCCCCGGACCAGTTCCTCGAAAGGAAGATCTTGACTTGGGTCATACAGGAACTCCTAAATCTCGACTAGCGCCAGGAGAAGAAGGTGTGCTTAAGGCGCAGCCAAAAGGTGAAAATAGAAGCTCTGGTGGGTCGCACGAAAAAGACATGGTGAAAAAACTTCAGGAAGAAAGCAAAAAACGTAACCTCCTTCCTCATGATCCAAGTAATCCCTTTTACACCCGCCCGACCCCCCCCACCCGCCCCAGGAAGAAGAGATAGTGCTATTTGTATTTCTTCATCCTAACGCAGTAAAAATGCGTACAAAGGATTTTCCTGATGTAGCAATATTTTCTTTGAATCGAATGCCTTAACCTACTAACAGACCCTTGTGTAAAAGCCGTCAATATCCCTTTTCATGCGCCAGATTTCAAGAGGTTCAGAGATAACTTCAAACCTCTGATCTAAGCCGATAACGACTAGGTAACAATCTTGGGCATCAAAATTATTTAACAAGTGCACTTTGCCAATACACTCGTCTATCAATTATCCTGCGAGTCATGGTATTAACGAAAGGACAAAATGATGATTTACATACTCTTGGAATGTGATGCGTTTCAAGTCCGTTTATCTCAAAACAAGGCTTTATCTTCTAAATCCATCTTCATATATATTCAAATTATTGACCCTGCTATGCAAATTTCTTCTTTAATCTAAATGCTAAATCAAACCAAGTCCATTCCAATCATAAACCTTTAAAATTGTGTGTATGAATTCTCCTACATACAAAGCTCTTCTTGAACTGCTCAATCTGTTCCTGACTCTGCGCTAAGCGATTGAGGCCCGGTGTGTCGATCATACCAGGACTGATGACGTTGACACGGACCTTGCGATATTTAGTTCGGATGTCCAGGTGCGTGCGAACGACCGTACGGCGGCTTTGGTTGCACTGTAAACACTTGATGACTCGATTCCTTTGGATGCAGCGATTGAAGCATTCAAAATGATCGAACCTCTGTCATGAAATATCGGAAGCGCTTTTTGCACTGTGAACAGAAACCCTTTAACATTAATACCGAACATTCTGTCAAAGTGCGCTTCAGTAATTGCCATCAATGGAACTAATCCGCCAACTCCGGCGGTTGCGAACAGAATATCGATTTGGCCCTTCGGCTCCTTCACAATGGCATACAACCTATCAAGATCTGCTAAATTTGAGACGTCTTCCTGAATACCACTGTCGTTGTTTTCACCGATCTGATTAACTACTGCATCAAGTTCGCTTTGACGGCGACCAGTGATGAAAACATACGCACCTTCTAAGACAAACTGCTGTGCTGTGGCAAGGCCTATGCCGCTATTTCCTCCAGTGATGACTGCAACTTTTCCTTCAAGCTTTTTCATGATTTTTTGCTGTTATTCGCATGTTTTAAGTTTGTAATAGTGTTGGGCGAGATGATACTTCTGCTATTATCAACCAGTCAACGACGTAGAGCGCGTGCTGGCGATGTAGGGAGCATTTCGCTGGCGCCACTGCGAGCTCACTTATCGGCGCACTGTATTTGTGGCCATAGAGCTTTGCAGTTTGCAAAAAGATCAATAACCTGCTACTAATTGTTATTTCAGTTGGAGCAGCATTAGCAGTTCTTATAATTACGCTAATCCTAATACCTCTACTGTTACCGATAAGTAATTCTGCATTTGTTATTGCGTCAGCTGGTACCTCTGCAATAACTGTAGCAAAAGCAATCTGATATATTGCTGGGCCAGCATCTAGTTTATCGACAGGATTATTGTTGGCTGACATAAGTAATAATCTTTAAAGCTCAAAGCGTCGGACCCCTTTACATGCAGGGACCTAATCCCACTGAACCCGCACTAGTCAGAATGATGTTCCTACTTACTACGAAATACATCTATTGTTGTTAAGTTTTTATTATTATTGTTTGTGATGCTTTTGTTGGTGCTCTTTCTCTCCAGCTTCATTTTCTGCTCTTGCAATCGCTGCAGCCGCAAAGAGGCCTTTATGTCCTTCATCTGAACGCCAAGTTATGATTTTCACCTCTGGTGATTTGACTCCCATCTCAGCCGCCATTAGGGCATTTAATACGCTTGCAGTATTCGCTTGAAGTATTTCCTGTTTAGCTTCCAACTCTTCTAACCTCTTCTTTGATTCTTCAGCTTCTTTTGTAGTCCTTTCTCTCTCTTCTATTGCTTCATTGAATGCATCAAATGATAGCACAAACTTGCATTTGGCACAAAACTTGGATTCTGGCTTGTTAGATTCATCACAATTGGGGCAATGCTTGGGCCTGAGTAGGTTTTTATTTTTATTCTTGGAATTAGGTGTTACAAATCCATCGATGACAAGCATCGCATCGAAAGAGTCATCAGCATAATAGTGCTGATATTTCTGTCCTGTATTGCCTGCATGCGACCAGCCCATGTACTGGTCAATTAACACAGAGTCTTTGAGCGACTTGGATATCTCTGTCGCCGCCATACGGCGGCGAATGTAGGGGTTCCACGGCTTTTTTAACAAGTCCCTGATCTTGCGCTTGTCTTCCTCGGGGACTAGCGGATCCTCCAACAATCTGGGAAACACTACTTTCTTGTATTTTTCGTAAATTCCATTAATAGTATGAGGCGCTAACTTGCGTCCATTGTTGTTTTTGTGGCCTATTCCGCAGAACAGATAGGCATTCAAGTTGCCCGGAACCGGGTGTCCATTGGACAACCATTCCTTTAATCTAGGATAAGAGTTGTTTAAGCGCACGTTCCGAGTTCCTGTTTTGCCATTGACGTTAATGCGCGCTATCTGGTACCCATTATCTAGCCGTTGAGCGATGATGTCCTTAATCTTCAATTTCAATAGCTCATGCGGCCTACACCCAGTATCTCTACTGACAGCATGCCAGCATCTATCTCGACTAAAAGGGCAATATTTGTAAAATAAGGCGTCATCTTCTTCCGTCCACAAATCAGTCGGCTTGTAGATTGATATTTCCTTGCGCTTGGGCTTTGGAATGTTCTCCATTACTGCAGGCCTCTTGCGCTGTAGCTGCGGTATATCCGGAAAATACAGCCACTTAAAGAACCGCATCAAGGCTATGCGATAGACTTCATAAGTACCCATCCATTTATGCAAGGGGTCGACAGTCTCGGGCTTTCTATAATTATCCAGAAAATCTATGATGTCTTGCCTAGTCATCTCTCGAAAAGTCTTTGATTCATTAACTTCTGCAAAATGCTTCAACTTTAAGATGACATTAATTCGATATTCGTCTCTAGGACTAACCTCTGTCTGCATGGCTAAGATGTAATCGATGATAATCTGACAGTTCTTTTTTGATATCCTGTTGAGTAAATGTTCCTTAACAAAGGGCTTTGCTCCTGCGGTTATAATGTCAAGCTTGCGGTCAAAATTGACGTCATTATTATTATCATCTAATATTTTACTAGATACTGGCCTTTGCAGCTCTGCCATGTTATGTGTTACAGAATATTCGCTGCGCTATATAACTTACAATATCATTGTAGGTTATTAGTGTATAACATCCTGCAAGCTCTTTGCCTTTCCATCTTCAAACAAGTCTTTCGAACAGTACTGCAGAGAAAAAGCAGCCATCT
>Ga0126307_10000897_pt1 | contig 19701 bp, 21 predicted proteins | sample Plot28_FD_89955 | JGI IMG/M metagenome (GOLD analysis project Ga0126307, IMG submission 89955) | Serpentine soil microbial communities from UC McLaughlin Reserve, CA, USA - Plot28 | ecosystem: Environmental > Terrestrial > Soil > Grasslands | place: USA: UC McLaughlin Reserve, Lake County... | reverse complement strand
GTTGGGCGAGGTCCGGTACGCGCCGCCGGAATTCCGTCCCCTAGGTGATGACGTGATCGTCGTTCTGACCCGGCTGGAAGGAGTCGGCCAGGGAAGCGACGTGCCGGTCGGACAGGACCTCGGCTTGATCTACGAGTTCCGGAACGGCCTCGTCACTCGCTTGACCGCCTTCGGGTCGCACGCGGAAGCTCTTGAGGCGGCGAAGGAGATGGCGAGTGCCTAAACGCGACGACATCCGCAAGATCCTGCTGATCGGCTCCGGGCCGATCGTGATCGGGCAGGCGGCCGAGTTCGACTACTCGGGGGTGCAGGCCTGCAAGGTCCTCCTCGAGGAGGGCTACGAGGTCGTGCTGGTCAACTCGAACCCGGCGACGATCATGACCGACCCGGAATTCGCCGACCGGACCTACATCGAGCCCCTGCTTCCCGGTCCCGTCGCCAAGGTGATCGAGCGGGAGCGGCCGGACGCTCTGCTCCCGACGCTCGGCGGGCAGACTGCCCTCAACCTCGCCAAGGCGCTGCACGACGACGGCACGCTCGCGAAGTTCGACGTCGAGTTGATCGGGGCCGACTACGAGGCGATCCATCGCGCCGAGGACCGCGAGGCATTCCGCACGACGATGGAGGAGGCGGGGCTGCGGGTGCCCTGGTCGCAGATCGTCACCTCGGTTGCCGAGGCCGAGACGGGCCTGGCCGAGGGCACGATCACGCTGCCGGCGATCGTTCGCCCGGCCTTCACCCTCGGCGGCCACGGCGGTGGCGTCGGCAACACGGAGACCGAGCTCGCCCAGGTGGTCTCCGAGGGCCTCGCGGCCAGCCCGATCAACCAGGTGCTGGTCGAGGAGTCGGTGCTCGGCTGGGGCGAGTTCGAACTCGAGGTGATGCGCGACCGAAACGACAACGTCGTGATCATCTGCTCGATCGAGAACGTCGATCCGATGGGCGTGCACACCGGCGACTCGGTGACGATCGCGCCCGCCCAGACGCTCACGGACTCGCTCTACCAGGAGCTCCGCGACCAGGCGATCCGCGTGATCCGCGCCGTCGGCGTGGAGACCGGCGGATCCAACATCCAGTTCGCGGTCAGCCCCGAGACGGGCGAGGTCGCCGTGATCGAGATGAACCCGCGCGTCTCTCGCTCCTCGGCTCTCGCCTCCAAGGCGACCGGCTTCCCGATCGCGAAGATGGCGGCCAAGCTCGCTGTCGGCTACGCGCTCGAGGAGATCCCCAACGACATCACCCAGGCGACGCCGGCGTCATTCGAGCCGACGATCGACTACGTCGTCACCAAGGTGCCGCGCTTCGCCTTCGAGAAGTTCCCGGGCGCGGAGGGCCGGCTCTCCACCCATATGAAGTCGGTCGGGGAGTGCATGGCGATCGGGCGCACCTTCCGCGAGTCCTTCGCCAAGGCGATGCGTTCCCGCGAGCTCGACACCGAGCCGGAGATCCCCGCCTCGACCGGCGAGCTACTCGACCGGCTCTCGACGCCTTCGCCCGACCGCTTCGACCTCGTTCTCGCCGGCTTCGAGCGCGGCGTGGAGTTGGAGCGGATCCACGAGGCGACGATGATCGACGCCTGGTTCCTTCGCGAGCTGCGGGCCCTCGCCACCGAGGGCGACGGGACGGATGGCCTGGAGCGCACCTACCGCTCGGTCGACACCTGTGCCGCTGAATTCGAGGCGCGAACGCCTTACTTCTACTCGGCACACGAGCGGGGGTCGAACGGCGCGGGCGAAGTCGAGCGCGGGGACCGCCCCTCCGTCGTGATCCTCGGCTCCGGCCCGAATCGGATCGGCCAGGGAATCGAGTTCGACTACTGCTGCGTGCACGCCGCGATGACCGCCCGCGAGCTCGACCGCGACGCCGTGATGATCAACTGCAACCCGGAGACGGTCTCCACCGACTATGACACCTCCGACCGCCTCTACTTCGAGCCCCTCACGGTGGAGGACGTGCTCGCCGTCTGCTCCATCGAGCGGCCCGAGGGTGTGATCGTCCAGTTCGGCGGGCAGACGCCGCTACGGCTCGCGAGGGCGCTGGAGGAGGCGGGCGTGCCGATGCTCGGCACTCCGGTCGACGCGATCGACCTCGCTGAGGACCGAGGCCGCTTCGGAGCCCTGCTCAGGCGTATGGAGATCAAGCACCCGCCGTATGGCACGGCGCTCTCGGCCGAGGAGGCGGTGTCGATCTCCGAAGACGTCGGCTTCCCGCTGTTGGTGCGGCCGTCATACGTCCTCGGTGGCCGGGCGATGGAGATCTGTTACGACGCCGAGACGCTGGCCGCCTATCTGGAGGCCAATGTCAAGGCGGACCAGGAGCACCCGCTGCTCCTGGACCGCTTCCTGGAGAACGCGATCGAGGTCGACGTCGATGCCCTAGCCGATGGGGAGGAGTGCTTCATCGCCGGGGTGATGCAGCACGTCGAGGAGGCCGGCGTTCACTCGGGCGACTCGGCCTGCGTGATCCCGCCGATGAGCCTCGGCGAGGAGATGCTCGAGGAGATCCGGGAGACGACCCGCAAGATCGCCCTGGAGCTCGGGGTGATCGGACTGATCAACGTGCAGTACGCGGTGGCGAATGGGGACCTCTACGTGATCGAGGCCAACCCGCGCGCCTCGCGGACCGTTCCCTTCGTCAGCAAGGCGATTGGCACGCCGCTCGCGAAGATCGCCTGCCGCCTGATGCTCGGCCAGTCGATCGCCGATCAGGAGCTTCCGAGTGAGGCGCCGACGCATGTCAGCGTCAAGGAGGCCGTGCTGCCCTTCGCCCGCTTCGCCGGCGCCGACGCGGTGCTCGGCCCGGAGATGCGGAGCACCGGCGAGGTGATGGGCATCGCCTCCGACTTCCCGACCGCTTTCGGAAAGGCACAGGCAGCCGCCGGCGTCTCCCTGCCGGACGAGGGGACGATCTTCATCAGCGTCACCGACTCGGACAAGCCGGCCGCGACGCAGCTCGCCACCCGCTTCCACGACCTCGGTTTCGAGGTGATCGCCACCTCAGGCACCGCGGAAGCGATCTCACGGATGGGCGTTCCGGTCCGCAATATCAAGAAGATCGGCGAGGGCTCGCCGAACGTCGTCGACTGCATCCGCAGCGGCGAGGTGGACCTGGTCATCAATACCCCGACCGGATCCGGTGCGCGCACCGACGGATACGAAATCCGGACCGAGTCCGTGCGCCACGGCGTCCCCTGTGTGACCACGATGACGGGTGCCTCCGCGGCATCACGGGCGATCTTCGCGACGGCGCGCGAGGAGGCCGAGGTCAGAACGCTGCAGGAGCTCCATCAGCCCGAGGAGCGCGAACCATCGAAGAGGTGACGGCCACCCGCGCGCCGAGGCTGGGCGAGAGGGTGGTCGCCCCCTTCGGCAGGCGCCGCTGCGAGGTGACGCGGAACCTCGCCTCCGGGGGCTACCGGATCTTCTCCGCCCTCGATCCGGCCGGACCGATGCCGGCCGCTGGGCAGTTCTACATGCTCGCCTCGGAATCCGGCTGGGGAGGAGACGGCGGGCGGCCATACCTCGCGCGTGCCTTCTCGGTCGCCGACGCAGCGCGCGAGGACGGCGGCGTCCGGCTCGACTTCCTCGTTCAGGCGGTCGGCCCCGGCACCTCGAGGCTGGCCACGCTGGAGGCCGGTGAGGGCCTCTGGATCCACGGCCCCCTCGGGCAACCTTTCTCCGCTCCCAGTCAGGTCGCCGAGGACGCTGCCGGAGCCGTCCTGATTGGGGGCGGGATCGGCGTGGCGCCGCTGGCGATCTGGCGGCGTCAGCTGCTCGCGGCGGGCATCCCCGCCCGGGTTCTCCTCGGGTTCCGCGACCGGCCCAACTCCGGCGGTCTGAACCTGTTCGACTGCAGCGAGATCCGGCTGGCGAGCGAGGACGGTCATACCGGCCATCGCGGTTTCGTGACCGAACTGCTCGCGGTGCTGCTCGAGGGCGACGACGCCGGCAGCGCGGCGGTCTACGCGTGCGGCCCGCCGGCGATGCTGGAGGCCGTGCGGGGGATGTGCGCCGAGCGGGATGTCGGCTGCGAGCTCGCAATGGAAACGCCGATGGCCTGTGGCTTCGGCGCCTGCTTCGGGTGCGCGATTCCGCTCAAGCCCGGCGGCTACATCCGGCTCTGCGTCGACGGGCCGGTCATCCGCGGCGATCAGATCGAGACGGCCCTGGTGCCGGGTTCCGGGCATTGACCGAGTTCTGCGGACTGGAGCTGCGACACCCGGTGATCAACGGCTCCGGGACCTTCGACGCGATCGCCGCGCGCCGCGCCTTCGGCGATCAACTGCTCGACGAGTTTCCGTTCTCGGCCTTCGTCTCGAAGACGATCACCCCGGAGCCGCGGGCCGGCAACCCGCCGCCACGTCTCTGGGAGACGCCTTCAGGGCTGCTCAACTCGATCGGCCTTCCCAACAAGGGACTCGACGGCTTCCTGTCGCGCGACCTGCCGGAGCTCGCCGAGCTGCCGGTGCCGTTGATCGTGTCGGTGATGGGAACCAGCCATGACCAGTTCGCCCGCCTGGTCGAGGGCGCGGGCGGTCGCGACGAGGTCGCGGCCCTCGAGCTGAACGTCTCCTGCCCGAACGTGAAGTCCGGTCTGATCATCGGAGAGTCCCCCGACGAGGCCCGTTCCCTGCTGCAGCGGATCCGGCCGCTGACGGAAAAACCCCTGCTCGTGAAGCTAACTCCGAACGTTGCCGATCCCGTTCCCATCGCCGAGGCGGCGGTCGAAGGGGGGGCCGACGCGATCTCGCTGATCAACACGCTCCGCGCCGCGGCCCTCGCGCCCGGCTCCGGGGAGCGATGGCTCGGAGGCGGAACCGGCGGGCTCTCGGGCTCATCCGTCCGGGCGATTGCGCTGGTCCAGGTCAGTGCGGTGGCGGCTGCCGTCCCGGTCCCGGTGATCGCGATGGGAGGCATCTCGACCGGTCGCGACGCCGCCGAGATGATCGGCGCGGGGGCGAAGCTCGTTGCGGTCGGCACAGAGACTTTCCGAGATCCGGCCGCTGGATCGAGGATCGCGGCGGAGCTGGCCGGAGAGTCGCCGGCGGTCTCCGCTTAAACGGGAGTTTTTCTCGGAAACCCCGGAAAGGGGTTTCCGCTCCGGGTGGCCGCGGATATACTGCCGCCCCGTGCAGGCCCCGGTCCAGTCCTCCAACGCCGCCCCCGAGAGATCACTGGACCAACGGATGGAGGCCCTGCGAAGGGCCAACGACATCCGCTCCAAGCGCGCCCAGCTCAAGCGTGACCTGAAGGGGAATAAGGTCAACATCCAGACGCTGCTGATGGACCCGCCGGAGTACGTGCAGACCGCGAAGGTCATCGACATGCTGATGGCGGTGCCGAAGTACGGTCGGGTCAAGACCAACCGGATCCTCAACCAGTGCCGCATCTCGCCGTCGAAGACCATCGGCGGCCTGTCCGAGCGCCAGCGCGCGGAACTCGTCGCGCAACTGCGCAAGTAGCGGGGCATTCCAGGGACTTTTCGTGGCCGTTCCGGCGGTCATGATCCGCGCTGTGGGGAAGGTCTTCGTCATCACTGGCCCGTCCGGGGTTGGGAAGGGGACGCTGATCGAACGGCTCCTGGAGCGAATCCCCGAGCTGGAGCTCTCGATCTCCGCGACCACTCGCTCGCCAAGACCGGGGGAGATCGATGACCGCGACTACCACTTCCTCAGCCCGGCCGAGTTCGAGCACCGTGTGAACACGGGCGACTTCCTCGAGCACGCCACCTACAGCGGCAACCGCTACGGCACGCTCCGCCAGGAGGTCGACCGCCGGCTCGCCGAGGGGCGCTCCGTGGTCCTCGAAATCGAGGTCCAGGGGGCCCGTCAGGTGCGTAACGCGATGCCCGAGGCGGTGCAGATCTTCATCGCTCCTCCGAGCCCCGAGGTCCTTCGCGAGCGGCTGGAGGGGAGGGGCACCGATTCGCCAGCGGCAATCGAGGAGCGGCTTCGCACAGCCGAGACGGAGCTAGAGGCTCGCGACGAGTTCCCGCACGTGGTGGTGAACGACGAGCTGCAGAAAGCCGCTTCCGAGCTCGAGGCGCTCGTCCGGGGGGAGGTGTCTCTACACTGATCGCCCCATGTCAATGATCCGACCAAGAGTCGACAAGCTTCTCGAGCACACCGACACCCATTACGCCGCCGTTCTCGTCGCGGCGAAGCGGGCCCGGCAGATCAACGCCTACTACCACTCTCTCTCCGAAGGCGCCTACGGCGAGTACACGCCGCCGATGGTCGAGGTCCCCAGCGGGAACTACCTCACCATCTCCCTGGAGGAGACGGCAGCGGGCAAGCTCAAGTACGAGTACAAGGGCTAGTAACTAGGAGGGTCTGATGGCCCGCATCCTGCTCGGGGTGAGCGGCGGAATCTCCGCCTACAAGTCGCTTGAGCTGGCTCGCCTTGCCACCAAGGAGGGGCACGCCGTTCGCGTTCTGATGACCCCGACGGCCGAGCGCTTCATCGGCAAGGCGTCCTTCGAGGGGATCGTCGGAGCGTCCGTGCTGATCGACGAGTTCGAGCGCGATCCCAACCGCGGGGCTTTCCCCGGCGACCCGATCCCAGAACACGATCCGATCGGCCACCTCGAGGTCGTCGCGAACGCGGACGCCTACCTGGTCGCGCCGGCCTCGGCCAACACGATCGCCAAGCTGGCGGCCGGCATCGCGGACTCGATGGTCACCACCTCCTTCCTCGCCTGCTCGGCGCCGAGGCTGGTCGCCCCGGCGATGAACGACCGGATGTACAAGGACGCGGCCACCCAGGCGAACCTGGCGACACTCCGGCAACGCGGCATCAGCGTCATCGAGCCGGAGGAAGGCGCCCTCGCCTCCCGTGGAGAGCACGGCGTCGGCAGGCTTGCCGAGCCGCGCACCCTGCTCGACGCGATCGAAGCGGCCGCCCCTCGGCCGAGCGGTCCCTGGGACGGCCTCCGGGTTCTGGTCTCCGCGGGCGGGACCCGCGAGCCGATCGATCCGGTGCGCTTCATCGGCAACCGCTCGTCGGGGCGGATGGGCCTCGCCCTCGCGGAGCGCGCCGTCCGGCGCGGAGCCGACGTGACACTCGTCGCGGCCAACGTGTCGCTCCCCACTCCGCCGGGCGTGCGGAGGGTCGACGTCGAGACCGCTGCCGAGCTTGCCGATGCCCTCGGGCGCGAGTTCGCCTTGGCGGACGTCCTGGTGATGGCGGCGGCGCCCGCGGACTTCAGGCCCAAGCGGGCCGCGGGCAAGAAGATCCATCGCGAGGGCAGCGCTGGCCTCGAGCTCGACCTGGAGGCGACCGAGGACATCCTCGCCGCGCTCAGCGCCGGCCGCCGCGAGGGACAGACCATTGTTGGATTCGCAGCCGAAACGGATGCCGGTCTCGATCGGGCCCGAGCGAAACTGGAGCGCAAGGGCGCGGACGCGATCGTCCTGAACGACGTCTCACGGTCCGAGATCGGCTTCGAGAGCTCCGAGAACGAGGTCGTGATCGTCGGGCGGGACGGCGACCACCACGTCGCCCTCGCATCGAAGGAGAAGGTCGCGGACGCGATCCTCGACCGCGTCGAGGCGCTCAGGAAGGCGGCCGGCGCCCGGCCCGAGGCGCGCGAGTAGTCCCTCTCGAGGGGTGGCTGCTGGGCCTCCTACACTGGGTCCATGATCCAGGACGAGCATGCACCTCAGAACGAATCGCTCTATTCCCTCTACCGGCGAGGCATGGAGCTGCTCGAGGACGGGGACTTCGAGGAGGCGACCGTGCCGCTCAAGGAGGCCGCGCGGCAGGCGCCCGAGAAGAGCTCGGTCCGCGAGGCCCTCGGCCGCGCCCTGTTCCGCACCCGCCACTACGCCGAGGCGGCGACCGAGTTCGAGGCCGTGGTGGAGACCCACCCCGTCAACGACTACGCCCACTTCTGCCTGGGCCGGGCGCTGACCAAGACCGGTGAGACTAGGCGGGCGCGCCACCATCTCGCCCTCGCGTCGAACCTGCGTCCCGACCGGCGCGACTACCGGATCTATCGAGAGAGACTCGCCGCGGCAAGCGGCTGAGCTCGCTCACGGGGGACGAACATGAAGGCGCTGGTCCAGCGCGTCAGCCAGGCAGCCGTCGACGTGGAGGGGGAGAGGGTCGCGAAGATCGGGCCCGGCATGCTCGTCCTGCTCGGCGTCTCGAACGACGACACCGAGGCCGAGGCGGATCGGCTCGCCGAGAAGGTCCGTGCTCTGCGCATCTTCGACGACGCCGAGGGCCGGATGAACGAGCCCATCGGCGACCGCGAGATCCTCTGCGTCAGCCAGTTCACGCTCTACGGCGACAGCCGGAAGGGCACCCGCCCGAGCTATATCCAGGCGGCCCCGGCTGACGAGGCCGAGCCGCTCTACGACCGCTTCTGTGAGCAGGCCGGCGCGAAGAAGGGTGTGTTCGGCGCGTGCATGGGTGTGGCGCTGATCAACGATGGCCCGGTCACCGTCATGCTCGAGGCCTGAGTCGCTTCGTGAGGCATTTGCGCGTGCGTGAGGCGGGGCTATACTCGCCGAGGAACCTTTTTTCGCACCGAACTGCGTGTCGAAAGGTGGGCGAGCGCCCGCCTTTTTTTGGGCCTACGAATGGATACAGAGCTTCAGCAAATACAGGAAACCGTTGAGTCTCGGCTCCGAGATCGAGAGCCGGACGTCGAGCTGCTCGTACTCGAGCGGCCCGCATCCGAGCGGCTTCGGCTGGTGATCGACAAGGCCGGGGGAGTGGACATCGCGCTCTGCGAACGGGTCACCGGCGCGCTGCGCGACCTGCTCGAGTCGTATTCCCTCGAGGTTTCCTCACCAGGCCCGGAGCGCCCCCTGACGAAGCCGGAGCACTTCCGGCGCTTCCTCGGCAGGCGCGTGCGAGTTCGAACCCGCGAAGAGGTCGCCGGCCACAAGAGCTTCACCGGCCGGCTCACCGACGCCGACGACGAGAGCGTCAGCGTCGACTCTGGCGACGGTCCCGTGGCGATCCCGCTCACGGCGGTGCGCCGCTCGAATCTGCTGTCAGACGGAGCCACGAACGGAGGTGTGGGGGCATGACCCAGGAGATCGTCGACGCCGTAAGGATGCTCGAGCAGGAGAAGGGAATCGCGGCGGACACCCTGCTGGACGCCCTCCAGGATGCCCTCCTCTCTGCCTACAAGAAGACTCCGGGCGCGGCGAAGTACGCCAAGGTCGAGCTCGACCACGGTACGGCCGACTTCCGCGTCTACGAGCTGATCGTCCCGGAGGACCTCGAGAAGCGGCTGCTCGACGAGCAGTTCGAGGAGCAGCTCCAGGCCGCCGAGGCCGCCGAGGCGGCCGGTGAGCCCGTACCCGAGATCCAGGCCACCGGGCCAGCCGTCGATCCCGAGACCGGCGAGCGTCGGGAGGCTGTGGAGGAGGAGCTCGAGCCCGAGCGGCTCGAGCCCTACATGGACCAGATCGACTCCCGCGACGTCACGCCCGATGACTTCGGCCGCATCGCCGCCCAGACCGCAAAGCAGGTGATCCTGCAGCGGATCCGCGAAGCCGAGCGGGGCATGATGTTCGAGGAGTACAAGGACCGGGTCGGCGAGCTGATCACCGGCATCATCCAGCAGTCCGACAACCGGTACACGCTGGTTCAGCTCCGCGAGCGCGTCGAGGCGCTGTTGCCGCGCTCCGAGCAGGTCTACAACGAGCGCTACGACCACGGCATGCGCGTCAAGGCCGTGATCACCGACGTCTCGGCCGACACCAAGGGCCCGAGCATCGTCGTCTCGCGGCGGAACCCAGAGCTGATCAAGAAGCTCTTCGAACTCGAGGTACCCGAGATCGCCGACAAGCTCGTCGAGATCACCGGCGTCGCCCGGGAGCCGGGCTGGCGCTCGAAGATCGCGGTCGTCTCGCACGCGGACGGGGTGGATCCGGTTGGCGCCTGCGTCGGGCCGCGTGGCTCGCGCGTGCGCATGGTCGTCTCCGAACTGCGGGGCGAGAAGATCGACATCATCCCGTACAACGACGAGCCCGCCCGCTTCGTCGCCAAGGCGCTCTCCCCGGCACGGGTCCGCGAGGTCCTCGTCGACGACGAGACCAAGGAGGCGACCGTCATCGTCCCCGATGACCAGCTCTCGCTGGCGATCGGCCGCGACGGGCAGAACGCCCGCTTGGCCGCCCGGCTGACGGGGTGGAAGGTCGACATCACCTCCGAGACCGAGTTCGCCCAGCAGGAGGAGGACATCGAGTACGAGGGCGAGGAGGCCGCCGACGGCCGCTGCATGGCGATCATGACCACCGGCCGCCGCTGCCCGAACGCCGCCCTGCAGGGCTCACAGTACTGCGGGCTGCCCCAGCACCAGGCCCTGGCGCGATTCAGCACCAATCAGGTCGCGGTGCTGAGCCCCTTGACGGATGAGGAGGTCGCGACCCTGGCTGACTCGGGCGCGGACGACGGCGCCGTGAAGCAGATCGTCGAGAAGGCCGAGAGCCAGTTCGACGAGAGCGCCGCCGAGGAGGCGGAGGAGGCGGCCGAGGAAGCCGAGGAGGCCGCGGGGCCGGCCGCGCAAGCCCCAGCGGAGACGGCCGAGGAGCCCGCCGATGACGAAGCCGCGCCCGCTGAGCCAGAGCAGGCCGATGCCGAGCCGGTGGAGTCTGAGGAAGCCGTCGAGGCTGAGACCGACGGGGCGGCGGAGGCGAGCTCAGAGGATGGTGGCGAGCCCGAGGCCGAGGCGCCGTCCGAGGACGGCGGAGAGCCGGAGGCGGCGGAGGCCCTCACCACATCCGAGGAGCAGAAGACCGAGTAGGAGATGGCGAAGAAGCGCGTACACGAGATAGCCAAGGCCCAGGGCCTGACCAGCAAGGAGGTCCTTGCGGCGCTCAAGGCTGCCGGGGTGGAGGCCAAGGCCGCTCAGTCGAGCGTCGAGGAATCGGACGCACTGGCCGCCCTGAAGAACTCGGGTGACGGCGGCTCCGCAGCCACGGCCACCAAGCCGAAAGCCGCCACGAAGTCCGAGACCGCCTCGGTGGAGAGCGCTGCGCCGAACGCGCAGACGGACGGCGCGCCGAAGACCGGCGCCAAGCCAGCCGGCGGTAACGGTGCCCAGGGCGCCCCTGCCAAGAAGGGCCCGCCCAAGCGCCGCCGCCGGGTCGTGATCGACTCGCAGGCAGCACGCCGTGACCACATCGCCAAGACTCAGCCGCCTCCCAGGCCACCGCGTCGGCGCGGCGGCCGCAGGCGTCGCCCGCTGCTGGAGGACCCGCGCGACAAGGAGCTGAAGCAGCCTGAGGAGCAGCCGCCGATCAAGGTCAACTCGGGCGCGACGGTCCGAGAGGTCGCCGAGAGCCTGGGGCTCTCCGCCGCCGAGGTGATCAAGGCCCTGATGAAGGAGGGCCAGATGGCCACCCTCACCCAGACCCTGATCGACGAGGCCGTCGAGTCGATCGCCAAGCAGTTCGACCGCAAGATCGAGATCGTCACCGCCGCCGAGGAGGAGGTCGAGGAGCCGGAGGTCGAGGAGGACGCGGAGGAGGACCTGGCCGACCGGCCGCCCGTCGTCACCGTGATGGGCCACGTCGACCACGGCAAGACCTCGTTGCTCGACGCGATCCGCCAGACACAGGTCGCGGCCGGTGAAGCCGGCGGGATCACGCAGCACATCGGCGCCTACCAGGTCCAGCACGACGGCAAGACCCTGACCTTCCTCGACACCCCCGGCCACGAGGCCTTCACCGCGATGCGGGCGCGCGGCGCCAAGGTGACGGATGTCGCCGTGATCGTCGTCGCCGCCGATGACGGCGTCATGCCGCAGACGGTCGAGGCGATCGACCACGCTCGCGCGGCGGGCGTTCCGATTCTGGTCGCGGTCAACAAGATCGACAAGGAGGGCGCGGACCCGAATCGCGTGCGCACCGAGCTCGCGCAGCAGGAGCTCAATCCCGAGGAGTGGGGCGGGGACACCGTCTACGCCGACGTCTCCGCCAAGACCAAGGACGGCCTCGACCACCTGCTCGAGATGATTCTGTTGGTCACCGAGCTGGAGGAGCTCGGCGCCAACCCGGACGCACCGGCCTCCGGGGCAGTGGTCGAATCCCGGCTGGACCCGGGTCGCGGCCCGGTCACAGGCGTCCTGGTGCAGCGCGGGACCCTTCGGGTGGGCGACGCGATCGTCGCTGGGCCGGTCTGGGGGAAGGTCCGCGCGATGCTCGACGACAAGGGCGAGCGGGTCGAGGAGGCCACTCCGGGCACCCCCGTGGAGGTCCTCGGCTTCGACGGCGTCTCCGAGGCGGGCGAACACGTCCAGGTCGTCGAGAACGAGCGGCTGGCTCGTTCCCTCGCCCAGGAGCGGGAGACCCGCCTGAAGACCGAACAGCTCGCCCGACGGGCCGCGCGGAAGGTCACCCTGGAGGAGGTCTTCCAGCGCGCCAGCGAGGGCCGGCTCAAGGAGCTCAACATCGTCCTCAAGGCCGATGTCTCAGGCTCTCTCGAGGCGCTCGAGGACGAGATCGCGAAGCTTCCGCAGGAGCAGGTCCCGGTCAACGTCATCCATGCGCAGACCGGAGGCATCAACGAGTCGGACGTGATGCTTGCGTCGGCCTCGGATGCGGTGATCATCGGCTTCAACGTCCGCCCGCTCGCTGAGGCCCGGCGCGCCGCCGAGAGCGAGGGCGTCGACATCCGCACCTACACCGTGATCTACAAGGCGACGGAGGACCTCCGCGCCGCGATGGAGGGCCTGCTCGAGCCAGAGGAGGTCGAGGAGGCAGTCGGGCAGGCCGAGGTCAAGCAGACTTTTAAGGCGTCAAGGGTCGGCATGATCGCGGGCTGCCTGGTCACGGATGGCAAGGTGACCCGGGCCGCCAACGTCCGCCTGGTGCGCGACGGGACCATCGTCTGGAGCGGCAGGGTCGGCTCGCTGCGCCGCTTCAAGGACGACGTCGCCGAGGTCGAGGAGGGCCAGGAATGCGGCATCGTGCTCGAGGGCTACGCCGACATCAAGGATGGCGACGTCCTCGAGTTCTTCGAGACCCGGCAGGTCGAGAAGACACTGGAATAGGACGCGCCGGCGCTAGCCTCGGCTCGTGACCCCGTTCGTCGAGCTGATCGAGATTCGTCTGCATTTCGGGGAAGTCCACGACCTGAAGGGGAAGCGCAAGCTCGTCAAGTCCCTGAAGGACTCGATTCGCCAGCGCTTCGGCGCGTCGGTCGCGGAGATCGACGGGCACGACAAGTGGCAGCGCTCGACACTGCTCTGCGCCCTCGTCGGCGACGGCGAGGTCTCGAACTGGGCGGACGGTCTGGTGCGCTTCGTGGAGAGCCGCTGTCCCGAGGGTTGCTCCGTTGAACGCGACTTGCGCAGTCTGCGTGACATCCGGGGCTGACATCTGTCGGTCTGCCCATGTCCGCTGAGATCGGCGAGGGAGTGCTGTTATGGTCGCGGCCGAGATGCCTGGCGCTCGGATGCGGCGCGTCAACGAATCGATTCGAGAGATCCTGGCGGACGCGATCACGACTGAGCTCAAAGATCCGCGCATTGGATTTGTGACTGTGACCGAAGTGGACACCTCTCCGGACCTGCGCTCCGCGCGGGTCTACGTGAGCGTGCTCGGCGACGAGCAGGCTCGCGAGCGCTCGCTGGCGGGGCTGCGCTCATCGCACGGCGTGCTTCAGGCCAAGATCGCCGGCGCGATGCGGATGAAGCGGACCCCGACCCTGACCTTCGAATACGACCAGAGCGTGGAGCGCGGCGACCGCATCTCGCGCCTTCTCGACGAATGAACGAACCGACCGAGCTCCTGACCAGCGACATCGATCGTGTCGCGGACGCGATCCGCGCCGGCGACCGGTTTCTGCTGACGACGCACGAGAACCCCGATGGGGACGCGCTGGGCTCGCTGCTCGCCACGCATCGGGTTCTCGAGGCGTTGGGCAAGGACTCCGTGATGTTCCTGGCCGCGAAGGAGTTCCCGCTTCCCGTCGAGTACCGCTTCCTGCCGCTCGAGGAGGTCTTCCACGAGCCGCCCGCCGATATCGCCGACCGCGTCGTGATCTTCCTCGACTGCGGGAACATCGACCGGATGCCGGTCGGCTTCCTGCAGAACGGACGGAACAAGGTGATCAACGTCGATCACCACCACGACAACACCCTTTTCGGGGCGATCAACCTGGTCGACGTTGAAGCCTCGTGCACGGCGGAGATCGTCTACGACCTCTCGGGCCTGCTCGATGTGCAGCTCACCCCCGAGATCGCCAACGCCCTGTATGTCGGTCTCGTCACCGACACGGGCAAGTTCATGTACGAGAACACCGATGCTCGCTCGCACCGGATGGCGGCCGGTCTGATCGAGACGGGCGTGCAGGTCAACGAGGTCTACCGGCGGCTCTACGAGCACGCCCCCACCGAAAAGCTGAAGCTGCTGGCGCGAGCGCTCGAAGGCATCACGCTTCACGACGATGGCCGGTTGGCGGTGACCTACATCTCCACCGACGACTACGCGGTCACCGGGGCGAGCGAGGCCCTCACGGAGGGGATCATCGACCACCTGCGGACCATCGACGGCGCGCAGGTCGCCGCAGTCGTCCGCGATCAGCCCGACAACGACCGCGCCGCCCGCAAGGTGAGCATGCGCTCGACGGACGGTCTCGTGGACGTCTCCGCGCTGGCGCGGCTTCACGGGGGCGGCGGCCACCGCAGAGCCGCCGGCTTCGGCACGGATCTCGAGTTCGAGCAGATCGTCGAGTTCCTGATCGCCGAGATCGACTCCCAGCTCGGTACCTAGCCGGAGAATGGCCACCGCTGAGGCGACCCCCGCCGGGGGGCTGCTGGTCGACAAGCCGGCCGGCGTCACCTCGCACGACGTCGTCGCGGAGATCAGGCGAGAGCGAGGGGAAAAGGTCGGTCACGCCGGAACGCTCGATCCCTTCGCGACCGGGCTGCTGGTCATCCTGCTCGGCCGCGCAACCCGCCTCCAGCGCTACCTGCTCGGGCTCCCCAAGACCTATCGCGCCACCGCCCGACTGGGTTGGCGTTCCTCCACCGGCGACCCGAACGGCGAGCTCATCGAGACCGGCACGATTCCCAAGCGGCTCGAATTGCCGACGGGCGAGATCGAGCAGCGAGTTCCGATGACGTCCGCGGTGAAGGTGGGGGGCGAGCGGCTCTACCGCAAGGCGCATCGCGGCGAGGAGATCGAGACGCCGACCCGCCGGGTGACCGTCTACCGGGCCGACCTGCTCGCCTCGGATGACGAGCACGCGGCGTTCGAGATCGAGTGCTCCTCGGGCACCTACGTCCGCACTCTGATCGAGACGCTCGACGACGCCTACTGCGAGTCGCTTCGCCGGCTCGCGATCGACGATCTGCTGCTGCCCGAGCAAAGTCCCCGCGAGATCTCCGTCGAGGAGCTCGTGTCATTCCTCCCCGAGCGGCTCCTCGACGATGCAGAGGCCGTCGCGGCGAGCCACGGCCACCCGGTGCAGCAGCCCTTCGACGTGCCCCCCGAGCACGTGCGCCTCACCCACGAAGGGCGCCTGATGGCAGTTGCGCGCGTGGATGGAGAGAATCTGCGACCTGAGGTGGTGCTCGCATGACGATCAAGGTCACACAGCTCCCCGACGCCGAGCCGCGGGACCGGCACGTCGCGATCGGCGTGTTCGACGGCGTCCACAAGGGCCACCAGGCGGTCATCAACGAGGCCGACACCGTCCTCACCTTCGATCCGCACCCGCTCTCGGTGATCAACCCGGATGCGGCGCCGAAGCTGATCATGCCCTTCGACGTGAAGCGCGACGTCATCGACGGTCTCGGGGTCGAGGAGCTGGTCGTGATCCCCTTTGACAGGGAGTTCATGAAGATCCCCGCCGAGGACTTCATCGCGAAGATCCTCATCGAGAAGCTGGGCGCGAAGACGGTCTCGGTAGGGGAGAACTTTCGCTTCGGCGCCAAGGCACAGGGAACGCCGCAGATGCTCGCCGAGCGCGACGAGTTCGAGACCCGCGTCGTCCCGCTGGTGGAGGTCGACGGTGAGACGGTCTCCTCGAGCCGGATCCGGGCGCTGGTCGCCGCCGGCGAGGTCGATGCCGCGATGCGCTGCCTGGGGGCCCCGTTCATGGTGGAGGGTAGGGTCGTGGAGGGGGACCGCCGCGGGCGCGAGCTCGGGTTCCCCACGGCGAACCTGGTGCCCGACGACCGTCTGGTCGTGCCCGGCCACGGCGTCTACGCCGCTTTCGCCAATGGGCACCCGGCTGCCGTCAACGTCGGCATCCGGCCGACCTTCGAGACGGGGAGGGGCCTGCTGATCGAGTCCTACCTGATCGACTTCGACGGCGATCTCTACGGGCAGAACCTGCGCGTCGCGTTCGTCGGCCGGCTGCGCGGCGAGCGGCGCTTCCCGAGCGTCGAGGACCTGGTCGCGCAGATGCACGACGACGTCGCCGACGCGAAGGGGATCACCGCGAAATACGAGGGGCGCGGCGACTAATCGCTACCCTGTTGCGCCGATGCCGCTGACCAAGGACAGAAAGCAGGAGCTGATCGGCAAGTACGGCCGGTCCGGCGAGGACACCGGCTCCGCCGAGGTCCAAGTCGCACTGCTCACCGAGCGCATCAACGAGCTCACCGAGCACCTGCGGGCCCACAGCAAGGACCACCACTCGCGTCGCGGCCTGCTCAAGATGGTCGGCAAGCGGCGCCGGATCCTCAGGTACCTCGAGCACAACGACCTCGAGCGCTACCGCTCGCTGGTCGCCGAGCTGGGCCTGCGGCGCTAGCCGCGGGACCGCGGTGATCGAGGCCGGCTCAACAGCTCCGGACTTCTCGCTTCCGGACCATGACGGCAACCAGGTCTCCCTGTCCGACTTCGCGGGCCGCAGGCTCGTGCTGGTCTTCTACCCGCTCGATTTCAGCCCGGTCTGCAGCGACCAGCTGAGCATTTATCAGGAGGTGCTCGGGGAAATCGAGTCGCGAGGGGCCGCTCTGGTCGGTATCAGCGTCGACTCCACTTATTGCCATCACGCCTTCCGGAAGCACCGGAACCTGACCATGCCGCTGCTCTCCGACTTCAACCCCAAGGGCGAGGTATCGCGCGCCTATGGCGCCTGGATCGATGCCGTCGACCACGGCAATCGCTCCCTCGTGCTGGTCGAGGAGGGCGAGGTGAGGTGGTCTCACGCCTCGCCGACGCCGCTCGAGATCCCCGGTGCCAACCTGATCTTCGACGCGCTCGCGGCCTAGTGGCCGAGAGCGAGCAGCTGAGACGGTTGCGCGCCGGGCTGGATGCCTGGAACGAGGCCGACTACGAGGCGGCCATCTCGTTCGCCCATCCGGAGGTGGTGTGGCGAGTCGAGCCCTTCTTCCCGGACATGGAGCCCGTCTACGAGGGGCACGAGGGCCTGCGGCGCTTCTACAGGACCTTCTATGAGGCCTGGGAGGAGAACTCGCTCGAGATCTCGAGGGTGATCGACGAGCGGCCTGGGCAGATCTACGTCGAGACCAAGTTCAGAGCCAGGGCCCGCGGGGGGCTCGAGTTCGAGGCGCCCTTCCATCAGATCTACCGCTACGACGAGGACAACCTGTTGACGGAGTTCCACGGCTTCGTGGAGGAGGCGCACGCCCGTCGCGCGGCCGGTCTGCGCGATGGCTGAGCTGACCAGCGCGTCCGTGCCGCCGATCGGGGGGGATGACCACGTCACGGGGGAGGGAGCGGAGGTGATCGTCTACGCCGACTTCGGCTGCCCATACTGCGCGGCCGGCTGGGCCCGCCTCAGGGAGCTGCCGCTGCGGCTCTGCTTCCGGCACTTCCCTATGGGCTCCAAGCATCCGCGGGCGCCCGGGCTTCACGCGGCCGCCGAGGCCGCCGGTCTTCAGGGCGCCTTCTGGGAGATGTGCGACTCGCTCTACGCGGATCGCGGGCGTGTCGACGACCCGCACCTCTGGGAGCGGGCGGAGCGTTTCGGCCTCGATCTCAAGCGCTTCAACCGCGACCGGCGCTCGGGCGCGGTCCGCGCGCGGATCGAGCGGGACTTCGCCAGCGGCATCCGCGCGGGCGTGGGGGGGACGCCGACGGGGTTCGTCGAGGGGCGCCCGATCCGCGGCGAGCTGGTGGAGAACCTGCGAGACCTCGTGCGCTAACGATCCGGTGTCGGCCGGGTAGCGGCCGCTACCATCCTCCGGACAGAGAACGAGAGTTCTTAAGCGAAAGGCCGCCAACCGGGCGGCTGAAGGGAACAAGACATATGAGCATGTTTGACGTAAGCCGCGTCTCGGTGGAGGTAGGCGGCGAGGAGATCTCCTTCGAGACCGGAAAGCTCGCCCGACAGGCGAGCGGAGCCGTGGTCGTTCGCTCCGGCGACACCATGGTGCTCTGCACCGCGACTGCGGGCAATGAGCGAGATGTCGACTTTCTTCCGCTGACGGTCGACGTCGAGGAGAAGCACTACGCCGCGGGCAAGATCCCCGGCTCCTTCTTCCGACGCGAGGCGAGGGCGGGCGAGAAGGCCACCCTGACCGCCCGCATGATCGACCGTCCGCTGCGGCCCCTCTTCCCGAAGGGCTGGCACCGCGAGACCCAGCTGGTCTCCCAGCCGATGTCGGTGGACCACGTCCACCCCTACGACATCCTCGCGATGAACGGCGCCTCCGCCGCACTGGCCATCTCCGACATCCCGGTTGGTGCGCACGTCGGCGCCGTCCGGATCGGGAAGCTCGAGGGCGACTTCGTCGTCAATCCCGAGGAGGAGAACCTCGAGGAGCTCGATCTCGACCTGATCGTCTCCGGCACCGCGGAGGCGATCCTGATGGTCGAGGCCGGCGCCGATGGCGTCACCGAGGCCGAGATCCTCGACGCGCTCGACATCGCGCACGAGGAGATCAAAAAGCTCTGCGGCGCGATGCAGGAGCTGCGCGATCAGACCGGCAAGGAGAAGATCGTGGTCGTGCCGCCCCAGGTGGACGAGGCGACCTACGAGTCGATCAGGGCGTCCCACGGCGGGAAGCTCGATGAGGCCACGCAGATCCAGGCCAAGCTCGAGCGCCAGGATGCGATCGACGCTGTCGAGGAGGAGGTGCTCGAGCAGTACGGGCCTCCCACCGAGGACGAGCTGCCCGATCGCGAGCGTCTCGCGGAGGTCAAGGCCGCCTTCGCCAAGCTCGAGAAGGACATCATCCGCAGGCGGATCGCCGTCGACAAGAAGCGTCCCGACGGACGCGCGCAGGACGAGATCCGGCCGATCGAGACGGAGATCGACGTCGCCCCACGCGTGCACGGTTCCGCCCTGTTCACCCGAGGTGAGACCCAGATCCTCTCCAGCGTCGCGCTCGGCACCACCCGTATGGACATGAAGGTCGACAACCTCGGCCTCCAGGAGACCAAGCGGTTCTGGCACCACTACAACTTCCCGCCGTTCTCGGTGGGGGAGGCCGGTTTCATGCGCGGACCGAAGCGGCGCGACATCGGCCACGGTGCGCTCGCCGAGCGGGCGCTGACCGCGACCATCCCGTCGGAGGAGGACTTCCCGTACGTGATCCGCGTCGTCTCCGACACGCTGGAATCGAACGGGTCCTCGTCAATGGGCTCAGTCTGCGCGTCCTCGATGGCGCTGCAGGCTGCAGGCGTGCCGGTCAGCGCACCGGTCGCCGGCGTGGCGATGGGCCTGATCAAGGAGGGGGACGACTACACCGTCCTCACCGACATCGCCGGCGTCGAGGACCACCTGGGCGACATGGACTTCAAGGTCGCCGGCACCG
>Ga0126307_10000896_pt1 | contig 19720 bp, 14 predicted proteins | sample Plot28_FD_89955 | JGI IMG/M metagenome (GOLD analysis project Ga0126307, IMG submission 89955) | Serpentine soil microbial communities from UC McLaughlin Reserve, CA, USA - Plot28 | ecosystem: Environmental > Terrestrial > Soil > Grasslands | place: USA: UC McLaughlin Reserve, Lake County... | reverse complement strand
TTGCCGACGACGCTCGAGAACAGGCTGGTGCCGCTACGGCCTGAACCAGCTACGAGCAACAGCTGTTTACTCACGCGATGTCACCCTCTCATCGTGCGCCGGTTGCGGGGCCGTGGCCACGCCCGGCGCAGGAACCAGAGTGGATTCACCGCTGCGACCGTGGACGGTCGCAGCCCGTACGTCGGCGGGCCCACCCAGAACCGGTGCAGGCGGACCGTAAAGGCGCAGCGACGCGTAGGAGCTCCTGAGGTGGTCGATGACGTGCACCCCCTCCGGGCTCTGTATACGAACGACTTCTTCTGGCAGGGCAGATCCCCCTCCGAGCGCGTGGAAGAGCTCCCATTCGCGCCGCTTTCGCTGGAGGTAGTTCTTCTGGAAGCCTGTATCGGACCAGTGGCCGAACTGGTCCTCGTCGAGCCACTTGAGCTCGAAGCATACCCAGTCCGGTATTTGGAGTAGATAATCGGCCCACGGACGCACGAACTCCCAGTCGAAGCACTTGATGAAGGTGTGTTCGGCGACGTTGCGCCAACCCCACAGCTCGCCGGGCGGGCGGGCGAGATCGACGTAGGCGACGCGCTCGCTCTCTACGTAGACCGGCGAGCGGCGTATCTTCACCGTACCATCGACACCCTCCAGCTGCCAGGCCAAATCCCGCACGACTCCCTCCCCCTCGGGCGTCAGCACCATGTCCCCATCCCACTTCAGCGCATAGCGCGTGCGTACCTGCGAAAAAGACCAGTTGTAGAAGTAGGTCAGGCTGTGCACGGAGTCGGGGTAGGTCCGCAGGTGCTCTGGACCGCACCTGGAGACCTCAAAAGGGTAAGAGAGGACCTCAAGCTTCTCCCCCCCTCCGGCCTCCTCGGCGACCTCCCTCGCCACCTCGGGGGTGCCATCGGTGGAGCCGTTGTCGACCACTATGGTCTGCTCCACGGAGCGCAACACCCCAGGCAAGACCCAGGGCAGCGAGCGGGCCTCGTTCTTGACCCTGAGGACGGCGGTAAACCCTGAGCTTGAGGGGCCATCCACCCAGTTCCAGCGGATGGCGTACTCTTCAAGCCCCTCCCTGTTTATCCACTCCCCTTGGCTTCCCGCTTCGATCACCCATCTCCCCAGGGTTTTGGAACGGTGCATGTCGTGAAGGACACTATCCTTCACATCTCCTGGTTATCCGTTCTCCTACCAACGGCATCTGCGAAAGATTCTACACCTTGCGGGTTGCTTGATTGATGGTCGAACCGTAACAGGTTTTTCGCGGTCTTGCGAAGCGCCGCAGACGTACGAGATATCCCCACCCTCGACACCCGCGCGAGCGGTGTGTAGACTCCGCTGGTCGTAGGGTCCAAGATCTTACGGAGTCGAGATCAACTCGTAGCAAGCGCAAACAATACCTAATCTTACTCCTTAGATGTGGTTCAATCTCGACCATGAATATCTGCACGATCATCGCCAAAAACTACGTCGCCCACGCGAGGGTGCTGGCGGAGTCCTTTCTGAATCACCACCCCGAGGGGGCGTGCTACGCGCTCGTGATCGACGACGTCGAAGGCTACATAGACGCCGCCTTAGAGCCTTTCGAGCTGGTGATACCGGCCCAGCTAAGCATCGACGACTACGAGCACATGGCGGCGATCTACGACGTGCTCGAGCTCTCGACGGCCGTAAAACCGTGGCTGCTACGGCACCTGCTCGAGGAGCGCGGTCTCGAACGGGTCGCCTACCTCGACCCGGACATCCGCATCTACGACAGGCTGGATGAGATAGACGGGCTAACCCGCGAGCACGGACTCGTTCTCATCCCCCACATCACCTCCCCCCTGCCCCGTGATGGTAAGAGGCCCTCCGAGGCCGACATCCTGATCTCTGGCACCTACAACCTGGGCTTTATCTCCCTGGAGCGGGGCCCGAGAACGGAGGGGTTGCTCGACTGGTGGTCCGAGCGCCTGAGGACGGACTGCGTGGTCGCCCCCGACGCCGGCTACTTCGTCGACCAGCGGTGGATGGATTTCGTGCACGGCGTAATGCCCGAGTTCTACGTCCTGCGCGACCCCTCCTACAACGTGGCCTACTGGAATTTGCACGGCAGGGAGATGACCCACCACAAGGGCCGCTACCACGTCGACGGGCGGCCCCTGCGTTTCTTCCACTTTTCCGGCTTCGATCCCGACCACAGAAAGCGCCTCAGCAAGCATCAGACCCGCATCGAGGTCAAGCGCGGCTCCGCGCTGGCCCGCGCCTGCAACTCCTACGCAGATGAGTTGCTCGCCCACGGCTACAAGAGGGCGAAGAACTGGCCCTACACCTACGGCGTTCTGCCGAACGGGGTAAAGCTCGACCCTGGCATGCACAGGCTCTACCGGAAAGGCGAGGAGGGGGCACCGCGACAGTCCATCTTCACCCCAGAAGGCGCCAACAGGTTCGTCGCCTGGCTCAACGAGCCGGCCCCCGTAGGCGGGGAGCACGGCGTTACGCGCTACCTCTACGAGATCTACTCGGGCCGCCCCGACCTCAGGCAGGAGTTTCCCAACCTCGACGGCCCCGACGCGATGCGCTTCATCGAGTGGCACCGCGTCCACGGGCAAGTGAAGCTACCCTATCCTGTGCACCCTTCTGCCGATCAGGACGGCGACGATACGCTGCAGGCCCCGGACTCTCCTGTTGGGGTCAACGTCGCAGGGTACTTCCGCGCCGAGCTCGGCGTAGGGGAGACGGCAAGGCAGGTGGTCGCGGCGCTGGAGAGGGTGAAAATGCCCGTTGCCACGGTCGGCCTCTCCGCCTCGGCGAGCCGCCAGGAGCACGAGTACGAGACAGATACCGTCGAGCCGACCTTCCCCGTCAACCTCATCTGCGTCAACGCCGACATGCTCCCGACCTTCGCTGAGAGAGCAGGCCCAGGGTTCTTCTTCGACCGTTACTCCATCGGCCTGTGGTGGTGGGAGATAAACGAGTTCCCCGAACGTTTCTTCGGGGCCTTCGAGCATGTGGACGAGGTCTGGGTCGGCTCGCACTTCGTGGCAGACGCGATCTCGGCCGTCTCACCCGTCCCCGTGGTCAAGATGACGATGCCTGTATCCATGCCGGAGATAGAGCGGATCGACCGGGGAGCCCGATGTCTCCCCGAGGGTTTCGTCTTTTTGTTCGTATTCGATTACCACAGCGTCTTCGAGCGGAAGAACCCGCTGGCCCTCGTCGAGGCTTTCGAGCACGCTTTCCCCGAGGGATCGGGGGCGTCCCTCGTGCTCAAGTCCATCAACAGCGAGCAACACGCCGAAGAACACAGAAGGCTGATCGAGGCCACAGAAGGACACGGGGACATCCACGTCATGGACCGCTACGTCACGGCGACCGAGAAGAACGCGATGTTTGCCGGCTGCGACTGCTACGTCTCGCTTCACCGCTCGGAGGGCTTCGGCAACACCCTCGCCGAGGCCATGTACCTCGGCAAGCCGGTGATCGCAACAGGGTACTCGGGCAACATGGAGTTCATGACGCCTCAGAACAGTTACCCCGTCGACTACGAACTGAGGCCCGTCGGCGACGACGCCGGGCCTTACCCGGCCACCGGCGAGTGGGCCGAGCCCGACGTCGGGCACGCCGCACGCCTGATGCGCCACGTCTTCGAGGACCGGCAGGAGGCCACCGAGCGCGGCCGGAGGGCAGCGGAAGACCTCCGCCGAAACCACTCCGCCGAGGTCGCAGGAAGGGCGATGGCGGAGCGCATCCGCCGCGTCCGGGCGCGGCTGGGCGCAGGACCCGACGGGGGTAAGCCATATGTGCACACCCTGGCGGGACTCGATACCAACCCGCTGACACACCGCATAGCAACCACCCCCCAGCCGGCGACTTCGAGCTCGACCCTGGGCAGGGTCCTCGCCCCCTTTCGGCGCGTCCTGCTGAAGCTGATGTGGCCCTTCGCCCTGCAGCAGCGGGCGGTCAACGAAGAGCTCCTCGCCACGACAAAGAGAGCGGACCAGGCCCTGCGCGCCGCCGTCAACCAGCTCGAGTCGCGATACGTTAAGGACCGCGCCGACCTGCTTGGCGCCGTAAACCGCAACAGGGAGCTGGCCAGGGCGCAGGGCGCGCGGCTCGACCGTCTGGAGAGGCGGTTGGCAGAGAGTGGCGGAGGCACGCCTGCCGCGGTGGAGGAGACCGCCACACAGACGGGGAGCGTGGGCATAGATGCAGAAGGCCCGAAAGCGGCCGACACGGGCGGTTTCCCCAGGCAGACGATATCCCGTTTCATCACCCCGTTCACGGCTCAGCAGCAGAAGATCAACGACCAGCTCTTCGCCGCGGTTCGCGCTCTCGGCGAGAAGCTGGGCGAGCTCGTTCCCCGCGTAGAGGTCGCAGAGAGGCTCGTGGCCGAGACCCGTGCCCTCCCTTACATATCTGGTTCACCCTTCGAGATCTTCGAGGAGCCTGTGGCAGGGCGCGTGCAGGGCTATGGCCGCCGCAACGGTGATCCGGAGCGCGCGGGAACCTACGACGCGTTCGAGGACATCTTCCGCGGTCCCGAGCACTTTATCCGCGACCGCCAGCGTCGCTACCTCGGCCTCCTCGGCGACCGCGAGCCCGTGCTCGATATCGGGTGCGGACGCGGGGAGTTCCTGGATCTCCTGCGCGAGCGGGGGCTCGATTACGCCGGCATAGACCCTGACCCCGACATGGTCAGGCGGTGCAGGGCGAAGGGCCACGAGCGCGTGGAGGTCGCCGACGCAAACTCCTTCCTGGAGAAGCGCGAGGACAACTCCCTTGGCGCCATCTTCTGCGCCCAGGTAATAGAGCACATGCCCTACGAGGAGCTCCTGCACTTCTACTCCTCAAGCCTGCGGAAGCTCGAGCCGGGGGGACTTTTTATCCTGGAGACCGTCAACCCGCACTCCGTCCCCGCGTTGAAGACCTTCTGGGTGGACCCCACCCACCAGCATCCGCTCTTCCCTGAGGTGGCGCTGGCGCTCTGCGAAATTATCGGCTTCGAGAGCGCCTACGTGTTCCACCCCAACGGGACGGGCGAGGTGGAGGTCGACCGCTACGAGACGGGCGAGTACGCGCTCGTGGCGACCAGGGCGGCGCACGAATGAGGAGAGGTCCCAAGATCGTCGTTCGTGGAACCTGGAATAATCGGACCCACCCGCTTTGCGGGCCCGTCGAGGAGATCCAAGAGTGCCCGTCTTGAGACAACGCGTGACGTTGGCGGTCCGAAACGTCAAGGCTTTCTTGAACCTGGAGGCAGGGGTCGTCCGCGGCGGGGTGCCAGAATCAGGGTCGGGTACGCAGGAGGCTGCCCCGAGGCCCTCGGGCGCCGGGCAGGACCAGGGGATCGAGCAGCTGCGAAGGGAGCTCGGGGAGAAAAACAGGGAGAACGCCAGGCTGCGGTCTCGACTGGCCGCTGGGAGCTTCGGCCTGCCTGGCGGTGGCGTAAAGCCGGAGAACATGATCTGGATGTTCGGCTCAGGAAGGACGGGGAGCAGCTGGCTCAGCACCATGATGGGGGATCTCGAGGGCCACGCCAGGTGGAACGAACCCTACGTCGGCGAGCTCTTCGGCACGGCCTACTACATCAGGGCTGGAGACAGGATGCGGGGCCGCAAAGACTATGCCCTCGGGAACGATTACAGGGAGGCCTGGATCCACTCCATCCGCAACTTCGTGCTCGAGGGCGCCAACGCGCGCTTCTCGGAGCTCGGCGAGAACGGCTACCTGGCGATCAAAGAGCCCAACGGCTCCATCGGGGCGCCGCTGCTCGCCGAGGCCTTCCCAGAGAGCCGTATGATCCTGCTCGTCCGCGACCCGAGAGACGTGGTCTCCTCCGCCATGGCCGCCCAGAGGACGGGTAGCTGGGGCGAGGGGTGGCGGGCGGACGAGGGCGGCGATTCGCTCGCCGACGCCGACCCGGACGAGTTCGCGCGGCAATGGGCCAACATGTACACGATGAGCCTCGGCAATGCGAGGGAGGCCTACAAGGCCCATAATGGCCCCAAAGTCGTTGTCCGCTACGAGGACCTGCGGGCCGACACGCTGGAGACCATGAGACGGCTCTACTCAGCTTTAGGTATCCAGGTAGATGAAGGGGAGCTCGCCGGTACCGTCGAGAAGCATGCCTGGGAGAACGTCCCCGAGAACAAGAAGGGGCCGGACAAACCCCACCGCAAGGCCACCCCGGGAGGCTGGAAGGAAGACCTCACCCCAGAGCAGGCCAGGATAGTAGAGGAGTTGACGGTACCCATACTCGACGAGTTCTACCCAGAATGTAGCTCTTCCCACGGGAGGGTGACGAATCTCGAACGGTGATCGGGGCGAACCGGCGGGTGAAGCCCTAGCGTTATCGTGCCTGGACGGACGCGGGGGCACAGGCCTTTGACCCTGGATGGAGAGACCAATGCCTGTTCTAAAGAAGAAGATGACGCTCCGGCTCGGTCGGAACACGAGCCTGTTCATCGATCTGGAGACGGGAGTGACGGGGCTCAGGGGGACCGCAAGAGGGCTCAGGTCGCGCCTCGGCAAGGTACCCGCGCTGGCAGGGGTGGTCGCGCGCCTGCGCGAGGGCGCGGCCAGCCCGGCAAGGCCACCGACCGGCGAACGGGTACTTCGAGGACGGGATAGGGCGGGGCGGAAGTCGGTCCGAACCCGAGGGTCGAACACCCCGGTGTTCTTCGTTACGGGGTTGGGCAAGTCGGGCACCTCCTGGCTGATGAGGACGCTGGACGGCCACCCCGAGATACTGTGCAAGGGCGAGGGAAGGTTTTTCGCCGCCGACTGGAGGCGGGCGAACTTCGACCCCGAGGGCACGCAGGCCCTGGCCAGTTCCCTCTACTTCGCGCTGCTCGACTCCGAGTACCTCAGGCTGTGGGTCGAGCGCTCCGTCTGGGCCAGGGAAGGCGACGCCGCCAGGCACATCGACAACCTGACCCGCCTCGCGACCGAGCACTTCCTTATGAGGAAACTCCGCGAGACGAACAAGAAGCTGGTCGGCGACAAGTCGCCGCTGCTGAGCGCGGATTTTATCGAGGAGGTCGCCAGGGTCTATCCCGAGGCCAGGGTTATCCACATCATAAGGGACGGCAGGGATCAGGCCGTCTCCATGCTGCACCACGTGTGGAACCGCTCTACGGACCAGGGCGGGGTCCAGACCCTGAAACCCGGGGAGTTCGAGAGGCGCGAGATCTACCGCAAAGACCCCAAGAAGCTCTTGCAGACCGGCGAGGGCGTGTTCACCGAGGAGCGGTTGCGTGGGGCGGCCAGAAGTTGGAACTCGAGGGTGGGCAAGACCGCCGAGGACGGCCCGACCCTGCTCGGACCGAACTACACCGAAGTGCGTTACGAGGACCTGCTCGAGCGCCCCGACGAGGAGGTGGGCAGGCTGGCGGGATTCCTCGGTGCCGACACCAGCGAGAAGGCCGTGCGGCAAGCCGTGGGCTCGGCGAGCTTCGAGAGGCTCTCCAGGGGACGCGAGCGGGGAGAGGAGGACACCTCCTCCTTCTATCGTAAAGGCGTTGCGGGTGATTGGAAGAACTACTTCACCGAAAGGGACAAGGAGATCTACAAAGAGGAGGCCGGGGAGCTCTTGATCCGGCTCGGCTACGAGAGGGATCTGGATTGGTAGGCAAGACCCGCCCGTGAGAGCATGATGTCTGCTGAACCACGATACGCTGTGACAGGAAGGACCCTTGATGCCAGTGTTCAATAGCCGCACGGTCATCGAGCTAGCCCGGGGCATAAGAGCGTTCTTGAACCTGGAGGCCGGCCTTACCCGCGGCGAGCTTCCGGCGAGAGCGCCGGACGAAGCGACGCCCGATGCCGGAGAGCTCGCGCGGGTTCGCGAGCAGCTCGAGGCGAGAGAGCAGGAGATCGCCGGGCTAAGGCGGAGGCTTGCGGCGCCAGCCCCGAGGTCCGGCGGGGTCGATCCCGAGAAGGTGGTCTGGATCTTCTGCTCCAACCGTAGCGGCAGCACCTGGCTCAGCTCGATGATGGGCGAGATCGAGGGCCACCAGGTGTGGAACGAGCCGCTGGTCGGGAAGCTCTTCGGCGACCTTTACTACGTCGGGGCCGCGGGGCATCAGAAGGTGAAACACTACATCCTCGGGGACTTTCACAAGGGGAGCTGGCTCGATTCCATCCAGTCCTTCGTCCTGAGCGAAGCGGGCGCGCGTTTTCCCGAGGTGGCCGAGAAGGGTTACCTGATAATAAAGGAGCCCAACGGCTCGATAGGTGCGCCGCTGCTCGCCGAGGCGATGCCGGCGAGCCGGGTGATCTTTCTGGTACGCGATCCCAGGGACGTCGCCGCGTCTGGCCTGGACGCCGCCAGGAAGGGTAGCTGGCAGTACGAAAACGCGGCGGATCGCGGCTGGAAGAGGGAGGCGCTGGCAGACAACCAGCCGGATGTCTGGGTGAGGCGCCGGGCCCAGAATTATGTGCGTCACGCGGGAAAGGCCAAGGAGGCGTACGAGGCTCACAAGGGTCCCAAGGCACTTGTCCGCTACGAGGAACTACGCGACGACACCCTCGTCACCATGGAGCGCCTCTACACGACGCTGGGGATCGAGGTCGGAGGGGCAGATCTCGTGCGGGCGGTCGACAAGCACTTCTGGGAGAACATCCCGGAGAAAGAGAAGGGACAGGGGAAGTTCTACCGCAAGGCGACCCCGGGAGGGTGGCGGGAAGACCTCACCCCCGATCAGGTAGCGATAGTGGAGCAGGTGTCGGCCCCCCTGCTAAAGGAATTCTACCCGGGCTGATCAGCATTTCAGCCCGTAAGCACGCCGCCTTCGGCGGCTCTCGGCATTTCAGCCAGTGAGCTTGTCAGCTTCTTGCTGAAGTGCTGACTTGCTGATGGCTCGTCGTGCGTAAGGATCTCAAGCTTTACGCACGACGCTCACCCAGATCTCGGGCCCTCTCCATCCCTGCCCAGAGAACCAGGCGACGTTGGGGACGACCAGATCCCACTGGAGAATGTAGTCTCCCGGCTCATTGGGGGAGCGCACTGACGCGGGCAGACTGGCCGTCTCACCGGGTTTCAGCATGTGCGGTAGACCCGTCCGGCGGCCCTTGTAGTCGTAGAGGTCTCCGTCGGCTGTGATCCAGTGGTAGGTTATGCGCACGTCCGGCGGGCCCATCTCGGGTAACGGCCAGGCTACGGGGCTATCGTTGCGCAGATCGACGTCGACCTTGTACCAGCGTCCCGCTTCCATCACCCGCGGGCAAGCTACGCAATCCAGACGCGCCCTGAACAGTTCCGGCCCGTACCCGCACTCCTGAACAGCCGCGCGGTCGATCTCGACCAGGTCTACGTCTCGAATCGAGGACCGCATCGCTGGCGTTCGGTCTTTACCATCGTCGGCGTCCGCCGGCGCGTCATCGTCCGGGATGGGGCGTGTGATCAGCGAGGCTTCATCGGGAAGGGTGTAGTGGTGACTGCCGCTCTTCTCGGGCGAGATGCGCTCGTACTTGAGCACCTTCTCTCTGCGATGGGGCTCGCCGTGATACACGAAATCGTAGTGATAGATCGAACCCCTGTAGAGAAAGCGCGAGGCCCCCTTGACCTCGTATCCCGTGTGCAGGCGGCCGGGGATCCGCACGATCGAAGGGATGTTGCGGAACAACCTGAGCTTCCAATCGGGCCACCAGGGGCGCTGGGCTATCCATTCCGTTCTGTCTTCCCCGATTATCGTGCGCCGTCTCAGATGGTAATGGGTCATCTCACGATCGTTCATGAGGTCAGGCAAGATCTCGATCAGACCCACGCTGGGGAGTTCATCGTCGTCGAGGCGGATGATCCAATCGCCCTCGCACTGCTCGTTGAGCCAGGGGAGGATCCGCTCCACGTAGCCCGGTGACTCTACGCGAAAGACTTTGTCAGCGTACTCGTGGCAGACCCTCTCGGTGAGGTCGTTGCTCGAGGAGTCGACGGCGACGACGACTTCGTCGGCGAAGCTCCTACCGACCCGCAAGAGCCTCTCGACGTACTCGGCCGAATTCTTCGTCGCTATACACAACGAGAGCTTCACCCGCGCCTCCCACCGGCATCTCGAAACGACAGGTAACGACGGTTCTTGACAGTCTATCAAGATGAGCCACAGATACCGCCACTAGTAGGAACGGGTTTTTTGTGAGAGCATCGTACGTTGAGAGAGCGACGTCCCCGGGTAGGAGAGAGCCCAGGTGCCGATCTTCAAGTGCCGCACGGCCTTTGAGATAGCGCGGAATGTAAAGGCGTTTCTGGACCTCGAGGTCGACCTCACCCGCAACGGAGGCCGGGGCCCTCAAACGCCGAAAAGCCGCGAGACAGGCTCGGAGAGGTCTCCGCTTTCGGTAGCGAACGAACCCGACGGGCTGCGGGCGGAGCCCACCCCGGCCCTGGGCGCCACGCGCGGCCCTACGGACGAGGTCGTACCTATGTTCTTCCTCACAGGGCGTTCGAAGTCGGGGACCTCCTGGTTGATGAGGCTCTTCAACTCCCATCCCGAGATACTCTGCCGGGGGGAGGGCAAGTTCTTCGGCGAGGACAAGGCCAACGCCCTGCACGGCGCCCTCGCCCGCTCGAAGGAACTGCGGCAGTGGCTTGGCCGCAACCCCTGGACTCTTCGGGATCAGGACCCGAACCTCGAAGACATCGTGGCGAACACCATAAGCTACCTCATGCAGGAGAAGCTCAGGAAGACGAAGAAGAGGATCGTCGGGGACAAGAGCCCGTTCACCACCCCTGGCGTCGTAGGAGAGATCGCCTCTATCTGCCCTGATGCTAAGGTCGTACACATAGTCAGGGACGGGAGGGACGTGGCGGTGTCCTCGGTTCACCACCAGTGGAATAATGCGACCGACCAGGGTGGTCGCCGCAAGCTCTCTCGCGATAAGGTTGCAAAGCGTGAAGCCTACCGTGAGGACCCTGACACCTTCGGCGCCTCGGGGGAGAGCATCTTTACCGGCGAACACGTGGCCGAGATAGCGAGGAGCTGGAACGCGTCCGTGAGCAGGGCGATGGCTGATGCGGCGCTCCTGGGCAACAACTACTACCAGGTACGCTACGAGGACCTCCTCGCGGAGCCGGTCGGTGAAGCCAGGCGGCTGCTGCAGTTCCTGGGGGCTGACTCTGGCGAGGAGGTCGCCCGCGAGTGCGTGGAGGCCGCGAGCTTCGAGCAGCTCTCGGGCGGCAGGAGCAAGGGCGAGGAAGACTCCTCTTCGTTCTACCGCAAGGGCGTTGCGGGAGACTGGAAGAACCACTTCACGAAGGAGGACAAGCGTGTCTTCAAAGAGGAGGCAGGGGAGCTCTTGATCCTGCTCGGCTACGAGGAGGATCTCGACTGGTAAAACAGCGTCGCGGCGGCCCGCAAATGAGTAGGGCAGGCAGGGTCTTGCTGATGTTCGCGGCATGCCTGGGACTCGGGTTCTTCCTGCCGACGGGAGAGATAGAGCGGGGGTCCATAGGAGCAGCGGGTCGTCCCAACATCGTCTTCATACTTGCGGACGACCTGGACGCTGCGTCGGTCTCGAAGGTGCCTTCTCTCAAGGGGTACATGGCCGATAAGGGCCTGACCTTCGATAATGCTTTCGTAACCTACTCCCTCTGCTGTCCCTCCAGGGCCACGATCCTGACCGGACAGTACCCGCACAACCATCTGGTCAGGAGCAACGCTCCCCCGATCGGGGGTTACAAGATCTTCCGCGAACTCGGACGAGAGAGGTCCACGCTTGCCACCTGGCTCGACGACGCAGGTTACGAGACGGCCCTCTTCGGCAAGTACCTCAACGGCTACGGCAACATCGACCGCGAGCACGTTCCTCCCGGGTGGGATGAATGGTACGGGACCCTGGGGGACACGCAACTGAACCAGAACGGGCAGCTGGTCACGTACGAGGCTGACACCTACCTCGACGATGCGCTGTCTGGCCTCGCCCAGGACTTCGTCAGACGCCAGGAGAGCAAGGATGCTCCCTTCTTCCTGTATCTCTCCGTCCACGCTCCCCACGCGCCCGCCAAGCCGGCCTTGAGGCACGAGGATCTCTACGACGGTCTACGGGCGCCCCGTGCGCCCTCTTTCGACGAAGCTGACGTCTCCGACAAGCCAGGGTGGGTGCGCAGCCTATCGCTCGGCCCCGCAGAGGAGAAACACATGGACGCGCTCTACCGCGACAGGCTAAGGACGACCGCCGCGGTAGGCGAGATGATCGGCGGGTTGCTAAGGACGCTCGAACAGACAGGGAAGCTAGACAACACCTACGTCGTCCTCACCAGCGACAACGGCTATCATATGGGCCAGCATCGCCTCGGGCTCGGCAAGCAAACCGCCTACGAAGAGGACATAAGGATACCTTTCATGATCCGGGGTCCCGGGGTGCCTGCGGGGGTCACCAGGGACGAGATAGTGCTGAACAACGACTTCGCCCCAACCTTCGCAGACCTGGCTGGCCTGCCGCCCCCGGCCTCCGTAGACGGCCGCTCGCTCGCGTCGCTGCTCGACGCGAGGCAGGACAACGATCCGGCCTCGTGGCGCACGGCTTTCGAGGTCCGCAACTGGGACAACAAGAAGGACGAGCCGTCTTACAAGGCCGTAACGCACGTGCCTCCTTACCGGGCCGTAAGAACGCAAAGGTACCTGTACGTCGAGTACGAGTCCGGAGAGCACGAGCTTTACGACCTCAGGAAGGATCCCTACGAGCTGCACAGCCTGCACGATTCGGCGGACCTGGATCTCATCTCGAAGCTCGACTCGCGCCTCGACGCGCTGCGTGACTGCGCGGGGAAAACTTGCCGCGTCGCGGAGAACGCGCAGCCTTGAGACAGCTAGAGCGGGCATGAGCAAACTGACAGGCTGAAATGCTGGCAAGCCGTCCGGCGAAGCCGGGCGGCGTACTGAAATGCTAAACGGCTGAAGCGCCGACTAGCTGATAGCCCCCTCCCGAGCCAGGTAATCTTTCAGGGCGTCGCGCCAGTGGCGCAGTTCTGGGCTCCCCAGGGCCGAGAGGATCCCGTTGGCGGGCCGCACCGCGGGGAGAGGGTACTCCGAGCCAGGGACGGGGACGACCTCGACCTCGATGCCGGCGAGCGCGAAGATCTCCTTCGCGAACTCGTACCAGGAGCAGGAGCCCGCGTTGGTAAGGTGGTAGAGGCCGTAGTGTCCGCCTTCGATCACCGCCACGATCCCCTCCGCCAGGTCGAGGGCGAAGGTAGGCGAGATGAACTCGTATTCCTTGACCTTCAGCACGTCCCTCTCCACCCCCAGGCGTAGCATGGTCCGCACGAAGTTGTGCCCGTCTCCGTAGACGCCAGCGGACCGGATGACATACCAGCGGCTCGTTAGCTGCCTTGCGTACTCCTCCCCGGCGAGTTTGGTGCGTCCGTAGACGCTGATCGGGTTCGGCGCATCGAAGGGCTCGTAGGGCCGTCTCGACTCGCCGTCGAAGACGTAGTTCGTGCTGACGTGCAGGAGGTCGCAGCCCCGTTCCTCACAGAGCTGGGCCAGGTTCCTGGGACCGAGCGCGTTGACCCCGTACGCGAGGTCGGGCTCCGTCTCACAACCGTCGACGTGGGTGTAGGCAGCGGCGTTTACGACGACATCTGGGGAGTGCTCCTCCAACGCGAGCCTCACGGCCCCGAAGTCAGCCACGTCAAGCTGTGCCCTTGAGAGCGCGACGACCTCGTGGCCACGCTGCGGGAGGAGGGCGGCCAGCTCGAGGCCGAGTTGGCCGCCCGAGCCGCTTACGAGTATCTTCGACACGCGGGCCTCCCTAGACCCTCGCCAGCAGCCCGCCGTACAGGGCCTCGAGCTCTTCCACGTTCTCCTGTACCGTCTTGACCGGTTCGATCCCGGCGCGGAGCCTGCCGAGCAGGCCGGGTTCCACTACGAGCCGCCTGAGCTGGCGCGCAAGGTCGCCAGGATCCTCCAGTCCGAAGAGAAGTCCATCCCTCTCGTGCTTCACGAACTCGGACATCCCCCCCAGGTCGGTGGCCACCACAGGGACACCGGCGGCGAAGGCCTCGAAGATCACACCGGGACCGTTCTCGTACCAGCGGGAGGGCACGACGAGGACGTCCATACCGGAGAGGACGTTGCCTACCTCTTCGCGCGCGAAGGGCCCGGCGAAGTGTATTCTTTCGTCTCCTCGGGCCAGGGTGCGCAACTCCTCCACAAAGGGTTTGAACCTCTGCAGGTTCCCGTAGATATCGAGGGTGGCATCGAGTTCGGGCGGTAGGTCCCTGAAGGCACGAATCAGGACGTCGCAGCCCTTGTGCAGCGCCAGGGTCCCTACAAAGCCGACCCGGAGCGGCGGGGAGAAAGGCCTGTCCTCCCTGCGTATGCCCGAGGTGTCTATGCCGTAGTGGGAGACCTCGATCTTGCCAGCCCCTATCCCGTTGGCGAGCAACAGCTCCCGCATGAGGTGAGTGTAGACGATTACGTGGTCGACCAGCTCCATCTTCTCCCTGATGCGTTCGGGGCGCTCCTTGAGGGCCCTCACCTGGCGCAGCTGGTGGGAGAGCCCCGAGAGCCTTGTCTCTGAGAGGGCGCCGGCGAGCTTTATGGCGGCGGGAGGCGTCAGGTCGACCGCCTGTTTCATCCTGGTGCCAGGATATCTGCTCGCTATGCAGCGGGTGCAGTGGGAGATCTCGGGTCCCCTGCACATCACCCCGTCGTGGCGTCTGAGGTCGACGACCGGGCAGAACGTCCAGAAGTCCGTCGCTGTGTACACGAGCGGCACGCCGAACTCCTTGATGGCGGGGATGACGCTCGCCGAGAGTCCCTGGAAGTGCTCGGCGTGAACGATCTCTGGCCCTATCTCCCGCATGTACTCGCGGGCCCTACCTGCCATGACCTCGTTCTCGTAATCCAGGCTGTAGGGGCGAGAGAGACCCTCCCTGGGACGGCCAATCCTGCGCACCGGTATGCCCCCGAACTCGTAGTCTTCGACCTCTCCGGGCTCGATGTCGTTGACCGGGATGCTCCGCTTGGGGGCGAGCACGTAAGGCTCATGCCCCCTCGCCTTGAACTCTCGCGCCAGCGAGAGCGTGACGGTCTCGACGCCGGCGTAGTGTTCGGGGAAGAACTGGTGTGCGGCGAAGAGGATCCTCACAGCTTACCAGTCATACGACTTCTCGTATCCGAACTCCACCAATCGCTCCCCGGCCAGATCTTTGTAAAGCTCCCGGTCGCGCTCCGTGAAGACGTCCCGCCAGTCTCCGACGACGCCCTTCCTGAAAAACGACCCCCAATCCTCCTCGCCTTGGTTGCGGCTCGAAGCCCGCTCGAAGCTGCTCGAGCGCAGACAACGCTCGATGACCCGATCCTCGCTGCTGGCCCCGAGGAACTCGAGGATCCCCCCGAAGACGGCGGGCGTGTCGAGGAGGAGGTCTTCGTAGCGAATCTCCAGATACCTCTCGCCGTAGAGCGCGCTCCCCTCTCTACTGCCCTTCTGCGTCCTGTAGCTCCATCTGCGGGCCAGCTGCGCCAGCCGTTCTTCGGTGAAGATCGAACGCCCCTCTGATAAGAACCACTCCCTGTCTTTGGCGTAATCGTCGCGGATGCGGAGTTCTTCCGGGGCGAGGTCGAAGAGGCCCCCCTCCCTGTCTCTTGCCAGCCGCCACCAGTGGTGCATCGCGGAGACCGCAACGTCCCTGCCGTCCCTGACGATGTGGATTATCCTGGCGTCGGGGTAGATCTCGTGTATCTCTTCCAAGTTCTCGGTGTGCTGGGGACTCTTGTCCCCCACTATCCTGCGTCCCGTCCGGGCTACCTCCTTGGAGAGGAAGTAGTCGACCGAGAGCCGGCAGAGGTTCTTGAGATCCTCGTCGTAGCCGTCTGACCACAGGTTCCACGGCAGCGCGTGCCAGGTCTTCAACTCCCTGGAGACCGCAAGAGCGCGGGTAAGGCTCGAGACGGGCCTGGTATACACGGGTATCTCCTCGTGGTCGTAGCCACGTCCGAAGAAGCTGCCCTCCTGGCCGCAGGCGATCTCGGGGTGGTCGCCCAGGCCGTGGCGCAACCAGGAGGTGCCCGAGCGCATCTCTCCTACCACGAAGAACACCGTGTCGTAGTCCCCTGCGGCGACGGTCTGCCCCCGGCGGGAGACGGAACGGGCCGCCGTGACGGTGAGGTGCGCGGCCCTCAGGGCCATCTCATTGGTGAGCACCGCCCCGACCAGCCGATCGAACCGCTCGTTCTTGAGCCGGTAGTCGCGCAGGCGCTCGACAACGCGTTCGAGATTCATGGCGCAGATTATAGCGGTCAGCAATTCAGCATTTCAGCACGCTCCGGCCTGCGGCTTTCGCTCGTCAGCACTTCAGCATTTCAGGTCCCACGGTCGAAACGGGCTCTCTCTGTGAGTAGGCGCTCCTCTGACGTTCTCTCGAGCGCACGAGCGTCCCGCCACACTACACATAGCTGACTTGCTGACGAGCCGCCTGGCGAAGCCTGGCGGCGGGCTGACTTGCTGAAATGCGGTATTGGGGGCCGAGGCCCCCAATACCGCATCACACCCCTCTGCCGAGGAGGTGGTGGAGCCTCGTGTGGAGTTTCGGGCTCAGGCGGGAGACGGAAGGGACCTTGCACCCCAGGTAGGCGCCGAGCTGGGAGGCTAGGGCGTAGGTCGCCGCGTCGAGCAGGAGCTTTGGCATCTTCTCTGTTGCTGGCTCCTCGCGCCTGAGGAGGCCGTAGACGTGGCGGGCCGAGTAGGGTATGCCGAGGATCAGGCGCGGCAGGTTCGGCACCGTGCGGGCCCCGAAGAGCTCGTCGAGGACGAGCTGATCTACGTAGTGGCGCCTGAGGTCGTAGAGAGCGCCGCGCTCGTGGGAGTGGACGACGACCGAGCGCGGCTCGTATACGATCTTGTACCCCGCCTCGACCACCTTCTTTCCCCAACGCAGGTCTTCGGCGAAGTCCGCCTCGCCGAACGGGAACTCCTCCCAGACCGAGCGGCGCAGGCAGGAGCTCACGTTGTCGAAGGCGGCGAGGCGGCGCCTGCGGGTCGGCGGCAGCGACGGGTACTGCGCCGTATCCTGGATCTCCTGCTCCCTCCGTTCGAGGGATGCGACAGCGAGGTTGCCGACCAGCGCCCTGGTCATGAGGCCGGCGTCGGGCCTGGGGACGTGGCGACCGTAGACCGCAGCGACCCGTCCATCCTCTTGCAGGTCCTCGACCATAGCGGCCAGCCACTGTTCGTCGAGCGGCACGGCGTCCTGGACGGTGAGGGCCACGTAATCTCCGGATGAATGCGAGACCCCCAGGTCGCGGGTCTCGCCATGGTCGAATCCGGCTTTCGGAACGCGGTGCAGGGCCGCCCCGTACCTCGCTGCAAGCTCCGCGGTGCCGTCGGTCGAGCCCGAGTCGACAACGACGACCTCCCGCTCGAAATCTCCCTCCTGCGCGGCGAGCATTTGCAGCAGCTCCACGAAGCCAGGGCCGGCGTTGAAAGTGGGTATGACGACCGAGACCTTTTCAGCCAACGCTACGGCGCTTCGCCGGGGTAGTACTCTTGGAGTAGGGGGGCGGTTATCCTTTCGACCTGCTCTATCTGCCTTGGGGTGAGGTCCTCCCGCCAGCCTCCCGGGGTGGCTTTGCGGTAGAACTTGCCCTCGCCCTTCTTCTTCTCCGGGATGTTCTCCCAGGAATACTTCTCCACGGCCCGTGCCAGCTCGCCTTCGTCCGCAGGTAAACCGAGCGTCGAGTAGATACGCCGCATGGTGCCGAGAGTGTCGACCCTCAGGTCCTCGTAGCGGACCATTACCTTCGGACCCCGGTGGGCGTCGTAGGCCTGCTTGGCGTTACCCGCGTGTTGCATGTAGACGTTCGCCCAACGCCTCGTAAACGCGTCCGGGTTTTCGTCTGGAAGCGAATTTCGCTTCCATCCGCCTTCGTCCTTGCGCTCGTAGAGCCAATTTCCCTTACGGGCTCCGTCGAGCGTCGAGGAAACCACGTCTCTCGGATCCCGGATCAGGAGTATCATGCGGCTCTCGGGCAGGGCATCCATGAGCAGAGGGGCCCCTACCGAGCCGTTCGGCTCCTTGACCACGAGGTAATGGTCGGGGCCGAGGCCGGGTCTTGCGTAGCCCGCGCCGTCGAGCACGAAGTTCCTTATGGAGTGGATCCAACCCTTCCTGGTCGCGTCGGCCATGACGAAGTCTGGGCGGACGAGGTTCGCCTTCTCTGCCCTGCGGTGGAAGTTGCCGAAAAGCTGGCCAACCATGGGCTCCTCCCAGACCAGGTGCCGGCTTGGATCTCCCATCATGCTCCTCAGCCACGTGCTGCCGCTGCGCCCCGAGCCGAAGATCCAGACGATGTTCTCAGGCCTTACGCCGCTGGCAGGGTCGCCGCCGAAGCTCCTTCGCAGCCCGGCAACCTGCAGGGGGACCTCCCTATACTTGCCGGCCAACCAGCGGCGGCCCCCGCGCAGCGCGCCTGGCAAGCCCTCGATCTTCCTCCTGACCCCGGTCACCAACGCTACCACCCGTCGTCGCTCTCGTAGCCGAGCCGGATCAAAAGCTCCCCGGCCTCCTCTTTGTAGACCTGCCTGTCGCGCGCGTTGAACAGGTTTTTCCAGTCCCCCGCAACACCCTTGCGGTAGAAGGATGTGGGGTCCTCCTCCCCCCGCTCTCGCCCCCTGGAGAGCCTCTCGAAGCTAGCCTGGCTCACGCAGCGCTCCACCAGGCCCTCATCTGTGTCGACACCCAGGAACCCGAGCAACCTGGCCACCTCCTTGTTGGGGCGCTCGAGCAGGTCTTCGTAGCGCACTTCCGTGTAGCGATCTCCGAACAAGGCAGGTCCGTCCTCGACGGCCCGGCCCACCCTCAGGGCCCAGTTCTCGGCGGCTCTCCTCAGCGTCTTCTCGGCGAACATCCCCTCGCCGGCCTCCGCCAGTTCTCGGGAACTCCTGCGGTAGGCCTCGCTCTTGGCCAGCTCCTCGGGCGAGAGCCTGTGCGTGCGGCCCCGCTTGGCGCGGTTGCCCTGCTGGTGGATGAAGGAGACCGCCTGATCCCTTCCGTCCCTTATTATGTGTATCACCCTCGCTTCGGGGTAGATCTCGTGTATCTCCTCGACGAATCCCGGGCCAAGCAAGGGCGTCTTGTCTCCCACCATCTTCTTGCCGCTCTTGGCGAGCTCGGTGGTGAGGAAGTATTCCGTGGCCAGCCTGACAATATCTCTGATATGCTCGTCCGCCTCGCCTCCCCTACTCCAGACCGACCGCTCGATCCAGAGCCTCAGGCACTCGGAGCCAAGCAACGCATTGTACAGCGAGCTTGGCTGCTGTTTGGTCTGCGTCTTGGCCAGGACTTCTCGCCTGTACTCCTCGCCGAAGAACCTGCCCTCGCCCTTGCAGAGTACTTCGGGATGGGCGTCGAGGGTCTTCATCAACCACGTGGTGCCGGATTTCGCCAGCCCTACGACAAAGAACACAGGCACCCCGTCTCGAGAGTAGGGTGTCCAAGCGGGCGCCTGCGTCCTCAGGCGCGTCCTGATGCGGTCGACGGTCGATCCGAGGCGCGCTCTGTCCCGCAACCCCCTCATCCTTCCTGCTCCGCCGGCTCCACGGGGTAGAACTCCTCCAGGAGCGGCGCCGTTATCCGCTCGACGGTCTTCACCTGGTGGCGCGTGAGATCCTCGCGCCAGGCCTGGGGCGTGGCCTTGCGGTAGAATTTGCTTTGCCCCTTCTCCTTCTCTGGTATGTTCTCCCAGGAGTGCTTCTCGACCGCCTTGGCGAGCCGCGTCTCGTCTACGGGGATCTCCAGGGCCGAGTA